>ERZ890953.309-NODE-309-length-29019-cov-5.965026_pt1 | contig 29019 bp, 28 predicted proteins | sample MGYA00521264_ERZ890953 | MGnify/ENA primary metagenome ERZ890953 (study PRJEB32303, sample SAMEA104408629) | aquatic metagenome | biome: Brackish water; feature: Chemocline; material: water | place: Baltic Sea | collected 2014-10-26T21:54:00 | depth 200 m ...
CGTGAAATCTCAAATTCAACATCCAGATCACCCGTGTAGTATTCCCTTATTATAGGGTCTTTTTTGAACGACTTTTCGAAATTATCTAACTCTTGGTATCGTTTTCGTGTGTTTCTTTTTTGATATACGTAATCAAGGTCTAATTCGAGCAAAAAAGCATTATTTACCAAAGATGAAAAAGGCTGCTCCTTTGCAGTTACGAGGCTTGATACATAACTTCCCCGGCCTGTACGATAAAAACGTGAAAGAACAGTCCTAAAAGTGAGATATGGAGAGTTTTCAGGTATATCGACAAGCATTCTTTCCATTTCGACATTGAAAGCAGTTTGCCCGAACTCTTTATCATTTAGGTAAATTTTATTCTGAGTTTTTGCAGAACGGTTTGCGGTAAACGTTTTATCACCAACTTTGAAGCTAAGGTAAAACTCCCACCCCGACAAATACTGTTCAAATGCCGGAATTTTGTTAGAACCAAGGCAGAAGTTCACGATCTGGAGCAATAACGACTTACCAACACCATTATATGTATTGTTTTTATCTGTTGATGTACTTTTTCCAATAACTAGGGTTAACCCTTTGGAATTAAAAAAAACTGTATTAAAAGAAGGTTTATTCGCTTCTAAAGAAATTAACTGCATTTGACTACATTTCCTTGTTCATTTAACTCAACTGCGCCACATGCGTATAAGAAATCTAACGCCAATATTATGTGCTCAAAATCATGACTAACTAGTAAGTTAAGATTTTTCAACTTGACATAGATTCGTTCTGGCGTCTGCGGGCGAGATAGTACATTTAGAATATTTGCACCCAACCCCAAAATCGATTCAGACAATCGTATGTGCTTTTGTGGGCTAAGCATATTCAACCACCTTCGGGTCATAATCTTCAGGAGGCTCTTCAAAGATGTCACATGCCTCAAAAAAGAAGGCTATAACTGCGATTATGTTTCTTTCGTAGTCTCGCCTCTGTTTATTAGACAAATTGGCAGGAAGTATTTCATCAACCATCTTTTTAAAAACTATATCGGAATCAGACAAACCACTAGCTATGGCAGATTCTGTATTGTCAGAACTTAAATAAAGCTGATACATTTCATTCAGAGAATCTCTAGACTGTTGGCGCGAAAACTTACTATTGGTTCGAAAATAATCTTCCACATAGCCAACTTGATATGCCCCCACATTAAGGTGCATTGCGGTGCTTTGACCCAGCTTATTAAAATGAATCTTATTATAGAAATCAGGCGGTTCATTTGTTTGGGAATCAGAAAAGCCACTATAGTTCTCAGACACGTAACCAACTATTTCGGCAACAATTGAATTGTCTATAAACCCAATATCTTCAGTTTTTGGATAATAACCACATATTGAGGCAATGCTGTCCTCTGGTAACTCCATGAAAACGTCTTCTAATTCAGAAGAAAGAAATACCTCACAAACTTCCAGATTGTAGTTTTTCTTAAGACTATTTAATGTCGTGTAAATTTCTGGATAGGCACCATGATACTTGTCATTGAATACAAAGTAGAAATGTTTAATTTCATAGTTATGCTCATTCCTCCAATATGCAATTAAACCGTCTAAATCTTTTTCGAGCTTTGAGTTAGCGGAAGTGGGATTACCAGTTGGTGATTGAGGGGAATACACTTGATAGTATTTTCCCTCAGATTGGATAAATCCATCGTTTTTTCTATCACCATTGCGGCCTTGCGGCTTAACTTTTTTAAAGTCCTTGTTTGATGCACGCATCACATCGCAAAACAAGTCTTCGAATGCATTTCCATTTGATTCATGGACACGCAATTTAAACGCTTTACGCACATCTAACTTTTGTTGAACATCCATTATTGAATTCCTTTCACTGCATCCTCGATAGTTTTCTTTTTTATTAAGTCCTGACTACCCTAGCTTCGGATTCACAGGTTTAATTAATTATCTAAACATATTTCACTGATTGGAGGCGCTATACTCCCATTAAAAATTATCATCGCAAATAACTTGGCGTTAAAAGTGTCGCGCTAGTTATCTGTAACCAAACGAAAGAAATCGTGCTCATGTCCTGTGCTCCATCTCCATTTTTAAATTTAGTTTTATGATCGTACGTAAATATAGCAAACAGACGACCGAAACCTGATTATCATGGATCAGGTATTTCATTGTTTTCCATAAAAAAACCATAGCCTTATGGATGCATGATATAGAAGTGTAACAGTTTTTAACACCTGAAAAATAGCCTGCAAAAGCAGGCTACTCTTTAGACGTTTTTCAGTTATTTCTCGGCCTTAGCCACCGCTTCGGCCTGCTCAGCGCCCGTCTGGTAGTGAGGGACACGGAGCAATAGCCGCCAGCCTCTGCGCCAGAAACTATTGCTATTGTTTATCTCTTCCTGCCAGTACATGTCGGATAGTTTGAGGTTTTTATCCAGATCAAGCAGGAAGGCTTTTCTAGAGAGTTCGCCGCCAAAAATATACAACTTGCCTTCATGCACGATAAAGTCCTGGGCATTACCGCCCCAGGGTATTCCGAAGGCAATACCGTTCGCACAATAACCGCCATACTGCGGTAAATAGGATTCCGGACTGGCATCAAACAGTTGCTTATTGGCTGTTGAGGAAAAATAGAAATCTACAGTCTCATATTCACTGCGATATTCAGGTAATCCCTGTACGTAACGACCGGCAGTAAAGTACTCAACCACGTCGGCTCCAAATAGCATCAGGTGGTCTTCTGCCTGATTGGCAACGGCGTTGACCGGGGAAAGTTTACCGCCCGGATTCTGTGCGTTCATTGCACCACAGGCTGACAGTAATAACAGGGCAGGTATTAGCAATGTTAAGCGTAAAATTTTTGTCTGATAATTCATGGTTGAGTTTCCTGGTATTTAACCGGCAGCCTTTTCGGTCTGTATAGTGTCTGGCCAAACTTCACATGCATCACTACCAAGTCCGCTCAGGTCTGAGACATGTTCGCTATATGGTGCCGGCCAACCAAGCAATGAACTGGCCTGTTCACAGCGTTGTCTGAGGTTTTCTGCGCCATTACCACCGAGATGTATAATACCGTAGCGATAGCTGTTTAACCATTTGAAATCGCGCTGGATCTGTCCGCCTGTTTTGGGGAAGGGCATTAGCAGGCCATCGGGGAAAGCAGAAAAGAATGCACTCTGTGCTGATTCTGTTGGCATTGAAATCCTGTCTGCGGGATCGAAACTTCGATACACAAAACTCGATGCGCAGCTTGCCGTGGGTTCTGTGGCTGGCAGATCCGCCGGATCTTTACCATGCGCGAGCATCATGGTCATTTCATGTAGCTTCAGACCGTCGACTCTGGCGTACAGGTCGGAAAACTGCGCAGCCATCCTGGGATTGAATTCTATGACCCTGATCTGGCCGCTGTGTTCATCGATCACGAATTCCATATTGAACATGCCGTGGGTAAAGCCGATTTCCTGCAAAAAGCAATCTGCGATGGCCTGTGCTTTAAGCTGTTCAGATGCGGGCAGGAGGCTGGGATAATCCCAGCGCATGAAAGCCTCAGTGCCGGGGTACATGATCGCGTCGACTACACCTAAAAGACGTGTTTCTCCTTCGAAACTATATCCGTCCAGGCAGTATTGTTTGCCCTGTATGCATTCCTCCAGCATCAGACTATGTGCTGTTCCCGCTTGCGGTAGCCGTTTACGGGCAATTTTCTCAAAAGGTTCTACAAGGTGGCGTATTACCCAGAGTTCCTGCCTGCTGAACCGGGTGTGCTCGTATAATGCCTGGCGACTATCTACATTTTTGGCCAGCACTGAAAAGGCGGCCTTGACCGGCTTGACGAAAGTCGGGTAATCGAGTCCTTCGGGTATGTCGGCGTCGTACGCTGCCTCCAGCCTGCGAAATGGAATGTTCGCTTCAGGCAGAATACGCTGCAGAACTTCCCGTGCATAAAGTTTATGCTGGCAGGCCAGTACGGCATTGACCGAGGTGCCGGGCCAGCCCATTTTTTCTGCCAGCAGTGCGGCACTCAGTGCGCCAAACTGTTCATGATTACTGACAACAGCTCGCGCCCCCTGAACTCTGGCACGTATTGCTGTCAACTGGGTGAAGCGATCCATATCAAACCAGGCAAGGCGTGCATTGCTCGGGAAGCTGAACAGATCAAAGCCTGCATGTAATTGCGGCCAGCCGGGTGAAATTTTTTTGAACTCAATGCCATCCCAGTCGTAACCGAATAGCACCAGGGTTTTGTTGCGAGACATACTTTACTACAGGAGATCCATTACAAATTTAGTTACCAGGCAATTGGCACTGGTAAGATGAGTGGCAGTATAAAACTAAATTTTGATATGACAAGTCACGAAAATAAACTTCTAATGTTTTTTTAGGATTATTTCGTTTACCTTGATATCGATCAATATTTTTATGCGATGGCTAGGTTCTCACGTATTCATACACCATTTTCTATATAAATATTCTCAAACTTCAATAATCAGCTTACACAGTTATTATCAGGAGTTTATAAGCCTTCCAGTATAAGCAGGCATATTGGCCGAGTTATAACTTCCTGGTTATAAATCCTCATCTCCGGTTGGCTCATAATGATTGACCTTGTTCATCTGTTGGCGGAAGCGGGATAGTTGCTGGTACATACGCTGACGAGCTCGGCTCTGGTTGCCAAGTGGGCGATGTGCGGGCAGGCAGTGCCAGGGGTTCATTTTAAGTCGTTTGGCAAAATCAGCTCGGGTGTCAGTATCAAAAGTCTGTTTAGGAATGTTTAGGGTAGCAACACGGATGAATGGAGAAATTTTTTCCGGCCATCGCACGGCTGCGTTTTCAATCGGCATGCGATGTGCGTCTGTCTGTATTTGAATCATCAAATCGAATTCCACGTCGGTTCTGTTCAATGTCTTGATCATGTTTTCACGCAGGTAATTAAACGGGACATTGCCAAATGGTACACCGGGTATTTTTTTGTCGACGCTGGTACGTGGCACGAAGGAGTACATCATTGCCTGACCTTCACCTAGTAGATAAGGAACACAGCTCCAGTGCCGCTGTCCGAGAGGGTTGTACTGGGTCTCATTCCACAGACCCTGCATGAAAAAATCCAGGAAATGTGAATCGAACGGGTTTATGAAGTAATAGATCGGCATGCCGACCAGGCTCCAGTATTGCAGCTTGGCATTTTCGCGGGTATTGGGTGTCACGAAGGTGGGTGTGCAGATGCTTATAAAATCCTGAGTGTGTTGTTCCTCGTCCCACAGCTTTTTTCCCGGTACATCCATCAACTTGACGGACATACTGGTAAAACCAACATCCTCGATATCGGCAGGTACATCGGGGCCGGGTCCAGCATAACGCACATAGGCGGGGAAGGTTCTGGGTTCGGCAAACACACCCTTGCGACAGTGCTCTGGCAGGTCATCGCAGATGGTGACTGTAGCATGTAAAATGCCATGAGTCTTGGTATTGCCACCGCGTTCATAGCTACCAGGTTTGAAATTTCCGCGCATCTGGTCGCGCATCTGGTCGATAATCTGATCCAGACTTGCTTCTTCGTCAGGGTCGATTCTTTCTTCCGCCAGACCCAGGCCATCATTCCCGCGTCGCCAGTTAATCAGAAACTGAATCACCCGAGCGCCGGGTTCGCGCAACAGGCGATTTAACTGTGGACGAAAAAAGGGTTCGAGTCTTCGTTCGATATGCAGCAGCCCTGTTAGCATGGCATGAAATCTTTTCAGCACTTGCATTTTCAGACTCGTGCCATCAATCCTCAGGTGTTTTGGCCGAGGCCAGATAACGCAGGGCAGCAATGCCCGGCATGAAGAAATAACCGCCTCCTAGCACATTGACAAACTCAGGTAACTGTCGATATTCTCGGGTCACTCCAGAGGCCTCGACTGAACGAAAATGATTGGTAGACGTACCATCGCTTAGTGGCTCGCGCACACCGATAACTGGGTCGCGTTCATTTTCCAGTCCAGCGAATTTGCTGCGCATATTCCAGGCATTCTGTACGAACTCGAACTGGCGCGAGATATTACCTGCCAGGCAGATGAATTGAAGTCCGCGTTCAGCCTGTTCTGCATCCGGTTTCAATGCCTGTGTTGGTGAAAGAATAGGGCCATAGCCACGTCCGCGTCGCATCAGGCGATGAAAGCGGGTGGATGCAACCAGGTCTTCATCATCACGCTGCTGGCAGAATCCTAAAAGTCGCAACATGCGTGACCAGAATCCATTTACATCCGGCGGGTAATCCCCTGTGCGTGGGTTGGATCGGCGTACATGAGCACCGATTGGGCAGCGTACTCCATCGCGATCAAGGTCATAACTAAAATTATTAATGGCATCGTCGGAGTTGATACCGGGAATTCGATGTGGACTACGCGGTGCCAGTGGTGTGCCATCCCTTTTACGCCCGACCATACGAGCAGCAAGCTGTTCGCGTAGACTGGCGTTAGAGCCGGCCAGTTCATCGATATGACGCCAGAAACCTTCGACATCCTGGCGCAACTGGCGCATCACCAGATAGCTGCCATTACGTGCAAAATCCTTGAGTGCGGGCAGGTCTTCTGCATCAGGGAGATTTTCTGCAGCGGGATCATGTGCCGGGTCGATCAGTGGTCGAGGGGTGTACAGTCCATACTCATTTAGGTAACCCAGCACAATTTCTCCCAGTGCGGTCCAGTTGGAGTAATGGTCGTGATCATGATTATCTGTACTCTGAACCTGTGACCAGTCGATTCGTGGCTGACTGATGCCATCAATGAAACCGAAAGGCTCTTTGCTAACCAGCTTGCCGGTAGGCAGTTCCCGCATTATTGAGAATCCGGCCTTAAAGTTTTCGTCCAACAAAGCTTTCGATGCTGCCTTCATTTTGCCTCTCGTACTGTATAGCAGTAATAGCATATGAGGTGTGGTTTGTTCAGAGCCCCCCCCCATTGCCATTGTTGCGGCGCATTGTTGCCTGTATCACCCAGTCGTCGAGATCGATTTTCATCACCACAAAGTCCGCCAATGAATTCATCTGAAAAGCCTTCAATGATGTTTTGCTGTAATCCCAGAGCACGCAGACCGTCCACTGAGAAAGCGACCTGAAGTGCAGTTTCAGGTTTGGGGTTCTGCTCCTGAGCAGTGGTTACAGGTGCCTGTAGTAACCAGCTTCTGGCGATAACTTCATCGGTAATCTGTAACAGTAAAAATCTCGACTCAGTGAGCTGGCCATGTCCGAATCGTACCAGGCCCTGGATATCATGCAGTTCAACAGGGCGTTTTTCTTTGCGGGTTTGAGTGCTCATATCAGGCGCAGCCATTCACGTAACTGTTTATCATTTACCGGGTATTCTTTCACTCCGGCACGTATTTTACTGTTGCGTGACAGGTCATATGCAGTAAGGCCTGGATAGGCTTTGTACCAGACCTCTGAAGGCAGCTGGTGTCGACGTAGGGTATATTTGTAAATGTGTTCGCGTTCCGCACCACCCTTTACCAGCCAGCGTGTCGCGGGATACGCCACACCATTACTAAATACCAGGTTGAGCCCCCAGGCTACCTTGTTAATGAAGTCATCCATATAGCTTTCATGGCTTCCATCGTAATTACTCATGAACAGGATGCGCCGATTGTTATCCAGCAGTACCCAATGTGCAAAATGAATTGTGCGAATACGGGTCAGGTAACCTTTGTTGTAAATATGGCGCGATGTGTAATCCAGTATCATCAGCAGGAATTTGAGTAAACTCAGGCGAAATAACCCCGGCTTAACATCACCAAACACATTGAAGTGATTGCTGACATCATGGTCTTCCTGTATCGATAAGCTATGGATATGATCACGCTCCGGCCGGATATCGAACTCAGGATCGGAACGTTCATGCCTTCGTAATAAAAATAAAATTACTGGTGCACTAATTAACAGTAACGGCGCTAATAACAGCAACAGTAGTGGCACTCCTAACTTATGTAAGGTGTTGCGTAGTTTCCAGTCTGACGGAGTCGGTGGAGGAGGTGTCAGGGATAGAGTGCCGGCATCGAGTTCCAGTTCGACATGAGTTAATAACTGTTGCCGGATCTTGCGGATATCCACCTCTGCATGCAGCTCGGCCAGCAGTTCCTGCAATTTGTGCGACAGGCTACGTTGCAACGCGGCTTCTTCGTGCACCTGCTGCACGCTACGGCCAATCCAGTTGACGTAATCGGCTGACGGTTTTTGATTATGTTTGAGTAGCCATTGCAACAATGGTTGATTTGCATCGTAATCCATGCAAAAGGAAAAAATTTCGCGTAATCCGGCTTCAGCAATACTGATCATTTCCCGCAATAGATCTTCAGCTTCACCATCACAGTCACCCTGAAACACCAGTGTCGATTGCCACGGAGCAGGTTCCATGCCATAACGACGAATATCGTCCAAAGTGTTGGCTTCTAGAATGGTGAAGCGTGCTACGTGCAGGCGTGCCAGCCGCGAAAAAGGCACCCTGCTATTGAGTGGGTCAGCGATGCCGGGTTTACTGGTCATCTGGATAAACAGCTTGCGCAGATCTTGCTTGCGCGAGGGATCAATCACCGCCAGGATCAGGAAATTGGATTGCGGGATCATACTAAGTTTCTCAAAACACGTTAAACAGGTCTGGTCAGAGCAAAATCGAGTATGCGTGTTTTGCCCCACCAAACCTTGCCTAGATATACCCCGGGTTCTACTTCGCGAATTTCATCGCGGATCACTTTGGCTAAGAACGAAGTTTTGGAGTAATCGATAACAATGGTTTCCTTGCCATCCATCCAGCTCGGTTGCCGGTATACCTTGGCAACAATAAAAGTCAGGCTGAACGGGGAGACCTTGTTGACCAGAATGCCTGCCTCGCCATCTTTGGCGAACATATCGAATACCTTGCCCTGCCAGGCAAACAGGCGTGCGAATGTGGCCACAATTCTGGAAAACATCGAACCGGCTAAAATCGCGGTGCCTCGCATGTCGCCACTGGGCATGCTGCCAGCTTCGGCGTTTCGATAGATTTCATCCAGTTGTTCACGTGACAGGTCAAGCCAGCTATTAACGATAGGGCTCATGTGCATTAGGGTGCCTCCCTGTTCCTGAATTTATCGGCCCTGGCATAAACTGCACGTCGCACTTCGTTCATGCGTCCCAGTGGTTTGTGCTGTGGCAGTGACTGCCAGGGATTGAAGCTCGTACGCTCACATTCAGCCAGTGCTGCGGGCTGATCGAACGACTGTTGTTGTATGGTGATGGTAGCCACCGGCTGGAAAGGTGATTGCGCTTCATCCCAGATCACCGACGCATCCTCTATCGGCATCGAAGCGGGATCGCTCTGGGTCTGTACTGCAAAGGTAAAGCAGGCATTCTGTTGTTTAAGATGTGCGCCAATTGCACTGCGTAACTGGTTGCTGCCGGGATTTACCGGCTGTTCAGTGTGATAGCTGGAACAGGGCGTTACCGAGTATTTAACGGCTGTCTGTTCTGAATCTCCCAGTTGAAATGGCACTGTGCTCCAGTAGCGGATATCCAGCGGACTGTTCAGTTTCTGTTGTGCCTGATAAACAATCCATAGTGATTTCAGGTGCGAATCGAAAGGGTTGAGGAAAAAGCGAATCTTCTTGTCTTCCTGGCGCGCACGGATAAAAGTTAGAAATTCTTCAGGTGTCGAGACAAACAGAGCCGGGTAGCTGTTGAGGAGAAAATCCTGAGTTCCCGGTTTGCCCCAAAGCACCGGGCCTTCAACATCATTAACCTTGATAGATAATCCTCTAATATCTTTCTCTGAATCATCTGTTTTAGTGGCATTGGCAAAACGCAGCATGGCAGGGTAGCTAGCGGGTTTGGCAAACAGGCCTTTGGCCAGTTTCTGTGGTAACTGATCATGTACCTTGAAAGTAGCATTCAGACAGCCTACGGTTTTGGGCTGATTGAAACGCGGAATGAAGTTGTTAACCTGTTCAGCTTTGGTTATTACCTCAATGCGTTGGCTCATGTCATTGACCAGTTGATCGATGCTGGCTTCGGGGGTGCTACTGCTGCAGGCGGACAACAGGGTCAGTCCTCCCAGCAGGGCAGGCAGGTGAAGAATTGATTTAGTGTTTAACATGCCGTATCTCCATTTATTGACTGAAGGCCGGATCGGATTCGGCCCCGCGTCGTGGTTTCCATGCCAGATCGTAATACTCTCCTCGATCGCGTGCCCATGGGTCAAAAACGTTTCTGACCTGCAACGGCTCTTGCTTCAATTCAGGTATAGTTCTCATTAACAGACGTTTGAGGGGAGATACCGGTACTATATGACCGTTGACCTCGACCGGCTCCAGGCAGGCATCACTACCATCGGCCTGCTTGCTGACAGCATAGGGGCATTCTGATAACAGGCCGTTATTCATGACCCAGTCATAACCCATTTTCGAATAGAATTCGGGGCGGAAACTGGAGGTGAAGAAACGGTCACTGAACAGCCGTCGCGATGCATTCAGGATAAAAATATGGAACTGAGTTTCAGAGATCGCAAAGCCATGTGGGCGGGTATATTCGCCTAACCAGCCGACAATATTGTCGACGTCTTCGATATTGTCCACCACTGTGCCGTCCGCATAACCGAGACAGTCGTTGATGAAACTGCCATCGGTATTACGCTGTACTTCAGAAATAATTTTGCTGGCATCACAGGTATGGGTGCCGTAGATCTCGCGAATGAGATTGACAGTTTGCTGCTGGTGCTCACGCCAGGGGTCGTCTGCCTGCAGATGTGCATCGATGAAATCATCGTAACTGGTGAGCGTTTTTAATCCGATCTGACGGCGGAATTCATTAAACCTCGGTACACCGCGTTCACGATCTCGAATTAGATCTAACGCGACGATATCCAGTTTTTTGCTTAGGCTGTCGAGATGAGGCATATTCAAATTCTGTAAAAATAGCGGCAGGTTACGTAGATGCAACGCCCCAAGACGCTGACGGCCCATGCTGAGGGCCCAGTTCTCGATACCGCGCTGATGCATCTGGGCAGTAGCTTTGGCTCGAACAGTATCGATTACAGGAATTTTCAGCTGGATGTCATTGGGTTGTTGGACATCACGATATTCGATCAGGTCTGGCATCAGGGCGTGTAGACGGTACGCCGAGGTAAATTCTTCTGGAAAGTTAAAAGGAGAGCCAAAATGATTGATTCCACCATTCACATCATGCGGATTTGATACATCCCAGCCATCGTGTTTCCACCACAGCATGCCCTCGGGTTTGCTGTTACCCAGGCCGAAGATTCCAGCGCCGGAGGCCATCACGGAATACAATGAGTTAGCCTTTTTTGAATTATCAGAATCTGAAAACAATCCTGCAAGTTTAGTGGACCAGCGAGTGAGAAAACTTTCGTCTTTAGAAAAGATACGTCTCAGTACTTTGGACATACGATTTTCGTTCTGATTAAACAGACCGAACCAGTTAGAGTTCATGCCCAGGTAGAGGGGCTCGTCATATAAAAGCTGGGTGGTCCATTCGATAGTGTGAATCTTGGCAACCTCGGCTGAGGTAACCAGCCTGGCCGCCTGGTACAGGCGTTCGTCTGATACATCACGATAACGAATGACCCTGTCGGGTTCATCCGGATTGCGTAGACCTGAATCAGCGTCAGCTGTCTTTTGCTGTTGTTCGCGAAAGCGATTGACGAAGTAATTATGCTCGCGGGTAAAAAGGTTATGATAAAAGCTCATGCCGATACTCCAGTTATCTGGAAAACCGGCTGATTCCTGACCCTGCCATTGCGGTTGTACCGGGCAGTCTGGTGAATATTCAGGACATGGCATTAAAGCTGGTAGATAATTGTTTTTGAGTAACAATTTGGCATTGTCGACCGGGTCGCGCTGCACCCGTTTCAATGATAGTTCGTCATGACCATAAATTTGCGATAGATCCCACCACGCGGTGATAAGGTTACGGGTGGTCTTAGGAGACTGCATTAACAGGTTTTTACCTTCCGCATTAAAAGTTTTACTGCCGTCGCGATCATCGTATAAAGAGGCTTCGCGCATATCACCCTCACGGCAGCCTAGCGCTTTCGCCTCTGCAGAACTGCAACCGACGGAAGTAAGTCCGGGCGTATTATGTCCCTCGAAAGTATGTGAAAACCAGTCATGGGTCATGAACTGAATCCAGAATGCTGCCAGTACGTTAAAGAATGGTGCTTTCAGGTAGTCACAGTCGGTCTCGGTTGAGTATGCGGCATCGCCCTTGCCTTCGTTACAGCCGTTTCCTGGTGTCTGTTCTCGGGTGTACAGCTTGCGGCTGATAAGTTGTGGGTCGGGTGTTAGCAGACTGATACGACCAGCATGGCGGTTGCGGGTCAGGTCGGTCAGGCCAAGGCGGGGAAAGGTGTCCTCGAATCTCATATTTCGGGAAAACGGCATTCCACTGGATCCCATTAATGGGTTTTCCATGTCGTTACAAATGCCTGTTAGGGTGCGGTGGGTGATTAGATCGCCTTTGCATAGCTGATTACCGGCTCCACCTACCTGTTGATACACCTGATGTCCTGGCGGCAGGCGCATTTCATCCCAAACCTTGAGCGTTGGGCCTGATTTTTCATTACGCCCTAGTACATACTCGTCGTAGGTATTGGGGTCAAAAAGGTTGAACTTGATTAACTCGATGCGCTGGTATTCCAGATCGAGTAGCGAGCCATCGAGACCTCGGCCGTTGGGGAAAAGGTGTTCTCCCAGCTTGGTAATCGCTTCTCTGCCCGGCTTGCGCGAGCTGGAATCCCCGGTCGCATAGTAATTTTGCCAGTCAACCCAGGGCGTATCCCGGTATTTAAGCGCTTTATCACCGCCACGACAACGTGCGGTTTCCTCTTCTACCTTACCGAGGAATCGTTTCGAACGATCTTCGGGAAATTCTCTTAAGCCCTCTCTGGCCATGCTAATGCAGGCTTTATTCTCTTCTTCTACAGCGTATGCTGGCGTCAATAAACTGCTAAACGCGAATACAACAAAAACAACATCCTTTGTGTTCATATATTATCTCCTGAATAAATTTGGTGTGTATCGTTAACTAGTGATGACTTTTATTTTTTATATAACTATTTCCTGTCGTTAAATATTATGAAGAGAAAGGGGTATTGATAATCAAGAAAATGCCGTGGAATTCAACCGGCCCCGGGCAAAGTTCTGGGTGAGTCCGACAAAATAAAAATTCTGCGTTGCCAGGGTATTTATATTGAGCATCAATTATTTCCCTAAATTTTAGATTGATCACTCGCAAAAAAACGTCGCGATACCAATAACCCTGAATGATTGTAAATATTTCTGTGAAAGCTGATATTTTATCTGGGGTTATGGTGGTGAATATATTTTTAATATTGACAATATAGCAAGTTAATCTATGTTAACTCTGTCACATTTTTTAAATTAGCTTTGTGTATTTTTTCACAAAATTATTTTTTTAAAATTCACCTCGTAACTCAAATTCAGGTTGAAACTCATATACTTGAGTTACTTTGTGAGTAGCGATTGTATTTTGCTGACGATTTTATCACTGGTCGGTGATACCGGGCTGTTGTAGCTTTCAACCAGTTGGCCGTCGCGATCCAGCAGGTATTTATGGAAATTCCAGCGTGGGTATCCGGACTGATCTCCCAGCTGTTTATATAACGGATCTGCATTATTCTTTTTGACCGAAGTTTTCTGGAACATTGGGAATTTTACTGCATAGGTATTCACGCAAAAACTCTGTATCTGTTTTTCAGTACCGGGTTCCTGCCCCCCGAAATCGTTCGACGGAAAACCTAAAACCACCAGACCCTGCTGTTTATAAGTTTCATACAGGGTTTCCAGTTGTTCGTATTGCCCGGTATAGCCACATTTACTCGCGGTATTTACGATGAGTACAACCTTTCCCTGGTACAGATTGCATAAATCCACAACGCGATCGTCATTTAAGGTACGAACCTTAAAGTTAAGGTTGTCAGGGCATTGTTCTGTTTCAGCACCAACTACGGGATGGCTTATCAGGGTTAACAGCAAAGCAATATAGGTCAGTTTAAATTTGAATCGTCTGTGCATCAGAGTTCCTATTTTAGTTATACATATTTGTAAAAGAAAAAATGTAGTGTATAGTTATATTTAATAACTGTACAAGTATTTATTAAATATGAAAAATATCTTCAAGTGTAATGAGTCTGAATATATGGGAAGTCATTGTAAAGCAGGTTTGACCTGTTTCACGCAATCTTCACAGTAGATATACGGTCATTTCACGAATCAACCATTAATGTTAATTCATCAATTATTGGCATTAAACGTATTCAGGTACATAAGCTTTATGAAAATAGATTCTAATCTGGCTAATCAGCTCACTGAGCGGGGAATACTTCCCGATAGTGTTGTACGGCACGGTATTCGTCTGTTACTTAAAACCAGACTGGCAGAAATCAATGCTCAGGATTGTACGGCCATGAGTCGGCATGAACAGGCGTTTATTCAAATGATGAATGATTCGCCAGTCGCGCTATTGGCGGATAAGGCAAACGAACAGCATTATGAAGTGCCTGCTGAATTTTTTCGTACGGTGCTCGGAGACCGGCTGAAATACAGTTGCGGTCTGTGGGGTGAAGACTGTGATTCATTGAATCAGTCAGAGATCGACGCTTTGCAACAAACTGCTGAGCATGCAGAACTGGCAGACGATATGGATATTCTCGAATTAGGCTGTGGCTGGGGTTCGCTAACTCTGTGGATGGCGCAACAGTTTCCACAAAGTCGAATAACGGCGGTATCCAATTCATCCTCGCAGGGAAATTATATCAAACAGCGCGCCAGCGAGTTAAAGCTGTTAAATATCAGCGTGATTACGGCCGATATGAATGACTTCAAAACAACCGCCGTTTACGACCGTGTTGTGTCGGTAGAAATGTTTGAGCACATGCGAAATTATGCAGAGCTTTACCAGCGTATTAGTCACTGGCTTAAACCCGGCGGAAAATTTTTTAAACACATCTTCGTCAATCGAATGACCCCATACCTGTTTGAAGATAAAGAGGCTAATGACTGGATGAGCCGCTTTTTTTTCAGTGGAGGCATGATGCCGAGTGACAGTCTGCCACTCAATTTTCAGGATCATTTGAAAATAGAAAATCGCTGGCGCTGGGATGGCCTGCATTATGAAAAAACCAGTAACGCCTGGCTGCAAAAAATGGATGCCAATAAGCAATTCCTGTGGCCGCTTTTTGAAGCGACTTATGGTGAGGATTTTGCATCAATCTGGTGGCAGCGCTGGCGTATATTTTTCATGGCCTGTGCCGAGCTTTTCGGTTACGAAAAAGGTCAGCAGTGGTGGGTCAGCCACTACCTGTTTAGCAAAAGGTAAGTCCCGATGTTAGTAGTCATTAATGCAGTTCTATTTCAAATTGGCTGGTTTGCATGTGTGCTCGGTGCAGCGTACCAATTGCCCTGGCTGGGTAGCTTAATGGCTGTGGCTATTGTTGCCTATCACCTGAGCCGCACCTTGCAGCTGGCTCAGGAGCTTAAATTAATTGCACTGGTTGTTACAGCAGGATTTGTTTGGGATAGCCTGCAGGTGACCAGCGGGTTATTACACTACGACAGTGGGCTTTTACATCAGTCACTTGCACCCTACTGGATTATTGCGATGTGGGCTTTGTTTGCAAGCACTCTAAACGTTTCACTTAAATGGATGAAAGGGAAATATTTTATCGCTACATTGTTCGGTTTGGTAGGAGGTCCTTTGGCTTTTTATGGTGGTTATAAGCTGGGAGCGGTAACTTTTTCTGACACCTCTATAGCGATGCTTGCACTCGGTGTGGGTTGGGCTTTTATTATGCCGCTAATGATGTGGCTATCGCATCACTATAACGGTTTTACTCATCAAGCCGAAAAGCTGGAGGTATGTGATGCTTGATACTTATATACAGGCACTCATCCCTATTCTAGTTGCAGGTTTACTAAGCTGGGTTTACAGCTTTAAAAAGCACAATGTAAACATTGTTGATAGCTTATGGTCGATCATGTTTCTACTGGCTGCACTGGTATACCAGTGGCAAAACCAGTTAGAGAGTTCCAGGGCAGTACTAATCTTTAGCCTGGTGTCTCTCTGGTCTATACGTTTATCCATACACCTCAGTATGCGTAACTGGGGTCATGCAGAAGATCGCCGTTATCAGAAAATTCGGCACAATAATGAGCCAAATTTTAAGTTTAAAAGCCTTTATATAATATTTGGTTTGCAGGGGATTCTGGCGTGGATTATATCCATACCTCTATTGTTTTCGTTAGGCTCAGATGTGCCTTTAAGCTGGTTTGATGGTGTCGCTGTCGTACTATGGATTATCGGTTTTAGTTTTGAAGCAGTGAGCGATTATCAACTTGTTCAGTTTAAATGTGATGAAGCTAATCAGCAAAAAGTGCTGGACACCGGCTTATGGGCAGTAAGCCGTCATCCGAACTATTTTGGCGAGTTTTGTATCTGGTGGTCATTTTATCTGTTTTCCATTCCTGCTGGAGGCTGGTGGACTATTTATGCGCCTGTATTGATGAGTTTCCTATTACTTAAAGTTTCCGGCGTGGTCATGCTGGAGAAGGATATCAGCAACAGACGTCCGCAGTACCGGGAATATATTAACAGCACAAATGCATTTTTTCCGGGTCCGAAAAAACAGCAGTCAAACCTTATGAAGGAGCAGAAGACATGAATCAATTTAGCAAATTCTGGTTGAAGTCCATATTCTTTCTAAGCCTTCCCCTTTGGCTGGCTCTATCCTTAATGCTGGTTGTAAAAACAGTGCAGGCTGAAGAATTAACAGATGCGATAGAAAAACAGTGGAAGTTCCGGGTTTTCCTGGATGACAGTGAGATCGGTTATCACCGGGTAACCCTGAACTATCAACAGCAAATTAAAAGGGTCAATGTCGAAGCTGATTTTAAGGTTAAGTTTTTATTTTTCACGGCATTCAGGTATCAGCATAAAGCCGAAGAGGTGTGGAGTGACTCCTGCCTGACGGATATAAAAGCGACTACCAATAACAATGGTGATTCATTGTTTATCAGGAAGAACAATAAAAGCGCCAATTTTAAATTACTCTCCCACGCCGGTGAGCAGCAACTGGAAGGTTGTGTGCGAAGTTTTGCCTACTGGGATGTGGAGCTGCTGAAAGCTGATCATTTACTGAATACCCAAAGTGGAGAGATTGAAGAGGTTAAATTACACAAACTCGGCGACTCTGTATTGCAGTTTGAAGATAAAAATATACCTGCCATCAAATATCGTTTATCACTGAAAGATAAAAGTATAGACCTGTGGTATTCAGCGAATATGAACTGGCTGGCCTTACAGAGTGAAACTGAAGGTGGGTATCAACTGAGTTACTATTCCGAGGCAATAGCCTTTTGATGAAAGGATTACTTAACAACAGTTTTTTAAAGCTCATCCGCTTGTTTCCTGTGCTTATGTTAATAGGTTGTAGCAGCTATGCGCCTATGCCGACTGTTCAGTCCGTGGATCTGCAACGCTTTATGGGGGACTGGTATGTGGTCGCAAACATACCGACTTTTATTGAAAAAGAAGCCTTTAATCCGCTGGAAAATTATGACCTGCAGGATGATGGTTCGATAGCCACGACTTTTACTTTTAATAAGGGGGCATTGGACGGGCCATTAAAAACCTATCGTCCCACAGGTTACATTAAAGATACTGAAACTAATGCCTTATGGGGCATGCAGTTTATCTGGCCTTTTAAGGGAGATTATCGAATTGTATACCTGGATGAAAATTACCAGAATACGATCATAGCTCGTGAAGCGCGTGATTATGTGTGGGTGATGAGTCGGCAGGCTGAAATCAGTCAGCGGCAATTTGATCGCTTTATGTTGATCATTCAACAGCTCGGTTACGATACCAGTGAGTTACAACGACCTGCTCATCGGAAACCACAAAAAGGGGACGTAGAGAGACTATGAAAATCGCAGTTATCGGAGGTGGAATATCAGGTAATGTAGCCGCTTATCATCTGAATAAAGAGCATCAGGTCACGCTGTTTGAAGCGAACGACTACGTTGGTGGGCATACGCATACCCACGATATTGAATGGGCGGGTCAACACTATCCGGTGGATACCGGGTTTATCGTGTATAACGAAAAGACTTACCCGAATTTTATTGCGTTGCTGGATGAGTTGAAAGTCGATACCAGAGTGACTGAAATGAGCTTCAGTGTGAAAAGTGAACGCGATGGACTGGAATATAACGGGCATAGTCTGAACAGCCTGTTTGCGCAACGCCGTAACCTGTTTAAGCCTTCTTTTCATCGCATGGTTCGCGATATTCTGCGTTTTAATAAACAGGCTCCGCTGGATATGCAGCAGGGACAGGCTGAGATCGGTCTGGGTGATTATTTACAGCAGAATAACTACTGCGAGCAGTTTATTCATCATTATATTATTCCGATGGGTGCAGCCATCTGGTCAACTGATCCGTTACAGATGAACCGGTTTCCCGCGCGGTTTTTTATTCGCTTTTTTCATAATCATGGTTTGCTAAACGTACAAAATAGACCCCGCTGGTTTGTTATTGATGGCGGATCCAGTCAGTATATCGAACCACTGGTAGCTTCTTTTAAACATAATATTCGATTAAATAGTCGTATCGAATCCATCAGAAGATTACCAAATTATGTATTGATCAAACCTTTTAAGCAGGACGCTGAACGTTTTGATGCAGTATTTATTGCCAGTCACAGTGACCAGGCTCTGGCCATGCTGGATGATGCCAGCAGACTCGAAAAAAATGTACTGGGAGCGATTCGCTACCAGCAGAATGAAGCTATTTTACATACTGATCAAAGCGTTTTACCGAAACGTCGCCTTGCCTGGGCAGCCTGGAATTATCATTTGCTGGATTACTCACAGCCGCAGGCAGCCTTAACATATAACATGAATATTTTGCAGGGTCATCAGGCAGCTGTTCAATTTTGTGTCACCCTGAATCATTCAGCAGCGATTGATAAACGCAAAATTATTAACCGTTTTCATTATGACCACCCGGTTTATACGACTGAAAGTATTGCTGCCCAACAGCGTCAGTCAGAAATTAACGGTGTTAACCGGACCTATTATTGCGGTGCCTACTGGCGTAATGGCTTCCATGAAGACGGTGTGGTGAGCGCGTTAAATGCAGTTAAACATTTTGAAGAAAATAGCCATGAAAAGTTGTATTTATCAAGGGCAAGTTAGGCACAGGCGTTTTGCGCCGAAACCGCATGATTTCAGCTACAGGCTGTTCATGATGTATCTCGATCTGGACGAATTGCCAGACTTGTTCAAACCCTTCTGGTTGTGGTCTAACGGTGGTTTTAATCTGGCCAGCTTCAGACGTGAGGATCACCTGGGAAAGGCGCATCATTCGTTGAGCGATTCAGTCAGGGATAGTATTGAGCAGCATACAGGCAAACGTCCGACAGGCCCGATACGTTTACTCACCCATCTTCGATACCTGGGATACGGATTTAACCCGGTGAGTTTTTATTATTGCTTTGATGCAAACGATGAAAAGCTCGAAACCATTGTGTGCGAAGTGAATAACACGCCCTGGGGTGAGCAACATCTGTATGTTTTGTCTGAGCAGGATTTGCATGATCAGCAACAGGAAGAGGGCAGCATAATGCGCTTTCAGCGTAATAAGGAGTTTCATGTGTCTCCTTTTATGCCGATGGATATACAGTATGACTGGCGTTTTTCTCCACCCGCAGAAACGCTCAATCTGCATATGCAAAATTTTCGGCAGGAGCTAAAGCTTTTTGATGCCACTCTGACCCTTAAAAAACGTTCGATCAATTCATTGTCTCTGGCCACAGTGCTAATCACCTTTCCGCTGATTACGTTAAAAGTGGTTAGCGCCATTTACTTCGAAGCACTGCGGCTATGGCTTAAAAAAACACCGTTATTTACTCATCCCGAAACCATACAACCTCCAAAACAAGAGGGAAAAATATGAAAACAACTATTAATCCTATGATGCAGTCAACTTCAGATAAGGCCCCTTCGTTCTGGATGGATCGTCTGGCCCGTAACCTGGTGAAAAATCAGCTGTCGAAAATAAAATACGGTGAAATTGTTTTCCGTGAGCTTGGGGAAGAAAGTTATTTCGGGCAGGTCACGCAAGACTTTCCAGTCAGGGTGCATATCGATGTAATTCACCCCAGTGTGTGGAGTGATGTCGCATTTGGAGGTAGTGCCGGCTCCGGTGAAGCGTATATCAAAGGTAGCTGGAGCTGTAATAACCTGCTCGGCCTGGTACGCATATTTTTACGTAACCGGCATGTGCTGGATGACATGGACAACGGTCTGACCCGTTTTAAGGCACCTGTGCATAAAATTTTACACTGGTTAAGTCGCAACACGCGTAAAGGTAGTCGGCGCAATATCAGCGCGCATTATGATCTGGGTAATGACCTGTTTGAATTGTTCCTTGATCCTACCATGATGTACTCCTGTGCTTATTATGCAAAACCCGGAATGACACTGGATGAAGCTGCTGTCGCCAAGCTGGACCGTATCTGTCAGAAACTGAATTTGCAGGAAGGTGATGATGTGCTGGAGATTGGTACCGGATGGGGGGGATTTGCCATCCATGCTGCCAGACACTATGGCTGTAAGGTCACCACAACAACGATTTCTCGAGAACAGTATGAACTGGCGCAGCAGCGGGTTAAAGAGCAGGGGCTGGAGCATAAAATTACCCTGCTATTTGAAGATTATCGTGATTTGCAGGGCGAATATGACAAGCTGGTTTCTATCGAAATGATAGAAGCTATTGGACATCAGTATATTGATACCTATTTTGAAAAATGCAGCTCGCTTTTAAAACCCGACGGCATGATGTTGATACAGGCCATTACCATTGCCGATCAACTGTATGACGCGGCGTTAAAAGATGTCGATTACATCAAAAAATTTATTTTCCCGGGTGGTTTCCTGCCGTCAATTAGCGCAATGTCTCACTCTATTGGTCGGGTCAGTGATATGAAACTGTTTCACCTGGATGATATAGGGCCGCATTATGCAAGGACCCTGGCGCACTGGAAACAACGATTTTTTGAGCGTATCGATGACGTACGCAGGGCCGGTTATTCTGATGCCTTTATCCGTATGTGGGAATATTACCTGAATTATTGCGAGGGTGCTTTTATCGAACGGGATATCGGTACCGTGCAAATGTTGCTGACCAAACCGGGCTGTCGGCGTGAACCGGTTAGTCTCTGAACTGGCATGTCGTGTCGAAAAGTAGAGGTAATATTATGACTATTATCAGACCCATGTTTTTTTTTGATGGTAGTTGTCCACTATGCAGTAAAGAGATTTCTCATTATCGATCACTAAAAGGCTCAGAAAAACTGCATTGGGTTAACATTACCAGGGATAAATCAACGCTCAATAAATATAGTCTGGACGCCGAATTTGCTATGACCCGATTTCATGTGTTTGATGCGGCAGGGCAATGGCAAACAGGAGCTTATGGTTTCGTGGAAATGTGGACGTCTCTGCCTTATTACCGCCGACTTGCTCAAATTGTTAAAGCATTGCGACTATTGCCTCTGCTGGATTATTTTTACACAAAAATTACCCGTTGGAGATTATTCAGGAACTGTAATGAAAAAGTCTGTAAGCGATAAACCGGCTCACCCTGCGGAGATTTGCTTAAATTAAGCTCGCGTTCAACCAGAGATGACAGAAAATACTCAGTACGTATCCAATGGCGATCACCGGCGTCCATTTTAGGTGCGAGCCAAAGGTATAGACACCGCGCGCTGAACCCAGTAATGCCACACCCGCAGCGGACCCTATAGCCAGCATGCTGCCACCAGTCCCAGCTGTTAGCGTAACCAGTTGCCATTGACCCAGGGACAGTCGGGATTCATGGTTAGCACGGCGAACATTACCGGAATGTTATCGACGATCGCGGATAAAACGCCAACCATGGAGTTCGCTAACGTGGGGCCCAGGCCCGTGTACATGAATTCCGAGATCAGCGCCATGTAACCAAACTCACTCAGTCCCGCGACACACATGATGACGCCGTAAAAAAAAGCAAGGTGTCCCACTCGGCACGCGCTATGCGTTCCATTAAATCAAAATTCTCTTCCTGATTTGGTTGTTCAGTCATATCCTCGAACATTTCTACGGCACCCAGCACGTTGCCATCGTCATCCGTTACCGGGGCAGCACTGAACACGAGATAGCTTCCGGTTTCCCCCACCTTTTCAAAAAAGTTGGCAGCATCAAAGGCCTTGACGCCAATAGGATTTTCCTTATGCAGACCACGGTAGTGTTTGCTGACTTTCAAGTCTGCATCACCCCCTAATACCACATCGGCAAGTGTCGTGCGTTGGTGTGCGTAAAAGGGTTTCCACTGATTTTTGGTTCCGATCATCTTATTGGCGGGAAAGCCGGTCAGTTCCTCCAGTGCTTCATTCCAGTGAGTAATTGTGTGGTCTTTGTCAATCATAAACGCGGGATAGGGCTGGTGATCCATGTATTCACCAATGTCCTTGCCGTAACGCAGCAACATACGTAAGGGATTAGGACTTTCTTCGGTACGCGTACCCAGTATAGAGTCAGCCAGGTAGAGTCGACCCTCTTTCTTTTTCAGGTAGAAAGAAAACATCCCCAGGTAACCCAGACCCAGCATCATGCCAGCCGCCGGCGGTAGATGCAGGAAATTGTGAAACGATACGGCTGTTATGATAGTTATCAGGAACAGAGCCATCATGGTTTTTGCCCCAAGCTTCATCTCCACGTGCTCGTCGACTGCCTGGGGGGTCCCATTCGTAATTGCAAAATTCATGATCAGTGCAGGAACCAGCCAATTGACTAGAGACGGGATAAAGATCATGAAAAATTGAAGAAATTCGACCTTCCCTTTTTGCCAGACCATCAGGGTCGTAATATCGCCAAAAGGTGAGAAGGCACCGCCGGCGTTGGCTGCAACCACAACATTTATGCATGATATAGCGATAAATTTTCGGTCTGTTCCACCTACCGCCATGACCACTGCACCCATCAGTAATGCGGTGGTCAGGTTATCTGCAATGGGAGATATCATGAAGGCGAGCACTCCAGTAATCCAGAATACCTGACGTAGTGAAAACCCGCGTGACACAAGAAAACCCCGGAGAGACACGAAAACATTGCGTTCCTCAAGAGCATTGATATAGGTCATCGCGACCAGCAGAAAGAGGAACAGTTCGGCGTACTCCACCAACCCGTGCTTAATAGCCTGGTGGGCACGTTCGGTTTCGCCAATGTTGTTAAAGGCCAGGGCAACCAGTATCCATATAACTCCAGCGGCAATGAGCACCGGCTTGCTCTTGCGCATATGGATACTGTTCTCCAGCGGCACTAACGCATAGGCGGCGACGAAGATCGCAATGCTCAGGAATCCATAAAAGGTTCCGGTAAGGACAACTGCCTCGCCCATACCGGCTGTGGCAAATGCTGTAGAGGAAAACGCCAACAATGCCAGCACGCTCAGTATTATTTTCACTTTTTTTCTTCTCGGATGGTAGATAATCACCCATACTGGCATAAAGCTGGCCGGAAAAGGACAACTGAATAACTCATGGACGTGTTAAATATAGAAGTATAATGGACGTGTTAAGTATAGAAGTATAGAAAATTAACAGACCTGATCACTGATGTTAATTTGAAAAATCTCTTTCAACACTTCATCCACCTTCCTTTAGCAACTGTAATTTTCAACAACTCCACCCGCTTATCATGAATTCGAAAATCATAACAGGCAAGTATCATTCTAAAAAAATTAGTAGAACCATGAAAGACTGCGCAAGACCTTGATGCATAAAATCAAAATACACTCTTCACTATTTTTATTTAGGATCATAAGCCAACAGGTCTCACAAACCACCGTCATTGACAGTAGTCCATAAGTTATTTGTTTATACAGATATCAGCTTAATAAACTGGTTTGAGAAGATGCTCCAGTTTTGGGAAGATCACAGGAAGTGATGGTAGAGTGCCTGTTTTTTCAAGATGAGACAGGATTTTATCGATCACCGTTTGATCTTCGCTACAGGCGATGACTTTGTCGGAACTTCCATAGTAAATACAGATTTAAACATCAATGTTAAATACACGTTTTAATGGTTGTGCTCAGGTCATGGACCTGGGTATTTTTTCTTGTAAGCATTTACCACGCCGGACGGGTGTGACCAGAAATCGGTGTCTAGTATGGATTTATATTAAGGATTCAGAAATTCTGCTCGTGTATGAATATTTTCCTTAAAGCAACCACCCAGAGCCGTTGTGCTGGTTTGTGAATTGCTGTCCATAACACCGCGCGACTTAACACAGTAATGGGTAGCTTCGATGCTGACCGCAACATCATCGGTTTCCAGTAAGACCTGTAAAGCAACCAGTATCTGCCGGGTGAGGCGTTCCTGAACCTGCGGTCTCTGTCCAAAAAAGCGAACTATACGATTGATTTTTGACAGACCGATAATTTTATCTTTGGGGATGTAAGCAACCTTGGCTGCGCCGTCAATTGTGACAAAGTGGTGTTCACAGGTGCTGGTTAAATCAATTTCACGAACCTTAACCATCTCGTTAGCACCCATCTTGTTTTCGATTAAAGACAGTTTGGGGAAATGGCTGTAATCCAGTCCGGAAAAAACTTCATGCACATACATTTTTGCAATACGGTGCGGGGTTTCGGCAAGGCTGTCATCAGATAAATCGAGGCCGAGTGTGGTGACGACGTCTGCCATCAGATCTTTGATCCGCTGATACTTTTGATCGGGAGTTAATCCGGTGTCGATCATGGGGGTCTCCAGACCTTCCTGTATCAGAGTGTTTCTGACTAAAACAGCTTCCTCGCTGAGTTTATTCTGATTTTTGGCGGGATAGCGGGCTACGTTAACAGGGATATTACTCATGATACTTTCTCCATCAGATTCAAGTTTTGATTTCTGTCAGCACGGTGCTCAAGAGTTAAAGACACAGAATCAGCAAATCGAAGCGCGTGAGGTTTGTCGACAGTAACTCGTGCATAGTTGACACTGGAGTGACTGCTGCAGGCATGCAAAATATCAGCGACTAATTTTTCAAGTAGTAAAAAGCGACCGTTTTCAACTAGCATAATCACGCGCTTGGTGATGTCTTTATAGTTCAAAGCACCTTCAATCTGGTCTGACAACGCTGCTTCAGTAATGGCGTAATTGATTTCTATATTGATCACTATATCCTGCTTTTTTTCTTTTTCATCGGGATTAAAACCGATGAAAGTGCGCAACCGCAGGTTACTGATATTAATAGTGGCATCTGTTAATGTCATAGCTTTAAAATTACCGGTTAAATTCATTGGCAAGTGGCAGTTTGATATATATATTTTAAAAAATATTATGAAAAAACTCTATTTGCCATACTCAAAAAAATTATAAGTTATATTCTGTGAAACAGCCGTCAAACTGAGGTGAAGAAACTGTGAAATACAATGTCAGCATAAAAATACAGGTACTATAAATTCACGGAAAAGTGATGTGCTGTTAACGATCGTTTCACATCTTACTGATTTATAATGATGAATTATTGCAAGCCATACTGTGTGCGGCTGGATATCTCCACGTTATTATAAGGACTAATTAATGAAAAATACCTTATCAATTCACTGGTTTCGCCAGGATTTACGCCTGCAGGATAATCCGGCCTTATCTCAGGCTGCTGAACATGGTCAGGTGCTGCCTGTTTATATTCTGGAGCAGCAGACTGATGCGCGCTATGCCATGGGAGCAGCCAGTCGCTGGTGGTTACATCATTCGTTGCAGTCACTTAATAACAGTTTAAATGGGCAGCTGCATATTTATTACGGTGATCCCGAAAAAATAATTCCCATTCTGTGCCGGCAATACAATGTGCAATCGGTATTCTGGAATCGCTGTTATGAACCCTGGCGTATTCAGCGAGATGCAGTAATAAAAAATACGCTTAAACAGAATGGTGTTAAGGCTCAAAGCTTTAACGGGTCATTACTGTGGGAACCGTGGCAGGTTCTCAAAGCTGACTCCAGTTCATATCGGGTATTTACCCCTTTTTTTCGTAAAGCCAGTGCTCAACAGCCAGTTGGCCCGCCATTATCTCTATCATCACTGTCGCTTATCGATCCCCCGGATGATGCTTTATCAATTGCAGACCTGCAACTATTACCAGAAGTACGCTGGGATAATTCTTTAGCTGATAACTGGAGGATTGGGGAAGATGCTGCGCAATCGGTACTGCAGGATTTCCTGCAAAATGGTATTAAAGATTATAAACAGGGGCGTAATTTTCCAATTAAAAAAAACGTATCCAGGTTGTCTCCTTACCTGCACTGGGGTGAAATCTCTCCACGCCAGATATGGCAGAGGATTCAATCCATTGAACTGGACGACAATGTTCAAACCTTTAAAAGTGAACTGGGCTGGAGAGAGTTTTCCTACTCGCTACTGTATCACTTTCCCGAACTGCCTGAAAAAAATCTGCAGCAAAAGTTTGATGCATTTCCATGGAGAGATGACCCTCATTATCTTAAATGCTGGCAACAGGGTTTAACCGGTTATCCTATAGTGGATGCCGGAATGCGCGAACTCTGGCAAACCGGTTATATGCATAATCGTGTGCGCATGATAGTCGGTTCTTTTCTGGTTAAAAATCTGTTGTTGCACTGGCATCATGGGCGCGAATGGTTCTGGGATTGCCTGGTGGATGCCGATCTGGCCAGTAACAGTGCCAGCTGGCAATGGATAGCCGGTTGCGGAGCTGATGCGGCACCTTATTTTCGGATCTTTAATCCTGTTACCCAGGGAGAGAAATTTGATGCCTCTGGTGAATATACGCGCCGATTTATTCCTGAACTGAGTCGATTGCCTGACAAGTACCTGTTCAAACCATGGATGGCTTCAGAAGATGTTTTAGCTGAGGCAGGCATCAGGCTCGGGGATGATTACCCTTTACCTGTAGTGGATCTTAAAGCTTCCAGAGAAAGAGCTCTGGAGGCGTTTAAAAGTCTTCGACCCTAAACATGTTGCTGAGGTTGAAATAAACGGTTTTTTTGATGCTGTTATTTTGGATAGTTTTTGATAAATTTCACAAAACCTTCATGCTAAATTGACAGGCCATTCACTTCTCCATCAGTAGTATCACAATCGTAATTAACAGTAAGCAACTTTCCTGGAGAAAATCATGTCAAAGTACGAGCAGCAAATGTTAGATACAGAACGTCATTATGACCAGATGATGAAGGAGATAGAGCAGGTTGATCCGAATATTCTTTACTCGTTAGTACCGGGGAGCCAGTTACATCAAAAAATTAATAACCCGATTACGGAAGGCATTGACGAGGGTTAAAAGCTATAACTTTTTAATGATTTTATACAGGCTGGACAAGCCCATTATTTATCCTCCCTTTCCTTTATATGTCCAGCCTGCTTTTTAGGTTCAAGTCTGCCCTCACACAAAATCCACTGGTCGTTTTATTAGGTAAGCCTTCAATTTCATATCACTGCCAATTACATGATCGATAATCCAGCTGCGAATAAGTGCTATCAAAGGCTCCAAATCCTGTTTGGTCACTGAATGTTCAACTTCCTCATCAGCCAGAATCATATTCAGTTCGCTGTCAGTAACTTCATCATTATTATCGGATTCTCTATCTCGCTGGTCAGTGCCCAGGATGCTATCCAGCTCATTTTTTATGGCATATAAATTTCGCATGATTTGTTTGTGTTCGAGCTTGTGTTCGTCTAACTGTGGGTACCTGATTTTACGCTGAATGGTTTCTTCATGATCAAAATGTGTTTTGGTGTAACTGACCAGGTGATCAAGGGTTTCTTCAACAATATCGTGGTTTTCTTTTGTATTTAAAGCAGTTTCTAAAGCATTGATCTGGTCGATCAGGTATTTATGTTCAGAATCGATGAGATTATTTGCTACGCTCATTTGTTCACGCCAGACAAGACCCATTTTTATTGCCTCAGATCAAAAGTAAAAATTCTATTTATGCTATAACTTATAGTCTATCAATCGATAACAACCAAAATTTTTTTGGAAAAATACAGATGGCTTCATTCAACTGGAATAAAAATTATTTAACCGGTTTATCAGATGTTGATGATCAGCATTATCAACTGGTTATGAAATTAAATAATTTCAGCCAGTTAGTGGCTGAAAATAAGATTTCATTTGATGATATAAGTACTTTGTTTAAGCAGTTGGCCGATTATGCTGTGTTTCATTTTAAACAAGAAGAGGCTTTGATGGCCGCCGCAGGTATTGATCGACGTCATCTTGCAAAGCATATCCAGACCCATCGGGATTTTATTCAGGAAGTCAGTTCAATGTTTGCCGGTATTTCAAATGACAATACTGGCGCAGTAAAAAGTTTACTGGACTTTCTTACCCACTGGCTGGTCTACCATATTCTGGGGACGGATCAGAATATGGCACGGCAAATTGAAATGATTAAGTCGGGGGTTAGTCCTGCAGATTCCTATGACAGGGAAGAGAATGAGGTCAGTAGTTCTACTGAGCCCTTGTTACAGGCTTTAAACAGCCTGTTTCAACAAGTTTCAGACAGGAATAAAGAGCTCTTACAGTTGAATCAGTCACTTGAAAGGATTGTAGCAGAAAGAACAAATGCCTTATCTGAAGCCAACAGGCATCTTGAAGAACTGGCTTTAACAGATGTACTGACAGGGTTACCAAATCGTCGACAAGGTATGCGTCAACTTGAAATTTTGTGGAAAGATACGGTACTTAAAAATTCTACTTTATCCTGCATGATGATAGATGCGGATCATTTCAAGGAGGTGAATGATACTTACGGCCATGATGCGGGTGATCTTGTTTTAATTGAATTAGCTAAAACGCTTCTTCACTGTTATCGAAATGACGACATTGTCTGTCGACTGGGTGGTGATGAGTTTCTAATTAGTGCCTGAACGAAAAAACATAAGTTCTTAAAATCAAATGAAAAATCGG
>ERZ890953.310-NODE-310-length-28951-cov-10.772079_pt1 | contig 28951 bp, 28 predicted proteins | sample MGYA00521264_ERZ890953 | MGnify/ENA primary metagenome ERZ890953 (study PRJEB32303, sample SAMEA104408629) | aquatic metagenome | biome: Brackish water; feature: Chemocline; material: water | place: Baltic Sea | collected 2014-10-26T21:54:00 | depth 200 m ...
TGTAGTTATTTGATTTTTATAGTTAAAAATGACTAAATTAGTAATTTATACAGAAAACTATTTTCCTGGTGGACTCGAACAGTTTATATTTGACATATTAAAAAGCAATCTATTTGATATTCATTTAGTTGTCAATAGTGAAAATAATCGACTGATTGAATTTGCAATAAATAATGATATCAATCACTCAATAATAAATTTAAATAATAAAAGTTTTGGTGCTAACTCTAGTAAATTTTTTAAATTTTTTAATTTTATTATGAGATACATTTATATGCTTCCTAATTATTATAAGATAAAAAGTATACTTAAAAGTATTCCAAGTTTTAAAAACATATTAATAGTTAATGGTGGATATCCTGCTGCTTTAAGTTGTTTTTCTGCGGTAGTTGCAGCTAATTCATTACACTTTGAAAAAATAGGTTTATCTATTTTAAGTTCACCATCTTCAAATTATTCTAGTGTATTATTTAGGATGTTTGAACAACGTATTGATCATTTTATTGATAGATATGTTGATATCTATATACCAAATTCCAATAGAATAAAACTGGACTTGATTGAAAAAGTAAAAATAAAGTCTGAAAAGATTGAAACAGTATATACTGGTATAGAAATAAAAAATGATACTAATAAAATAGTTGTTTTATCTTTACCTCAAATTGAAATTCAGAAAAAAGAGAATGAAGTATGGATAGGAATGATAGCATTACTTGGATCAACTAAGAGACAAGATTTATTAATTACGGCCATGGCACAACTAGATGATAATGTTAAATTACTTATTACTGGTGATGGCCCTACTAACGATGACTTAAGAAATCAAGTGAAATTGTTGAATTTAGAGAGTAGAGTATTCTTTACTGGTTGGATAGATAATCCAGAAATAATTTATAAATTTATAGATATAATAGCTTTTATGTCAGATCAGGAAGGACTGCCTTATTCTATAAGTGAGGCAATGTCATATAAAGTCCCAATAATTGCAAGTGCTGTAGGTGGTATTGTTGAACAAGTTATTGATGAAAAAGGTGGGTTTTTGATACATGAAAATAGTATTATTAAATTAGTAGAAAAAATTAAAATTTTGCAAAATAACAATGAACTTCAAAATGAATTTATTGAATATTCATTCCGTAGACTTAATAAACTTTTTTCTTTAGAGGCTATGAATAATAGATTAGTTGAAATATATGCAGAAGGTTAAATAAATGAAAGTACTATTATTAGCAGGTGGATTTGGAACAAGATTAAGTGAAGAGACAGATATAAGACCTAAGCCTATGGTTGAGATAGGTGGAAAACCGATTCTATGGCATATAATGAAGATTTACTCCTCTTACGGTTTTAACGACTTTGTGATTTTACTTGGTTATAAAGGTTATTATATTAAAGAATATTTTGTGAATTATTTTTTACATCAGAGTGATGTTACTATTGATATGTCAAATGGAAAAATGGAAGTTCTCAACAACTCTAGTGAGCCTTGGAAAGTCACACTTTTAGATACTGGGCTTAATAGTATGACAGGTGGAAGAATTAAAAGAGCTCAAGATTTTATAGGAAATGAACCTTTTATGCTTACTTATGGAGATGGTGTTTCAGATGTAAATATAAGGGAATTAATTTTATTTCATAAAAAACATGGGAAAGCAATGACAATGACATCAGCACAACCTGATGGTCGTTTTGGTGCTCTTAATATTTCGAATGTAAATCAAGTAACAGATTTTTTAGAAAAACCAAAAGGAGATGGTGGTTGGATAAATGCTGGTTTTTTTGTCTGTGAGCCAAAAGTATTTGATTATATCACAAGTGGTGACTCTACAATATTTGAGCAGGAACCTTTGCAGAAACTGGCACAGGATGGAGAGATTTATACATTTAGACATGATGGATTTTGGAAACCTATGGATAGTCTCAAGGATAAAAATGATTTAAATAAACTATGGAGTGAGAAAAAAGCTCCATGGAAAGTGTGGGATAAGTAATGTTTCAGAGTGTATATAAAGATAAGAAAGTATTAGTGACAGGGCATACGGGTTTCAAAGGTACTTGGCTTACCACGTGGTTACTAAAACTTGGAGCTAAAGTTATAGGTATCTCAAAAGATATTCCGACATGTCCCTCTATGTTTGAAGAATTAAAGCTACAAGAGAAAATAATCCACTATCAAGAGGATATTAGAGATTTAGCAAAAATGAGTGAAATTATTAATCATGAACAACCTGAGTTTCTTTTTCATCTCGCAGCACAACCAATAGTTTCAACATCTTACAGTAACCCCATTGAGACAATCTCTTCGAATGTTATGGGAACGGCAAATATATTAGAAGCACTAAAAACCTCTAATCATAAATGTAGTGCCATTATCATTACAAGTGATAAAGCATATGATAATGTTGAACAGGTTTGGGGTTATAAAGAAGATGACAAGATGGGTGGTAAAGATATCTACAGTGGCTCAAAAGGGGCAGCTGAGCTTATTATAAAGTCTTATTATCATTCATTTTTGAAAAATAAAAAGTCTAATATAAAACTTGCTATTGGAAGAGCTGGTAATGTTATCGGTGGTGGTGATTGGGCAAAAGATAGAATAGTGGTTGATTGCATGGCGGCTTGGAGTCAAAAAAAGAGTGTCGAGATACGAAGTCCTGAAGCGACTCGTCCTTGGCAACATGTTTTAGAGCCTCTTAGTGGATATCTTACTCTTGGAGAAGCACTTTATCATGATGAAAAGTATCACGGTGAAGCATTTAACTTTGGTCCTCGGGCAGAGCAGAACCATACAGTTAAACAACTTTTAGAAGATTTAAGTAGATACTGGCATTTTAGTACTGTTGATGATGCATTTACCGTTACAGATAATATACCTTTTCACGAAGCTGGATTATTGAAACTAAATTGTGATAAAGCACTCTTTTTTATAAAATGGCAAGCTAACCTTGAGTATAAAGATACTATTAAATTTACAAGTGAATGGTATTACGATTTTTATAATTCTGAAAAAAGTATTTTCGACAAAACAGTAGAACAAATTGCAGAGTATGAAAATATGGCACAATCAAAAGGCCTCACTTGGACGGAGTAACAATTACACCTTTAAAGCAGATTCATAATCCTAAAGGGGATGTCTATCATGCTATGAAACAGAGTGATGATGGGTATAGTGGATTTGGAGAAGCTTACTTTTCCACTGTACATAAGAATGATAAAAAAGGCTGGAAAAAACATAGAGAGATGGTTCTTAACCTTGTTGTACCTATAGGTGAAGTAGAGTTTGTGTTATTTAATGAAAATACTCAAGAATTTTTGAGTGTTTATCTCTCTCAAAACAACTATCAGAGACTTACTGTAAATGCCGGACTATGGATGGCATTTAGGGGTGTAGGTGAGAGTAATATACTTCTAAATATAGCATCTATAGAACATGACCCTGATGAAGCCATAACAATAGAAATAGATGAGATAGCATATGAATGGTAAAAAAAAAGTTCTTGTTACAGGGGCTACTGGTTATGTCGGCTCTGATTTGATAAGAAAACTCATAGCTCTTGATACAACCGAGATTGCTGTAGTGATAAGAGATATAAAAAAGGCTAAAGAGTTGTTTGGTGATAGTATCACCTATATTCTTTATGAGACTTTAGAGGGATTTACATCCAAGGTAGAGAGTTTTTCTCCTCATGTTGTGATTCATCTTGGGGCATATTCTACAAGTTCAGATGCCCCAGAGGATGTAGAGAAGTTAATTGAGTCAAATATTATATTTACTTCACATCTTCTTTTAGCACTCTCAGGATGTAAGATAGATGTCTTTGTCAATACTGGCTCTTTTTCAGAGTTTCATAATACTGATAAAGAGAGAAGCCCCACTTACTTTTATTCTGCTACTAAAAGTTCAGCTCGTTATATGATTGAGTATTTTTCAAAAAGGGATGCATTCCAATTTGTAAATGCCATCCTTTTTACTGTTTATGGTAAAAAAACTGGCACAAAAAAGATAATAGACTATGCTTTTGAGTCTTTAAATGCCACTAGTAGTATTGCTATGAGTGATGGTCAACAAGAGTTGGATTTTGTACATATTGACGATGTAGTTGCTTTTTATGTGAATATTATAGAAAACTATGATAAATTAGATATATCACAGATAGATTATGATGTTGGAACAGGCGAGTCTCACTCAATTAAAGAATTGGTTTCTAGCTTAGAAAAACTTACAGGTAAAAAAGCAAATATAGAGTGGGGTGTTTACACAAGTCGTAAAGTAGATACTAAAAGAGCTTGTGCTGAGATAGCAAAAACTAAAAAAGATTTAGGCTACATAGTCAAGTTTCCTTTTGTAGAGGGCTTGAAAAAGTATATCGGGAGTATTAGTGTAAAATGAAATCTCTTGTAAGTGTAATTATTCCTATTTATAATGCGGAGATTTATTTAGAAGAAACTATTCTCTCTGTTCTAAACCAAACATATGAAAATTTTGAGTTGATACTAGTTAATCATAACTCTAACGATAATAGCAAAACAATTATAGAGAAGTATCAACAGCAAGATAAAAGAATTAAAGTTATCACTTTGGATGTAAATAAAGGTGGCCCTGGATATCCTCGTAATGAGGGTATAAAGGTCGCAACTGGCGAATATATTGCTTTTATAGACTCGGATGATGTGTGGTTAAGTGAAAAGTTAGAGAGACAGGTGCAATTTTTGCAAGAGAGAGAAGCGGATGTTGTGCATACTTTAGCATATAGTATAGATGAAAAATCCAATATAACTGGTACATTTATGAATCAGAGAGTTTACAATAAATTCAAATATTTTTTTTCTATTCAAAGTATTATCTATTACACAAATTTTATAAATATTAACTCAGTTCTTATGAAAAAAGATAGTAATATTTGTTTTAGTGAAGATGTTAATTTAGTAGCTATGGAAGATTGGAAACTTTGGATGGAATCTATTTTAAATGGTAAAAAAGTAATTCTCTTAGAGGAGAAACTTCTTAACTACCGTATACACAACTTATCTGCATCCAAGAGAGAAAGTGACATAGGCTACAGAAAGTCTCTTCATTTACTATCTTTAATGCTGTTAGAAAAGAAAATACCTCTAAGGCACTTTATTTTTAGTTCAATTTTAAATTTATTTAAAATTGCTTTAAAGAACTTAAGGAGTTAGTTAGATGACAATAACACTTATAATCGGAAAAGATAGTAATCTATCTAAGTATCTAGTCAATACAATAGACAATAGTATTTTAATCTCATCACGAGAATTACAGCAAAATATAGATATATTATCTGAATATAAAGAGAAAAAAATAAATCTAATTTTCAATAATTTTCAATCATCAACACTTCTAAATAAGTTAGATAATAGTGTAGAGTATATATCAAATACTATTTTAGTGACAGCAAAAATACTTGAGTACTTTAGAGGATGTAACATAAGCAAAATTATCTATACAAGTAGTAGTTCTGTTTATGGTAATAATATCAGCTGTAAGGAGTCGGATACACTAAAGCCTCTGAACCTACATGCCTCTCTCAAGGTGGCAAATGAAAAGTTAATTGAGAAGTATAGTAGTGAGCGAAATATAGACTATTCTATCACTAGAATCTTTAATATGTACGGTGGAGAAGATAGGTTCTCTATTATTAGTAAAATTTTAAAGGCTATTAAGAGTAAGAAAGCTATAACGATTGTTAATCATGGAAATGCAATACGAGATTTTATTTATATAGAAGATGTTGCAGCAATTTACAAAAAGATTTTGACTACTAATGTAAAGATAATTAATATAGGGACAGGCGAAGGGGTTTCAATAAAAACACTTATAGACTTTTTAAGCAATAGAGGTATAACATTAAAGGTAAATAATATTTCTAAAGATGAACTAAAAATTTCTACAGCAGATACTGTACTGTTATCTAAATTGATAGGTATAATATCATTTAAACATGTAGAAGAATATTTAGTTAAAGAATTAAAATTATGAAAAAAATAATTCTAAACTCGAATATATTGTGGACTATTATACAGTTTCGAAAAGATTTGATAATTGAATTACAAAAAACATATGAAGTGATTTGTATTGCTGATAGCGATGATTTTTTATATGATTCTCTTCAAGTTTCTAAGAATCTCAATATAGAGTATATACAAATAAGCATAGACAGAAAAGGTGTTAATCCTTTCATAGATATAATGTATTTTGTGAAATTATATAAAATATACTCTAAAATTAAGCCAGATTTAGTTATTCACTATACAATAAAGCCAAATATTTATGGCTCACTTGCATGTCGTTTGTTAAATATTAAATCATTCGCAGTCGTTTCAGGACTTGGTTCCTCTTTTATACGAGATGGTTTTATAACTAAAATAGTGAAGTATCTATATTCTTGGGCTTTAAAAGATTCAAAAAAAGTAATATTTTTAAATAATGATGATTTGAATATTTTTATTGAGCACAATATTATTCAAAAACATCAAGCACTTCAACTTCCGGGGGAAGGTGTTGATGTGAATTTTTATCAGACTTGTAAGAAAGAAGAAGATAAATCGTTAACATTTTTGATGGTTGCACGATTACTAAAAGATAAAGGGATATATGAATATATTTATGCAATAAAAGCTATCAAAACAAAAAAGAATGTTAAGTTTTTATTAGCAGGTGTTTTAGATGAAGATAATGCTACTTCTATTAAACAGTATGAATTAGATAAATGGATAGAAGATGGTGTTATTGAATATATAGGGACAAAAGAAGATGTAAAAGACTTTTTTAAACTTGCAGATGTAGTTGTCTTACCAAGCTATCGAGAAGGTATGTCTCGTATTTTACTTGAAGCATGTAGCTGTGAAAAGTTTATTATAGCATCAAATATTGCAGGGTGTAAAGAACTGTGTATAGATGGAAAAAATGGTTATTTATGTGAAACAAAAAGTACAGAATCATTGAAAAATGCGATAGAAAAAACATTAAATCTATCCAGAACAGATTTAATAAATATGGGAAAAAATGGTAGAGACTTAGTTGTTAATAATTATAGTACACACATAGTAAATAAAATATATAAAAAAATTATCAAAGAATTCATATAAATATGTTAGAGGAGATATATTATAATACTTTCTAAAATAGACAATATATTATTGACTTTAGGATATCAACTCAATACAAAATTAAACAATCTATTAACAAGTTGAAGAATGAAAATACTATTACTATCTTTTCTATTTTTTTCATCTCTACTATTTGCAGAGAAACCAAATCTTTTATTATTAAAAGTTTATAAAGACCAAAATATTACTGGTTGGGTGATGAGTGAAAAACTCGATGGTATTCGTGCTTATTGGGATGGAGAACATCTTATTAGTCGTGGAGGAAAAATTATTAATGCTCCAAAATGGTTTATTAAAGATTATCCGCCATTTGCGATAGATGGGGAACTGTGGAGTAAAAGAGGTGATTTTGATAATATTTCATCCATTGTTAGAGATAAAATTCCTTCAAATCAATGGCATGAAATAACACATAATATTTTTGAAGTTCCTAATGCAAAAGGAAATCTTTGGCAACGACTTCAAAAAGTAAAACCTTATGAAAACAAATATATAAAAATAATCCAACAGATTAAAATAAAAGATAAAGAACATTTTAAAATTTTTCTAAAAGATGTTGAGAAGAAAAAAGGAGAGGGGATTGTATTTCGTGATCCATTAGCTCCATATATTGGCAAACGAACATCTACAGCATTAAAGATGAAAAGCTTTTACGATACTGAGTGTAAGGTAGTAGCCTATAAAGCTGGAAAAGGGAAATATAAAGGTATAATTGGCTCTTTAAAATGCCAGCTAAAAAATGGAATAGTGTTTAATATTGGCTCTGGGTTAAGTCACAAAGAACGACAATTACCACCGAAAATAGGTTCTATTGTGACATTTAAATATAAAGAATTTACAAAAAATGGGAAACCTCGTTTCCCTATATTTTTGAGAGTTAGGGAAGAATAATGAAAAAAAAATTATTACTAACTGGTGCGAGTGGTTTCGTTGGAAGTTATTTTCAAAATCATTATAAAGATACTTATGATATTAAAACATTCTCTTTTTTAAATGAGGACTTTGATAAGTTAGAGCTAAAAAACATTTATGCTATAGTTCATCTTTCTGCTTTAGTTCATCAGATGGGTGGTGCTTCTAAAGAGGAGTATGAAAGAGTAAATGTTACTCAAAGTTTAAAGCTTGCACAAAAAGCTAAGCAACATGGTGTGAAACATTTTATCTTTATGAGCAGTGTGAAAGTTTATGGAGAAGAGACAACAGGTGTTTATAGTGAGACAAGTGAATGTTTGGCAGAAGATGAGTATGGAAAAAGTAAGCTTAAAGCTGAAGATGAACTTTTAAAACTAGAAGAAGAAAATTTCCTTATTTCGATTGTCAGAACCCCTATAGTATATGGATTTGGAGTAAAAGCTAATATAGCTAATCTAATAAAAATAGTCTCTAAAATGTATGTATTACCATTTGGTGATATATATAACAAACGCAGCATGGTTTATGTGGGTAATCTCTCATATCTGTTAAGTAGAATTATAGATAAAAAATTAAATGGAGTTTTTTTAGCTTCCGATGAGAAAACTTTATCTACAAAAGAGTTTATACAGCTAATAGCAAAGACTCTTCATAAAAAAATTTATTTAATACAAGTGCCACTGTTTGCAAGAACATTAAGAATCATCAAGCCATCATTCTATAAACGACTTTATCAGAGTTTAGAAATCCAAAATAAAGTAACAATGCAAAAACTTTTTGATGAAGATAATCTGCCATTGCCATATAGCGTTGAAGATGGAATAAAGTATATGATAAAAGGAGGGGATGAATGATATATCTACTACTATTAATATTATCCTTTACATTAACATACTTCATCAAAAATTATGCAATTAAAAAGTCATTAGTGGATATTCCAAATGATAGAAGTTCTCATAGTGTACCAATTCCTCATGGAGGGGGTGTGGCTATCTCTATTTCTTGGTTTATAGGTTTAAACTATCTTTACTTTATGGGTGATATTCCAAGCGCATTATATATGGCTTTAATGGTGGGCATTGTAATTGCGATTGTTTCTTATATAGATGATTTAGTAGAATTGAGTCCGAAGCTGCGTTTACTTACACAATCATTTGTTGCATTTATGGGACTCTACTTTTTAGATGGATTTAATGAGTTAGATATATTCTTTTTCACTGTTCATAACCAAGTTTTCACAAATATTTTTGCTTTTTTTATGATAATTTGGTTTATAAATTTATACAATTTTTTAGATGGTATTGATGGTTATGCAGGGAGTGAAGCACTATTTTTAGCCCTCGCAGCATTTTTACTTTTTGGAGATAATATTTTTTTAGTTTTAGGTGTCTCTGTTCTTGGATTTTTATTATGGAACTGGCATAAGGCTAAGATATTTATGGGTGATGTTGGAAGTACTCTGCTTGGCTATAACATTGCTATTTTTACAATATATTACTCAAATCAAGAAAGTTCTAATTTTTGGATATGGATAATACTCTTTGGAATATTTTGGTTTGATGCAACACTAACTCTTTTTAGAAGATATAAAAATGCTGAAAAGCTTAGTCAAGCACATAAAAAACATGCTTACCAAAGACTTCATCAGAGTGGTTGGTCGCATAGTGATGTTGTGATTGCTTCTATAAAATTAAATATACTATTATTTTTAATAGTCTACTTTTTCTCATCCATACTAATTGCTTTTCTTACCTCTCTTATTGTATTATATGTTTCTATTATATATATAGACAAGCAAAAAGGATTTAATTGATTTTTCAACCTTCTCAACTCAAACGAAAGCTTTTTTTTATTGCATCTGATGTAGTAATTATTGTAGTCGCAACATTAATTGCATTTGGCTTGCGTTTTGATTTTGATATACCTGAAATGTATCAAAGTTCTATTTATCTTGTGATATATGTGCTTGTATTAGTTCGTATTTCTCTTTTTTATTATTTCAGAATTTACAATATTAGTTGGCGACATTTTGGTTTTAAAGATACAACTGGAGTTGTATATGTTCTTATATTTTCAACAATACTTCTAGTATTTGTCTCGTATTTACTACGTGCTACAGAGTATATTTTACCCCGTTCTATTATCCCCATAGAATTTTTTATCTCTCTATTTTTAATATTGGCTTTACGAGTAAGTAAGCGTTTATACTTAGAAAATATGCAGAGCAATATAACTGGTAAGAGTACTCTCATAATTGCTAGTTTGGATAATGCGAATACAATTCTAAGAACAATTAACACGAAAGAGAGTGACTATTATCCTATAGCTATTATTAATGATAAAGATAAAAATATTAAAGTTAATGGAGTCGAGGTATACACATTAGAGACTTTTAAAGAGTTAGCTATAGAGTGTGAAGTAGCTATTTTAGATAACACCATAGAACTTAAAGAAATTTATGAAGATTTAAATACTTTGGGGATATTAAATATAAAAGTAGCAAGTGATTATGGAGATTATGGAGCAGATATTAAAGATGTGTCAGTTGAAGATTTACTTGCTCGTCATCCAAAAGATTTAGATAAAAGTAAAATTTCTGCATTTATAAAAGACAAAATAATTTTAGTTACTGGAGCAGGGGGGAGTATTGGGAGTGAAATTTGTAGACAATGTGAGATTTTTGAAGCAAAAGAACTCATCCTTGTAGACCATAGTGAGTACAATTTATATGCTGTTGCAGAAGAGATTAAAAATGTTAAAGTCTCTTTGGTTATGCAAAATATTACCTCTACAGATTTACTTGATAAAACATTTCAAATATACAAACCAGATATAGTTATTCATGCTGCCGCTTATAAACATGTTCCTTTAGTAGAAGCTAATATATATGAAGGAATTTACAACAATGTTATAGGTACAAAAAATATGATTGATTTATCTATACAATATGGTGTTGAAAAATTTATTATGATTTCAACAGATAAAGCTGTTCGTCCAACAAATGTTATGGGAACAACCAAACGAATTTGTGAGCTTTATGCACAAAACTCTAATGGCAAAGGAACAGATATAGTAGCTGTACGTTTTGGAAATGTTTTAGGCTCTAGTGGAAGTGTAATTCCAAAGTTTCAAGCACAAATTCAAGCAGATAAAAATATTACAGTGACTCATCCTGATATTACTCGTTATTTTATGCTTATACCAGAAGCTTGTGAATTAGTGTTACAAGCTGGAGCAATTGGAACAGGTGGAGAAATTTTTATTTTGGATATGGGAGCACCTATCAAAATAGTTGATTTAGCCCAGAAAATGATTGATTTGAGTGGTAAACAAAATATTAAGGTTGAATTTTGTGGACTCCGTCCTGGTGAAAAACTTTATGAAGAGTTACTTATAGATGATAGTGATGCAAAAACAGCTTATGAGTCTATAACGGTCGCTGCTCCAACACCTTATGATTTAGAGCAGTTAAACGCAGATATAGAAGCTCTTTTAAAGAGTGATGACAAAATAGCAAAACTAAAAGAGATTGTACCAGAGTTTAATCATCAAAAAAATGATTAAACGATGGAATGACCTACAAATTTACTCATATTATCTAAAATTTCTCCACCTTTTCGATAACTTAAACCACAAGCTTCATAAGCGAAAAAGACTCCAGCTTGGTATTTTGAACCCTTAGAGTCTTTTGGAAACTCCACATACTCTTGATAAACTTTTTTATAGTTATCGTATGGTCCTTCTATCTGTGAAGATATACTACCATTTGCTTCGATTATTTTACTGTTTGCACCTTCTCTTCCAAAAACGGTTTTTTCAACTTGTTTTATGTCTTTTAATGGCTCAAATGATGTTTTAAGCAAGTAAGGAGAATCAGGAAATAGGTCACACAAAATCTTCATCATTCCTTTTGATTGAAAAAGCAGTGTATAGGCAGGATTTAAAATAATTGCCTTTTGCTTATTTATAATATTTGTTAGTGTTGTCGCAAGTTCAGGCTCATCAACTGCGATGTCTTCCCAAGGATAAAGTTTAAACCAGTATTCGTAATTATTTTCATTACTATCATAGATACCATTCTCATCAAAATGAGTATTTTCAAGGTACTCAAAGCTTGTATTAAATCCAGCATCGGTTGCAATCTGTTGGAGTAATCTAGTAGTAGCTTCTTCTTCATCGTTCTTTGAGATAGAAGAAAAAAGTATTTTCCATCCATCATATCTCTCATCAAACGCAGCAGTATCATCAAAAAGTGTAATGAGCCTTTTAAAGTTGTTGGCAATAGACTCATAAATTGTGTTGAATTGCTTTTCATCATCCATATTGTTATGCTGTAAAAGAGCCCATTGAAGTAGGGCACTCTCTACCAATGAAGTTGGAGTGTCTGCATTAAACTCTATGAGCTTAATAGGTTTACCATCTACACCACCAGCTAAATCAAAGCGACTATAGATATGCCAGTGTACATCGTTCTCCCAGCTTTTTTTGATTGTTTCTACAAGATTAAAAGGAATTCCTATCTCAAAAAAAAGGTCATTTTCTATAACATACTCAGCAGCTTCTACATACATATCATAAAGTTCATTTCCCGCAGTATAGTAAGCTTCTGCTTCTTCTTGAGTAATTTGTACAAGTTGATCACTTACATATTTACTACCATCATTATCTGTGTGCCATGTGAATCCAAGCTCTTCTAGTTTAGCATCAGGGATTGGGGTTAGGTTTTGTAACTGTATCATCCTCCGAAAAACCCGCCGCTACTTTTTGGAGAGCTTTTACTAGAACTTCCGAAAAAACTCTTTTTTGCTGAAGAGCTTCTTGCAGCTTTTCCAGCAGCTGAACGACTATATGCGCTTTTATTTGAACTTGTTGCGTTTCTTGAGAAATTTTTATTTCCCATAAGTGAGTTTGCAATCATGTTTCCCATAAGTGAACCTGCAGCAACTGCAAGAATAGTGCCTGCAAGACCCATACCCTCAGAACCACCATTTTGTTGCGTTGTTTCACTTGTTCCCTTTTGTACTTTTTGATACTCTTGCTCCGCAAGTGCTTTCATCTCAGCTTCATTCATAAAGCGTTCAGTTACATGACCATTTGCATCTTTTTCACGAATAATTGCACGGCTTGGACCATCAGTAGGCATCTCTTCGATTACTATATATTTTCCACTTGTTTGTTGTTCTATAACTAAAAACTTGTTTTGTGCTTTTTCTTGAGGTGCTTCACATCCAGTGAGTACACTCATCATAAGTATTCCTGTACTACCAAGTCCTATTCCAGAAGCCAGAGAAGAAAAATGTTTCATTTGTATATATCCTTATTGATTTTGTAATCTTGCTTTGTCTAATATTATAACTTTTTTTAGTTCATAGTCGTAAAATGTGATGAACTTTCTTCCAGTATAATAACTATCACCGACATATGTGTGTTTTTTATCTTTGAGTATTATATTTGTTTTCATAAACATGATTTCACCTACTCTCTTACCTATAGGAGGAATGGATGTCGAACTTGCAAGAAGAAAAAGCGAACCAATGACAATAATAGATATTTTCGTGTTGTCTAAATATGTGATAATAAACCCAAGGGTAATAGTAAAGAAAGAAAAAATATAAATATTTTGATGATCTGCAAAGAGGATGTTGTAATAGAGATCAATAGAGTGATAATCTATATAGTGAAGCTTTATGCCTAAAAATAAAAATACATCTATAAGAAAAGTGAAAAACATACCGCTAAGTAGTGCTTGAACAAGTTTAGTCATCGGAGTCTCCTTATTGTGTTTTTATTTATTTTTAAAAGTGAAGATGCTCTTTCTTCATGTAATAAAGTTTTATTTTCTATTATTATATCTGCTTTTTCTTCACAAAAAATTCTATCAAAATTTTTTCCTGCTGCATTTGCAGATGTGGAGAAGTACCAATGGGCATTTAGTAAAGAAGAATTAAGTATGGATTGAGTGACTCTAAAGGCTCTATTTCTGATTATAAAAGTTGTTTTTTTTGAACGACGGATTAAGTTCTTGTGAGTGTTTGGAACACGAGTTGTTAAGCTTTGAAAATCTTTATAAACTTTGATAAAGGGTTTAGTGCTGTTGCGTGATTTTATCGTTTGGAGTTGTTTCTCGTCTTGAGATAAGAAACCGACAGTAGTGTCGGTTTGAGTTAGGATGACACTCACTACTTTATAAGAAAGTCTTGGAGTGCTTTTGAACTTGTCCATGAGTCATTACCCATTTCATCAAGTGCAAGAATGGTTGCACGAGCTGCACTAAGTGTTGTAAAGTATGGGATGTTGCGTTTTAGCACTTCTTGGCGGATAAGTACAGCATCTTTTTTACTTGTGTTGTTATCTGAAGTGTTAATTGCCATTGCAATCTCATCATTTTTCATACTATCTTCAATATTTGGACGACCTTCAGATATTTTTAGAACTACATCACAAGGTATTCCTGCTTCTTCTAGGACAGTTTGAGTTCCTTTTGTTGCAACAAGTTTAAAACCATGTCTCACAAGTCCACTTCCGATCTCGTGTGCATGTTGTTTATCTGTATCTACAAAAGATAAGAAACAAGTTCCTTCTGTTGGGATTCTATTTCCAGCTGAGAGTTGTGCTTTAGCAAATGAAACACCAAAGTTAGAGCTAATCCCCATAACCTCACCCGTTGATTTCATTTCAGGGGAAAGAACTAAGTCTGCACCATAGAGTTTATGGAAAGGAAAAACTGCTTCTTTAACAGATACATGACCTTTTAAACGCGGTTTTAAAAGACCATTTACCTCTTGAACTATGTCGTATTTATCATAAAACTCTAAAGAGCTTCTGAGTGTTTCACCCATCATAACACGAGTAGCAACTTTTGCAAGTGGCATACCTGTAGCCTTACTTACAAAAGGAACTGTACGACTTGCACGAGGATTTACTTCGATTAGATAAATTTCATTTTGATAAATTGCATACTGAACATTCATAAGCCCAATTACACCAAGACCAAGAGCGATAGTTTTTGTTTGTTGTTCAACTTTTTCAACCATCTCATCTGAAAGATTTACAGGAGGAAGTGAACAAGCACTGTCTCCTGAGTGAATACCAGCCTCTTCGATATGTTGCATTACAGAACCAATGTACACATCAGTTCCATCACAAATACAATCTACATCAAGTTCTATTGCTTGGTCAAGAAATTTATCAATTAAAACGGGTGCTTCATTTGATACTGAAATTGCTAAATCCATATACTGAGCAAGCTCTTCTTGAGAATAAACGATTTTCATACCACGTCCACCAAGAACAAAAGAGGGACGTACTAAAACAGGGAAACCAAGTCTCTCTGCAATCTCAGGAGCTTCTTCTTTTTTGCGTGCAAGTCCATTTGCTGGCTGTTTAAGTCCATTTTTATTTACAAAATTACTAAAGAGTTCTCTATCCTCTGCAAGATCAATCACAGCTGATGGAGTTCCAGAAATCTTTGCACCGATTTTAGTAAGAGCATCTGCAAGTTTGAGTGGCGTTTGCCCACCAAAGTGCACGATTATTCCATCGGGCTGTTCATTTTCTATAACTTCACGAACATGTTCAAAGTCAATAGGCTCAAAGTAAAGAACATCAGAAGTATCATAATCTGTTGAAACAGTTTCAGGGTTACAGTTATGCATAATAGACTCTATGCCCATCTCTTTAAGTGCAAACGAAGCATGAACACAACAGTAGTCAAATTCAATTCCTTGACCAATTCTATTTGGACCACCACCTAAAATAAGGACTTTTCTTTTGTCACTTTTACGATTAGGTACATTTGCAAGTTTAGTGATGTTTGTAGTTGAGTATAGGTATGGTGTTAGTGCTTCAAACTCAGCTGCACAAGTATCAACTTCATTAAACTCTAGTTGTACTCCGAGTTGTTTTCTTCTCTCATAAACTTCATTTTCATTGACTTCATGGTTTGAGTTTTTCTTAATAAGTTGAGAAATTCTTTTATCTGAAAAACCATCAACTTTCATATTTCTCATGAAGTTTGCATCAAATAAAATTTTATCAGTGATTTTAGATTCTGCTTCTACTATCTCTTGAAGTTGGTATAAAAACCAGTGGTCTATTTTACAAGTGTCATACATCTCTTCGATGCTCATTCCACGACGGAAACCCTCAGCAACATAAAGCATTCTATCTGCGTTTGGACGACGGATTTCATGTTTTACAAATTCTGTATCAGCATCTATTTCGTCAAAACCACATAGCCCAGTTTCTAGTGAACAGAGTGCTTTTTGCATAGACTCTTTAAAAGTACGACCGATTGACATAACTTCACCAACTGACTTCATACTTGTACTTAAGGTACTTACAGCTTCTGGGAATTTTTCAAAAGTAAAACGAGGAATTTTAGTAACAACATAGTCAATTACTGGTTCAAAAGAAGCCGGTGTTCCTGTAATGTCATTTGTGATTTCATCAAGAGTATAACCAACTGCTAAGAGTGTTGCAACTTTTGCTATAGGGTATCCTGTTGCTTTAGATGCTAGTGCAGATGAGCGAGAAACGCGAGGGTTCATTTCAATTACAATCATACGACCAGTTGTTGGACAAATAGAAAATTGCACATTTGACCCACCAGTATCAACACCTATTTCACGTAAAATGTCAAAAGAAGCATTTCTCATTCTTTGGTACTCTTTGTCTGTTAGAGTAAGTGCGGGTGCTACCGTGATACTATCACCAGTATGCACACCCATAGGATCGAAGTTTTCAATAGCACAAACGATAATACAGTTGTCCGCTTTATCCCGGATGACTTCCATCTCATACTCTTTCCAGCCAAGCATAGATTCCATGATTTCGATTTCACTAACTGGAGAAGCAGAGAGTCCTTCTTGTGCCAGTTTTTTAAACTCTTCCATGTTGTATGCAACACCTGAACCACCACCTGCAAGAGTGAAAGAAGCTCTAGAGATTACTGGAAAACCGATTTCTTTCGCTTTTTCAATCGCTTCCTTAACGGTATAAGCATTGGCGCTTTTTGGTAAATCCATACCAATTTTTATCATCGCTTCGTTAAACGCCGAACGGTCTTCGCCTTTATGAATTGCTTGGGGCGTCGCACCTAGAAATTCTATGCCTTCAAGCATGCCTTTCTCATACATTGAAGTTGCTACGTTTAACGCGGTTTGTCCACCCATAGTAGGTAAAATAGCATCAACATTTTCTTTTTTAATAATTTCTGCAATTACATCTTCTTTGATTGGTTCGATGTAAGTTCTATCAGCAAATTCTGGGTCTGTCATAATAGTTGCAGGATTAGAGTTAATTAAAACAACACGGTAACCTTGCTCTTTGAGCGTTTTTACGGCTTGTGTTCCAGAGTAGTCAAATTCACAGGCTTGACCGATGATAATCGGACCTGAACCTATAAGTAAAATAGTGTTAATGTCGGTGCGTTTTGGCATTTTTACCCTTTGGAAATATTTCTAAAAATTTAGAGATTATAGCCAAAAGGCACTTAAAATTTAATGAGTTTTAAGTACGAGTTTTAATACTCAAAAGTATAGATAAGAGAAACTAATCCTGAGTAGATATAATCATCTTCAACAAGAGGACTTGCAGTTGCCTCAGATGAGAGTTTTTCTGCATGAAGGTTGATAAGTGTAGAGAGTTTGTCTGTAAGTGGGTACTTTATGTAAGTTTGTACTCCTAACTGAAGTCCAGATTGTGCTGAGTATTGTGCTCTTGTAGCTGTTGTTTCTGTAGATTTAACTCCATAATAATAATCACTAAACGCAGCAGATTGATAAGTAACTAATAAACTAGGATAAAGTTGTAGTTTTCCTAGTTTAAAGTCATAACCAACTTCTGTTTGTGCTATCCAAGCACTGTTTTCGTGTAAAATATCAGTTAATAGCATAATATCTAAGAATGCTTTTTCTTTTTTAAGGCTAAATGCTAGACCTGCTTCAAGAGAGTTCTTACGTTCATCCATTCCATTTAGGTATACAGAATCAGAGGCTTTATAACCATATATTCTTGGTTGAGCTGTCAGAGAAAAAGCCCAAGATAAATCATCACTTTTGGAACCATAAAAGTACATACCAACACGTGTCCATTTTACATAAAACAGGTCGTCATTATAATATATAAAAGGAGAGGGGAGTACAATATTGTCTACATTTTTATATGGTTGTGTTTGCAGATATGGTCCTGCACCAATAGTTAGTTTTTGGCTTGTATCTTTAGCATAAAGAGTAGCGATTATGAGTAGAGAAAATAATATTTGTTTCATTTGAGTGTCCTTATAAGGTGAAAATAATTTGGTTCATCTGCTTTGTAATATTGATCGACAATAGCATTTTGATACCCTTGTGCTTTTTGAATAGAGAGTACTTGACCCACTTTGAGACCCTTAAAAAATATACCATCAAGTCCAGAAGTTACAACTTCATCACCTACTTTAAGATTAAACCATGATGGGATAAATTTGATAACAATATGTTTGTCATTGTTTCCATGTGCGATTCCAGGGGCATGCATAGCACCGACAGAAACAGCATAAGAACTTTTAATATCTCTATTTAAAAGTCCAAGAGGCTCACCATTTTTAGGTATAACTATTCCTGCAACATACTCTTTATATGTCAGACCATAGATTTTACTTGCATTATAATCTGGAATATTTATCCAAATTCTGTTAAAATCACTAAATTTTTGATAAGAAATAGTTCTGACAAGTTCTACTTGTGGGTTTATCTTTAATGAAGAGTTGTTTTCTTTGTAGAGGTCATTTATCTCCATAGCTAATTGGCGCATAACGAGGTGGTTGTTCTCATATCTTTCTAATTTTTGGTTAAGTTCTTCTATCTGTCTTGCTTGAAAAAAATGCTTTTCAATAGTAACTTCAACATATTCAACAGAGAGGTGGTAATATGATTTTAGATTATTTAGGGCAACAATAATTGGTTTTTGTACAAGATTAGTATAATATAGAGCACTCACAAAGAGTGCAACTAAAAGAATAAAAAAGCTAAATACTCTTTTATTCATTCTCAAATAGTTCTTGCAATAAGTCTATCTCTTCTAGTGCGCGACCAGTTCCACGAGCAACAGCAAGAAGTGGTTCATCCGCAACATAAACAGGGATTCTAACAAGATCTGATAAATATTTATCTAGTTGACGGATGAGTGCACCACCACCAGTTAGAATAATTCCGTGATTTACAATATCACCTGCTAAGTCTGGTGGCATTTGCTCTAAAACATCACGAAGTGCTTCCGCAATTTCTTTTAAAGGCTCTTTCATCGCTTCTCTAACGTCTTCACTTGTAAGTTCCACTGAACTTAACAGTCCTTCAACTTGGTCACGGCCATTTACAATCATTGTCAACTCTTTATCAAGTGTGATTGCAGTTCCGATTTTGATTTTAATCTCTTCTGCGACTCTTTCACCTATGAGAAGATTGTACTTTTTTCTGATGTAGTTGATAATATTTTGATCCATTTTATCCCCAGCAGTACGGATAGACTTTGATAAAACAAGACCACCAAGAGATACAACACCAATTTCAGTAGTACCACCACCAATATCAACAACTAAATGCCCTTGTGGTTCACGAATATCGACACCAGCACCAATAGCAGCAGCCATTGGTTCTTCTATAAGAAAAACTTCACGAGCACCAGCACTTAGAGCTGATTCACGAACAGCCTTACGTTCTACTTGTGTAAGACCATATGGAACACAGATGATAATACGAGGAGAGATAAGTGAGCTACGACCGTGTGCATTTTGGATAAATTTACGAATCATTTTTTCTGTCATATCAAAATCGGCAATTACTCCATCTCTCATTGGACGAATAGCACGGATGTTTCCTGGCGTTTTACCAACCATCTCTTTTGCTTCTTTTCCAACTGCTAAAACTTTACTCTGACCATATTTTTCAGTTTTTACAGCAACAACGGATGGCTCATTAATAATAATGCCACGACCTTTAGCGATAACAATTGTGTTTGCTGTTCCTAAGTCGATAGCTAAATCGTTTGAGAAGAGACCTATTATTTTGTTAAATATCATTTTAGTTATACCTTATGCAGTTTTTTGTGTTGTTTTTTTAATGTAGATAGGTTGTTGCCCATCATTTATAACTTCTTTTGTAATTAAAACTTCATAGCCTTCGTACTCTGGAAGTTCATACATAATATCTATCATATTTTCTTCTAAAATAGCACGAAGCCCACGAGCTCCAGTCTTGCGTTTGATTGACTTCGCAGCTATTGCACGAAGTGCATCTTCTTCAAAGTTAAGTTCAACATCATCTATACTAAAGAGTTTTTGATACTGTCTTATAAGAGAGTTTTTAGGTTCTGTAAGTATGCGAACCATATCTTCTTCACTTATTTCTTGAAGTGAAGCGATAATTGGCAAACGACCAACAAGCTCAGGAATAAGACCAAAGTGTACCAAATCATCAGGCTCTACCATATCAAAAGTTGGTTTTTGCTCATTTTTTGTTTTCTTTTCGTGACCAAAACCTAAAACATTTTCACCTTGCTTGCGTTTGAGTATCTCTTCAAGTCCATCAAAAGCTCCACCACAGATAAATAAAATGTTTGTAGTATCTATGGAAGTAAAATCTTGATTAGGGTGCTTACGACCACCTTTTGGTGGAATGTTTACCTGAGAACCTTCTACAATTTTTAGAAGAGCTTGTTGTACACCCTCACCACTAACATCACGAGTGATAGAACGGTTTTCACTCATACGAGCTACTTTGTCTACTTCATCTAAAAATATAATGCCTTGTTCTGCACGTTTAATGTCTCCACCGGCAGCTTGAAGTAGTTTTGTTAAAATATTTTCAACATCTTCACCAACATAACCAGCTTCAGTAAGGCTTGTAGCATCGGCTATAGCAATTGGTACATTTAACACTCTTGCAATTGTTTGAGCCATTAAAGTCTTACCACTTCCCGTTGGACCGATAAGAAGCACATTTGATTTTGCGATTTCTGTATCATCATTTTCAACATGATGTGTTTTAAAAATTCTTTTATAGTGGTTGTAAACGGCTACACTCAAAAGTTTTCTCGCTCTCTCTTGACCGATGATGTATTCACCTAAAAACTTATCAAGTTCTTTGGGTGTCATAAGGTTGTTTACTGCTTCAAGTAGTTGGGTGTTGTCTTTGCTTGTTACTTCTTTTTCATCACCAAACATGATTTTATAAGCGGAAACCACACAGTTTTTACAGATGTAAACGCCATTACCAGCAATTAGGGGGTTTTTTTCACTTTCACTTGCATCACAAAAGCTACAATTTCTATGTGTCATATATTTTTCCTCTCAAAAGGTATTCCTCTTTTTGTGTTTAGTACAAAGTTACATAGGTTTTCTACATAACTATTTTCCGAATTTTCTAATATTTTTTCTGCTGTTTCTTTGATCGGTTGCCCTGATTCAAAGAGATTTTTATAAGCAACTTTTAACTCATTAATATCATCACGGCTCAATTGACGACGAAGACCCGTAAGGTTGAGACCTCTTAAGTTTGCACGGTTACCCTCGGCAAGACAATAAGGAGGAATGTCCTGAGATAAGGCAGAAGCCCCACCAATCATAGCATAATCACCAATATGAATAAATTGATGAATAGGTGTCATTCCACCGATTACAACATAGTTACCAAGTTCAACATGTCCTGCAAGTGTCGCTGCGTTTGCTAAGATACAGTTGTTCCCTATGATAACATCATGTCCCAAATGTACATAAGCCATAAAAAGGTTGTTATTTCCAATGACAGTTTTTCTACCACCACCTTCAGTACCAGGGTTAAAAAGAGTAAACTCTCGGATAGTATTGTTATCCCCAATAATAAGTTCAACATCTTCACCATGATACTTTAAATCTTGTGGAATAGAACCAAGAACAGCATGAGAAAAGATTCTGTTGTTTTTCCCAATAGTTGTTTTTCCGTAGATACAAGCACCTTGAGCGATAGTCGTACCATCACCGATAGTCGTCTCAGATGAGATGTGGCAAAATGCAGCTATTTCAACATTTTCACCAATAATAGCACCATCTTCAATGACAGCAAGTGTGGATATATTTGACATTAATACTCTTTACTTATCAACTATCATAGCTTTGAGTTCAGCTTCACTTGCTAATTTGTCATCAACAAAAGCTTGACCTTTTAGCATCCAGATAGTCCCTTTTTGTTTGATTACAGTTATACGGTACTCTAGCTTGTCACCAGGACGAACAGGCATTCTAAACTTTGCTTTATCAATACTCATAAAGTAAACAACTTTACTAGCAATCTCTTCTTCAGTCATTTCACCCATACTTAAAAATGAAAGAATTCCACCAGCTTGTGCCATACCTTCTAAAATCATAACACCAGGGTAGATTGGATGACCTGGAAAGTGACCTTCAAAAACAGGTTCAGAAATAGAAACATTTTTATATGCAGTGATAGATTCACCTTCTACCATGTCAGTAACACGGTCTACTAAAAGAAAAGGGTAACGATGAGGAAGGATTTTTTGTATTTCAACAACATCTAAAGTCATAAGGAAAGCCTTGTATAATAATTTTGGTAATTTTATCTAAAAATTCATTATATTATGATTAGCTTTTCCCTTGTGTCTTCGTAAGTTTTTGCATCGAGTTGGAGTGTTAATTTTTTGTCAGATATATTTTCAACTACGATGATTGGTGTCAAATCATAATTTGAGCCTGTTAAAGCATTTCTAATGGACATTTCTTCTTCAAAATCGGGAGCATTTAAAACTAAATCATTGATACTCGTGTAGCTGCGTTTACTTAAAGCATTAAAACTTTCTAAAGTGATAAATTTAATCTCTTCTCTGTTAAAAAAATGGAGTTTATCTATAGAGTATTCTATCTTTCCTTGGGCATGTTTACGCGGAAGTGTGGAGTAGGAGAGGGCATAAGCAGGTATAGAACTGTTTTTTCCCTCTGTAAGTTTACAGCTGAATTGTCTATAGTTTAAAAACTTTTGTTTGATGATTTTATAGCTGATGTTTTCATCTTCAAGTTCGTTGCGTTTAGTGTACATAGCAAGTCGTTCTTCTATGGAAGCGGGTAAAATGTTGTTAGAAATGGGACTAAACATCTCATCCATAAGTTTGTCTTGATGCTCTCTTTGCATAGTTAAACCAAAGATACAACCACAGTAATCTTGACGGTAAAGCTGTTCTTCTTTTGTAACGCGAGATTGGTCTTGAGTGCCACCGCCAGAGCGGTAATCAACAGCTATAAATTCAACACCATTTTTTTCATGAAACTCATCACCTACTCGTTTGAGTTGTTCTTGCGACTTGAGAGGACTAACGAGTAGCGTTGTTGTGATTTTTTTTTCACCAAGTTCTAAAGCTTTTTTTGCACTTACAGAGAAACGTTTGTCAAAACAGACTTCACAGCGAGTACCTTTTTCAGGTTCATTTTCCAGACCACGAACCGCTTCAAGCCAGTTTTCATAATCATACTCACCCTCAAGTAAATCAATACCAAGTTTTTTACAGCTGCGTTTTACATCAAGCAAACGCAGCTGGTATTCAGAATAGGGGTGAATGTTAGGGTCGTAGAAAAATCCAGTGAGTTTTTCATCTGGAAAATCTTTTTGTAGTTTTTCTAAGAAAAAGTGTGAGTCGACACTACAGCAAATATGAACTAAAATGCTAAAACCTTAGTCTCTTGTCTCAACTACAGAAATATTTTTGATAAGATCTTGACCTTGGATAGTGCTAAGAACTTTAAAACTCTCTGCATCATCTTCTTCAATCGCACCAAATACAGTATGAACGCCATCAAGATGAGGAGTGTCTACAAAAGTGATAAAAAATTGGCTTCCACCAGTGTTTGGTCCAGCGTGAGCCATTGAAAGAGTTCCTGGGCGGTGAACTGAAGTGTTTGTATTTGTTTCACAAGCAATAGCCCAGTCTGGTCCACCCATACCTGTACCATCTGGACAACCACCTTGTGCCATAAAACCTGGGATTACACGGTGAAAAGTAAGGTTGTCATAAAAACCGCTGTTACCTAAGTGTGCAAAGTTTGCAACTGTGTTTGGAGCTTCATCAGGAAAAAGTTTTAACCAAATGTCACCTTTACTTGTTGATACTTTTGCATACTGTTGTTTTAGTGACTCTTCTGCACTAATTCCATAATCTTTTAATTTCGTTCTTCCAAACATATTCTAAGCCTTTATTAAATATTTATGAAATTATGGTATAAATTTAACTATTTTTAGAAATAAAATATTATTTTTGTGATACTATAATAAGTATAATGAATATTAAGTGGGAGAATTGATGCATACTGGCTTACTCAATAAATTGAAAATTATATTTGTACTTATATATCTTTTTTCCTCCGTTGTACTTTATTTTATTTTAGATCATTACAACTATAAAACAGTTCAAAAGTTGATTCAAGAAGAGTTGCTTATGGGTTCTGCTATTCAAAAGTATGTTGGAGAGCATCAAAGACCAGCGATTGCTAAACTGATAAATGAGGGAAAACTCTCTTCTGAGTATTTTGATTCGGCACTCATGTCATCAACATATATTATTTCACATATTCAAGCCAACTTTAAAGCTAGTAAAATGAAAGGTGAGAGTAATCTTTACAGTCATCTTGATTTTAAATTTGCAAGTGATAATCCGACAAATCCAAAAAATAAGGCAAATGCTTTTGAGTCAAAGGTTTTAAAAAAGTTCAATGAATCAGATATGGAGTTTTATACCGAGATTGTTGAACACAACGGAGAAAAGAGCCTTTTTTATGCTCTAAAAGTACAAAAAAACAAACAAAAGTGCTTACAATGTCATGGTGAACCAGATGATGCTCCCAAAGAGATGTTTGCTACTTATGGTAATAATGGTTTTCATGAAAAAGTTGGTGAGATTCGTGCTATAAACGCAGTGTATGCTCCACTAGATTCTGCTGGTAATACAGTACAGTTTTATACAATTTTAAATCTTTTCACAATACTGATTTATACATTGATATATTTTACTTTACGGTACTTCTTTATTCAGTTGTCGCAAAAAGATGAACTACTTGCAAAACAGTCGCGTTTTGCTGCGCTTGGTGAGATGATTAGTATGATTGCTCATCAGTGGAGACAGCCACTTACTGCTATAAGCATGAGTGTAAATAACCTCTTGCTTGATTATGAACTGGGAATGAGTGAAGAAAAAAACTCAAAAGAAACTTTAGAAATGATGAATAAACAGGTTACTTATCTTTCAACGACTATAGATGATTTTAAAAACTTTTTTCGACCAGACATAAAATCAGAAAAGATACATTTAGCAAAACATATTAAAGACTCTTGTATGATTATTGACAGCACTCTTAAAAGTAGTGGAGTAGAGTTACAAATAGATATTGCAGAAGATATTGTACTTGTTACAAAAAAGAATGACATAACACAAATAGTACTTAACCTACTGAAGAATGCTATGGATGCATATAAAGAAAATGCTATAAAAGAGCGAGTGGTTTTAATATCTGCGACACAACTGCACAAAAGTGTATTACTAAGTGTAAAAGACAATGCTGGTGGAATTCCTAAAGAGATAATAGATAAAATCTTTGATCCTTATTTTAGTACAAAAGATAAGAAAAACGGTACAGGACTTGGTTTATATATGTCTAAAATGATTGTTGAAAATCATTTGATGGGAGAGTTGAGTGTTGTAACACAAGGACAAAGTACAACTTTTACAATAAAATTAATGAAAGAGGATACTTAAGATGGACATAAACATAGTCAAATTAAAAAAATATGCTTCGGCTTGTTCTGTCCTTTATGTAGAAGATGATGAGGTTATTCGCACAGCAACTGCTAGTTTTTTAGGTCGGTTTTTTTCTGATATTGTGTTAGCTGAAGATGGCGAAATAGGTTTAGAAAAATATAAAGAACGAGAGTTTGATATTGTAATAACAGATATAAATATGCCAAATATGAATGGTATAGAGATGATTGAAGCTATTAAAGAAATTAAATACGAGCAAGTTATACTTGTTACTTCTGCACATAATGATAGTGAAATATTAATGAAGTTTATTGCATTAGATGTAAACCGTTTTGTGCTTAAACCATTTAACAACAAACAGTTTTTGTATGTTTTATATAAAATTGCAGAAGAGATTACTTACTTTAAAGAAGAAGAACAAAGAGAGTATGAATTAGGTAAAGCCTCAAAAAAAGCACAAGAGATTATTGATCATGTAGATGTCGGTATTGTGATTTTAGAAAATAATGAACTCAGTTTAGCAAATAAAGCCTTTTTAGAAATCGGTGGTTTTGGTGATATGGATACTTTAAAGTTAGAGATGCCAGTCATAGGAGTTTTGTTTAAGAGAATTAAAAATTGTATAAGTGCAGATACTAACGAAGAACTAATAAAAAAGTTACTAGATGCAAAACGCGAAGATAGTAAAGTGCGAGTTTTACAAGAAAATAAAACGAAAGAGTATCAAGTAAGTATCTCTGCAATTAAAGAGAACAGTTATGTACTGACTTTTACAGATGTTACAGCTATACATAACGCGATGTATTTAGATCAAAATACAAAACTACCATCAAAGAAATTTATTTTAGAAAAGATAGAATTATTAAGTGATACACTGAGTAGTATAGATGTTATTTTGATAAATATAAAACATTTTTCTAACATTAAAAAAGTGTATGGTCAGCGAGAATCTTTAGCAATTGAAAAGAAACTTGCAGAGGGTCTTAAAAGTATTAAACAAGTTATCTCTAAAAAGGCATTTATAGGACATTTTGGAGAAGACAGGTTTTTTATAGTGTCTCCAAAAAATGATTTTGAAACTTTATATAATGAACTAAAGTTACTCAAGGTATATACAACAGACTATATGAAAATCAATATGGAAAATGGTACTGATGTTGAATTAGACACCAATGTATTTACTCACAATTTAGATTTAACTCAGGAATTAACACAAATAGAACTTGATTTAATAAATGCATATGAAATGAAAGTATGAAACTAAAATCTCTTTATAGAAACATAACAATAAAACAAGCAAATATTATAACTATAGGGGTTATCTTTGCATTTAGTTTGCTTTTTGTTGGATTGTTAGTAAAAGAAATGTACAAAGATTATGAAATAGCTTTAGAAAAAAATATTAGTACTATAGCAAATCCATCTTTAACTGATGAATTAAAAAAGCACAAAGTAGAAAAATTAAAAGCACTCTCTATAAAGACTGCTTTGGTCATTATTACACTCTCTTTTATTATTTTCGCTATTAGTCTTGGTTTTTATAAAATCCTCAATGCACTGCTTCAACGAGACACACAAATCTTTTTAGAGTTTTTTGAATCTGCTGCACATAAAGAGCATGTACTTGTTCCTCAGATGATATTTTTTAAAGATTTCAGGGTGATGGTTGGTTACATAAATGAAATGCTACAGACTATTAATGAACAAAAAAAATCTTTAATGGAACTAAATTTAGGGCTAGAAGATAAGATAAAAGAAAAAACGAAAACACTCCAAATAAGTAATGAGAATTTAGAAAAAGAGAAGATATTTTCACAAGAGTTACTAAAATCTCAGAAAGAATTTTTAAGATACACCGTTCATGAAACAAATACACCGCTTAGTGTTATTTTGACGAGTATAGAGCTTTACACACTGAAAAATAAAAAAGATAGACAACTCTCAAAAATAGAATCAGCTGTTAAAAATATATTTAGTATTTATGATGATTTAAGCTACTTGGTTAAAAAAGATCAGATTGAGTATCCAAAAAGTATTATAAATCTTGATAAATACATCTTAAGTCGGATAGATTTTTTTACAGAAGTAGCAGAGCATTCTTTGATTACATTTACATACTCTTCAAAAGTATCTGATGTGCATATTTATTTTAATGAGACAAAGTTACAACGCATAGTAGACAATACTATTACAAACGCAATCAAATATACACTTCCTAAAAACAATGTGAGTGTATCACTAGAGAGAGTTGGTGCATTTGTAGAGTTTTCAACAGGAAGTAGGTCAAAGATTATAAAAGATGTAAATAAGGTTTTTGATGCTTACTATAGAGAAAATGATAATAGCGATATGTACAGCAAAAGTTTTGGTTTAGGGCTAAAGCTTGTTCATAATATTTGTAAAGAAGAAGAGGTGGACATCTCTGTACATTCTGACGAAGATCAAACAGTCTTTAAATATAGATTTAAAATGATGGGTGAATAATGAAAATATTTTTACTTGAAGATGAGATAATGTTAAACGAATCTATTTGTGAGTTTTTAGAGATGGAAGGCCATATTGTAGATAGTTTTGTTGATGGAGGGGATGCTTATGAAAATATAACAAAAACATCTTATGATTTGTTTATACTTGATATAAATGTACCGAGAATGGATGGACTTACATTTTTAGAAGAGGTGAAAAAGTTAAAAATTCATGCACCTACTATTTATATTAGTGCATTGGTAGATATAGAAGATATTTCACGTGCCTATGACTTAGGGTGTTACGATTACTTGAAGAAACCTTTTCATCTCAAAGAGTTGATGCTTCGCATAGATAGAATCATTCTTGCAAACAATGTTCCCACTTTACATCTGAAATTATCAAAAAATTATTTTTATGACCAAGAACACAATATTTTACTTTTTAAAAACGAACCACAAACACTCTCTAAACGCCAATCACAGATAGTGGATATCCTCTCAAGAAACAGGGGAAGAGTTGTAGACTTTGAACAGTTTAGAATCTATGTTTGGGATGAACAAATCATAGATAATGCAACCATCAGGGCTGAAATCAACAGACTCAAACAGTTTTTACAAGAAGACATGATTATAAATGTCCGTGGCATGGGCTATATGATAGATAAACC
>ERZ890953.314-NODE-314-length-28912-cov-7.309769_pt1 | contig 28912 bp, 18 predicted proteins | sample MGYA00521264_ERZ890953 | MGnify/ENA primary metagenome ERZ890953 (study PRJEB32303, sample SAMEA104408629) | aquatic metagenome | biome: Brackish water; feature: Chemocline; material: water | place: Baltic Sea | collected 2014-10-26T21:54:00 | depth 200 m ...
GGTGTCGGCGCAGGCGCAGGCGAAGAGGGCGAGGGCGGCGATGATGGCGCGCATTGAAGACTCCATTCGGGGTGGGACCCTGTGTTAGCACGGTCCGTGCCAGGCTGATAACGCCGCTTTGCAGGTCGCCGCAGCTGGGGGGGCGAAGACTATTCTTCAGCGGTTGGAGATTATTCGTCAGCGCCCGTGGCCCCAGCCCGGCCATGGTAATCGTTTCGGCCTTTCGGCCTCCACGACGACCACGGCCTCCCTTTTTTGGCGGGGGAAGGCTGCCCTCCCCCGCACCGCTGACGCTCCCCCTCCCACGCGCCCTATTGGCGCGCCGGGGCACATTCGTGCCCCGGAAAAACAACCGTACGTTCGAGGCCTGATTCTTGGCGGTTGGCCAAATCCTGGGTCATGGCCCCCCAGCCCAGAGGTGAAGCGGCTACGCTGAAAGCGGCCAGCGAAGGCCGCGCCAGGCGGTGCCCTTGACCGACGACCCACGAGACCCGCGCCTGCAGCCCCTCCGGCATCGCTGCGCCGGCTGTGGGGGGAGCTGTCAGTCCGTGCTGGTGAGCATAGACGCGCCCACCGAGCGCGAGCGCATCGAGGAAATAGCCGCGCAGCTCGGCATCCAGGATGCCTTGGTGGACGGTCGCCTGCGCCGCGCGCAGGCCCGCTGTGTGTTCCAGGACCTGGGCGGCGCCTGTCGCATCCACCAGGCCTTTGGGGCCGCGGCCAAGCCGGCTACCTGCCAGCAGTTCCCCCTGGTGGTGCTGCAGACAGAGGCCGGGCCGCGGGCGGGCATCGACCCCTGCTGCTTCCACGCACAGGGGCAAGGCACCTCGGCTCCCGCCCTGTCCGCGGAGGGGCTTCCCGCCCGCCGGGTGAGCTTCGAGCCCTGGCAGGCCGAGGACGAGCGGCGCCTGCTCGAGGTCCTGGACGCAGGGGACGCCAGCCTGTTCCGGGTGCTCGGCTGGCTGCGCAGCGATGGGGTGGACAGCGACGCCCAGGCTCCTCCGGCCATGCTCACAGCCTGGGTTCACGCCCTGCAGCGGGCTCAGCTCCAGCGCTTCCTCGACCCTGACATCGCCGGGGTGGTGCTGCGTCGTTCCCTTGGGCCGGCCTTCGGCGCCATCCCTCGGCTGGACCCCGCCAGGCCGCCCCCTTGGCCCACCCTCGAGGGTGACGCCCAGGCCGGCGTGGTCGCAGCGCTGCGCTCGCTGGTCTTCCTGCGGGTGTGCAGCACCGCCATCCCCTCGGTGCGGGACGTGGCCGCGGTGGGGGTGCTGGGTGCTGCGCTGCTGGCTTGGCACGATCCGGCACCCTCGGCGCTGGAGACGGGCTTGGCGGGCTGGTTCCGGCTGATGCGGGCGCCTCAGTTCTCCCGCGCGCTGCTCATGGGCGGACCGCTGGTAACCACAGCCTGAAGCTCACCCCGCCCTGGGGACGGTTGGCCGCTGCGATCCATCCCCCGTGGGCATCCACGATGCGGGCGGCGATGGACAGGCCCAGGCCGCTGCCCTGCTCGCGGGTGGTGACGAAGGGATCGAAGATGCGCTCGAGCAGGTCCTCGGGGATGGGAGGACCGTCGTTGTCGATGCGCAGGACGTGAAAGTGGTGGCTGCCCCGCCGCTGGGCCTCGATGCCCAGCTCCAGGCCGCCCTGCCGCTGGGCCTCTCGCATGGCGTCCAGGGCGTTGAGCGCGATGGCCAAGCCGGCCTGCACCAGCTGCTCTCGGTCGCCCTGCACCGTAGCGGGCTGGTCGCCTGGGGACTGGAGCACGTCCACCCCTTGACGCCGCGCTTGGGCGTCCACCAGGCCGGCGAGCTGATGGGCCACCTCGCCCAGGTCCACGGGCCCCAGGGTGGGCGCGGCGGGTCGGGCGAAGCCCAGGAAGCGCTCCAGCACCCCGGTGAGGCGGTCGATCTCCCCGATGTGCAGGGCCTGCATGCGGGCCTCGGGGGCCTGGTGGGGGATGGCGTCCTGGACGATCTCCGCGGTGCCCCGCATGGCGTGCAGCGGGTTCTTGATCTCGTGGGCCAGCCCCGCGGTGAGCTGACCCAGGGCGGCCAGGCGCTCCGAGCGCACCAATTGGCGCTCGGCTTCTTCGAGGTCGTCCAGGGTGGCCTGGAGCCGTCGGGCCAGCTCTGCTTGCCGGCGTCGCTCGCCGCGCTCGGCGTCCACCAGCAGCCCCGTGATGCCGCCGACCACCAGGTAGAGCACCACCTCGAGGACCTTCTCGAGGCCGCGACCGGGATCCATGTGGTGCATGTGGGCGAAGGCGTGGGGCGCGTAGACCGCCGAGACCAGCAGCGCCGTGCTGATCCCGCCCCTGCGTCCGGCCAGGAACGCGCCCAGGATGATGGGGATGTAGTACAGGCGCCGGGCCAGATCGTGGACCCAGGCCTCGGAGGCGGGGGTCAGGTAGTGGAGGCTGGTGACCAGGGCCACCGGGAGGGCCACCACCAGGGCGCCTCGCCAGCTGATGAGGGCGCGCCAGCCCACGGGATCACCGCCGCCGGAGCCCATGCTTCTCGATCCGGTAGACCAGGATGTGGCGAGGTACCCCGAGCAGGCGCGCCGCCGCGCTGACGTTGCCGTCGCAGCGCGCCAGGGCTTGCACCACGGCCTGGCGCTCGAGGTCCACCAGGGAGAGGCCGGCTGGGAGATGGTCGAGCCAGTCTTCTCCAGCGGCCTCGTCGGCGTGGGCTGTGGGAGGGAGATCCTCGATGCGAAGCTCGTCGCTGGGTGCCAAGATGGCCAGGCGCTCGCAGGCGTTCTCGAGCTCGCGCACGTTGCCAGGCCAGCTGCGCCGCTGGAGCTCCGCCAGCACCTGGGAGGGAACACGCAGGGGCAGGTCTCGGCTGGCCCTCCGCACGAAGTGTTCGATCAGCGGGGGGATGTCTTCGGGCCGTTCCCGGAGGGGGGGCACCCGCAGCTCCACCACCGCCAGGCGGTAGTACAGGTCCTCGCGGAAGGCGCCCTCGGCGGCCAGGGCTCGGAGGTCTCGGTTGGTGGCGGCCACCACGCGGGTGTCCACGACCACAGGCGTGTCACGGCCCACTACGTCCACCGTGTGTTCCTGGAGCACGCGCAGCAGCTTGCCCTGGAGCTCCATGGGCAGCTCCCCCACCTCGTCCAGGAACAGGGTGCCCCCGTGGGCGCGCCTGAAGCGGCCCTCGCGTGCCCGTGTGGCGCCCGTGAAGGAGCCCCGCTCGTGGCCGAACAGCTCGGACTCCAGCAGCTCTCGGGGCAAGGCCGCGCAGCTGACCGCCACGAACGGACCGTCGCTCCGGGCGCTGTTGGCGTGGACCCTGCGAGCCAGCAGCTCCTTGCCCGTGCCGCTCTCGCCAGAGATCAAGACGGTGGCGTCCCGGAGGGCCACGCGGTCGAGGGTGACCAGCAGCTCTCCCATCTGCGGGGACGCGTGGATGATGGGCCGCTCGACGCCGGCCAGAAGGCGCTCGAGGCGGCGCTTGTCGGCGGTCAGGGCAGCCCGCTCTGCGGCGCGGCGCACGGTGAGCTCGAGCTGCTCCCGGTGGAATGGCTTGGCCACCACGTCGTAGGCTCCGGCTCGCATGGCCGCGACCCCCACCTCCATGGAGCCGTAGGCGGTGATCACCAGCACGGGGGTGTTCGGGGCCTGGGTGCGCAGCTGGCGCAGCACCTCCATGCCGTCGATGCCCGGCATCTTCAGGTCGGTGACGACTACCTGATGTCGTGCGGGATCGAAGCGCTGGAGCCCGTCCGCGCCGTTCGCGGCCAGCTCGACCTCGAAGCCGGCGCGGCGCAGGTTGTGGGCCGCGACCTCGCGGCCGGTGGCGTCGTCGTCGATGAACAGGATTCCAGGGGGCATGTCGGAAGGGGTATACGCAAAGCCCTCGCCCGGCCAGGGGCGGGCGGGTGGGCGGTCGCTCCCACTACCGACAGCCCGCGGGAGGGGCGGTCTTGTTCTTCGCTGCAGCCGTGCTCCTGACGAGGATCAGCTTTTCCCGGGTGACTGTCTCGGGGGCGATCCCCCAGGGCTGGCCTCATCCTGCCGCACGGGCGCTCCGGTGCGCCCTCCCTCACAGGAACCTTGCGGGAATCCAGCGTCCGCGAGGAGATCATCCGCCCTCGAGGCGTTACGCTGCCTGCCTTTTTCCACTGTGGGAAACCCCCACCCCAACCCCTTCCGGGCCCTGCCCGGGATCACGAATCCTACAAAAGGAGAGACCATGGGTGTCTGCGTGATGGGCGTCGGGATCAGCGGGATCGCCCCCACGTCCACAGGCGTGTCCTACCGCGAGATGATCAAGTCCGCGGCAGAGGCAGCCTACCAGGACGCTGGGATCGAGCCTGAAGATCTGGATGGCGCCGTATCGATCGAGGAAGACTTCGTCTCCGGTTACTCAATCGCCGACGAGTACGTCCCTGATCAGCTCGGTGTGGTCCGCAAGCCGGTCTACACCATCTGTGGTGACTTCCTGCAGGGCCTCGCATCCGCCGTGATGCAGATCCAGACGGGTCGCTTCAAGCGCATCGTCGTCGAGTCCTACAGCAAGGCCAGCAACGTCCTCGAGAAGGACGAGCTGCTGTCGTTTGCCTACGACCCCGTCTACGAGCGCCTGGGCATCAGCCCCCACTACCTGGCCGCCATCGAGATGCAGCGCTTCCTCGACATGTCCCTCCACACCGAGGGTGACGTGGCCGAGGTCGTCGCGCGCAACCGCGCCCGCGCCATCGGCAACCCGCTGGCTCCCTACGGCGCCCGCATCTCCCCCGCCGACGTGCTCGCGGGTCGCCCCGTGGCCACCCCGCTCACCGACTCCATGATCGCCCGTCACGCCGACGGCGCCGTGGCGTTCGTGCTCGGCTCCGACGACGTGATCGAGACCTGCCGCAAGCCGGTCTGGATCACCGGCACCGGCTGGGCCTCCGGCAACTCCGTGATCCATCGTCGCAACCACGGCATCTCCGTGGGCACCGTCCTGGCCGGCCGCATGGCCTACGCCGAGGCCGGCATCGACGTGCCGGCGGAAGAGCTCGACGTCTTCTACGTCAACGATCTCTACGCCCACCGTCAGCTAATGCACATGGACGCCTTGGGCCTGACCGACGATCAGCTCCCGGTCATCAACCCCAACGGTGGCGTGCAGGGCATGGGCGACCTCCTTGAGGCCAACTCCGGCGTCCAGCTCTATGACGCCATCCTGCAGCTCCGCGGCCACGCCGGTGGTCACCAGATCCCTGGCGCCTCCCGCGCGTTGGTCCACGGCTGGCGCGGGCTCCCCACCGACACCGCTGCCGTCGCCATTCTCGACGCAGAGAGGAGGTAAGCATGAGCCGCGTAGCATGCATTGGTGCGGGCATGACCCGCTTCGTCCGTCGCGCCGAGGAGTCTCCGGGTGAGCTGGCGGCCTTGGCCGTCGAGCGCGCTCTCGAAGACGCTGGCCTCGACATCGACGACATCGACTGCGTCATCCAGGGCACCGCCCCCGACGCCTTCGACGGCATCCACATGAACGGCGAGAACCTCACGGCCGGCTCCGGCGGTGTGAACAAGCCGTACATGCGCCACTTCGTCGGCGGCGGCACCGGTGTGTTCAGCCCCATCCACGGCTGGATGCACGTCGCCTCGGGCAAGTTCAAGAACTGCCTGGTGGTCTGTGAAGAGAAGATGTCCACCTGCGTGCCCCACCCCGCGGGCGCGTTCCTGACCATCTTCGATCACACCACCGAGCAGCCCCTCGAGCTCACCCTGATCCACATCTTCGCCCTCGAGATGGCCCGTATGATGCACGTCTACGGCTACACCGAGGAAGAGATCGCCTGGGTCAGTGTGAACAACAAGCTCAACGCCATGGACCACCCGGCGGCTCAGATCGCCAAGAAGATCACGGTCCAGGACGTCATGAACTCGCCGATGCTGTCGTGGCCCGTCAAGCGCTATGACATCAGCCCCACCTCCGACGGCGCCTGCGCCATCGTCCTCGCGAACGAACGGGTCGCCCGCAACCACTGCAAGACCCCGGTGTTCATCGAGGGCGTCGGCTTCAGGCTCGACACCGCCTACTGGTGTACCCGCGACCTGGCCTTCCCCAACTATGTGGCCATGGCCGCCAAGGACGCCTACGACATGGCGGGGATCAGCCGGCCGGAAGACCAGATCGACATCTGGGAGCCCTACGATCCGTTCGACTACAAGGCCCTTCACCACATGAACGGCCTGCTGATGGACCGCACCGGTCGCAAGGTCAAGGACCTGCTCTTCTCGGGCGCCTTCGCCCGTGATGGCAGCCATCCCCTGTGTCCGTCCGGCGGCGCCCTGGGCGTCGGCAATCCCATCGCGGCCACCGGCCTGATGAAGATCGCCGAGCTCTACTTCCAGCTGTCCGGTCAGGCGGGCGCCCGTCAGGTCAAGAAGAATGCCCATCGGGGCATCGCTCAGGCCTGGGGCGACCTCATGCAGGTCGGCACCGTGGTGGTCATGGGTTCCGAGGGTGGCATGCCGATCCACAGCCGCGCGTCGGCGTGGAACGACGTCAAGCCTGAGGATCTGCCCGGCACCTCCATCAACGACGTCAAGGACGTTCCCCACATCGAGTACAGCCCCAACCTGCCGTACTCCTGGGACAACGGCTTCGCCATCACCACCTACCTGGATGGCCTGAAGAAGGGCAAGCTCCGTGGATCCTACTGCACCGACTGCGGTCGCATGATGGTCCCGCCTCGCCAGTTCTGCGAGATCTGCAACCTGCGGTCCGTGGACATGTACTTCGACCTGCCCGACAGTGGTGTCGTCGAGACCTTCACCATCTCGAACGTCAACTGGGCGTCGCTGCCGCTGCCGGATGGCAAGCAGGACCTCTTCGCGGTCATCGCCATCGACGGCGCTGCCGACCAGATGGGCATCGTGCACAAGCTGGGCGAGGTCGATCCGAAGGACATCCAGATCGGCATGCGCGTCAAGGCTGTCTGGAAGCCCGAGGCCGAGCGTGAGGGCACCATCACCGACATCGCCTACTTCCGCCCGATGAAGGACGGCGAGGTGGTCGAGGTCGAGCCCATCATGGTCAAGCCCTCCGAGCTCACCAACATCAGCGCCAAGAGCTTCCCGGGCAAGATTCCCCTGGACTATGCCTACACCGCCGGGATCGGTGGTCGGAAGTTCTACGAGGATCTGGCTCAGGGCAAGCTGAGCGGTACGTGGAACGATGAGCGCGAGGTCGTCATGATCCCGCCCACTCACTTCTGCGAGACCGGCATGCACACCCTGGACCCGCAGGGCGACGCGCGCGAGCTCGATCCCGAGTCCGGCTACGTGGTCGCGGCCACGCAGGTCTTCGAGGATCGCGCTGGCCACACCCTCGACGAGCCTGTCTGGATCGTCCAGGTCGAGTTCCACGATGCCTATGGCACGCTGTTCGGCCGCCTGATCGACGTGGACGAGGATGAGATCGAGATCGGCATGGGTGTGGCCCTGGTGGCCACCGACAAGGTCGGTCCCGAGCACATCTGCTTCCGCCCGATCTAGTCTCGCAGAAGGCCGGCCCTATGCGGCCTTCTGCGGTGCCGCTCGAGCCGACGGCGTGAACGCCGCGGCTCAACGTCACCCCTCGCGGTAGCGGTTCAGCCCCCGGTCGGATTTTCCAGCCGGGGGCTTCCTGCGTCTGGGGACAGGCTCTGTCCGTCATCGGGCCAACCTGAGGTGATACACTAGGGTTCCCTCCGCGCATCCTCCCTGCGCTTGCCCACCAGGCCTCCATGTCCCCTCCCGCCAAGAAGGCCGGATCTGCGCCCAAGAAGGCCAAGGCCCCGGCGAAGCGAACGGCCGCGCCCACCAAGGCCAAGAGTCCGGCCAAGGCCAAGGCTGCGCCCAAGAAGCGCAAGCCCGCCGCCAAGGGCAGGGCGGCGCCCCGGCGCAAGGCCAGCGCCAAGGGCAAGGGAGACAACCGCTGGGTGTTGAAGACCAGCATCATCATCACCCTGGGCCTGCTGCTGGGCGTCGGCTTCGTGGTGCTGGCCCTGTACCGCGAGGCCCAGGTCACGGTGGCGTCTCGCCTCGAGGGGGCCGTGTGGGACACCCCCGGGCGGGTCTACGGCGGGCCCATCGATCTCTGGCCTGGCCTGCAGCTCACGTCCACCGAGCTGGCCGCCGATCTGCGCGCGGCGGGCTACGCCCAGGTCAAGCAAGCCAACGCCCCCGGTGACTTCCAGCTGGCCACCGACGCCATCAAGATCAAGAGCGGGGCCTCCCAGGGCCCCGGCTGGTCGGTGCCTGCCGGCGAGCACCTGGTCACCTTCCGCCAGGGGCGGGTACACTCCCTGAGCCCCAGCGCCACGGTGCAGCTGGCGCCCCCGGTGATCGCCACCCTGGCCGGCCCCTCCACCGAGCGCCGCAGCCTGGTGCCCCTGGACGACATCCCGGCCCAGCTGCAGCAGGCCGTCCTGGCCATGGAGGACTCCGACTTCTACGACCACCCTGGCCTGTCCTTCACCGGCGTGGTGCGCGCCATGCTGGTCAACCTCGCCGCAGGCCACACCGTCCAGGGCGGCTCCACCCTCACCCAGCAGCTCGCCAAGAACCTCTTCCTCGATCCCCAGCGCAGCCTGGCCCGCAAGGCCCGCGAGGCCTTCCTGGCCCTGGCCATCGAGCAGCAGCTCGACAAGAACGCCATCCTCGAGCTCTACCTCAACGGCATCTACCTGGGCCAGGCCGGGGGCCAGGGGGTCCACGGGGTCGCCGAAGCCGCTCGTGTCTACTTCGGCAAGCCGGTGGACCGCTTGGACCTTGGGGAGTGCGCCACCATCGCGGGAATCATCAGCGCCCCCACCGCCTACTCGCCCCTCAACCACCCCGAGAAGGCCCTCGAGCGCCGGGACGTCACCCTGGGGCGCATGGCCGTGCTGCACATGATCGACCAGCCCACCCTGGAGCGGGAGCGCGAGCGGGGCCTCGAGCTGCGGCCCACCAACCTGGCCCGGGGGGCCAGCTGGGGTGTGGACCACGCCGTCGAGCTGGTGGAGCAGCAGCGGGGGCCGGGCAGCGTGTCCAGCCAGGGGCTGCACGTCTACACCTCCCTCTCATCCTCCCTGCAGCGCCTGGCCGAGCAAGCCGTGGCCAGCGGGCTGGCCGAGGTCGAGGCCGCCCATCCACGCGCGGCGGGCGTCCAGGCTGCTGCGGTGGTGCTCGACCCCGCCACCGGCCGTGTGCTGGCCCTGGTGGGGGGGCGTGACTACGCCGCCAGCAGCTTCAACCGGGCGGTGCATGCCCAGCGCCAGGTCGGGTCGGTCGTCAAGCCTCTCACCCTGGTCAAGGCCTTGGACGAGGACGCAGGCCTGCGGCTCACCCGTCGCCTGCCAGACGAGCCCATCGAGCGTCGGGTGGACGGCAAGATCTGGCGCCCCACCAACTACGACGGCGTCTACCGCGGCACCGTCACCCTGCGCCAGGCCATCGTCCACTCCCACAATGTGCCCGCTATCCACCTGGCCGAGCTCGTGGGCATGCCCACCCTGCAGCGCTTCTGGCAGCAGCTTGGGCTCCTGGGCGCCACCAAGCTGCCATCGGCGGCGCTGGGCGCCTTCGAAGCCAGCCCCCTCGAGGTGGCCGGTGCCTACTCCATCTTCGCCAACCAGGGCCGCTACCGGTCGCCCAGACTGCTGCTCGGCTTGGCCGAGCCTTCCGGCGCCCCCCAAGCTCAGCCCGTGCCCGCCAGCGTCAGGGTTGTGTCCGAGCGCGCTGCTGCCCTGGCGCTGCGCACCCTGCAGGGTGTGGTCCAGGCGGGCACCGGCGAGCGCGCCGCAGACTACGGCGTCCAGGGCGCCGCCGCCGGCAAGACCGGCACCACCGACGACGGTCGCGATGCCTGGTTCGTGGGGGTCACGCCCAAGCTGGTGGTCGCGGTGTGGGTGGGCTTCGATCGCGGCAAGTCCCACGGCCTGTCCGGGGCCAGCGCCGCGCTTCCGATCTGGGCGCGCATCGTGGCCGGAAGCGGCACCACCGACGGCAGCTTCGGGGGCGCGGATGGCCTGGTTGAGGTCAAGCTGTGCACCGAGAGCCTCGAGCCCGCCGGTGCCGACTGCCCCGACACCTTCACCGAGTGGTTCGCCCGTGGCACGGCCCCCGAGGGCACCTGCTCCCTCCACGGCGGCGGTGGCCTGTTCCGTCGCGCCGGTGCCTCCGGCGATGCCACGGAACCCGAGGACCAAGCCGAGCCGCCTACGCGAGAAGGCCTGCTGCAGCGGCTGCGCCAGCGGGTGAAGGGCGAACGCCAGGACTGATCCCGGCGTCGATCACAGCACCTCGTTGGCCCTGTCGCTGGCCTCGATGATGCCGGTGGGCCCGAAAGAGATCCACTGATCGTCGGTGAGGGAGCGCAACACGCGCTGCTCTCGGCCCTCGGCGTTGCGCTCGAGGATGGCCGACGCCCGAGCGGGGGTGAGGATGGCCCCTGTCTCTTCGCAGACGCAGGCGTTGGGGGGCAGACCGGTGATGTAGGTCGTGACCTCGCCCGTGGCGATCTCCACCATGGCGATGGAGCAGGCGTTGTCTTCGTTCATGCGCACGGCGCAGCGCCTGCCGCCAGTGATGCCCCAGACGGCGTCCACGGGAACGTCGAGCTCGATGACGTCTCGTCCCACCGCCGGGGTGTTGTCCCGAATGCTCGCGGCGAGATCGTAGTGGCCCAGGACCCCGTCCCGGTCCAGCACCAGCATGTCGGCGCGCCGGTTGACGAAGGCCACGATCTTGACCGGCACGTCCGCCAGGGGCGTGGGAGGCAGGACGGCGTCCTTGCCTGTGGCCGGGTCCAGGACGCGCACGGCACCCCGGGGGGTGACCACGCCCATCCAGACGCCGCTGCCGCTGAGGGTCATGGACTGGGGCCAGCTGAGGTCGAAGGCCTGGTTGCGGGCGAGGTGCCACCAGCGCACGCCTCCGTCGCGCAGCTTGACCGCCACCACAGGGCCGCCCACGTCCACCTGCTGTGCGCCGATGGTCTCTGGGCCGCCGTCGAAGACCACCTGGGCCTTGCGGGTGTCGATGATTCGCACCGGGCCGTCTTGGGGGATCAGCGCCACCAGGCGCCCGTCGCGGTCGACGCTGAGGTCGCGCACGCTGGCGCCCACGTCCAGGTCCCACTGGCGACGACCGCGGGACCAGAAGACCATCCGGCGTCCGTGGGCCACCACGCGATGGTCGCCATAGCCGGCCAGGGCTGTGACAGCGCCGGGGCTGCCCGTGCCGCCGCGGTGGAAGAGCCCGTCCACACCGCCCACGCGGATCCCGGTGGAGGTCCAGTGCGCCGCGCCCGAGGTGTCGGGGGCGCCGTGGTTCTTGCTGTCCATCGGCTGGAGCTCGGGCAGGCTGAAGACATGGTAGGAGCGGTGGGTGACCACGGCCGCCTGGTCGCCGCTGGGAGAGACCATCAGGTTGAGCAGGCCGCTGCCGCCTCGGGTCGCGAATGACGCGACCATGCGGCCGTCGATGACCCGCAGCAGGCTGACGCCGGCGCGGCCGACCGCCAGCACGTGGGTGCCGTCGCGGGTGAAGCAGGCGCGATCGGCTGGGGTCTGCAGCCGGTCTACGTGCAGGCCAGATCGGGACATGAGATCGACCAGGCGAATCTGCCCCTGATCGTCCAGGCAGAGCAGCCGCTCGCCACGCTGGTCGAACTCGACGGTGGCGCCGCCGAAGCCCGACCAGGAGACCTCGCGCTGTCCGCGCACCAGGTCCCACATGCGCACCAGGCCGTCGGCGGCGATGGAGGCGCAGCGGGTGCCCTCGGGGCTGATGGCCAGGCCCCGCATGCCCCGGACTCGCCCGCGCTCGCCCGAGCGGATCTCCTGGAACACGGGGGAGCCGTCGTCGGTGCGGTAGACCCCGACGGTGCCCTCGCTGTCGCCCACGCCCACGTAGGAGCCCCCCTGGACCAGGGCCAGGGCTCCGTCGATGGAGCCGCCTGGTTGGAACACCAGTCCGGGGCTGGTCTCGCCCTGACGCTGCACCGCCACCACGCCGGTGGCGTCGGCGCTGGCCAGGGTGCCCGAGCTGGGATCGAACGCCGCCGCGGTGATGGCCGCGTCATGGACGTTGCTGCAGAACTGATCGGCGAGGGACGGCATTGTCTGGACATAGCCGGATGAACGAATGCTGGCAGCCCACAGGGCGAGAGTCGCTCCCATCGGGCGCGCAGACCGGACACGACTCCGCCGCCTGCGGTATACTCCGCGCTCACCCTGGACCGCCGAACCGCAGGAACTTCTGGCCTCCATGAACGCTCTCGAGCTCGTCCTGGGCTTCGACATCAGCCACCCGCCGGGTATGTCGCGCAGCGTGCTGAAGCGTGCCTGGCTGGACGCCTACTCGCCTCTGCTGCAGGAGCTCGAGGATCGAAGCTCCGCCGTGGTCTCCCTGCGCGTGAGCGGGGTGGTCCTGGACTTCCTCGAGAACGAGCACCCCGAGGGCATCGACCGCCTGCGCCGCTTGATCGAGCGAGGCCAGGTGGAGATCCTGGGGGGCGCCTACTACGACGCCGTGCTCTCCTCCTTGCCAGAGCGGGACGCCATCGGCCAGCTTCGTCTGTGCAACCGCCGGATGAAGCACCTGCTGGGCGTCGAGCCCGAGGGTGTCAGGCTCAGCTACGACGCCTGGGATCCCAGCCTGCCACGCATCCTGTCGCGCGCGGGCATGCGCTACGTCATCCTCTCCGGCTCGGCGCTGCAGCTGGCTGGGCTGGATGCAGGCGACATCGATGGCCACTACATGTCCGAGCGCGAGGGCCTGACGGTCGCGATCTTCCCCAACGCTTCCGGCGAAGATCCGGTCAACCCCGGTATGGAGCCGGCGAGGGTCCTGGGCTTGCTCCGCCGCTACGCCATGCGCAAGCGCCGCTCGGTGGTGTGGATGCTCGACGCCCGCGAGCTCGGCGTGCGTCCGGGGTCTGCAGAGCTCTGCTGGGGGCGGGCCGGTGGTTGGCTGCCCCGCCTGCTCGGGCGCTTCGCAGCCCAGGACCACTGGCTCAAGCTCGCGAGCTTTGGGTCCTTGCTGCAGCGCTACCGTCCCACGGGGCGCATCTACATCCCCGCCTGCATGGACCCCACCCTTCAGGCCGTGGTGACCACTCCCCCGCACCTGCGGGGCCAGCGGCCGGGTGCGGCGGCCTGCTTGTCACAGCGGGACGCGCGGCGCGCACCACCCAGCCTGCCCTGGGACGCCTTTCTCGGCCGCTACGATGAAGCCAACCGCCTGCACAAGCGCATGCTCGTCACCTCGCGCGAGGTCGCTCGCCTGGCCAGCCACGTGCGCAGCGCGGGAGGGCGCGCGGGCACGGCGTCGCTGTCACGGGGACTCGAGCGAGCCCTGCTGTGGCTCTACCAGGCCCAGTCGGCGGCTGCCTACACCCACGACCCCTGGGGAGGCCTGCACCAGGGCCGGCTGCGTCATCGCGCCTACGCCGCGTTGCTGCGTGCGGAGCAGCAGGTGCACCGGATGCTGGGTGAGGCAGGTCGGATGCTCCTGGAGCGCATCGACGTGGACTGCGACGGCCGTGACGAGGTGGTCGTCACCACCCCCCACATGCGCGCGGTGATCGATCCGGCACGGGGCGGCGCCATGGTGGAGCTCGACCTGCTCGAGCAGGGCGCCAATGTGATCAACACCCTGACCCGCCGCTGCGAGCGGCTGCACGGGGTCTTCGCCGACGACGAGGACCTCCCCAGCCTGGTGGCGGTCTCGGCGGTCAGCACCCTGGGCGTGGCGGCCGTCTTCACCGGCGGCGTTCGGGTGATGCCCGACGACGAGATCACCGAAGAGACGCCCCTCGAGACCAACTCCTGCACCATGATCAGCCCTCGGGATCTGACCGTGGACAGCGCCCCTCGCGTGGCCTTCCTCGAGCACTTTCTGGGTGCTCAGGCCGACGTGCACAATGTGGTGCGCCAGCAGCACCCCGAGCTGGGGGACTTCGTGGGCGCCGAGTACCAGGTCCTGCGCGCCGAGCCCCGCCCCGAGGACGGGCGGGTGACGCTCCACATGGCCCGGGACGGGTCCGTGGGCCAGGCGGAGCACGTTCGCCTGCTGCGGGTGAGCAAGGAGTTCGCCTTCCTCCGCGACGACCCCAGCTTCATCCTCAGCTACGAGATCGCCAACCGCAGCCCTGATCCCATCCAGACCCGCTTCGCCGTCGAGCTGAACCTCAACCTCGACTCCGCCTTGGGGGGCTCGAGCTTCCTGGCGGTGGGTGATCGATCTGTGGCCCTGTCCAGCCGCGAGAGTGTCCCCGACGTCACCAAGCTGCGCTGGGGCGATCTGCGCAGGGGCCTGCAGCTGCGGATCGACCTGGACGAGCTGGCCGAGGTCTGGCACTACCCTGTCGAGACCTTGAGCGACGGTCTGGACGGGCCCGAGCTGCTCTACCAGGGGCCCTGCTTGATGCTCGTCTGGCCTCTTAGGCTCTGGGGGCTCGAGCGCAAGCTCTTCCGGCTGCGGGTGCGCGCTGGCGGCGCGTATGCCGACGGCGACGTCGCCTATCCTGGGTTCTCCTTCAACTCCGAGCTCTGAACCAAAGGAGCGGCGATGCACCTCCACCCCATGGGCTCGTCCCCTAGTTCTTGGCTGCGCGTCGGCCTGCCCGTCGCGCTGGCGGCGGTCCTGCTGGTGCCCCTGGCGCGCACGAGCACAGGCTGCCTGAAGCGCTGCGACGTCAACAGCGACTGTCCCGAGGGCGTCTGTGACGAGGTGTCCGGCTTCTGCATCGAGGCGGAGTGTCAGCAGGACGCCGACTGTGGAGGCGCCCCCTTCGAGTGCGCGGAGCGAGCCTGCGAGATCGCCTGCGGTGAGGAGACGGTCCTCTGTCCAGACGCCATGGTGCCCGTGTGTGGGGCCTACTGCATCGACACATGGGAGGCCTCTCGCCCGGACGCCACGATGGACAGCGTGGGGACCGACGGGTCCATGGCCGTCAGCCAGCCCGGCGTGCTCCCTTGGTACTCCAGCGACTCCGAGACAGGCATGAACGCAGAGATCGCCGGGGCGGCCTGCGAGGCCGCGGGCAAGCGCCTGTGCAGCGCCTTCGAGTGGGAGGTGGTCTGCGCGACCACCCAGGGCCTGCGCTACAGCTACGGCGATGAATACAGCGCCTCCACCTGCAACGGCATCGACGCCTTCTGCGACTGTGACGAAGACGGCGAGCCCGACGGCGAGGACGCCTACCCCCACTGCCGCGACGATTGCCCCACCGCCTACGCTGCGACGCCCACGGGGTCCTTCTCGGACTGCACCAACAGCTTCGGCGCCTACGACATCAACGGCAATGTCTGGGAGCTCGTCTCGAGCACCGACGGGTTGAACCACTATCGGGGCGGCGCCTACAACTGCACGGACTCGGAGCACCTCCACCAGTGCGCCTACGACGGCCTGGAGAACGACGGCTTTCCCAGCGCCAAGGGCTTCCGCTGCTGCGCTGACGCCGAGGCCGCGCGCTGATCCCGGGCGCTTGCAGCGGAGTGGGCTCGGCTCGGGCTAAGCTGGTGGCGAGTGGGCGAGCACCCGCAAAGGAGGAGCCTTGACCGAAGGTGCGCTTCAGCTGCTTTCCGTCGCCGCCACCGTGATCGTGGCCAGCACCTTCGCCGCAGTGCGCTGCGGTGGCAAGACCGGGGATACCGACACTGCGGTGCTCGCGGACACCCAGGACAGCGATCCCGGCGGGGGCTGTGTCGAGGAGACGGGCGAGACCGGGGCTCCGCCAGACAGCGATGACAGCAGCGGTGGCGGCGAGACGGACAGCCCCCCCGACAGCACCCCCCCTCCCGACACGGGGCTGGTGGATGGCTGTCCGTTGGGCATGGTGCCCATCGAGGGTGCCTTCTGCATCGACAGCTACGAAGCATCCCGGCCGGACGCCACCAGCAGCAGCGCGGGCAGCGCCGAGGCCTACGCCACCAGCCGCGAGGGCGTGATGCCCTGGAAGGTCAGCGAGCAGAGCCAAGCTCAGGTGGCCTGCGAGGCGGCGGGTAAGCGGCTGTGTACGCCGGACGAGTGGTACACCACCTGCATCGGGCCCGGCCACACCACCTACGCCTACGGCGATGAGTACCAGGCGACGACCTGCAACGGGATCGACTCCAGCTGCGACTGCGAGGGCAGCACCAACGAGGCTTGCGCCTGCGACGAGCACGGTGGTCCCTACGCTGGCTGCTACTACGACTGCGGCGGCTCCTATGGCATGGAGGCCACCGGCAGCCGCGCCGGCTGCACCAACGGCTACGGGGTCTGGGACATCAACGGCAACCTGTGGGAGTACGTGCAGTCCAGCGCCGAGTACCCGGTGCGCGGGGGCGCCTACAACTGCGGAGACTCCGCCAGCTTCCATCGCTGTGACTACGAGCCGGGCTGGAACCCTTCGGCCCGCGGCTTTCGCTGTTGCCACGACGGTCAGCTGTAGACCTGTCGCAGCCTTCGGCGTGAAGTCGCGGCGACAGGCGGCCGCCAGCGTTGACTGCGGGGGAGGGGAGAGCTAGGTGCTGTGGTTCTCGAACCTCCAGAGGGAGAGCCCATGCGCATCATCGACACCATCCACGAAGAGGTGCTGGAGAAGACCGTCCAGCGCTGCCGCGAGCGGAACATCGTCATCCCGACCTTCGCTCAGCAGCGGGACCCCAGCCTCATCCCCGCCGACATCAAGGAACGCCTGCCCTCGGTGGGCATGTGGGATCTCGATCCCCTCAACCTCTTCCGCATCACCTGGAAGAACGACCCGGTGACGGGCCTGTACAACGGCGGCAACTGGGTCGAGATCCCTTCGTCCGTCACCGGCATTCGCGCCCGGGTCATCGGCATCGTGGGCAAGTACTTCCCCACCGGCGCCCACAAGGTCGGGGCGGGCTTCGGCTGCCTGGTGCCTCGCCTGGTCTCGGGGAACTTCGATCCCACCACCCAGCGGGCCGTCTGGCCCAGCACCGGGAACTTCTGCCGGGGGGGCGCCTTCGACAGCGTACTGCTGGGCAGCATCCCCGTGGCCATCCTGCCCGAAGAGATGTCCCGCGAGCGCTTCGAGTGGCTGCAGAACCTGGGTGCCGAGGTCATCGCCACCCCGGGCTGCGAGTCCAACGTCAAGGAGATCTACGACAAGTGCTGGGAGCTGCGTCGCACTCAGGACGACGTGGTGATCTTCAACCAGTTCGAGGAGTTCGGCAACCCCATCTGGCACTACTGGACCACCGGCGGCATCGTCGATGAGATCTTCGAGCAGGTGCGCGGCCCGGGCAGCCGGCTCGCGGCCTGGGTCTCGGCCACCGGCTCCGCTGGCACCATCGCGGCCGGCGACTACCTGCGCACCCGTCACCCCTCCCTGCGGGTGGTGGCCACCGAGGCCCTGCAGTGCCCCACCCTGCTGGAGTTCGGCTTCGGCGGGCACCGCATCGAAGGCATCGGCGACAAGCACGTGCCCTGGGTCCACAACGTGCGCAACACCGACATGGTGGTGGCCGTCGACGACAACCAGACCATCGACCTGATGCGCCTGTTCAACGAGCCCGAGGGCCGCACCCTGCTGGCGCGCAGCGGCGTGCCTGAAGCGGTGATCGAGCAGCTCAAGCTCCTGGGAATCTCGAGCATCTGCAACCTGGCCGCCAGCATCAAGATGGCCAAGTACTACGAGCTCGACGAGCGGGACATCATCTTCACCCCGCTGACCGACTCCATGGAGATGTACAGCTCCCGCCTGGCCGAAGAGAACGAAGCCCAGGGCCCGTACACCGAGCGCGACGCCATGGCCCACAAGGCTCGCTGGCTGGACGGCATCGTCACCGACCACCTGCGCGAGCTCAACTACCGCGACCGCAAGGCCCTGCACAACTTCAAGTACTTCACCTGGGTGGAGCAGCAGCAGCGCGGCGTGGACGAGCTTCGCGAGCTGTGGGATCCCGACTTCTGGGAAGAGACCTGGCAGCAGGTGCACAAGTGGGATGAGCTGATCGAGGCCTTCAACGCCCGCACAGCTGCGCGATAGCCCAGCGAGGCGCGGTCCATACCGCGACCCTCGGTCGCCGCTTGGCGGTCGGCGTGCTGCTGGGGGCTACGGGCAGCTGTCGTTGGCTGCGCCTGGCGTGCCCAGGTCGCCCGTGTCGTAGGCGGTCTGGCCGGCGCACCAGCTGGTGGGATCGGCGGCGCTGGCGGGGGTGAACGCGCCCGGGTCCAGCGACAAGCTGGCGCCTGCCACATCGGGCCAGTCCACGTCGTCGTAGACGACCTCGTGGAGCACGTCGCCGTCGGTCCCGTCGGTCCCGTACAGGGCCAGGATCACCGCATCGGCGCTGTTCACCAGCTGGAAGCCGGACCAGACCAGGTCGGTCGCCGTGGTGGCGGTGCTGCTGCGGGACAGGACCGCGTAGCCGCCGGCCTCGAGCTGCAGGGACTGGTCGATGAGCCAGTCCTCGGTGCCGTGATCGTAGATGATGAGGCCCTCGAGCTCGATGGTGCTCGCCGTGGTGTTGTGGATCTCGAGCCACTCGCCTGAGCTGTCGCTCATGGCCGCTGGGTCCTTCATGAGCTCGGTGATGAGCAGGTCGCCCGCCATGGGGCAGGTGGTGTCTGCGCCGCGGCAGTCGTCGTCCACGCCGTCGCCGCAGAACTGGATGGCGTCCGGGTTGACCTCGGCGACGGTGTCGTCGCAGTCGCCAGCGACCTCGGCGTAGCCGCTGGGCTGGGCACAGGCGGTGGCCCAGGCGCTCTCGTCGCCGAAGTCGTCACCGTCGGAGTCGAGGTACCACGCGGTGGCGTCCACGGCGCTGTCTTCGTCCACGGTGCCGTCGCAGTTGTCGTCGAGCTCGTTGCAGTATTCGTCGGCGTCCGGGTGGATGGAGGCGTCGTCATCGTCGCAGTCGAGGTCGTCGGAGACCTGCCCGCTGGCCACCTCGCACTGCTGCAGGCCGGTGCTCGGATCGCCGTAGCCGTCGCCGTCCATGTCGTCGTACCAGAAGGGGGCGTCCACGGCATCGTCGTCGTTGGTCTCGCCGTCGCAGTCCTGGTCGATGTCGTCGCAGTATTCGTCGGCACCGGGGTGGACGGACGCGTCGCCGTCGTCGCAGTCGCCGTCCACCGCGGCGAAGCCGGATGGCGGGGAGCAGGCCAGGGTGGTGAGGTCGGTGAGGCCGTAGCCGTCGCCATCATCGTCCTGGAAGAAGGTCAGCGGATCGAGGGCGTCGTCCTCGTCGACCTCGCCGTCGCAGTCGTTGTCCACCTGATCGCAGTACTCGTCAGCTCCGGGGTACACCCCGTCGTCGCTGTCTTCGCAGTCACCGCCCTGAGCGACGTGGTCGTCGGGCTGCTCACAGGCCACCACGGCCTGGTCGTCGGGCCCGTAGCCGTCGCCGTCGGCGTCGGGGTACCAGGCGGTGGCGTCGATGGCGTCTTCGTCCCAGTCGCTGTCGCAGTCATTGTCCAGCCCGTCGCAGAGCTCATCGGCGCCGGGGTACACGGTGTCGTTCGTGTCGTCGCAGTCGCTGTTGTCGGCCACCCAGCCCGAAGGCTGCTCGCAGGCCTCCATGGTGGAGAAGCTGTCGCCGTAGCCATCGCCGTCTTCGTCGGCGAACCACAGATCGGCCACATACTCGTCGACCTCTCCGTCGCAGTCGTTGTCGAGCCCGTCACAGAGTTCCTCGGCGCCGGGGTAGACGAGGGCGTTGTCGTCGTCGCAGTCGTCGGTGGCTGGGCTGTGGTCGCCGTCGGCATCCAGCTCGCCGGTGTCCCCGGGGCCGGGACAGCCGGTGGCCAGGATCGCCGCGAGGCACACCCATGGCAGGGCAGCGCATTTCATGGCAGGCTCCTGTGCTTTCGTTCCTTGCGTGGTTCCGATCCTTCCTTTCGATCCTACCATCTAAGCACGCAGACATGTATTGACGATCCCAAGTGATGGGAATCGGTGGTGACCACCACCGCTTAGCAGGAAGCTCACGAGAACCCGCTGGAGCTCCCGCCGCCCACGCTGCTCGAGCCCAGAGAGCCCAGGGTGTGGGAGCCGCTGGTGGCGAAGGTCGAGAGCTTGCGCTTGGCCGAGCCCTCGCGCTCGCAGGCGGGGCACTCGACCTCGTGGTCGGCGGTGGTGCTGGAGACGAGCTCCTCGAACTCCTCTCCACACAGGCTGCACTGGTACTCGTACATGGGCATGGGCGTTCTCCTGCTGGTCAGAACCGCCAGGGAGTGAGAGTGTCACAGCTATCTCCCAGCGTTAGGTCACGGCCATGCCCCGCACAGCCTGCATGGTCCTCGCGCTCGCCCTCGGCTGCAGCAGTTCGCCGACGCCTCCACCTCCTGCGCTGGCTCCCGTGGCCACTGGGCCGGACGTGCTCCTGGTCACCATCGACACCCTGCGGGCCGATCGGGTGGGCGCCTACGGGGACAGCCTCGCGTCCACCCCCCAGCTCGACAGCCTGGCTGCGCGAGGGGTGCTGTTCCGTGAGGCCATCGCCGCCGCGCCGCTCACGCTGCCCTCCCATGCGTCCATGCTCACGGGCCTGTACCCGCTGGGCCACGGCATGCGGGACAACGGCGGCTTGCGCCTCGCGGCCGAGGTCCCCACCCTGGCCTCGGAGCTCAGCGCCGCTGGCTACCGCACCGGGGCCTTCGTCTCTGCCTATGTGCTCGACGCTGCCTGGGGGCTCGACCGGGGCTTCGATCGATATCACGCGCCCTTCCATCCCCAGGAGGTGGCCGACGCGCACGCCTTTGGCGAGCTCGAGGTGGCGGGGGCCGACACCGTCAACGCCGCTCTGGCCTGGCTCCGCCAGTCCGGTGATGGGCCGTCGTTCTGCTGGGTACACCTGTATGATCCCCACACGCCCTGGGCCGAACATCCGGGCTGGCAGGGCGACCCCTACCGGGGCGAGGTGGCCTTCGCCGACGGTCTGCTGGGCCGCCTGCTGGCGGGTGTGGAAGACCAGGCGCTGGTGATCGTCACCGCGGACCACGGCGAGGGCTTGTGGGAGCACGGTGAGCGCGAGCATGGCCTGCTGGTCACCAGGGCCACCACGCGAGTGCCGCTGGTCATCCGTCCTCCGGGAGGACTCGAGGGGCACGCTGCCCCCCCTGAGAGGCCCGGTGATGACCGCGCCACGCGGCGGCCGCCGGGCGTCGATGCGGAGCTCGATCTGAAGCCGGTTCCCGACGCACCCCGGGCGGCCAGGGTGGTGGAGATCCCCGTCAGCGGCGTCGATGTGCCGGCGACCATCGCCGACTATGCGGGGCTGTCCCCCTGGGGGGATGGAGTCAGCCTGCGCCCGGCCATCGAGGGGCTGCCCTTCGAGCGTGCGCCTGTCTACAGCGAGACCTTCTTCCCCCGCTTCCACTACGGCTGGAGCGAGCTGGCGGTGGTCCAGCAGGGGCGCACCCGGCTGCGCGTCGGGCCCGAGCTGGCGCTCATCGATCTCGAGGCCGATCCGTCCGAGCTGGAGCTCGTGGCGGTGACCGAACACCCCCTGCTTGCCGCAGCGCTGGCGTGGCTGGGAGACGCTTCGACCTCACCCGCGGTGCTCACGGCCGCCGACGCGGAGCGCTTGGCAGCCCTGGGATATGTCGAGCCGATCGAGCCCACGGCGAAAGCCCGGGGGGCGTTGGTCGACCCGCGCGCGAAGGTCGAGATCCTCGCTCGACTGCACGCGCTGGAGGCCACTTCGGACCCGGAGGCTGCGGTGGCTGGGCTCCAGGCCATCGTGCGCGATGAGCCTGAGCTGGTGGATGGGCGCATGGCCCTGGCCCTGGCCTTGGCGAGTGCAGGGCGGGTGGCCGAGGCCCTGGACGCCACCCTGGCCATCCTGGAGCGGCAGCCCAGGCACACCATGGCGCTGTCCAACGCCGCCGCCCTCTGCCGCAAGCTGGGTCGCCGGGAGCTGGGGATCGAGTTGGCTCAGCGGCTGCAGGCGGTCAACCCGCAGGACCCCCGGGGCTACCGGGTGGAGATCACCTTCTGGGTCGACGCCGAGCAGCCCGACGAGGTGGTCCGCGTTGCCGAGGCGGGGCTGGCCGTCGAGCCCGAGGATCCGCAGCTGCTCTACCTCTACGGCCTGGCGCTCATCTTCCTCGAGCGCTACCCTCAGGCGCTCGAGGCGCTGGATAGGGCCGCGAGGGCGGGCTCTCGGGCGGGAGACATCCAGCTCTACCAGGGCACGGCCCACGACCGGCTGGGGCAGGTGGACGAGGCCTACGCGGCCTACCTGGCGTATTCGCGCACCCACCCTGACGATCTACGGGGCGTCGCCTCGTCGGCCTGGATGCTCTACAAGGCCGACGACTGCGCCCGAGCGGGCCCCCTGCTGGTCAACATGGTGGAGCGAGGCCACCGCAGCGACCCCCGCATCCGCGAAGCCTACCAAGCCTGCGTGGAGCCCTGAGTCCGCCAGGGTCAGGGGCACGCGGCCGTGAAGCTGTCGTGCCAGACCCGCTCCAGGCCAGGGGGCTCGAGCTCGATGTGGTAGACCGCCCGCAAGGTGCCCACCCCCGGCTCGCCGTTTCCAGCCCGCAGCACCAGCTCTCGCCGCCCGTCGCCGTCCAGGTCGGCCGGGGGCATGGCCGCCATGGGGGCGCAGCTAGGGCCGGGTAGGGCGATGGTGTCGCTGACCAGGGGTGAGTAGTCGGCGTCCAGCAGCGCCACCAGGCCGGTGCAGCCCGCGTCTCCGGCCACGAGCAGCAGCGGCGGCGCGCCGGAGCGGCGCTGCTTGATCAGGGTGCGCACCACCGCTGGCTCGGCGGAGCCGTGCATAGCCTGCAGGGCGCTGCCTGCATCCCGCACGACCACTGAGGAGTTGGCCGGCGGCGTGGGGATCTCCACCTGGGTCGCCGGACCCAGCCAGGCGATGCCCGGGTGCTCCGGTGCGTCCGCAGGCGTCGCGGTGCGCAGCCCCGAGGGCATGGAGGGGGCGTCGCAGCCCCGCCAGCTGGGCTTGGTGGTGCTGACCTGGCTGCGCGCGGTGCCGCGGTAGCCCGCCAGCAGCAGCTCGGCGCTCCGGGGGTCGCTTGTCTTCATCAGCACGATGGGGCTGGCGCTGGCCTGCTCGCTGAAGCTGTGTGCGCCCCCGGGGTCCAGGGCCACGCGCCACAGGTGGTCCTCGAGGTGCGGCCAGCCGTCGTCGGGCGTGCAGCGGCAGGCGCTGAGGCCGACTCCGAGAGTGGCGAGGACCAAGGCGGGGAAGTGACGCATGGAGGCTCGCAGGGCTCACTGGTGCTGGTTGACTCGCCCGCGATGCGAGCGAGTGAGCGCCAGGGCCTATATCTTTAGCCTGGAGGCGAGGTCGCGCCATGACACGAGAGCTTCTCACCACGCTCACATCCAGCGCCCTGTTCACCCTGCTGCTCGCGGGCTGCGGCCCCGACACCGAGTGTACGGTGGACCTGGACGAAGACGGCTTCCACAGCGCGGCGTCCTGCGTGACAGGGGATGACTGCGACGACCTCGATCCGGACGTCAACCCGGGTCAGCGAGAGGTCTGCGACGGCATGGACAACAACTGCGACGGCTATGTCGATGACGTGCTGCTGGACCGCGACGCCGACGGCTACTACGACGAGGCCTGCCTGCACGGCACCGACTGCGACGACCTGGATCCCGCCGTCCACCCCGACCAGGAAGAGTCCTGCAACGACATCGACGATGACTGCAACGGCAAGGTAGACGATCGGGACATGGACGGTGACGGCTTCACGGACGCCGCCTGCAGCGACGGGGACGACTGCGACGACGGCGATCCGGCCATCAACCCGGAGCAGCCAGAGGACTGCCACGACGGCGTGGACAACGACTGCGACGCCTCGGTGGACGACGACGATCACGACGGCGACGGCCACCGCTCGGACGACTGCGGTGGCGACGACTGCGACGACGCGGACGCCAGCATCTTCCCCGGCGCCCCCGAGCGCTGCGACGACGTTGATCGGGACTGCGACGGCGAGACCATCGACGTCGACGCGGACTCGGACGGCTACTACGATCCAGAGTGCGGCGGCGACGACTGTGACGAGCGTGACGCCTCCATCAACCCGGGCGCCGTGGACTTCTGCACCGACGGCATCGACAACGACTGCGACGGGGTGATCGACATCGAGGACGGCGACGGCGACGGCGATCAGCCCATCAGCTGCGGCGGCACCGACTGCGATGATCGCGACGCCACGGTGGCGGGCAGCTTCGATGAGATCTGTGGCGACGGCGTGGACAACGACTGCGATGGCGTCCCCGACAACGCGGACCTCGATGGCGACGGGCATGTGGCCGAGGCCTGCGGAGGCGACGACTGCGACGACGGCGAGGTCAACGTCTTTCCTGGCATGATCGAGCACTGCGACACCGTGGATGCCGACTGTGACGGCGATCTCGACGACGTCGACCGCGACGGGGACGGCTACCTCGACGCGGAGTGCGGAGGCGACGACTGCAACGACGGCTTGCCCTTCATCTACCCCCGCGCGCCCGAGCGCTGTGATGGGCTCGACAACAACTGTGACGGCAGCGGCGACAGCTGCAGCCAGGAGCTGCCCGGCGCGCTGGACTTCAGCGAGGATCTCACGGACCAGTGGTGGCTGGACGATGGCTGGATGATCGCGGGCCAGCAGCTTCGATACTCGGGGCTGGCCGACGACCGCTACCACTATGCGGTCTACAGCGAGGCCTACTTCCTGGCTCCCTACGACATCACCCTGGACCTCAGCTACGACAGCGGAGACCAGGACGATCCGGTCGGCGTGCTGATCGGCGAGGGCTACGACGTCGAGGATGGCGTGTTCGTCCACGTCAAGCAGCAGCAGGGCCGCATGGTCTACAACCTCGGCTACCGCGCCAACGGCAAGGTCCACAGCCACACCGGGCACGACGAGTGGCCAGGGCTGAGCGACGAGCTGGGCCTTCCCAACAGCCTGCGGCTGGTGCATGACGGAAGGATGATCGACTTCTACATCAACGGCGATCTGGTGGTGTCCTGGCTGCAGCCCACCTACACCCAGGGGGCGCTGGTGTTGTACACCTACGACACCACCGATGGTGGTGGCGTGGACGCGTCCTTCGACAACATCTCCGTCATCGCCAACTGAGCGATCCCCGCGGCGGACCCAAAGCGGTAAGGGCCCCGTTCCAGTGGAACGAGGCCCTTACGAAAGGTGGCCGGGCCTCCTAAAATGCCGAATGTGGGGGGGGGGGGACGCACTCGGCAATTTAAGTAGGAGGTCCCGGCCGAACTGTCAGGCACGGGTGCCTACAGAAATATAGTTATTCGCGGTCGGGCGCGGTGTCAACCACGAATGATGGTGCCGGTGAAAGTAGTGGTCACTCGCCGCAGACAGGCGTGTTGTTCTCTTCCAGTTTCTCGGACATCAAGTCGGTGTAGCCCCAGCGATCTTCGAAAACCTCGGCGATGTCGAAGGTGCCGGCGACCAGCACATGGGAGCCGGACTCGGTGCCGTCGAAGAGGATCTGGAAACTGCCACTGGCGGAGTCGCCAGCCTGGATGTCGTTGGGGTCCTGGTCGAAGATGACCCAGGAGCTCTCGACCTGCACCCAGCTGTCGAGGCCCGCGCTGGACTGGTCCACGGGGCGCCAGGAGTTGTTCTCGATCTTCATCTGGTAGGCGTCGTCGCCGTAGCCGAGCTGTATGGCGTCGGCGCTGGTCATCTCACTCGCCCAGGCCTGGGAGGATTCCTGCACCGAGGAGAACAGATCGTCGTAGGCGTCCATGTCGGGGTCGTTCGGGTCGAGGTCGACGTAGAAGCCCGTGGTGGAGCCGGCCTCGTACATGCCGAAGTCGGTGGGGTGGGAGTTGAACTCCTCGGCTGCGAACTTGGCCTTGCCGAAGCCCGCCAGCCACTCCTGGGGAAGGACCCAGTAGTCTTCGCTGTCGTAGGGGTTGAGCTGGTATGAGCCGGCGTTGAGGTAGTAGATGGCCTCGCCGTCTTCGTCGCTGGCCCACTGCTCGATCCAGTCTTCGCCATCCCAGAGCTCGAGGACGGTGGCGCCGGATTCGTCTTGCTCGCAGCGCGTGGGCTGGAAGTCGGGATCGATGACCCAAGCCACCCGGAAGTCCTGGCCGTCGCCCAGGTCGACGTGGAAGGTGACCTGAAGGTCGGCCTCGCTGGTGATGATGGCTTCAGAGCGCCAGGACACGAGATCGCCCCGGGTGACGTAGTAGCCGTCATCAGACAGCCAGGTGAACCACTGAGGGTCGAAGCCGAGATCGGTGCAGGCGGCGACATCGTATTCGTCGAAGCCGACCACCTCGGTGCCCGAGCAGTTGAAGAGGGCGGCCTCGCTGAGGTCGAGCCGCTCTTCGTCGACGGTGCCCGAAGAGCCCGCGGCCAACCAAGCCGTATAGGTGCCGGTGATCTCGGCATGCTGGGGTACGCAGCCGATGATCAGGAGGAGGGGAAGCAGAGTGCTGGGGTGGCGCATGGGGATGCCTCGGGAGAACGGCGAGTGACAGCGCGACTGCAAGAGGTGTGCAAGGCAGCTGCCCTTGGGTAGACCACGGGCGTTGACTCCACATAGACCTCGAGAGGCCGGTACGCAAGTATAGCCGAGCAGCCCGGTCGAGTCAGCCGCCCTTCGGTGTTCCCGCGCTCAGGAGCGTTGACAAGGGCTAGCGCGGTGATATGGTGGCGCGGCTCGAGGCCTCGCCACGGGCGCGTTCTTTGATCGGGCGAGCGAATGCAGGAAGGGAAAGACCGCAGCTACATGCAGCAGGCGTTGGCGCTTGCACGCAGGGCCGCAGAGCTCGGCGAGGTGCCCATCGGCGCGGTGGTAGTCCATCAGGACTCCATCATCGCGGGTGCGCACAACCGCCGTGAGCTCGACCAGGACCCTACGGCTCACGCCGAGCTCCTGGCCATCCGTCAGGCCGCCGCCCAGCTGGGCAGCTGGCGCCTGGTGGGTTGCAGCCTCTACGTCACCCTCGAGCCCTGCTCCATGTGCGCCGGCGCGATGATCCTCGCCAGGATCGAGCGCTGCGTGTACGGAGCGGTGGACCCCAAGGGTGGCTTTCTGGGTACCCTGGGCAACCTCGGCAACCATCCGGGCCTGAACCACCGCTTCGAGGTGGTCCCGGGGGTCGAGGCCGACCAGGCCGCGGAGCTGTTGAGGTCTTTCTTCTCGCGTCTTCGCTCGCGCTGAGCAGCAACGGAGAGGTGGCCGAGTGGTCGAAGGCGGTGGATTCGAAATCCACTGAGGGTCATGCCCTCCGTGGGTTCGAATCCCACCCTCTCCGCCATGCGCTCAGCTGTCCGTCCTCAGGGTCTTGGAGAAGTGACCGAGTGGCCGAAGGTGCGGCACTGGAAATGCCGTGTAGGGCAACCTACCGTGGGTTCGAATCCCACCTTCTCCGCCACCCTGGGATGGATTGAATCGTGAATGGTGATGATGGCCGGGTCTATTGATCTTGGGCCCGTGAACTCCGCCAGGACCGGAAGGTAGCAACGGTAGCGGAACCTGGGAAGCAGTAGGTCGCCCGGCCATCTCCCCTTTCACGATGACGAATGCGCCGCAGGGATTCCCTGCGGCGTTTTTCGTGGATCGGGATGGTCCGGGGCCGCCAAGCTCCCATCGTCGTCCCATTTTCGTCCCGGTTCCGGTTAAGGGTTCCTCCGCCCGCGGAGTGCTGCTCATGTCCTACCTTGCCATCGCTCGAAAGTGGCGCCCTCTGGCGTTCGACGAGATCGTCGGACAGAAGCATGTCACCCGCACGCTTCAGAACGCCATCCGTATGGGGCGCGTACACCACGCTTTCCTGTTCACCGGGCCCCGGGGCGTGGGCAAGACCACCGCGGCTCGCGTCTTGGCCCGGGCGCTGTGCTGTGAGCTCGGCCCTACGCCAGAGCCCTGCGGAACCTGCGCCCTGTGTACCTCCTTGCTGGCAGGCTCCGCGCCCGATGTCATCGAGATCGACGGCGCCAGCAACAACTCCGTCGACGACGTGCGCGAGCTGCGCGAGGGGGTGCGCTACCTGCCCTCACATGCCCGCTACCGCATCTACATCATCGACGAAGTCCACATGCTCACGCGGCAGGCCTTCAACGCGCTGCTCAAGACCCTCGAGGAGCCTCCTCCTCACGTGATCTTCATGTTCGCCACCACCGAACCCCAGAAGATCCCTGACACCATCCTCTCCCGCGTCCAGCGCTTCGACTTCAAGCGCATCTCGGGCAGTCAGGTGGCGGGCCGCCTGGCCACCATCTGCCAGGCGGAGGGCGTCAAGGTCAGCGAACACTCGCTGCGCCTGGTGGCCCGGGCCGGTGAGGGCTCCATGCGCGACGCGCAGAGCCTCCTGGACCAGGTGATCTCGTTCGCGGGCCTCGAGATCGAGGATCGCCAGGTCACCGAGCTGCTGGGCCTGGTGGACCGCAGCCTGCTCTACGAGATGCTCGCGGGCCTGGTGCAGGGTGAGCCGGGGCGCTGCCTCGACGCCATCGCACAGGTGCATGACTCCGGCTTCGAGATGGACCAGTTCACCGCAGAGCTGCTCGAGCTGCTGCGCAACGCGGCGCTGGTCGCCATGGCACCCGAAGAACGCCGCCACCTGGACCTCAGCGACGACGAGCACGATCGGCTTCGCGAGCTGGCCGAGGGCATGTCCCCGGACGTCTTCGCCCGCTGGTTCGATGCCCTGCTCGACGTGCACGATCGGGTGGCACGGGCGGCGCGACCGCGCATGGTGCTCGAGATGGCCGTGGCCCGCTTGGCCAGCATCCGGCCGGTCGAGGGGCTCGATCGCGTCATGGCGCGCCTCGAGGATCTCGATCGCCGTCTCCGTCAGGGGGGCTTCCGCGCCGCGCCGAGTGGCGGAAGGCGAGGTGGGCCCCCTTTTCCCACGAGCGCGGCTGAAGCCCCAAGGGCACCATCACGCGGGGCCGCCTTCTCCGATGCGGAGCCCGCACCCGCCCGGCAGGCTGGCCATGCCGCCGCGCCCGCTCCGGTGC
>ERZ890953.316-NODE-316-length-28806-cov-18.221836_pt1 | contig 28806 bp, 43 predicted proteins | sample MGYA00521264_ERZ890953 | MGnify/ENA primary metagenome ERZ890953 (study PRJEB32303, sample SAMEA104408629) | aquatic metagenome | biome: Brackish water; feature: Chemocline; material: water | place: Baltic Sea | collected 2014-10-26T21:54:00 | depth 200 m ...
ACCTATCGTACGGATGAGGCATGAAGGTGCCTTTCCGGGTGACGCGGGGCCGTGCCTTGCCGGGGGTGTGACCGGGGATAAATGCGGTGAAGGTCATGGTGCTTCCTCACAGACTGCGAGCAGGAGCGTCAAGGCGGTTTCGGGTGGGGTCATAGGGTGCCTCTCTCGTCGGTGTGGTCGTCAAGGGTGAAGGCAGCACGGAAGCTCTCTTCCAACTTCATGCTGGCCTGTGTCTGGCGCATGCCCAGCGGGGCCGAGCGGTCGGCCACGAGTCGCCGGGCGGTGGGTGACATGCGGGCGAGTGCGGCATCGTCGCCGAGGTCGATGCGCTCGTAGAGGAACACGGCACGCCAGGTGCTGTAGAGGGCGATCGCGATGAAGGCGAGAAAGGCGATGGACTTGGCGATGGTCATCCGATCACCCCTCCGAGGGTATCCACGGTCGCCAGCATCACCAGCGCGCGCATCGTGTTCGCATCGCTGGAGTCGCCCCGCTTGCGTTGGATGGCGCGGAACCGGGCCAGCTCGGTCGCACTCACCTTGAGGCTGAGGACCATTAAGGGTCGACTCGTGGGCGGATCATCGGCGCCGAAGAGGCTGCGCATCGTGGCGGCCGGACCGAGCCCGAGGTGGCTGCAGAGGGCATCGAGGCGGGCGGATTCGTCTTCGGTGAGGCGAAGACCGAGGATGCGGTGGGTGCGGCTCATGTCCACTCCGCCCCGCGCGGGGCGCCCTTGTCAGTCATGGGGTGTTTCCTCTCTCGTGGATTCCCAATGACCATATCAGTATCGGTAGCCATTGACAACCCGCGCGCGCATAGCTTGCTGGATCGGTGTCCTGGCCTTCGCTTGTGGGGTGCCCGGTGTCGTTTGGGGTCCGATTGTGGGCCTCATGAGCACAAATCCCATTGCCAGTCCGCTGACAACATTGCTGGGTTTCTTGGTTATTGGTGGTTCTGACAACCTTGTCTACCCTTCTCTTGTGGATTGCGTTCTTCTAAGATGTGGGCGTTCACCCTGTGCCTTTTCGGGTTTCTTGCTTTTCTTGTAGAGGTGGGTGCAAGTTTGCAAAGGAAGTCCTGCCTCCTCTTGGATCGGCTGACCCCTTCGGTTGAAACTGACTTATAATAAATATATACTATATTTATTCTTTTTTGGGCGGAACGATGTAAGCTCTGCAAGAACTGTACCAGGTATTTGGGAGCACTCAAAGGCAGGACAGGACACCCAGAACACTTCCTCTGCACGCGCGGGCCCACACCGTCTGGAGAAGCAAGAAACCCAAAACAACCCACACCCAAACGGCAATACTTAGAAATACGCAATCCACAAGCTAAGTACACACAACATACATTGACAATCTACCCCACAACAAATAGGATGATCCCACCCCCACAAGAGGTGAACCATGAATCGACCGACGACCTACCGAAGCCCCATGCACCTGGCAGCATGGCGAATCATGCACGCAGCCACACCCGAGGATCGAGAGGAGTACATGAAGTCCGCTGTGCAGTTCTGTGAATCCGTAGGCTCAACCAAGGCACGGCTCCTCGGGGCTGCGCTGGCCCTACAGGCCATCGAAACCGCACCAAAGGGTACTGACATGGCTACGGAGGTCGCAAGCCTCTACAAGCGTGCTGTGACCATCACAGGCATAGCCCTGCTCATGGACATTGATGTGGGAGCAGTGCGCAAAGCCCTACGCCAGAACAGCCTGCTCAAGCGCCATGGTGGAGGCAAACCTCCACACCCCAGACGAGAGGACGGTCTGCGCATGCTGGCGAAGGGGGAGCGAAGCGTCGACATTGCCGAGGAGCTGGGAGTCTCAACCACGACCGTCCAGAACTGGAAGCGTCAGTCGAAGGGGGAGCGATGAAAGCCCGCGTTGATGAGTTGGCCCCATGACCCACACAGAGAAACGCCCGGGGAGAGGACCCGGGCGTTTCAAGAACCACAGAGAGATGCACACCCATGCACCATGACAACCCAGAGGTACCACAAACCATGCCACCCGTCAAGACAGCCCTATCGCCCTCCTTCTCTCCCCGCTCATGTTGGGGCCGATTGATGCTGGTGGTGTCGTGAGCCCCAACACCCCTGCCCTCACCCTGCGGGACTGGCAACGGGCTGCACTCCCCATCGCCATCGCAGCAATCCACGACCAGCCCGGCGAGGCGCCCGCGATGGTGGCGGCCTGCACCGGCAGCGGGAAGAGCATCCTGCTCGCGGTGGTGATTCGCGATGTGCTGACCGGCATCACCGCAGGCGATCGGGTGGTGATGGTGACGACCCCGACTCGATCGCTGGTTGCCCAGCTCGCCGCCACCCTGGCACGCATCCTCGCCGAGCCCATCGGCCAGCACTACACCGATCGGAAGTGGCGGGGCGAGCGGGTGGTGGTGACCTGCCACCCCTCGGCGCTGGACCTGGTGAACCGGATCGCCGAATCCCAACGCCGGATCGGCCTGTGGATTGCCGACGAAGCCCATCGGACTGAATCCCCGCAGATACACGCCATGGTCGAGCAGGTGCGCGCCACCCAACCCCCGCCCCCTGCCCTCGGGTTCTCCGCAACCCCCTACCGCTCCATGCCCGGCGCCACGCTCGCCCTGTGGGGTCGCCAGGTCGTGACGTACTCGCCCACCGATGCCATTCGCGATGGTGCCATCGTGCCATGGAGAACGGTGCGGTGGACCGGCCCCGAGTCGACGCTGGACACGGTATGCCGGGCGATGATCGCCAATGCCCCACCCGGCGCCGGCGTGGTGAGCGCCACCACCATCGAGGATGCAGAGGGCTTTGCCGAGCTGCTCACTGGCGATGGAATTCCCGCGCAAGCCATCCATAGCCGACTCAACGAGCGCACCCGGGCCGCACTGCTCGCCGCCCACGCTGCCGGCACGCTCCGTGTCCTCGTCCATCCCAGCGTCCTCAAGGAGGGCGTTGACCTGCCCTACCTGCGGTGGGGATGCCTGCGGGCGAAGCGCAGCCGGGTGGATCTCACACAAGAGCTGGGCCGGTTCCTGCGCAATCACGACACCCCCGCCCTCGGCAAGAAGACGGCCGCCATCATGCTCGACCCACTCGGCCAGCTTGAGTCCTACAGCCCCACCATCGACGCCGCGCTCGGGTGGGGCGATGACCTGGACAGCACCTCCACCCCTGCACTCGAACCAGGGCCCACCGACATCGAGGCATTCGACCGCCCGCCCACCATCGTGCAGCCCATCGCCGCGGCAACAGCATGGCTCCTCGCCCTGCTGGAAGCCGCCCTGCTCGACGGGCGAACCACCGCACCGAAGGGCCGCAAAGGGCCGCCCACCCCGCGCCAACGAACCGTCCTGGTCCGCAACGCCCCGACCGCGCTGCGCATCGGCACCACCCACGGCCCGACGCTCAAGCGCTTCTGCACGCACCCCGATCTCATCGCCAGTGGCAGACACGCCCGACAACTCACCGCCCTGCTCCAGAGCCTACGCCAGACATCATGGACACCCCCGGACGACCTGCCCCCGCCGCCGGGAGATGCCACGGTACGCCAGGCGCTCAAGCACGCCCGCGATCGACCATGGCACGCCGCCGGAGCGCATCGAGCCGGGCGGATTGCCCTTATGGCCGAGGCGCCGCAGGGGAAGTGCCTGCGAGCAGTCGGCGACATCTCCCTCCGAGTCACCCCCGCCGCTGCGCACATGGCCGCCTATCGGCTGGTCGTGCTCCGCTTGATTGGCAATGGGGATCCGATTCCGCGCGCCATCGCGTTCCCTGACGACGCCCACGGTCAGCACGCCCGGGACTGCCTGCTTGACGCCAGCATCACCGCCCACGAGTCCGAATCGCTGGTGAGGCGCGACGTGGCAGCGATGGCGCGCAAGCACAAGATCCAGCGCATGCCGAGGCCCTGCACCACCAGCGCCCACAGCACCGGCGGCCGCGTATGGGGCGTGCTCAGATAAAAGGTAGCACTTTATCTTGGCAGTTATGCGCTACCGCACTACAGCAAGGGTGCACAGACCTCATCACCCTCAAGGATAAATAATGGCACGCCCAACCCTCCCGCCCGGCGATAAGCGCACAACAACCGGCATCCGGCTCAATGATCGAGAGATGGAGTACCTCGATGCCATGGCGCTGCATTGGGGCTGCAGCCGCAACGACGCCGCCGCCCGCCTCGCCCGCGAAGCCGCTGCACTGATCGCACCCACATCCTGATACGCTGCACACCCACCACGCAGAGAGACACCCAATGCCACCATCCACCGTGCGAGAGGTCGCCGAAGCCCTCTCGCTCGCCGCCGCGTGCCAAACGCTGGGCATCCGGCCCGCCCGTCAATCCCTGCCCTGCGAGCAGTGCAAGGCGCCCCGCCGCTCCAAACACGACAGCCGCTTGCCCATCGGCTACGATGCCCGCCTAGGCACCTGGAAGTGCCACCGCTGCGACGTATCCGGCGATCCCCTCGGCCTGATCATGTGGTCTTGGATGGGCACCACCGGCAGCAACGCCACCCCGCAGCAGCGGGCCGATTTCCGCACCCTCCTTCGTGACGCCGATCTGCTCGGTCCCGAAGAGCCCTTCATTCCCCGACGCCAGCCACCCCGCCGGGACCACCTCCGCGCCACCGAGCCCGAGGCCACCAACTACCCACCCGCCGATGAGGTCGCCGAACTCTGGCGCCAGTGCGTGCCCGTCACCTCCGACACCGAGATCACGCGGTACCTCAACCTGCGAATGAATGACGGCGAAGCCGCCACGATCTTCGCCGACATGGACGTATGCCGCGCCCTGCCCTCCACCGCCAAGCTGCCGAGCTGGGCAACACACCAGGGCACCGACTGGACCGACAGCGGGCACCGGCTCATCTTCCCGGCGATGGACCACACCGGCAACATGGTCACCCTCACCGCCAGACGAGCCGTCGAAGGCACCACGCCCAAGTCCCTCCCACCGGGCGGCTACGGCCGCCGTGGCTCCATCCTCGCCGATCCCCGTATGGTCGCACTCCTCACCGACCCCCGCGCATTCACCACCGCCCCGGGCTACCGCCTGCGGGTGTGGCTGGTGGAGGGCGAGATGAACCTGCTCGCCGCGTGCCTCCATCGAAACCGGATGGCACATCGAGGCGGCCGCCCCCTTGCCATCGCCCAAAGCACCACCGTCGCTGGCCTCCAATCCGGCGGGTGGTCCCGGCACCACAGCGACCAGATCCCACCCGGCGCATTCCTGGTCCTCACCCCAGACGACGACAAAGGGGGCGATGCCATCGGCGCCAAGGTCCTCCAGACATTCGAGCACCGACAGGATGTGTCGGTCGTCTGGGGAGGTGCGCAGTGAGCGCCTTCGGAATTGAAGAACGAACCGCCCGCACCTCCCACCACTGCGACCTGTGCGGTGGTACACCATGAGCGGATCAGTCGCCGACCTGCTCGATTCCGTCGCCGCCCGCCAACTCACCGTTGACCCCGCCGCCGGTGCCACCCAGATCCGGGGCGAGTTCAAAGAGCTGCAGCCCCTCGACGGTCCACAGACACCCCTGCCGATGTTCCCTACCCACTGCCTGCCTGCGTGGATGATGGAGCAGGTCGAGGATGTGTCTGCCGCACTCCAAACCCCGCCAGCACTCGCCGCACTCTTCGGCCTCGGCGTGCTCTCCACCGCCGCCGCCGAGCGCGCTGTGGTGCATGTCTCGGGCCGCTGGTTCGAGCCGATCCACCTCTACACCTGTGCCATCCTGCCGCCAGGTGCGGGCAAGTCGCCGGTGTTTCGCGAGATGATGGAGCCGGTCAAGCGGGTGGAGATCCGCATGGACGAGGGCACCCGGGCCGAGCGTGCCGGCATCGCCGAGGATCGCAAGTTCCTCGAAGCACAGCTCGCCGTCAAGCGCTCCGCAGCCGCACAGAAGAGCGGCCTCGACCAGGACAACGCCCGCGACGAAGCCCGACGCATCGCCGTAGAACTGGACGCCCTGCCCGCCGCTGCCGATCCCATGCTGCGGATCGATGACTTCACCCCGGAGATGGTGGCGATCACCATGGCCGCCAACAACGGGCGAATTGCCGTGCTGTCCGATGAGGGTGGCGTCTTCTCCACCATCGCGGGCCGCTACGGATCGGGCACCCAGAGTTTAGACATCTGGCTAAAGCCTTATTCCGGCACCGAGATCCGCATCTCCCGAGTGGGCCGCCCCGGCATCCTGCTTCGCCGCACCGCGCTCACCATCTCCATCGCCGTCCAGCCTGGCGTATTCACGAGCGTGATGGGTGGGAAGAGTGGCGATGCTGATGCCAGCGGCCTGCTCTCCCGGTTCATGTGGGCCGTGCCGGAATCAAATATCGGCTACCGCGATCACCTCAACGCACCACCGATGACGGCCAGCGTATCCGCCCGCTACACCGAGGCGATGCTGCGGGTATTCGACATGCCCGCCCGCACCGACGACGATGGCGACACCCGCCACCCGCTTCGCATGAGCGCCGAGGGTGCTGCAATGCTCCTGGCGATGAAGCAAACGTGTGAGCCGCAGATGCGCCCCGGCGGCGAGCTGGATGACCTGATCAGCTACGTCCAGAAGCTCGATGGACGCGCGGCCCGCATCGCCGGCCTGCTCCACCTCGCCGAGCACGCAGACCACCCGGCGCCATGGACACTGGAGATCAGTCCCGAGATCACCGCCCGCGCAATCGAGATCATCTACTGGTCATTGCCCCATGCCCGGGCCGCATTCGCCCTGACCTGTGCCAACGTCGACGATCCATTCCTCCACGAGCGCCGCGTGCTCCGCGCCATGGCCGACGCGGACGACACGATCAAGCACGCCGCGATCGACAAACTCGCACGCAAAGGGCAGGGCCGCACCTGGACCGCATCAGACACCGGCACCGTGATCCGCAATCTCATCCAGTTCGGCTACCTCGCCCGCGCCAACCAGACGACCAAGGGCCGACCGCGCAAAATCTACGACATCAACCCGGCATGGGTGCGACCTCAATAAAAGGTAGCACTTTACCTTGGCAGTTATGCGGTAGCGCATTACTATCAGGGTGTAGAAAGAACCACCCACCCCGGACCGAACATGACCAACCTCATCGAAACCCTCAACGACATCATCACCGAAGCCGAGGCAGATGGCGTCGCATACTGGGCGATGCAGACCATCCGAGCAGTGATGGCATTCGATGCAGCCATCAAGGGGCACCACATGCCATCACTGTCCAAGGCGAAGCGATACGCTTCGATGGTAGCCGAACTCGCGACCGATGGCACAGTCCTGGAGATGGCGGTTGTCATGGCCTCGGAGATGGATGCGTATGCCATGGCGGCAGATGATGCGCACCGTGCACGCCACGGATTCAAGCGCAACAACTGGTCATACCGGGCCGCCTGATTCGCCCCACGCTGGCCGGCTTCTCGGGGGTTCGACTCCCCCGCAGCGTTTCACCCAGAGAGAAGAGAGAGCCATGAGCAATAATCCCGGCGTTATCCGCCTCGGCAAGAAGGACTACTACACGGTCGGCCGTCGAGTTGCCGACTTCCGCCTCGCCCACTCCATCGGCGACCTGTGGGCTATCACAACCACCGCCGTTGAGGTCAACGCAGAGCGGGTGATGTTCAAAGCCACGATCACCAGCCCGACAGGTGAGGTGGTCGCCACCGGCTACGCCGAGGAGGTGCGCAGCGATCGCGGCGTCAATAGCACCAGCGCCGTCGAGAACTGTGAGAGCAGCGCCATCGGTCGCGCTTTGGCAGCCGCCGGCTTCGGTGGCGATGGAGAGTACGCCAGCGCAGACGAACTCACCGCAGCACTCAGCCAGCAGCCAAAGAAACGCGGTCATGCCCCTACGCCCGCCAACGACGCAGATCGCCGCGAGTTTGCCGGCGTGCTCAAGGAGAAGATGGGCCTCGATGCCGCTGGCGTCATGGCCTGGCTGGTCGACATTGGGGAGAAGGTACCAGTGACCACCGATGACCTCGGCGGCCTCTACAAGTGGCTTGAGGACGGGCAGGCCGAGGTGTGCCGTGAGTGGCTGGCGGCGAACCGATGACGCAAGCACTCAAAGAAGCCGCCGAGGCAGTCAAGCGCGCGCTGGACGCTGAGTCTCGGATAGCCGGCGCCGAGACCCGGGCAGCCCGGGCTGAAACCCAGCTCGGCGAAGCGCGTCGAGAGATCGCCCTGCTCTTCGCCACGATTGCCGACCTGCGAAAAGAAATCGACGTTCTCAACAATAAGCGGTAGCGCATAACGGTAGCCAATGGTAACTTGATGGGGAGAGGTGAACATGACGAACGCAACGAACACTCCCCTGACCGCCGCCCAGATGGCAACCCGCCAGCAGCTCGCCGACAACCTCGGCGCCGCTGCAGCCGCCTACGCAAACACGATGGACGAGCCCACCGGGCGCGCATTCCAGGCGGCCACTCTCGCCGCCATGCGCTCCGACATGCCCGCCGCCACCATGGCAGCAATCATCAGCGCCGCAACGGCGCGCCCCTCCTACTCCGCGGGCATTCGATGATCGGCACCATCACAGCAACCCGGTGGCAGCGCGACTGGGCGGGCGCCACCGGCCGCCCCCTCACCACCGAGACTGCCGCCGCGTGGGCTGACACCCTCCGCGAAGCTGGCAACCCCGCCGAGGGCGCCGGATCTCCCATCATGCATCGCCCGAAGTGGAACGGCCCCCTGCCGACCACCACGCAGGTGCTCAACCTGCAGATCCGCTACGTCTGCCGCGCACTGTTCGGTGCCACCCTCCTGAGTCTGCCGGCTGCCCTCCGGCTGGCACCCCGCGCCTACACCGCCGCCGACGTTGCCCCCTGCTGGCGTGATGTCGAGCGGTGCCTGCAGGGCGACCTCGACGCTGACCACATGGTGAGCCGCCTCATGGCCCTCCTCGGTCAGTACGAGGCAATCAAGGGCGCACCACACGCCGCCGCTGCACAGGTCGACTACTGGCAGCGGGTCTGGATTCTGTGACCACCACACCCATCGCCAGAGGAACACACCCATGAAACTCGCCGCCGACCACATCGCCACCCTCCAGGATCGGTTCCCCGCCGTCCAGGAAGCTGCCGAGCAGCACCACCGCGCCGCAGATGGCGAGGAGTGCGCCGCCGCCATCGATGGCCTTGCCGACAGCCTCACCCCGCTCCTCTCACTGCTGGAGAGTGACATGCCCGCGCTACTGGTACTCAAGGCGAGGACGCCTGAGTTGCTGGAGCATGCAGGACTCAGCATCGCCGAGCGCGCCACCCTGATCCGGCTGCTCTGGGCGCTTGGCATCGGCGGTGAGGAATGAGCCAGCTCGCAGCCCGCATGGCCGCCATGGCCCCCCTCACCCTTCTCCTGGCATCGTGCGCCGGGCAGATCACCCTCGACCTCACCACGCAGACCGCCGCCGCACTCGCCGCGATGGTGCTCATCCTCGGAGGCACCCGATGACCTGCAAATGGTACCTCTGCTCTCTTCGCGCCCGAGCTGGCGAGCGCTACTGCCGGAAGCATCAGGCCGCATTCACCCGCCCGAGCCCGGTGCAGGTCATCGAGCCACTGGATCGAACCCAGCGCATTCGGCCCACCATGGGCGGCCCTCTTCGAGGCTGCATCGAGCAGTATAAACAGAGGCAGAAATGACCGCTCAGATCGACATGTTTAACGACCGGGCAGTGTTCGCGTGGCCATGCACAGGGCCCGGGCCGCTCACCCACCTCGACATCTCCAGGAACGGAATCAAGCACTACTGGCGTGCTCATCGAGCACCCATTCTCTCCGCCCGGTGGGCGATGCTGCCGGTGTACGGTGACGACCGCTTACAACTCCACTGGCGCCATCCTTCCCCGAACACCCGAGGGGAGAATGAACGAGACCGCATCGTCGCCGCCTCGATCAACCCCGATGGGTTCTACTGGTCTGTGCGTTTCGTCCCGCTGGCAGGCACGGATCGACACTGGGCGTGGAGCGGCGGGCAGTCGACCAGCATGGATGCCGCCAAGATCGACACCCTTGCACGGCTTCATAGGATGGTCGGGTACCACATGGCCCGGACGGAGGTTGCCGATGAGGTGTGAGCAGTGCTCCCGGATGCGCGATGTCCAGCGGGTGCGCATCATGCTCCCGCGAGTCCGCGCCCCTGAGATCCGCTACTACTGCCGGATCTGCCGAGGCGACCCACCGCCACCGATGAGCATCCCCCGGGTGCCTGCGCAGCCTCAGGCCCTCAACGGCTGCGCAGCGTGCCCGCGCCCCTGCCTCATCGACGGGCGGATCTGCCAGCGGTGCGCCAACCTCATCGTGGACCACATCCGACGCAACCCCGAGAAGCCCCCGCGCTCGGGCACCAAGTTGTATCGTGCCTATCGGCTGGCACCGCCGGCACAGTTCGCCCGGTGGATCAACGGCGCCGCCGCCCTGGCCAACCAGGCCGAGGTCATCCAGCGCCACCAGAGGACTCACCAATGACGGGACGAGGCGCCATCATGGCCGCGCTGTATCGCCTGCACTGGCTCTCGTTTGGCAATGAGGATGTGGCGTCATGGCTCGCCGCTGTCCAGCTCAACGAGTCGGATGCGGTATGGCATTGATCACCATCGGCTCACTGTTCTCTGGGATCGGCGGCCTGGAGCTGGGCATAGAACGCGGACTCATCGCCACCGGTCACGCCCCGAGCACGCTCTGGCAGGTGGAACAGAACGACTACGCCCGGCAGGTGCTTGCCCGGCACTGGCCCTATGCACTGAGGTTTGATGATGTCAAGACAGTTGGATCTACTAATCTCGCCCCGGTCGACCTCATCTGCGGAGGGTTCCCCTGCCAGGACATCTCCACCGCAGGCAACGGTGCGGGCCTCTCCGGGAGCCGATCTGGTCTATTTTGGGAGCTGCACCGTATCGTTCGCGAGATGGCACCCCGAATCATCGTCCTGGAGAACGTCCCAGCTATCCGTGAGCGGGGAGGCGCAGAGGTATGCGGGGCGCTGGCCGACCTCGGGTATGATTTGCGCTGGGGTAGCCTATCCGCAGCCGAGGTGGGCGCACCTCATAAGCGTGAGCGGTGGTTCTGCGTTGGGTGGAGAAGGGTTGGCCTGGCCAACCCCGACATGTCAGGCAGCAAAGCACGGTCCGCCGACAGACTGGGAGATGAGCAGCGGACGGAACGGGATCTGGATTGCGGTAGAGAAGTGGCCGACTCCAAACAAGATGGACTGCACCGATCTGTCGGAGAGCCCAGAGTCCTTCGATGCACGGAGAGCTCGCCTCAAAGCGAAGCACAGCAACGGCAACGGAGCGGGCCGGGTGCTGGCAGTGGAGGCGCGACGGTGGCCCACACCGGGAGCCGCAGACAACAGAGATCGCGGCGATCTCTCCATGCCGTGCATCCAGCGCCGGATCGAGCAGGGCAGGCAGATCGGCCTATCCATGATGGAGAAGGGCAGCCTCTCTCCCGATTGGGTCGAGCCCCTCATGGGCTTTCCGCCGGGCTGGACGCTCACCGATGGCCCGCCGCTCCGGGACCACAGCACCCCTGGGAGCCACCCAGAACCCGACCCCGCCAGCCCCACGACCGAGACAGACTCAAAGCCCTCGGAAACGCAGTCGTGCCGCAGTGTGCAGCCGTGATCGGTCAGTGGATCGGTGAGAACCTTCTACAGTGACCGCTCGCGACGCGGCGTCGGATTGTGGATGACGCACCGCTATTCAACCGGTAACCCTTGGCAGTAATGCGGTAGCGCATTACTATCAGGTTGCAGAGAGAACCACCCCGGAGCACACCATGGTCACCCGTCGCCCTCACTTCATCAGCGCCCTGATCTCAGCAACTGAGGACATCGACGCGGATCGTTCGTTCTCCACCGCACTGGTCAGCAACTCAACGATCCAGTCTTGGACTGCCCGACAGTGGGTAGTCGTGAGCCCTGACTGGCTTGACGATGCTGTCATCACGGACGCTGGGCTCGCAGCGGTCGCCCGTTGGTCGGTGTAGATGACCCTACAGTGACCGCTCGCCGCCCTTGATCGAGAGGGCCGGCGATGCGGCATCGGTGCGACCACCGACCAGCCGGGCCATGAGCCCCGCCACGGCATCGCGGTAGCGGTTTGCAGCGTCCTCCAGACGGCGGCAGGATGCGCGGAGCTGAGGGTGTGTGTGGTCGCTCATCGGTTCGCCTCCAGCCGTGCCACCATTTCCACCAGGTGCCGGCCCTGCTCCAGTGCGAGCGCCGTTACATCCATGGCGCCAGCCACGGTGACCGCGCTCGCCTCTTCCTGCTGCTGCAGGAGTGTGACCCTGCCATCCAGCGAGGCGAGCCCATCGACCACCCGCGCAAGCGCGGCGCTCATGTCGGCGATGTCGCCGCGCACATCCTCGACCTGCGGCACCCGGGCGGGCATCGGTGGTCCATACCGGCGAGCAGCACCACCAATGCCGAGCAGTCCGAGCAGCGCGACGAACCCGCCCATCACGTCGGCAGGGTCCACCAGGAACACCATCCGACCATCGGGCGCGGTGCGCACCTCAACCTCGACCGGCTCGGTGAGGATCTCCCCACCCTCCGGCCACTCTTCAGCCGCTCCGGGCTTGCCGTCCTGACCCATCGCCAGAGAACACAGGAGCAGGATCAAGACGCACCTCCAGTGGTCTTCGCGGACACAACCACCGGCCCACGCATCGGAACGTCTGCGCTGGCGGTGAGGGTGCGCTGCAGCGGGGCCGCGCTGATGCGAATGCGAACCGCAGCCCGGGTGGTACCCCTGGCGCGGGCGCCACGACTCACCGCCGACAGTGCGGAGTTCACCAGGATATCGAGCAGCCGCGCGATGATCTTCCCGTCGCGCTCTTCCAGGAACTCACGGAGGCGCTCATTGTTCACCCGGTCCCAATCGAGCGCCTCGTCCATGCGCTCGGTGACGATGGGCAGGGTGGTTTCAATGATCGACTCGATCTCTTCGCGGATCGAGTCGGGGCCATAGCCGCTCTCGGCGAGGGTATCGGCGTAGCCCTGCCAGTCGGGCCGGTGCTTCCTGATGTAGTCCAGCAGTCTCATGTGATGCCTCTCTTTTTGGTTCTCTGCCCGTGGCCGGTCCATTCGACCACGCCAGCCACAATGCGATCGGCCAGCTCTCGCCGGTTCTCATCAGTCCACCACGCCCGCAGGTTGGGGTCGGTGAGGAACCCGCACTCAAGCAGGCACGCCGAGATGTTCGCAGGGCCGGCGTACACCTCATCGATGCACCCATAGGCGCGATAAAGCCACGCCCGATCGCCTGCCGATGCCCGATCATTGTAGACCGGCATCACGCGCACATCGCCGCCCCATGGTGCGCCCTTGATCCGCTTCATCCCCACCGCCATCAGAGCGGCCAGCGTGCCGCCCCCTTTGCTGCGCTTGTCGTGCATCGCCATGGCATAGCGGGCCGATGCGCTTCCAGCAGCGTTGAGGTGCAGGTGAATCACCGCAGTGCGGCGAGCGGGGCTGACCTCCGCTGCGGCAAGCGCCGCAGCGTTGCGGGCGCTGTAGTAGCCCGAGCCCATCGTCTTGGTGGTGAGGTGTGCAGCCTTCGCCGCTTCCTCGATGTCGGCGGCGAGCTGGCGAACCAGCACCGCCTCGTGCGCATCTCCCACCGTGGCGCCCGGGTCATACCAGGGCCGAGGTCCATGGCCAGGCACAACATAGAGAAGACCCTCCCGCGCAAGCGCGGCGCTCATGTCCGATCCCGCAGGAACTCGCCCGAGCCCCTTCCGCTCTTGGCGATGGTGGTCCGAACGCAGCCACTCATCCGGCGGCCCGCGTCGTCGTGTCCATCTCTCAGGATCGAGGTGGAGTCGAGCAGCACCAAGAGGACGAACTCACCATGAGCCAACGCCTCTCCATTCAGCGACCGATCGGGCAGGAGCAGCGCGGGCCGCACCGGCAGGTCACCCGACGGCCGCCACCATACGATCGGCATCGATGCCAGCGACTCAGCGCGGTGAGCAGCGCTGTCGGGTGCCGCGTTCCCGCCAAGGCTGGAGATGGGCGCCGCAAAGGGCTTGCCATCAGCATCCCACGCCAGCACACAGCCCGGCGCCGGAGAGAGCGACCGCACCGATCCACCCGCCTCCACAATCAGCACCGACCCGGGCACCTTGAGCGCCTGCTTAATGCCCCGAACCGCCTCGCCCCGGGCGCGGTCGGCGCCGGCCTTGGCGGAAGGGGCTGGATTGGTCGGCAGGATAGACCGACCGCGCGGCAGGAACTCCCGCAGCTTCGCAGCCAGATCAGAGATTCCGATCCATCGCTCTTGGCGGCTGTCCGCATCCCGAATGCTGACTTGAATCATTAGATCCCCACAAAGTAGCGCGCTGTCACGCCGAGCACTTCGCTGGTCGAGCCGACGACGTTGTGACCGAATCCGCAAAACGGGATGATCAGATCCGTGCTGGTCGGCGTGAATAGCACCGTATCCTGCGCCGGCGCCGCCCAGTTGTTGTTGAAGTACAGCGCCCGCCCCACGCCCGCCATGCGCTTTGAGCCGGCGTTGTCGAGCGCACAGCTCGCGCCCCAACACGTCACGAGGTTGCTGCCCGTGCCGGGGTCTGCGTTGTCCTTCTTGATGATGAAATGCCCGGTCGTGCCCGGCTGCGAAAGTGGTCCCATCAGCAGCGCCCACCAGATCGATGGGCTGGTGGCCGGATCAAAGGCCGCCGTGCTTGCTGCGTACCCAAAGCCGAAGACGAAATAGATCTGCGTGCCGGTGCCCGGTGTGGTGTTCACCTCGACGTTCCATGTGCAAGCCGGATTCGCGCTCACCACCGCCGCTGCGGGCGGCTCGAAGACAAGGATGTCCATGCCGGCGAGGGTGCTGATCACCGTGCCGGTGGTGTCGATGGTGCCCTGCAGCTCGGCTCCACTGGCCCCGAACGTGGTTACCCCGTTGCCGGTGATGGTGCGAACCGCATTGGCACTGAGTGCCGCCGCTGTAACAGGTCCACCGCTGCCGCCGGTGGTCGGATAAAGAAATACGCTCAAACATCCTCCAGGATCAGCGCAGCAACGATGCTCGCCGATGTAGTCGATCCAGCTGCACCGCCGTGCCCACCGTGGCACTATAGGCGGGCCGGATCGGTGATGGTGAGAACGGCGGCATCAGAGGACGGTGCCGCCCGATGGCTCGGCAGTGACCCGAACCGAGGCTGTGCCCGTTGCTGCAGCGATGCACACCGTGGCGTAGTTGTTGCCCGCATCGTGCCCACCGACGATCACCTCGTAGCCCTGCGCAGCCTCAGCTGCGGTGAGTTCGATCCGGTCTGCGGCGAGTGCGGCAGTCCCGCCATCAGCTACACCGTTGAAAATGTAGATGATGGCATCGGCGAGGATCTTCACCCGCAATCCGCTGTCAGTTTGGATCTGGGTGCAGCCCGTGCCTGCCGCTGCGAGGGTGGCGGTTCTCGGCAACGGGCCGGTGAGTAGACTGATTGCCATGTGGTAACCCCTTGACTTTTCCAGTTATCCTATCATAGCACCCATTGACACGTCACCACGGAGGTACCCGTGTTTCTACTCCTCGCCCTCATGACCGGATGCGGCATCAACAGGCCGAGCGATCCATACGACTCCTGCCTGGTCCAATACGAGATCATCTGTGATGTGTGCGATGGCGGTGGGATCTGCGACTACGACGACGACGATCGGATCGAGCAGATCGATCTGAAGTGCATCGCGTTCGCCAACGCACACGATGCTGGTGCTGTGGGGGAGGGCTTCGAGTGGGATGAGGTCGCGTATGCCTGCTATAATGATGTGTATGCCGACACCTGCGACGGCTACGAAGCTGCAGAGGAGTGCTTCGGTGTCACCCGCAACACCGAAGGATAGCTACCCGATGACCAGATCCCGCACTGGATCGCCGAACCGCAGCAGGCGAATGCCCATCGTTCCGTTGTCGTAGGGCTCGATGTTGTAGACCAGCCACACCCGATTGACGATCCCCATCGCCGTGTGATTGAGGATCACGACATCGCCCCGGGAGAGCCACCCCCACTCCCCTTCTGGCACCACGTAGTCGATCCATTGTTTCGCGATGGCATGCGCTGCAGCCCGCCACGCCAGCACCTTCGCCGCGCTCGCATCGTCGTAGATCACGATGCTCTTGTGCTCCCACTGCACCACCCGGGGATCCCCCCTTGAGTTCTGGTACCGACTCAGGCTCACCCGGCAGTGGAGCGAGGGACGCGTGTTTGGGTCTGCGCTGTCGTAGGCTGTGCCGACCAGTCGGCGACTCTTCAGGTAGCTCTCCGTCCGCGCGTTGTAGGCATACCGCAGCGTGAAATCGTTCTGGATCTCTTTGGTGTCGATGCGCAGCCGGCTCGCCCGCTCGATGCTCGGATCGTTGTCTACGTCCATCGTGGCCACGGCATCCGACGCCACAGCATCCACCCGCCAGACCACCATGTAGAGGCCGTCCGGGCCGCTGGCCACACTCACCGGGGCGATGGGAAACACATTCTCCCGCAGCCAGTCCCAGGGCTTGCACGTCGCCTCAACCGCAGCGTCGATCTTGAGCCACGAGAGCAGGGGCTTCACGGCGGCGAACCGGTCCCGATCAATCGGCTTGCCGCTGTAGGCCAACATGTCCTCGATGACATCCCCCGCCGAGCGGATCACCTCACCGCTCCCGTTGAGTTTGCCGCCTGACTGGTGGCCTGTGTTTGCAGCGGGCGTGTACCAGCTCACAAACACAGGGTAAAGCTCCTCAACGATTGTGGCATCCGCTGGCTGGTAGCTGATGTCGATGGAGTCCCTCCCCAGCCCGAACGCAGCTACTGAGTCAGGGTCGGCAGTCTCCCACAGTGCCCCGTCAACCTGGGCATCAACGAACGCAACCTCGTTGCCGAGCGAGTCTGTCGTGTGCTGTACGACGAATCGAAGACCTGCAGAGTACGCATCGGTGACCAGCCGCACCCGGTCCGCTGCCACCCGATGCCCTGCGATGACCAGCTTGAGTTGTGTGAGCTGTGAGATCAAGACCCTCCGATGGTCTACCCACACACCCTGGCTCGCCGCAATCCACCCCCGAGCCGCCGTGATGGCGCCAATGGTGGTGCTGATGTTGGTGCGCCCCGGGAACCCGTAGATCACCGGATAGGCGACCTCTGCCTCTTCCGGCATCAGCGATGAGAAGCTGTCAGGCCATGTGCTCGCATCCACTTTCAGCCCTGGCGATGGGACGATCTGATCCTCCTCCCATGCGTTGCTCTCGATGGAGAAGCTGACCGGCTCCCAGTTCTCCCCGATGTGGGGGTCTTTGCACTGCCCCTTCATCTCGATCCGGCGGTTGCTGTAGTCGGTGCCCTCAATCCAGCGGGCGATCTCTGCCTGCGCTCCGGCGAGGTGATGCCCTGCCGCGATGATGCGATCTGCCACGTCCACCGGCAGCACCGCCTCCACCGGCACCGATGCAATCTCGGCGATCTGAAACAGCCCCACCGTTCGGGAGGGCTTGAAGTCGACCAGCCCTCCCTCGTAGTGATGGGTCTTGCCGGTGGCCGCCTCGGTGATGTCGAGGCTGGTCGTGCTCAGGCGCATCACCTGTCCGGCAAATTGCACCGTCACCAACCAGCGGACGTTGGCGCCGAGCAGCTCGGTGCGGTTGAAGCGATCGACGGGCATCTACTTCTCCTCCTCAAACCGCCACCGGGTGACGCGGACGAATTCCCCGTTCGTCGCATCCCACTCATTGCCGCTCACCGTGTCTCGCCGCACTGTCTCGCTCACCAGCCGCCCATAGAGGAAGGTATCGCGGTTGGTCATGGTCACCGCCGTGTTGCTGGCGGGCACGTTGTAGCGAATGAACGGGACCACCAGCCCGGCTGCCCCGTTGATGCCCTCCATAAACCCGGTGAGGGTGTGGGCGGTGTCTTCTGGCGCCGCCACGATGGGGCCGCTGGTGTCGTAGGCTCGGATGTAGTCCACTACAGGGGCATCGCCATAGATGGGCGATGCGAAGACGCCCTCCGTCCAATCGACCTCCAACGCCCGGCGACCACCGAAGAGGGTGCGCACTGACCGGGTGCCTGCCGGCCCCTCGGTGGTTTCATTGGCGGGGCTATAGGTTGCCGCCCGCCCGAGGCCCCACCGCTGACCGAAGATGGTGGCAGGTCCGAGGACGCAGGCACCGATTTTGAAGTATCCCTCATAGGTGCTCTGCGCGGCGATGCGCAGGCGGTACGCCTTGTATGTCGTGCCTGGTGCCACCGACCACATCACCACGACCTCTTTGGGGATGATGAAGCCGGCGGTGGTGCCGCTGGCCGGATCGGCTCCGGCGTAGTCAGTGAGTTGCAGGGTGGGCAGTCGCGTGGTGCCCGTCGCTGTGGGAACCCAGGAGCCAGAGGTGTTGCCCGCGATCTTGCGGATCACCGTGGCGCTCATGCCGAAGTAGCTACCAGCGAGGGTGTTCTTCGGGTAGTAGTCGGCCCCGTTGCCAGAGGATGAGGTGTTCACCCGGATGGTGCCGCCTGCCCGCACGAAGCCCAGCCCGCTCGCCCCGGTGGCCCCGTCGATGGCAGCGAGCTGCGTCCATGCCCCGCCCGACGCCTGCCCCCACACTGATGCCGTTCGGAAGTTGATGGCGCCCAGGTAGATGCCATAGAGCTGGTCCAGGGCCTCTTCGGCAGTGGTGCTGTCGATGGTCCACACGATGTCGTGCTCTGTCTCGTCGGTGGTCCTGTACTCCTTCGATGGCGATGGGCTGACCTCGGTGTGTGCCTGCTCGATGCCATAGGTGTAGCGGGTGTCGACGTGCCATTCGTCGTTGCGAAACGTCGGGCCATCCTCGGCCACGATGCGAGTGCCAGCATCGACGTACACCGGGGTTGGCATGTAGGACCGCCCGAGCAGCTCTTCAGGGTTCTGCTGGCCGCCGGAGAGCCCGACCCCAGCATAGGTGCCCCATGTCGCAGCCACGAGCCGGATGGATACGAAGCTGCTGCCAACACCGGGCCGCGTGCCGACGTTGATGTGAGCCACGGTGAGGGTGCCCTTTGTCACTGTCGTGTTGGTGGCGATGGCGATCCATTCCTGATCCGTGCCGAGCTGGCGATACCAGCCGCTCACCGTTGGCACTGCCACATCAGAGGATGCGATCTTCACCTGCACCCCGTTGAGCCCGGCGGTGGTGGTCACCGGGGTGACGATGTTGGCGCCGCCCTCCTCGTCGTAGAAGATGATCTGCGTCGGGGTGACCTCAATGCGCACTGTCGAGGAGAAGTTTACCGCGTCGGTGACCTGGACTTGCAGGTACCCTGTCGGGCCGCTGGTGTTGACGAGGATCTGTGCGATGGCGATGGTTTCCCCGTTGGTCGCCGGCACGGTCGACCACACCACCGAATCCGCCCCGGTGGTGTGGGTGATGGTCTGCCCGTTGGTGGTCATCGAAATCGTGGGGCTGCCAGCGGTCGTCTTCGCCCAGTGCCCTGTGCCCGATCCTGGACCGGTCACATCGAGGTTTTCAAACGGAAGCCAGGTCAGCTCCCACGCGCCCTTGCTCTCCATCGCCAGATCCAAGGCATCCAGCTCCGGCATCTCCACCGTGGTGAACCCGCCGAGCACGGTCTGGCAGAACGAGTCGTCAGCAGCGCCGGCCGCAGACGAGGCACGGTGGATCAGCAGCGTGGAGCCATGGACGGCGACAGCACAGAGCTCCTTCGGGTAGGTGGTCGCATCCCTGGCGTACCAGACCGCAGCCCCGGTGCCGTTGGCTGCAGAGGAGTCGCTCACCGTGACCCACGTGTCCCCACCGTCACCAGACCGGGCGACCATCACCTCAGAGAGGGCGCCTCCGGCGGTGTCGAAGTCGCGCCCAATCACCCACAGGGAGCCATCATCATCAGCCCACATCGCAAGTTCGCCATCGGTGAAGATGTTTGCGCTGACGGTGCCCCACTCCATCGCATTCGCCGCCGATGTCGCCAGCACCTCGGCCGGCGAGGAGAGCGGCTCAAATGCGCTCCCGAGTCGGCGCACGTAGGGCAGGACGGTGGGGCCGGCGATGCCCTTGAGGTACGCCACCAGCAGGACGCCCTGGTAGGCGATGATATCGTGGTAGCCGTAGTCAACATTTGTGGCACCGACCAGCGCGAGCACAAGAGAGAAGGTCGCGCCCAGGTCATCCGATGCGTACTGGTGAAGCTCGTCGGTGGTGCCTGCGTTGGTGAGCTGTAGGATCAGGCTGATCTGCCCATCGAGGTAGGCGCACCGGATGCGCTTCGGGACATAGGTGCCGGTGGCGAAGGATGCCGGCAAGCATGCGCGGCTGCCCTCCGTCCAGGTCGCCCCGTCGTCGTCGCTGTAGTGCATGCGGACGGTGGCGTTGGTGCCCCGCTCCCGCAGGAAGAAGCACAGGATACGCCCGTTGGGGAGGACACATACTGTGGGGCTGGCGTTGTATGTGTAGGTGGTGCCCTTATCGTAAACCTCGACGGGCGTTCCCCATAGCCCACCGGTCGCCCGGGTGGCAGCGTAGATGTAGCGGCTCTCCCTCACCGCCACCGCGAGTACCTTGCCTGACGCCAGGGTGACCGCGTGGAAATGCCGCCAATAGTTCGCGGTGGTGTTGCGATCCACGAACACGAACCCGCTGATCATGTAGGGAGGATTCCACCCACGCCAGAGCGAGTCGCCGTTGTTGCGCCATGCGAACCGGGCGCCATCGGTATCGGGGTAGCCGCCCTGCAGGGTGCGCACCCTGACCTCGCTGCCTGTGAGCTGTGTGCCAACCGCCGTGATTGTAAGGCCAGTGTTGTCCTGTGCGACGGGGCTACCAGGCAGGGGGCTCGCCTGAGTCAGTGCCGAGGCGCCGGCGTTGCTGGTCGAGTTCGCATCGTCGAATGCGGCGGCGAATGTGAGGCGGGGATCGGGGGTGATCACTCCGACCAGAATATCAGGCGTTACGTCGGTGGCCATCAGGATGCCCCTCTGCGGTTGGTGCGCTGCCCGGTTCTATTCAGGGCGTTGGATGCGATGCGGTCCGATACGGGGTTGCCCATCTTCAGGCCATCGTTGATGAAGTCGTTGAAACTCTCATGCCGGTACTGCTGAACAATCCGCATGGTCGGTGGGGCACTGCCCTTGCCGGCGTTCGCATCCCGGATCGTCTGGTCGCCAAGGGTATCCCTGCCGAGCGGTGAGATGACTGCCTCATTTCGAGTCAGTCGGGTGTCAACCTCATCGGGGAACCCGCCACCGTGGAGCTTGGTCGCAGAGATGGCCGCCACCTGCGTGCCGTAGACGGCGGTGAGTGCCCCGACACGGAGGGCGGTGACAATGGGGTTACCGCCCGACTTGGCGGCGGCTGTGACGATACCTGCGGCGAACTGTGCAGTGGACTCTGCGATGGCCAGCGCCTTGGAGATACCGAGCGCCCTCTTGGCTGCTTTCGCATCGTGCTTCGAGCGCTCATCGGCGGCCTGCTTTGCAAGCTGGGAGAAGCTGCCCAGTATGGAGCCGGCGTCACTGATGGCCGATGCCTGTGCTGCAGCCTGCATTTCGATCTCGGCCATGCGGTCGTTGTGATCCCTCTCCCGCTCGGTCGCCAGCTCTTCCCGGTTCCGTTCGCGGAGCTGAAAGAGCTCCTCCTCCATCGCCATCTCAACAGCACCCCGGGCGGCTGCCACGTCTGCCTCGGCGATGCCCTTGCCTGCGATGGCATCCAGCGCCGCAATCCGGTCATGGTACACCGACAGGATCGACTCCTCGGCGGTACGAGTCGATTCGGCGGCCTGCTCCTCAATGGCGGCAACGGATTGAATCATCCCGAAGACCCGCTGCAATCCGGCGATGCGCAGGGCTTCCTGCTCGGCGAGCTCTCTGGCGTTTCGGGCGCGGGCGATAGCTGCTGCCTTTGCCTGTTGCCGCGCGCGCTCTGCAAGGTCTTCTCTGGCCTGTTTCTCCTTAGCGATTTTGTCAACCGAGGCGAGGCGGATGTCAAGGTTCGCCAACTCTGCGGCCCGCTCATCCTCTAACAGGTCGAGTGTTTCCTCTAGCCCTGCGACCACCGCCTGCTGAGTATCCGATACCTGTGTGTCCTTCTGCTCCGACAGGATCAGGGCTTCCTGGGCTGCGATCTGGGCATCGAAAGCTGCGACGATTTCATCACTGGCGGCCTGAACCCGGGCCTTCCTACGCTCCACTGCCAGCCCGCCCTCGTCAATGGATCCATTGAGCAGCCGCATGTCATCCCGCAGCGACATAGAGACAGATATCTGCCCTTCCATCGCCCGGGTCATGGCGTTGGTCCGCTCCTCGGCTGCTTTGTTTGCGGCAGCAACTCGCTCTGCCTGGTACCGGTACAGAGCGAGTCCGGCAACGATGGCGCCGACCACGATCACTGCCGGCCCCAGCGAAAGCGTGAACCCCATCACGCCACGCGTCAACGCAGTGACGGCCGCTGCACCCTTCCCCAGATCAGCCGAGAACACCCGGGTGATGCTGCTCAGGCCCCGCACGCTCCCGCCCGCACTGTCGGCACCGGTCGCCATGTCCTCAAGGCCGGCGTTGGCACCCTCCAGCCCCTCGCCCATGCCAGCGCCGATCCCCTCCGTGCTGGCGGCGAGGCGGTCGATCTCTGACTGCGGCAGGTCGAGCTCGACCCCGATGACGATGGTTTCCATTTAGAGCCTGCCTGCCTGTTGTAGTGTGCGGATCGCGTTCTGCATCAGCACGGCGGGCATCGCATCGCCCATCTCAAGGATACGCTGTGCAGCGGCCACGTCGCCCGTCGTGGGACCGTTCGCGCGCCGCTTGTGGTGGTCGGCGATGCTGCGAGCGTTGGAGCCTGGAGAGTGTCCGGGAGGCTTGCCCTTGTGCCCGGGGGCCGGGGGATCGTAGCGCCCGGTGAGGTGGGCGTGCGTGTGGGCCATGTGGAGACGCAGCCACTCATCCGGCAGACCGAGCAGTGATGCCGGATCGGTCTGGCCGGTGCGGTGTAGCGTTTCCATGAACAGCCCCAAGACGGAGATCGAGCCCTGCTTCGGGCTTAGGAGTTTCCCACCAACTCCGCATCCTCCATCTTGCGGTCTTCCAGGGCATCTGCCGCAGTGACGATGGCGGCGATATGGGTGGCGGTGAACCCTGATGCGTCCAGCGCCTCGACGCAACCGAGGGCGTAGCCCTGCCACTGCTGCATTTCTCCCCAGTCCGGGCGGCCCCTGTCGACCTCGCCAGAGAGGCGGAGGGCTTCGACGGCGATGACCGCCATGAGGGTCTGCAGGTAGAACGTCCGCGCTGGGCTGTCCTTCTCATCGGATGGCGACGAGGGGTAGATCCGCCGCACCCGTTGCCGGAAATACAAGGGCAGTGGGTAGACGGTGAGGGCTACACCGTTGAGGATGATTTCTTCGGTGAGGGTCGGGAGTGTCAAAGAGAGCATGGGTACCTCCAGCTCGGTGGGTGAGAGCGCCGGGGTGGGAGTGGGTACGCTGCGAATGGCAGCACCCCGCACCCCGGCGCCAGTTCATCAGGTGATGGTGGGTCGGTTCGCGTAGCAGGTGATCGACGCCGAGAATGATGTCTTGCCGTCGTCGCCCCGAGGGTCGGTACTGATGGAGTCGGTGTGGCAGAACGGGAATGTGAGCGTCTGCGTGGTGCCGCTGTTGGGCTCCAGGGATGTATACGCCAGGGTGTAGGTGTCGGCGCTTCCGTTGCTGGTCGATGTCCAACCCGAGGCGTTTCCGGTGAATGTCAACGCCTCGTAGATGTGGGTATTGCTGTCGCCAAGGTAGGACGTGATGAGCCCATCCAGCGTGATCGAGATGGTGTTGTCGCCAGTCTCAATGATGTTGGGGGTGGCGCCACGCCGATCACGGTTGAGCGCCTCGGTGACAGTGCGGCCCGTCTCTTCCCAGGAGAACGCGCCCTCATAGATGACTGTCACCGAAGCGGCGGCGCCATCGGTGACGGTGATGGCAGACGCACCGAAGGGGGTCTGAACCAGGACAGAATCTAAAACGGCCATGCTTGCGGCCTCCTATGCGAATGAGTCATCGACGCGCCCGGTCCATTCCACCGTTGCCCGCACCTGTTGGCGGCGGAATCCATCGGAGGGGTCGAGGTATCGGACGGTGACGGGGCGGGTGATGCGCAGCGCGGTGTCTGCGAAGGTCACCGGGGCGGCGGGGATGGTGTAATCGAGGAAGGACAGGGTGAGGAATTGGAGCTGTGCCTGAAGGTCTGCAGCAGCCTGCTGAGGGCTGTACAGGTTGAACGTCGCCCCGTCCTCGCCGTCTGGGTAGAACAGGTCGCACACCACCAGCACTGCCATCCCGAGGGCACTCTGCGTGGCGGTGATCCTGCCCCGATGCGTGGGGTCGAGCGGACGGAACGCCACCCGCACCCATGGCGCTGGGGTGGCGGTCGCCTGGCGGGGCACGCGGGCATGCTGAACGGCTGGCGTGCCGGTGATCGACAGCGCGGTCAGCCAGACCATCAGGCGGGCTTCCACGTAGTCGTGGCGCATGGTGGCGTGGGTTGCCATTACTCGCCCTCAAACGCGGCAAGGATCTGACCCCGGATGGATGTGGCGCCACGTCCGAATATGACGCGCTTGCGGGCATTCTCCATCGCCGTCGCGAGTTGCAGCCCGGCCGGGATCTGGCTTGTGCCCTCCTCGATGTGGACGGCGTAGGGGGTGAGGATCTCAACCGAGATCGCCCCGTCCTCGTTGATGTCCACCTCGGCATCACCCTGCACCGCGCCACCAGACACGCCGCCGGGAAATCCAAGCTCGCCCGCTGCCAGGCTGTATGCTCCTGCGAGTCGACCCTGATCCACCGGCACCGTTTCGCTGACCTCCACCATCGCCTCGGCCAGCGCAAGCCGAGCCGCTTCGGTGGCGTTGACGCGCGCCTGTTTGGCAGCGCGATCGACGGAGCGTTTGAATGCAGCAGCGTTGGCGACGAAGACTCTCACTATGCGTTGTCGCCCGCAATCAGGGTCTTGTAAGTGCTCGTCCCAACAGCCTGCACTGCCAGTCGGTCTGCAGACCCATCGGTGAGGGCATAGCCGTCCACCGGGTTGATGAGCAGGCAGAGCCCGCCGGGGCCGATGGTGAGGGTCGGGGTCGTGCCGCCGAGCATGGAGATCGCCGGGTTGGTGGCGCCCTGCTTCAGCTTGAGGTCCTCGCCGCTCACCGTGTCGAGGTTCTCGATGAGCAATACCTTGACGTTGCTCAGGACGGCATCAGCGCCCTGGAAGTCGGTGAGCCCACCGGTGCCGAGGTCGAGGTCTTCAGACGTGGCGCTGAGTGCGCGGCTGGCGTCATACCACTGGTTGCCGAGCTGGTTGGCGGCGGTCCCATTGGCGAAACTGTAGGTCTTGTCGTAGCTCACCTTCTGCAATGCGCCGTTGTCGCCGGCGATGTTGCTGGTGACAATGACCTGGACGGTGAACCCGGTGACGGTTTCTGCCATAATAGTTAGCCCTGCCTGTGCAATATGAGTGATTCGTGCATGCCGGACAGGACGGAGCGGCCCACATCGACTACCCCATACCGGTCCGCGCCGATGGTGACGGTGCTGTCGGTGGTCGGCTTGGTGTCCAGATCCACTGACATCACCCGCAGCCGAAGGTCGCCCGTCTGGTACTTCCCGGCGCTGGCCATGACCTCCCGGGCGGTGAGCACCAATGCCAGCCCGCGCACCGTGTTGTCGATGGTGGTGGGTGTGACGGTGCCTGCCGCGTAGTCGGTCGTCGGCGCCGATGTCGGCGTGGAGATGGTGACCGCCGGGGATGCGTCGGCATCGGTGAGCACTGACCGCAACGCGGTGCGAAGGGCTGCGAGGCCCACCGCGTCAATCAGTCCCGGGCCGGTCTGATTCATCAGTCGAACGTCACCGGGGTGCTGATGACGGCGCCGCCGCTGGTGACGCGAAACTCATCGGACTGACCGAGGGCAATGATGTCGCCGGATGCCATGGCGGCTCCCTAAATGATGATCTCTGTGTAGCCCACATCCATCGGGAGGCGGGCCGGATCGGTGATGGTGACGGTCGGCTCATTGCCGCCGTAGAGTGTCAGGAGGTCCTTGAGCGCGGCCACTTGTGCAGTGTCGTCGAGGCTCAATCCCTGGTCTGAAAAGCGTTTGACGCGCCTGGCTTTGTCGGCAAACAGGACGCGAATGCAGGCGGCGGTGGTGGCCGTGACGGTTCCCTCCGCCGCCAGCAGTGCGGTGATCTCCTCATTCTCGAACGTGTACGCCGTGCTGTCCGTGTCTGCCAGGTTGAGGCGGATACGGTCCAGATCGGCGGGCAGGGTGTTGTCGTATGAGAAGCTCACTCAATCAACCTCGAATCAGGATGCGGCCTTGTTGGCGCAGTACCAGTAGCGCCAATTTGGAACGGCGGCGCCGAACTCAAACTCAGCGTAGACCTTCACCACATCAGTGTCGGAATCGTAGGCAGTGCGGAAGCGAGGCGCGCCGGAGTCGGCGATCGTCAGGCCATCGTCACCAGCGCCAACCCACCACGATGCACTCGATGCGGAATCATCCAGCGCGCGGTTGACCACGAGTCGGAGGCTGCCCGCGATCGGGTTGATGTCGTTGTTGGCACCACCCACCGCCTGCGAGGTCTGCAGGATGACCCGGGCGGTGTACTCCAGCGCCGGGGGAACCATCAGGATCGTGGGGGTGATCATGATGCGCTGCCCGCGCTCGTCCACCGCATTGGTGGAGGTCATCGTGGTCAGGACGGTCTGAAGGTTCGCCTGCGTCAGCGCCAGCCCCGATGCCGTGTGGTTGGCATAGGTGCTGGCAGCGCCGGTGATGGTGTGGGCCGTGTCGAACCAGGGCAATCCATCGTAGATGAACTTGGGGTACGGGTCGGCGTTGCCCGGGTGGGAGCCATCGAAGAACGCCGCATCGCCTGCGGTGAGGGTGCCCTTCTGGAACATGTCCGCAATGAAATTCTCCTTGTGGAGTCGTCCATTCTCGCCCATCTTGCGGGCGAATGCGATGAGGATGCCCTCGGTCTTGGCCTGCCCATCCGATGCGCGAAGCATGCGGCCGGGGAGGTCGAGGCGCTTGCTCTTCTGGCGCGCCTTCAGGTACCAGGAGTAGGCCGAATCAAAGGTGCCAGCCTCGATCTCTTGCCCGTCCTCGCGATCGGTGAAGTCCTCAAAGCCAGAGATGACGCTCGACTTGTGCCCGTAGAGAGGGGTTGAGAGGTTGTTGGGGCTGAGGACCATACCGAGGCTGGGGTAGACCAGCGGAACGGCCTCGTAGCGCTCAAACATCACCGGGTATGCGGTGCTGTCGACCAGCTCGGGAACCTGGGAGATATCAACGGATGCCATGATTACACTCCTGCCAGGATGCGCTTGAGCTGCACGTAGAGCTTGTTATTCGTGACATCGACGCGGGCGACGAAGAAATCGTCGGTGGTCGAGCCGTCGATGTCGGCGGTGAGGCCATCGGCGCCAACGTCCATGGACTTGTTCGCCATGGCCTGCGTCACACTGCCGGAGTCGGGACCGACTCGGTAGATGGAGTCGCTGGAGATGTCAACCACCACACTGTGATCGCCATCGGCGGTGCCAGTGACGACAACCTCGGAGAAGCAGATGCCAATGACGGCTTCTGCGATGGTGTCCACTTCCTTGACGTAGCCACTGGTTGCACCGGACTCAGTGACCGCGAGGCCCCTGACGGTATCAGCGCTGTCTTTGTCCAGGGGGACCAGTACGAGGTTTCGAACCCCGGACACGTATTCAAAGGCCATTTATCGGCCCTCCTTGGTTGTGGCAGAGGGCCGAGCGGTTTACCGCTTTTGCCGTTCCAGCCGGGGTTTCCAAACGGAATCGTAATGCTTGCGCGGATCGCGACTGTACTGGACCGCTTCGTCGATGCAAGCCTGCGGGATCTTGAATTCCTTTCGATTCGGGGCACGGGATCGGGTGCCGATCGGCGCGCCATCCTCCTCGCCCATCAGTGCCTCGATATTCGCGATCTGGGCCTGAGTCGTTTCGGGGTCGAGCCCCTCGGGGATCAGCGTCTGCAACTCGGCGGGCAGTGCCTTGATCTTCGCTGCGTTCGCGGTCGCGATGCGCTCCTGTCGGGCAGTCTCCCGCTTCTCGGAGGCTTCCACCTTCTCCCGCAGCGCCTTGAGTTCGGCGGCCCGTTCCTTGAGAAGTGACTTCGCCTCCCCATCGGCCAGCCGCTTCGCTTCGGCGGCTTCGGTGTCCCGGGCCTCGAATGCTGCGAGTTTCTCGGTGAGTGCCTGCCGCTTCGCGCGCTCGGCTTCCACTGCCTTCTGCATGCCCGCGATGCGCTTGTCCAGGGGTGCCTGCTCGGTGCTGTCGGTCGTGGTGGTTGTCTCGGTGACACCCTCCCCCGTCCCGTCGTCTTTGTTCCACAGCATTCTCCTGAGCATCGACACCCTCCTTATCGCCCGTTGCGTACCTGCTGGCGGCGGCCCATGAGGTCCGTGATACTGTATCAGGGCAGGGGTTGACGCTGCAACAGAATGGGCAAGGAGAAAATGATGGAAAAATCACCGCGTTATACATTGGTCGCGATCCCCGGCGCATGGGTCGTCAACGATACGACGCCTCCGGGCGGGCGAACCGTTGCACAACACGGCGAGAAGGCGCGCGCAGTGGCGGTGCTCAACCGGCTCAACAAAGCGACGGCGCCTACCAAGAAGGCGAAGCCCGCCCCGGCGCCATCACGCACTCCATCGCCAGAGGAGCCCATCGCAGTCCCTGTTGACGCCGTCGACCCTGAGCTTGAGGCACGCCTCAATGCGCTGCTCGACAACAGCGTGCGGACGGTGCGACGGCTGATCA
>ERZ890953.317-NODE-317-length-28803-cov-9.286524_pt1 | contig 28803 bp, 25 predicted proteins | sample MGYA00521264_ERZ890953 | MGnify/ENA primary metagenome ERZ890953 (study PRJEB32303, sample SAMEA104408629) | aquatic metagenome | biome: Brackish water; feature: Chemocline; material: water | place: Baltic Sea | collected 2014-10-26T21:54:00 | depth 200 m ...
TTGGGCGCACAGTCCGCCTTGGGGCCCCTGGGGGTGACTCTCCGCGGGAGGATGGCGCATCCTTGGGCGCACAGTCCGCCTTGGGGCCCCTGGGGGTGACTCTCCGCGGGAGGATGGTTCATCCTTGGGCGCACAGTCCGCCTTGGGGCCCCCAGGGGTCCGCTCCTGAAGACCCGCCCCCGGTCAACGCCTGTCCACCCCGGGACCCGATGCCCGGTTAGCCCATCTCCATGCGACTCAACCCCCAGCAGCAGGCCGCGGCAGAGTGTACTGGGCAGCACGTGCTGGTGTTGGCTGGTGCCGGCACGGGCAAGACCGCCACCATCATCGGGCGGGCGGCCCACCTGCTGCGGTCAGGAATCCAGCCTCGCCGCATCCTGCTGCTCACCTTCACCCGCCGGGCGGCGCGCGAGATGGTGGCGCGGCTCGAGCGCGACGTGGGGGCTGGCAGCCGTGGCGTGGTGGCGGGCACCTTCCACCACTTCTGCCTGCTCACGATGCGCCGCCAGCCCAAGGCCTTTGGCCTGGTGGACGCCACGGTCATCGACCGGGACGACCAGCTGCAGCTGGTGCGCCTGGCCAGGGCCGAACAGCGGGCCAAGGGCGAGCAGTTCCCCCAGGCCAGCGCCATCCTCAACGCCATCTCCTACGCCCGCAACACCAACGCGCCGCTTCCGCGGTACCTGGCCAAGCACAGCGACTGGGACGAAGACACCACCCGCCGTGTGCTGCTGGTGGCCCAGCAATACCGCGATCGCAAGCGGCAGCGGGGCTACCTGGACTTCGACGATCTGCTCCACCGCTTCGCCTCGGTGCTCCACAAAGAGCCCGCCGTGCGCGCCAGGGTCGCCGGCAGCTTCGACCATGTGCTGGTCGACGAGATGCAAGACACCAACCCCCTGCAGTGGCTGATCGTCGACGCCCTGCGGGCCTCGGCCACCCTGTTCTGCGTGGGCGACGACGCCCAGAGTGTCTACGCGTTCCGCGGGGCCGACTTCCGCAACGTCCACGCCTTCGCCGAGCGGGTGCCGGGCGCCGCGGTGCTCAAGCTCGAAGAGAACTACCGCTCCACCCAGCCCATCCTGGACCTGGCCAACTGGCTGCTCGACGGCTCGAGCCTCGAGTACGGCAAGCGCCTACGCGCCCACCGGGGCCCCGGCGCCCTGCCCCGGCTGATGGACTTCGACGATGAGTGGGCCGAAGCCGACTGGATCGCGGTGGATCTGATCGAGCGCCACGAGCGCGGCACCCCCTGGCGCGACCACATGATCATCACCCGCACGGCCTGGGCAGCGCGCGCCCTCGAGTCGGCGCTGGTCGAGCGCGATGTGCCCTACCGCTTCGTGGGAGGCACCCAGCTGTTCCAGGCCGCCCACGTCAAGGACCTGCTCTCCCTGGTGCGGGCGGGCCTGTCCCACCGCGACGAGCTGGCCTGGGTCCGCTACCTCACCCTCTGGCCCGGCATCGGCGACGTGCGCGCCGCACGCACCCTCGACACCCTGCTGCCCCAGCCCGACCTGCCCCAGGCGCTGGACACCCTGCGGGCCGCGTGGAAAGGCGACGCCCGGGTCCACGAAGGCCCCCGCCAGGTCTGGCTGGGCCGGTCCCAGCCCGCCCAGGTCCTCACCGACGCCATCCGCTTCCTCGAGCCCCTGCTCGAGCGCCGCTACGACAACTGGAAAGACCGCAAGCGCGATCTGGCCCTGCTGGCCAAGCTCGCCCAGCGCCACCGCAGCCTGCCCGCCTTCCTCGAGGCCTACGCCCTGGACCCCATCTCCAGCTCCGAAGCCTCCCGCCTCGAGCAGGACGACATGGTCACCCTGATCACCGCCCACTCCGCCAAGGGCACCGAGGCCCCGGTCTGCTACCTACTGCGAGCCGAGCCCGGCCTGTACCCCCACGCCCGCAGCCTGGGCGATCTGGACCAGGAAGAAGAAGAGCGCCGGGTGCTCTACGTGGGCATGACCCGGGCCATGGACACCCTGATCCTCACCCGCTCATGCCGGCTGGGGGGCCACCGGGTTTTCTGGGGCGGCGCTGCCGGGCAGCATGCCCCCGGGGGCAGCGCCTACCTGCTCGAAGACCTCCCCGACGAGCTCATCGACAGCCAGCCAGCCCCGCCGGACCCCTGGGACGACGACGAGATCATCGTCCCCTTCGGCTAGCCCGCCGAGAATTCCAGTCCGAGGTGACAGCTTCACCGCGCATCGGTGTCGATGGGTGTGGAACGACCCGGCCACACGGAGCACTCCCGCCCGCGCTCGGCCACTTCCCACCCTAAGCGAAGAGGTCATCATCATGCGTACCCCCCTCACCCTGCTCACCCTGGGACTCACGCTCACCCTCGGCGCCTGCGAGTACTACGAGTGCGGCCAAGGCTGCGGCCACGACTGCGACCCCTGGGAAGAGGACTGCGACGATGATCCCTGGGGCGACGATCCCTGGGACGATCCCGAGGCCGATGCCGACACGGACGCGGACACGGACTCCGACACCGACACCGACACCACCGACGATCCTCCCCCCGCGGACATCAGCTTCCAGCTGACCCCCAGCGAGGCGGAGCAGGGCGACGTGTTCATCGGCTCCCTGTCCATGGGCGGCGAGGATGCTCCCGCCTACGAGGCCATCACCAGCGTGACCTTCTACGGTGACGTCAACGTGCTGGCTGCGGACGTGCGCAGCTACGAAGTGCTCGTCTCCATGGCGGTCGCCGAAGACGGCGAGGGCGCGGTGGACCTGCTCGTGGAGCTCGACAACGGTGACGCCATCTGGGCCGAAGACGTCCTGACCATCTACCCCGACGGCTCTGGCCACGAGGCCGATGGCAGCGGCGACCCCAACCCCTGCGACTAGCCCCATCCCCCTCCTGAGCACCCGACGAGGTCCGCCATGACCGCTCTCCTCCCCCTCCTGCTTCCCCTGGCCCTGGGCACCGCCTCCGCAGAGGTTCCTGCCCTGGCCAGCCCCCCCCCTGAGCAGGCGGACCTCGTCGAAGTGCACCTGGGTGCCGGCACCCCTGGCGTGCGCCTGGTGTGCAAGCCCCCCGCGAGCGCCGGCCCCGACGCCCAGCCCTACGTGGTCGAGATTCATGTGCCCGCCTGGCCCCTGGCCGCCGCCGAGCTCTCGACCGCCCCCGAGCCCGTCACCATCGAGCTGGAGCCTATGGCCCTCGAGCCCATCGCCACCATGCCGGCGATGCTCACGGCCCCCGCCACCCTGGCCTCGGGCGTGCCTACCGCCAGCTACGCCACCCAGCCCATCGAGCCGGAGCGGCCGCAAGCTCCCGCCGAGACCGCATTCCTGCGCCACGCGCCGGTGGACGATCTCGAGCCCCCCATCCCGCCGGCCGAGCCTCCCCTGGGCGCCGCGTCGGTCGAGCCCCAGCCCGCCCCCGCGCCGCTGGAGAAAGAAGTCGAGCCACCGCCCAGCTGGGCCTCGGCCGCCGACAACTTCGAGAAGGCCTGCGACAGCGGCTACGCCCAGGCCTGTACGGCCCTGGCCGACATGGTGGCCAGCGGGCAGGCAGGCGCACCCGACATCCCCCGCGCCAAGGAGCTCTACGAGCGTGGCTGCGACCGGGGAGACCACCAGGCCTGCGCCGCCATCGCCCCCATCGACACCCCGTCGGCCCAGGCGCTCACGGTGCCCACGACGCTGACTGCAGCAGCCCCAGCCCTGGCCCCGGCCGTCGCCCCCCAGGCTCCACAGGCCATGGCGCAGGCCCAGGCCCCCGCCCAGGCCCCCGCCTTCGCCGTGGAGCGCGGCCTCTTCGACGCCTGCCAGCAGGGCCAGAACGCGGCCTGCAACGAGCTGGGCGAGCGCCACACCCACGGCGAGGGCGTGTCCCAGGACTACGAGCGCGCAGCCAAGCTCTTCCAGCGCGCCTGCGCCGGCGGCGAGATGCCGGCCTGCACCAACCTGGGCATCCTCTACAAGGTCGGCGAAGGCGTGAGCCAGGACGAGATGCGCGCCGAGCGCCTGTTCGCGCTGGCCTGCAACGGCGGGGCAGGCGACGACCGCGCCTGCGGCCTGGCCGACGAGTAGCCCACACCCTCCCTCCCCCACGGGCTATGCTGGGCATCCCACGAGGAGGCTGACATGGCCAGGATCGGCTGGAAGATCGTGATGCTGTGCAGCAGCGTGCTGCTGGGCGGCTGCGGCGACGACGACGACACCGGCGACTCACGCCCCATCGATCAGCCCGAGTACGGCGTCTGGGGCGTGGAGTACCAGCTCGAGGACCAAGACCAGGCCCAGCCTCTGCCCGTGGACTGGCTTCCCTCCCCCGAGCGCCCGACCTCAGAGTGACCATGGGCTCCATGGCCATGATGATCGGGATGGGGGCCTTCTTCGCCACCCTCATCGCCAGCCGACGCATCAAGGAGCGCGCCTTCGCGGCGCTCACGGACGAGCAGAAGCTCGCCCTGCTGGATTCCTTCTCGGGCAACCAGGCCCTCCGCATGATCCCCATGGCCGTGCTGGTGCTGCTCTTCCTGGCCATCAGCCAGCGGGCCCCGGAGTCCTCCACCCTGATCACCGGGGTGTTCTGGCTGGGGTGCCTGGTCTACGGCGCCGTCACCGTGACCCTCAACACCCTGCGCCTGCGCCGCCTGGACCTGCCCCCCGCCTACACGCGCAGCTGGTTGCTGGGCCGCGCGCTGGTCTTCGGCGGCATCCTGACCCTGCTCGCGGCCGGGTTCCTGGCCTCCAGGTCCTGAAGCTCCCATCGCCGACGCCGTAATCCCGCCCACTGGCGGTCCAGCTTCCATGGGACGAGCTTGTCCGGTGAGGTGAAGCGCCCATGTCCAGCACGAAGCGATCCGACCGCAACGCGGAGAACACCCCCGTCAGCCCCGTGACCCACACCCGCCGCACCCTGCTGGAGTGGCTGGGCCAGGGCGCGGCCGTGGCGATGCTGCCCCCCGCCCTGGGCGCCTGCTTTCCAGCGACCCCCAAGGACCGCTGCTGCACAGGCGACGACAGCGGCACCGACGACAGCGACCCACGCACCGGCGACACCACCCCCCTCGAAGACCCCGACTGCCCCGAGGGCAGCTTCGACTTCGCTCCCTCCGACGGCGAGACCGCGTTCTGGGACGAGTTCACGGTCTTCACGGTGGACCCCCAGGACCTGGACTCGCTCCTGAACAACTGGGTGCTCACGGTGGACGGCCTGGTGGATGAGCCCATGAGCTTCACCTTCCAGCAGCTGGTCGCCATGGCCCGGCTGGACCAGGTGATGGACTTCCACTGCGTGACGGGCTGGTCGGTGTACGACGTGCCCTGGAACGGGGTGCACATTCGCACCCTGCTGGAGGCCGTCGGCGTGAAGAGCTCCGCCACCCACATCACCTTCCACACCGTGGACAGCATCTACAACGAGAGCCTGCCGCTGGACGTGGCCCTCGAGCCCCACACCATGCTGGCCTACGGGGTCTGCGGCAGCACCCTGCCCCTGAACAACGGCTTCCCCCTGCGGCTGGTGATCCCCCGCCTGCTCGCCTACAAGAGCTCGAAGTACGTGCAGCGCCTGGAGCTCACGAACGCGCCGCTGCAGGGCTACTGGGAGCAGCGGGGCTACAGCTACGAGGCGGAGGTGCCCGAGGCCAGGCTGCGGGAGGGGCGGTACTGAGCGCCGCACGCTCCCCAGGTTCCCGCCCGCCGCGTCACCTCAGGACCCTCCCCAGCGAGCGCCGCTCCCCGAGCCGACGCTACTCCGCCAGCCGATCCACCCGCGCCTTGGCGGCCTCGAGCTCGGCCTGAGGGATCATGCGCACCAGCCGACTCGCCTCCTGGCCGTAGAGGTAGAGCACCAGTGCGGGCACGCTGAACAGCAGCAGCTGGCCCGCGATCTCGGGGGCCGCGGCGGCGTCCACCCGCAGCAGGGTCCAGGCCGGGTCTCCGCCGAACAGCGCCTGCACCCGGGGCCAGACCGCGTGGCAAGGGCCGCAGCTGTCGCGGCTGACGTACAACGCCAGGCGTTCGTGGTCACGCCTGAGGACTGCGAGCGCGGCGATGGTGGTGGGCACAGCAAGGACTCCTTTGCGAGGCGGTGATGGCTACCCCGGTGACGGAGCCCAAGCCCTACCCCTCAGGCTCCTTTGTAGCAGAGCACCGGCGCCAGCCTGCGCACGGGACCACACAGATCCCGCTGCGCCTTCATCACCCGGTGGATGGGCTTGTAGGCGCGGGGCGCCTCCTCCACGAGCCGGCGCAGCTGCCGGGGGTCCACAACCACACCGCGCACCTGATCCGCCAAGGCATAGCGGTCGAAGCGACCCCTGGCCTCCAGCCGGCTCAGCTGCCGCCCGGCGCCGTGGGAGGACGACCCCAGGGCGTCGGGATGCCCGCGCCCCACGGTGTGGAAGCTGGCATCACCCATGCTGCCCGGGACCAGGCCCGGCTGACCCCGCGCCGCCGCGATGGCCCCCTTGCGGTGGACCCAGAGCCTGCGGCCGCCATGCTCCTCGGGCTGCAGGTGGTTGTGGTCGCAGTCCAGGAAGCTGCCCGCGTCGGCCACCAACCCAAGCCTGCGCTCGAGCAAGGCCGCGGTGACGAGCACCATCCGCTCCCGGCTGGCCCGGGCGAAGGCACGAGCCAGGGCCAGATCCTGCAAGTACGCCCTGCCCTGGTCGCTGTCCGCCTCGAGCCCTGCGAGAGGCCCTGCCGCGAACGCGCGGTGGTGATCCCGCAAGGCGGGGCCGATGCCCCGGGACCCGCTGTGGACCATCACCCACAGATCGCCGTCGTCGTCCTGCTGCAGCTCGAGGAAGTGGTTGCCCCGCCCCAGGGTGCCCAGCTGGCCCGGCCCGAGCCGCTCCACCAAGGCCTGCAGCCCAGGGGTGGACGCGGGGGGCAGGTCATCGGGCAGCGCGGGAGTCCGGCCTCGGGGATGGCGCAGGATCGGCACCAAGCGCCCCAGATCCCGCAGCAGGACCAAGCCCACCCCGCCCTCCCGAAGGGGCCCGGGATCTCCCCGCAGCCGCAGGGTGGCCACCCCGCAGCCCATGTCGCCGCCCACGGCCTCGGGGAAGAACCACCCCTCGCCGCCCAGCACCAGGCCGGCGCCGATGTGGGCGGCCTGGAACACATCGGGCATCACCGCCAGGTGCACCACCCCGGGGACCCGCGCCAGGCGCTCGAGGCCCCGGCGCAGATCGCTCGAGATGGGTTCGTGGGTCCAGTGGAAGGTGGGGACGCTCATAGGAGCACCTCCGGGTAGGGCACGAGCACCGGCCGCAGCTCCGGTGCACGCTTGCGATGGATGGCGCGGGCGACCTCCTCGCGCAGCCAGGGTCGGGCGGCGCCCAGGATCGCGACCAGTCCCTCCTGGTGAGCCCCGGGCGGCGCAGCCAGGCGCAGCTCGAGGCGGCGAAGATCCGGATCAGGCACCACCTCGACCACCACCAGGCTGCTCAGGCGGGTGTCGTAGGCGGTGGGGAGGGCGAGGGTGAGGGCACGGGCGACCTGCCCGCAGAGGCGGCGCTGACGCGCCGTGTGGCTGTCCTGCCGCCGCTCCATGCGACGGCGCTGGCGGGCGGGGACCCCATCATCGGGGTCCAGCTCCGCCACGAGCAGACGCATCTGCTCGAGGGTCTTGGGATGCAACATGCGTGTCCTGATGGGACTGAGTGTCTACGGACGCCGCGGCCAGGCGGAGCTCGAGCCCCGCTCGAAGAGGGAGCGGCGGAGACGACCGAGGGGGTCGGTCGAGGACTCAGGCCTGGTGTTGGACACGCATGGTGGGCCTCCTGCGCCGTCGTGACGCGGAACCATCAGGGGCTCAGATGCCATGTGGCACATGGACTGTCAAGCGCGACCAGGATCCACGGCCACCGCGAGCCCACCCCTCAGAGCGTGAACACGAACCCCTTCAACAGCGCCCCCGGCACCCGCAGGCTGTCGGTGGACCGCTGGTAGTAGGTGTCGGTGCTGGGCAGGAAGTCCTGCTCTACGGTCAGCGCCTCGAGCTCGGAGCCCAGCATCCGGTACAGGGTCTCGTCGAAGCGCATCACGTCCAGGGGCGCGACCACCTGGCCGTCTTCGACCCAGCAGGTGGCGAAGCGGGTCATGCCGGTGATGCGGCAGGCGGTGCGGTCCGAGAAGTTGGTGTACCAGAGGTTGCTGATCCACACGCCGGTGCCCAGGGCCGCGAGCACCTCGGCCCGTGGCAGCGAACCGCCGGCGAGCTCGAGGGAGCAGGGGGCCTCGTCGCTGTCGCAGCCGTTGGCCTCGAGCCCGAACTCCCGGGCAGAGCGAGGAGAGACCAGCGCCCCGACGTGGCGGCCGCCCTGGACCAGGGGCACCCGCTCGGGCCGAAGGAAGCCGTCCTCGGAGAAGCGCGGCGCCAGCCCACCCGCGAAGTGTTCGTCGATGTTCACGGTGGAGTGCAGCTGGGCTTCACCCTGGACCAGGCGGTGCAGGGGCGAGGCGTGGGTGCGCTGGGCGCGGACGCCGAAGCCGTCCCAGCCCAGCAAGCCCACCAGCTCGGCCACGGCCGCGGGGGCCAGGTAGACCCGGTAGGAGCCAGGCTGGATGCGCTTGGCAGGACGCGTCAGGATCGCCAGGCGCTCGCGGGCCTCGCTCACCTGGGCGGCCAGCTGCTCGGCGTCGAAGTCGAAGCCGGCGTAGGTGGCCTTCACCGCCTTGTCGGCCTGATGGTACAGGCAGAAGTCCGTGGCGAAGCTGTGGCTGCGGTACCAGTGCCGCGGCCCCCTGGAGCCAGCGTAGCCCCGGTGGATGGCACCCTGAGCGTGGATGCCTACCAAGTCCAGGCCGTCGGCCGCGCGCAGCAAGGCGTCCACAGCTTCGGCCGCCGGTGGCAGGCGATCGTCGGCGAGCTCCTCGCTGGCGGCCACACCCTCGGGCAGCAGCATGTGGGGATCGTCCGGGAGCAATGGCAGGCGCTGCCGCAGGTCCTGCACCAGGGAGCCCAGCTGCGCCAGGTCCTGGGCTGGGTCGCCGCCGAGGTTGCACTCGGCGGCAGCATGGCGCTGGCCGTCCACCAGCTCGAGCACCACTGCCCCCTGGCTCACGTGGCCCGCCTGGCGCACCCGCCCCTGGTTCAGCCGCACGAAGTCGGACTCCTCGCCCGCGTACTCGGCGCGCAGCCGCTCGCCCCCCTGCAGCTGGGCGCAGAGCCCGTCGAAGATCCGGTAGAACTGGTCTCGCATCACGGTGTCGCTCACGACGCACCCCCGAACACTTCCACAGCCTCGAACAGGGCCGCCGGAGAGGCATGGCCCACCCGGATGATCTGGTTGGGCTCTCCCTTGCCGCAGAAGGGCGTGCCGAAGACGCCCACGGTGGAGCGATCGCCGATCCCCACCAGGCTGCGCCAGAAGGTAGCGCTGATGCCCCGGTAGTTGGGGTTGCGCACCAAGCCCTTGAGCTCGCCATCTTCGATGATGCGGCCCAGCTCGCAGCCGAACTGGAACTTGTTGCGGCTGTCGTCGATGGACCAGGAGCAGTTGGTGCGCATGAACACACCCCGCTCCACCCGGGCGATGAGCTGCTCGAGGCTCGAGTCGCCCGGCTCGAGGTTGAGGTTGGCCATGCGGTCGATGGGCGGCCGGTTCCAGCTCTGGGCCCGGGCGTTGGCCACCCCGGACAAGCCGGCGCGGGCCTGGCTGATGCTGCCCCCCAGCGGGCGCTCCAGCACACCGCGCCGGATCAAGTGCTGGCGCTCGGCAACGGCCCCCTCGTCGTCGAAGCCGTAGCTGGCGAACTCCCGGGGCACCGTAGGATCGAAGGTGATGTTCAGCAGCTCGCTGCCGTAGCGGTAGCTGCCGAACATGTCCATGGTGACGAAGCTGGTGCCCGCGTAGTTGCGCTCGTCTCCCAGGATGCGGTCCAGCTCCAGGGGGTGGCCGACGGACTCGTGGATCTGCAGCATCATCTGGCTGGGGGCCAGCAGCAGGTGCATGTTCCCGGACGGACAGTCGGGGGCCGACAGCAGCTGCAAGGCCTCGATGGGGATGCGGTCCACCACCGCGCCAAAGTCCAGATCATCCAGGATCTCGAGGCCACCCTGCTGGGAAGCGCCGCGACCGCCACCCCAGGAACGCCGCTGCACCTCACCGCCATGGCTGGCGACCACGGAGGCATCGGGGGACAGCAGCTCGAGCTCCTGCTCCACCACCGCGCCGTCGGCCGTGGCCAGGGTGGTGCGGCTGCGGGTGCTCCACAAGGACGCGGTCCAGTCCACGATGCGCTCGTCGGGGTGCAAGCGCCGGCTGGCGTCCTGGAGCACGCCCACCAAGTCCACCAGGGAGCGACCGGAGACGCTGCGCTCCACGGGACAGGCCCAGCGCCCGCCAGCCGCGGGCATGGCCAAGGCCGAGAAGTCGACCACGGCCCGTCCCGCGCTGTAGGCCGCCCAGGCCCGGGCCTGCTCGGCGGCATGCCGCAGGCCAGCCTCGCTCAGATCGCAGGTGGCGCCGTAGCCCACGCCGCCTGCGTGATGCACGGTGATCATGGCACCACGATCCACGGTGCGACGCACAGGCTGCAACACATCCCGACGCACGGTGAGCAGGTCGTGCTCCTCATGCACCAAGCGCAGGCTGCAGTGGTCGACCGCAGGGACGACGCGACGGAAGCGCTCCAGCACGGCTTGGCTCACGGGCACCTCTTCGGACTGCGGCGCCCACACGGGCGACCGGGGCCGTTGCTCCTAGCCTCTCAGCCTCCCCAAGGCCCGTGCTATGGTTCCACGGCCAAGCTCAGGAGCCGCCCCATGGCCAACGTCAAGGCATACAACGCGCCCTTCATCAAGGTGGGAGATCATCAGCTCAGCGTCAAGCAGGCCCTCGAGTGGATGGTCGAGATCGGCGCCACCGATCTCTACCTTCGGGTGGGCGAGCGGGTCATCTTCAAGGTCGACGGCAAGGTCGCCCGCTTCAAGACCGACAAGGTGACCGACCAGCACCTCAAGCATCTGATGTCCTGCTTCTTCACCCAGAGCGACCTGGATCGATTCCGAGTGCGCCGGGAGGTGGATCTGGTGCATGCCGAGCACGACAACCGCTACCGCGTGCACCTGGGCATGGGAAACCACGGTGTCTACGCCGTGTGTCGCCGGATCGCCCAGGACATCCTGCCCCTCGAGAAGCTGGGTCTGCCCGCCACGGTCCTGCCCATGCTGCAGCGCCTGCGCTCGGGGCTGGTGTTGATCTCCGGCGCCACGGGCCAGGGCAAGACGGTCACCGCCGTGGCCCTGCTGGACTACATCGCCCGCACCCGAGCCGCGACCATCCTGACCCTCGAAGACCCCATCGAGTACATCTTCCACGACCACAAGGGGCTGTTCATCCAGCGCGAAGTGGGGATGCACGTGGACAGCTTCGCCGACGGCGTGCGCGCCGCCCTGCGCGAGAACCTGGACGTCATCTACGTCGGCGAGATGCGCGATCCCGACACCATCGAGCAGGTGCTCAAGGCCAGCGAGTCCGGCCACCTGGTCATCTCCACCCTGCACGCCGAGGACACCGTGGGATCCCTGGCCCGCATCGTGGGCTCGGTCACCTCAGCCCACCAGGGGCGCATCCGCTACACCCTGAGCTCGGGGCTGGCCTGCTGCCTCACCCAGCGGCTGCTGCCCGCCGCCAACGGCGGTCGAGTGCTGGGCGCCGAGGTCATCTTCCCCACCACCGCCATCCGCACCGTGATCCGCTCGGGGGAGCTCAGCAAGCTGTCCATCTACCTTGGCAAGTCCGGCTCGGGGCTCACCTACCGCGAGCACCTGCACGAGCTCTACGCCCAGCGCATGATCTCCTCCCAGACCCGGGACGACGAGCTGATGACCATCCAGTCCCGCCAGGGGGGGTGAACCCCAAGCCCCCAAGCCAGCGTCTCGGATGGTATCCTGGGACCGTTGGAGGTGACCGTTGGCCGAAGCCATGAACGTCATGCTCGCGGTGCAGACCCCCGACGGGCTGGCCTTCGGCTACGTGCTCGACGCCTCCCCCCGGCATGTGGTCTTCACGGTCAACAGCAACCTGTCTCCTGGCATGTCCTTCGCCTGGCGCATGGAGCTCAAGGGCTACTCCGAGACCATCATGGGCCGCCTCACCGTCACCCGGGCGCACCCCCCCCGGACGAGCTCGGAGTGGCCTCGCTTCGAGGCGACGATCGACGACATCCCCGAAGAGGACGGCGTGCTGCTGGCCGTGTGGATGGAAGACCAGGAAAAGGGCGGCTCCTCCCGCCGCCTCGAGAGGGATCCCGACCGCTTCATCAAGGACATGTTCTCCGAGGGCATGCGCGGCGCCTCATCGGCCCAGACCAAGCTGGTCATCGACCGTATGAACGAGCGCACAGCCAAGCGCGAGCAGCTCTTCAAGAAGCAGAAGCGGGGCGTTGGCGGCGACTTCGGGCTGTCCCGGGAGTCCACGGTGGCGGGCTCCAGTTCCGTCTCCAGCACGGCGGTGCGCTCGCGTATCTCGGCAGCCCTGGGCGACTTCTCCCGCCGCAAGCTCACCGAGCCCCAGGCCCAGGATGCGCCCACACCGCCCGCCAGCCCCCCCCTGGGCCAGGCCCCTGAGCCGCCACCGCCGGCCGAGCCCCTACCCCCCGTACGCAGTCACCCCACCGCCGACGCGCAGGTCGGCGAGGCCCCCTCCCGCAGATCCAGGACCACCGAGGAGATCATCGCGGATGCCCTAAGGGCCGCTGGCCTGCGGTCGAACGTCCCGAGGCTCGAGCCGGGGCTGCCGAGGGGTCCGGAGCCCGTGGAGCTGGCTGAGCCGAGCGACCCGGCCCGGGTGCGGTCGGAGCCCGAGATCGCTCCTGTTCCCGAGCCCAGCGTGCCCGAGCCCGCCGAGGATCCTCAGCTCTCACAGGCTCTCCTCTACGACCCCAGCCAGACCCCGGCCCTGCTGGTGATCCGCTACCCCCAGGCGGGGGACTATGCCGACGACTACCGCCGCCACCTCAGGAACAGCGGCTTGTTCCTGAAGAGGCAGCAGCTGGGCGCACGGGGCGACACGCTGCTGGTCCGCCTGGTGACCCCGGCAGGGACCATGGAGTGCCAGGCCCAGGTGGTGGCCGTGATGGCCGCGGGCACCGGCTTGATGCTGAGCTTGAGCAAGGACCAGCGGGCGGCCTTGGCTGCGGCTGCGACCTAACGAATCGGGCTGACGCGCCCGTCGATGCGCACCGCCGCCACGCTGGGGCCCGGCGCGGGGAAGCTGAGCTGGCCGCCAGGCAGGCCCGCGAAGGGCGCGAAGAACGCGTCGATCTTACGAATGGCGCGGCCGCTGGCGTCCAGCAGCTCGACGGTCTTGGTGAGCCCGCCAGGCGGCACGCGCAGATCGCGGTCGGGACCCCAGATCAGCCTGCCGTCGTCCAGCTGGGACAGGCCCCAGTACGGGACGCTGGGCCCCAAGGCGTAGTAGGCGTTGCTCACCGCGGTGACGCGGGTGTAGAGCTTGCGGAAGTTGTGGTCGCTCAAGAAGGTGGGCGAGCAGTAGGTCATGAAGTCCCAGGTGCTGTCGGGATCCACCAGGGAGTCGGTGCGCCAGTTGTAGCCGCGCACGCCGATCACGCCGCCTTCGTGGGGGTACTCGCTGTCACCGCCGCCCGAGCCGCAGCCGCCGTCGACGTGGTCGCGGCCGTGAGCATGCCCCACCTCGTGGACCATGGTCTCGGCGGAGGTGCCGCCACCGTAGCCCACGCCGATGCTGGCCCGGGACCAGATGTCGGTGGCCGAGCCCACCAGGTTGGACAGCCCCGTGACGCAGCCGCCGGAGCAGTAGGTGTTGAAGTCGGCGGCGGGCTCGAAGAGCCCATAGACGTACATGTCGTCTTCGGCACCCACCGTGTCGCGGGCCTGGCCCACCGCGGAGAGCAGCTCGGACCAGCCCGATCCGCTGGCGCTGATGGTGGAGGACCAGGCGAACTCGTCGCCCACCACCATCTCCATCTCGGCCGCGGGGTACTGGGAGTACATGGTGTCGCGGTAGAGCTCGACGGCCGCTTCGCTGGTGTCGGGCAGGCGCCCGGAGCCGTCGGCGTCGTAGCGCACGGGCACCAGCAGCACCCGCACCTTGGCCACACCCTCGGTGACCGACAGCGGCTGGCCGAAGCCGTCGGGCCAGGAGGCGATGCCGTCGGCCTCGTTGCCCCCGGCGCCCTTGGAGATCTCCACCACGCTGGCCATCCAGGACACACCCGGGATGATCACCTCGCCGGGGACGACGAAGTTGAAGCTCGAGCCGTACTCGCCCGCGCTGGAGCTGCCGTTGACCTGAGCGTCCATCTGGAACGCCGCGAAGGCCACGTTGTCGCGGTACAGGTAGAGCCGGCCGGTGAGCTCGCGGGGCTCGAAGTCCTCGTGGGGCTCGACGAAGACGCGGACCATGGCGTAGCGCCCGGCCACGATGGGGATCTCGGGCTCGCCGGCACCCACCAGGCTCTCCATCAGCGGGACCTCGCTGCCCTGATACAGGTAGACGTCGCTGATGTCGATGCCGGTCGCCGCGGGCCGATCATCGTTCATGATGGCCACGAGATCGCAGAGGGGTTCCCCCTCGTCGCAGGTGAAGCTGACCTGGGCGGGCGCGCAGCCGACGACGCCGGCGCACAGCAGCGCCGTGAGGACGAGAAGAGCGGAACGGGAGAGGTGCAGGACGACGGACATGCCTGCCTCCATAGCGCGAGAACGGCGGCGGATCCGGGATCCAGATACCCGGGTCACGCTTCTACCGCAGGCCGCTTGGGCCGGTATGGCCAGACCTTGACATGCCCGCGGCGGGGTCACCCCTGGGGTTCGCCGCGGACCCGGCCCCATACCCGCAGCGTGCCCTGCCCCGGCACGGGCGCCAGCTCCAGGGCCTGTTCCTCCCAGCCCTGGGCGCGCATCCACGCCGGCGACAGGCCGAAACGATCCTCGGTCCCTGGGGGAGGCTCGAGGGTGACGAACCAGTGCTGCCCGGCGACCGACGGCGGCTCGCGGCTCCACTCCCTGCAGCTGGGGGTGTGCCAGGGAGCCCGCGCCAGGGGGATCCGCTGAGGCAGCAGCAGCTGGAAGAGCGACGCGCCCGCGCAGTCGATGAGGAGATCGTCCGGGCCCATGCGCCCGCGGGCCCAGGCCGCCAGCTCCAGCCGCCCGTCAGCCCCGCCGGGGTGACGCTCAGCCTCTCCCAGCGCCGGCGAGCCGGCGTCGGAACCGGACCAGCCAGGCCAGACCAGCAGCGCCAGCGCCAAGGCAGATGCCGCCGCGATCACCGCGGGGATCCCACTCCCGTCCGTTGGCCGCCAGCGCGCCCAGCCCCACCGCACCAGGCGATCCAGGCCCACCGGCACCAGCACCACCAGGGGCACCACATGCTGCAGCCCATACCGATCCCAGTAGACCACCCAGGCCATGCCGGCCGCCAGCGCCGCCACGGCACCGCCCACCACCGCCGCGACGCCCAGGCTGTCCCGCCAGCCCCGCGGCCCAGGGACCAGGGCCAGCAGCAACAGCAGGCCGAAGCCCAGAGGAGGCAGCGCCCCCTCGGCGCTCAGGCGCCGGTGGTTCTCGGCCTCCAGGGCCACCGCACAGGCCAAGCTGAGGCCCTCGAGCGCAGCGGGTTCACCCAGGCCACAGGCCGACGCCAGGGGCTCGGGCGCCCCCCCCACGCTGTCGTAGTGGGTGAGGATCACCTGGCGCTGGTTGCCCAGCTGCTCCGCGACGCTGAGCAGGCCCGGGGTGTAGCGACGCTGCAGCCCCTGATCCACCGCGCTGGCCAGGCACAGGCCCAGCCCCGCCAGCGCCAGCAGCCCCCAGGCCCGGCGCGGGCGAGCGCGCAGGGTCCAGGCCGCACCCACCACCAGCGGCGCGGCCATGCCCAGCGCCACCACCCCACGCCCGTCCACCGCGAAGCACAGCCCCGCGCAGAGCATGGCCAGCAGGGCCCAGAGCCCACGGGGCCAGCGCAGGCACGCGGCGCCGAAGGCCGCAGCCAGGCCCGCGCTACCAGCCAACAGGGGGTAGTGGTTCACCCAGCGCGAGGCGGGCTCGAGGGTGGCCAGGGCGGCCATGGACAGGGCCGAGACCACCCCCGCGGGGCGAGAGGCCAGGGCACGCCCCAGCAGGCCCGCCGCCAGCACCAGCGCCACCAGCGAGGCCGCGGTGAGCAGCTGGGCGCCGTGGATGTAGCTGGAGCCTTCGCCCAGCAGGCCCACCAGGTAGGCATGCAGCGGCTTGCGCCAGTCCTGGTAGATGATCCCGGGCCAGTCGCCGTGCCAGACGTAGGCTGTGTTGCTGATGTAGGTCTCCCAGTCCGAGCCCTCTGGGAAGCCCGTGAAGACCACCCCCGGGCGCAGCGCCAGCACCAGCACCGCCGCCGCGAGCCCCACGCCGAAGAGCAGCTCCGCTGGCCACCGGCCCTGGAGCCAGGTGGGTGCCGCGGGGGGATGCTCCGGCGGGGAGCTCATGGGCCGCCTCCAGCACACAGCCTATCGCCGAGGACCGGGCCGCGGGAAGCGGCCGGCAGGACAGGGCCTGGGCCGCCGCCCAGATTCTTCTAGTCCACGCCGAAGAAGGGGGAGGCCCACAGGCGCTGCTCCTGGTCCTGCATCCAGGCGCGCACGCGCACATAGCGCACGTCGCCGGCGCCCAGCTCCAGCAGCTCGTACAGCTGGCCCTGGTCGACCACGAGATGGATCTCGCCGTACGGATCGAGCACCTCGATCCGCCAGCTGTCCACCGCCTGGTCCTCCACCTCCACCGCCAGCTCGAGGGGGGAGGCGGTGGCGGGCACGGCGTCGCCCGGCAGGTAGACCTGTCCGTCCTGGCCCACGGCCACGATGCGAACGGCGTCGAACAGCCAGGAGGCGGCCACGGTGTGGCGCTGCTCGATGGCATCCACGATCTCGACGCGGCCGGGGGCGGCCCCCGCGACCAGGGTGCCGGTGACCCCTCCGGGAGTGGTCTGCTCCTGGAAGATGGGCACGCCGTCGACCTCGCCCATGACCACGATGCTGGGGCCGTCCTCGATGGAGCCGGGGCTACCGTCGTGGCTGTCGGTGCCCGAGACGAAGCCCAGCGTGTAGCCCTGCTGCAGCGCCATCTGGGCCGAGCCGGAGCCGGCGGTGAGGCCCTCGAGCACGCTCCAGTCGCAGCCCTCGAGGGTCGCGTCGTGGCACTCGGAGGAGCCGTGCTCCGAGTAGATCTCCACCACACCGTCCCCCAGCTCCCGGTTCATGTCCGTGTCCCAGTTGACCGGCCGCGGGATGGCCACCCCGCTGTGGTGGAACCAGGACAGGTGCCGGACGGGATCGCAGCTGGCGTCCGCCGCCGCCAGGTGGCGCGCCAATTCGTCGGGAAAACCAAGGAGGGTGGAGCGCTGGATGTAGTCCTCGAAGCCCAGCAGGCTCTTGCTGGAGGCGAACACCCCGGCGCCCGCCCAGTAGGCGTCGCAGGGCGCGAGCCCATCGAAGATGATGGTGCGGTGCCCGCCGCCCAGGACATTGCCCCCGTGGACCAGATCCCGCACATTGTACACGCCGGTCCACTCGAAGCCCACGATGGGGATGACCGGGCCGCCCTCGGCCAGGGCCGCCAAAGCCAGGGTCTGCTCCCAGGCGTCCAGCTCAGTGCCCCGGTCCAGGCGCAGATAGGTCTCGTGCTCGGCGTGATCCGTCAGGGCCAGGAAGTCCAGGCCCGCCTCGTCGGCCTTGGCGAACATCTGATCCCCAGGGGCGTCTCCCCAAGGCAGGCAGCTGTTCTCGATGTCCTCGCATGCGTCACCGCTGAGGTTGGAGTGGGCGTGTAGATCGCCCCACAGCACCTGCCTGCCAGTCTCGATCGCGCGGTCGCTGGCCACCGCCAGGACCTGACCCACCTCATTGCGAACCAGCTCGAGGCGAAACTCCAACAGGGACAGGGTGGGCTCGTCGAGCTCGGCCAGCCAGGACGTGTCCAGAGCCTGCGGCACATCGCCCTGGTCCCAGCGCGACCACCACACCGGTTCGTCCCGCCAGCAGGGCAGGCCGTCTTCGCAGCTTGGTTCCAGCCAGGCCTCGCCGTCGCGCTCGACCGCCAGGGCGAGGGGCAGGCCGAACGGATCCGCGCCCTCCCAGCTCAGGGAGCAGACCAAGGCCTCGCCCCGCTGGGCCAACGCGGGGGCGAGCTGATCCTCGACCTTCAGCTGGAGCAGGCCAGGCTCGACCGTCCTGTCCAGGTCCCCTCCCTCCCAGCGGTAGGCCTGGGCGGGGTCGAGGTCGACCCACAGGCTGCCCTGGTCGCCCAGCGTGGACAGCTCACCGTCGCTCGCCACGCGCAGGACCCGCTCGCCCCAGGCCAGATCCCGGTCGGTCCAGACCACCACGAAGTCATCGCCGAGCAGGGCCTGGAGCGCAGGCGGCACCGGATCGACGTCGTCTCCGTGGGAGTCTTCGACGAACCGGCAGGCCTGGTTCCCCAGCGCGAGGACCAGGGCCGCCGGGCCGAGCACGAGGATGAGAGAGGTACGGGCCATGGGAGCTCCAGCTACGGCCATGATGACCCCATCGACGGGTCACCACAAGGGGCGCGTCGCTCGCTCCCCGCGCGGCTATCGACGCGGCCGCGTTCCGAGGTACACCACGTCCTCCCCGCGCTCCCCTTGCTCGTTGAAGGCGCCCGTAGGGCACTCCTTGGCGCCGGGGAAGGCCCGGGCGAGCGCGTCACGAAACACCGCGTTCACGCTGGGGCTCCACACCGCCATCACACCGCCGGGGCGCAGGGCCCGCCAACACTCGGCCAAGCCCGCGGCCTGGTAGAGCCGGGCGTTGCCCGGGGCCGCCAGCCAGCCCGGGCCGTTGTCGACGTCCAGCAGCATGAGATCGAAGCCCTGGTCGGTCGCCGCCAGCAGCCGGGCCAGATCGCCCACCACCACGCGGACCCGGGGATCATCCAGGGCGTGACCGCTGCTGGCCGCGAAGTGCGCCCGGTTCCACTCCACCACCTTGGCCCCCAGCTCCGCCACGGTGACCGCGGCCACGCCCGCCAGATCCAGGACAGCCCGCAGGGTGTGGCCGGCGCCCAGGCCGCCCACCAGCACATGCAGACCCTGACGGGGCGCCCCCAGCGCCTCCCAGGCCAGCCGCGCCATGTGGACCTCCCCCGCCGCGCCGTGGGTGGCCATGAGGAAGGCATCGTCGATTCGGACCTCGAAGCCGGTCTGACCGTCCGGCGCCGTGTAGCGATGCAGGGTGAGCAGCCCCAGGGAGGTGGGCTCCTGGTCGATGAGCTCGAAGCTCAGCTGGTCGGGTGAGGGCATGGGTCAGTCGCCAGGGAGGGAGACGGAGCGCGCCAGGCGGAAGCCGATGGTGTCGGTGGCCACGCCCGGCTCGGCGGCGCTGCGGCCCGCGGAGCGCAGGCTCTGGGGGTAGCTGCTCCAGGCGCCGCCCCGCTTGACGCGCTCGCTGCCGGCGACCGGGCCCCAGGGGTCCTGGGCGTCGCCTTCGTAGGGACCGTACCAGTCGTGGACCCACTCCCACACGTTGCCGTGCATGTCGTACAGGCCCCAGGGGTTGGGCGCGAGGGTGCCCGTCTCCTGGGGCAGGCCGTCGTCGTTGCCGCAGTAGACCGCGGCGTGGTCCAGCAGGTCGCCGTTGTCCAGGATCACCCCGCCGCCGCAGTTCGAGGTGTCGCCGGGCAGCAGGCCGCCGCCGCTGGAGAGCGGCCCCGCGGTGCCGGCGCGGGCGGCGTGCTCCCACTCGGCCTCGGTGGGCAGGCGGAAGCCTTGGCAGACGTAGGGATCGCCCAGCGGCGTGCAGGTGGCGCCGCTGCCGAAGCCCTCGCAGGCGTAGCAGGGCTCGAGCCCCGCCTCGTAGGACACAGCGTTGGTGTACTGGACCGCCATATGCCAGGTCACGCTCTCCACCGGGCAGTTCAGGCAGCCGGGCCAGCGGCTGGGCTGGTAGACCATCAGGCGCTCGAACTGGGCCTGGGTCACCTCGAACACCCCGATCTCGTAGGCGCCGCTCGAGCTGGCCTGGTGGAGGAGCTCATCCACACCGCTGCCCACCTCATCCCCGGGGCTGCCCATGGCGAAGCTGGCAGGACACATGGTGGCCATGGCGCTGCCTTCGATGTTCGACACCGCGCCGGGGTAGATCTCGGGGTCCAGATCGGCGCAGTCGTGGCCCCCGCGACCCACGGCGGCGTGGCCGTCGCCGTCCCGATCGTGCCAGGCGTCCATGTCCTGGTCCCACGGCCAGGCCCCGAGCGAGTCGGCACAGCCCACCAGCGCGAGCAGGGGGATGGCCCAGCCCGCGCGCATCATCGGCCCCCCTCCGCTTCCCTGCAGGCCTGGGCGCCGGCACCCACCACCAGGCCTGCACCGCCCAGGCTCACGGCCAGGCCAGTGAAGCTGACGCCCACCGCCGCGCGGTACAGCCGCCGCGCCCTGGGCTCGCTGTCGGTGGCCAGCATGCGGTTCTCGAGGAGCTCACCCCCGCTGATGATCAGCAGGCCGACGCCCCCCAGCGCCAGGCCAGAGCCGAGCCAGGGCTGGGCGGGCGGCGGGCAGGGGTAGCGGGCGGCCACGGCCTGGAGTGGCTCGGGGAACAAACGCAGGGCTGGCCACGCCAGCGCCAGCGGCGACGCGGGCAGCGGCGGAGGCGACCCCGGCGGGCCCTGGTTCGCGTCCACCGAGGGCAGGCCGTCGATGTGCCAGCGGCTGACGAGCATGGGATCGGTCCGCGGATCGGTCGGATCGAGGCCGAGGGTCAGGGCCCTGCGGGCGGCGCTGCTGGGGGGAGCCAGGGGAAACACAGCCGCGGCGCCCTGGCCGGAAGCGCCCGCGGCGTGGATGACGAGGATCGAGATCAGCAGGAGCACGATGCGTACCCGGAGGGGACGTTGGCGCGGCGACGTAGCACGGCCGCCCACGGCGGGGCCTGGCCCCCTCCTGGGTCGCGACGCGAGGTGGCCACCGACGGCACCTATGAACCCTCGAGCCCAAGCCGGGCGAGGGTCTCGGCGCTCGGACGACCCGTCTCGGGGTCATAGCCGCGCTCGGAATACCAGTCCGCCAGGCTCTGCTGGAACTCGGCGCGATCCAGCACCGAGCCCTCCGCCTTGCCCAGGGTCAGCGCCTCGGTGAAGAAGCGCTCTGGCAGGGTGTCGTCGGCGGGCCCGAAGCCCTCCCTGGCGTTGAACAGGCGCTCGAGGGCGAAGGTGCGCTCGCCCACGGCCATGAGGCTCTCCTCGTCCCAAGCCTCGCCGGTGATGGCCTCGAGCAGCAGGGCCGTGTCCTTGCAGGACATGCCCGGCATCGGCCTGCCGGCGCTGAGCGCGAACAGGCACACGCCGGTGCTGTCCATGGCCGCCACGAAGTCCTGGTGGTGCTTGTCGTCGCCGCTCAGGTGGCAGGCGCCCCGGTTCGAGGTGGCGTAGCACAGGGCCCGGGCCGGGTTGGCCTGCACGTTGTGGGCCGCCAGCTCCATACCCTTGACGTGGATGGCGAAGGGGGCGGTGTGATCGCCGATGTGCCGCGAGACCGCTGCCACACCCTGACTGGCGATGGCGCCCACGCCCTCACAGGCGGCGATCTTCTCGATCATGGCGTGGGTGGCCTCCACCGAGCCCCACTGCAGGTCGATGCCGTCCAGGAAGTCCTGGTCGATCAGCCCCTTCTCGTAGGCCTCCATCAAGAAGCCGATGACATTGCCGGTGGAGATGATGTCCAGCCCCAGATCGTCGCCCCGGGTGATGGCCTTCAGCACTCCCCCCAGGTCGTCGATCATCAGGTTGGCGCCGAACATGGTGCCGGTCTCGTACTCGGGCCCGTCGTGCACCACGTGGGCGTGAGGGCCGTCCCGCACCACGCCGGACTTCTTGCAGGACAGCCGGCAGCAGTAGCAGGCCGAGCTGCGCACCCAGATGTTCGTACGGCTGGCCTTGTAGCCGATGGCGTCGATGTCCTCGAAGCTGCCCTCGCGGTAGTTGCGCACCGCCATCACGCCCCGCTTGCTGGCCAGCTCGAGGTACATGGCGGTGCCGCCGCGGCGCAGCACGCCCCGGTACATGGTGCCCACCATGCCCTCGAAGCGCCGACGGGCCCGCTCGAGGCGCAGCAGGAACGCCGCGTGGTCATCGACCGTGGGCATCTGGGATCCCCGCACCGCGATGGCCTTGAGCCCCTTGGCGCCCATCACAGCGCCCACGCCCCGGCCCGCGGCTCGGGCCGCGGTGTGCAGGATGCAGGCCCGGCGGGACTTGGCCTCGCCCGCGGGCCCGATGTACACGGAGCGATAGCGGCGGCCGCCCAGGCGCTCCGCCAGCGCCCCGTCCAGCCCCTCGGTGCCCATGCCCCACAGGGAGCCGGCGGGCTCGAGCCGCACCTGGTCGTCGTCCACCACCAGGATCACCGGCTCGGGGGAGCAGCCCCGCACCAGGATGCCGTCGTAGCCGGCGAAGCGGATCTCCGGCCCGAAGAAGCCCCCCATGTTGGAGTAGCTGACCGTGGAGGCGTGGGGATGAGGGGAGGCGATGGGCGCGGTGGCCGGCGACTTGGTGACCACGCAGGTGCGCGAGGCCGAGGGCACCGGGAAGCCCGACAGGGGCCCGGGCAGGAACATCAGGGGGTTGTCGGGCCCCATGGGGTCCACCCCCGGCTGGGGAAGCAGATCCCACAGCAGCCGGGCGCCCAGGCCGCGGCCGCCCAGGTGGGCCAGGCTGTGATCCCGCGGGATGGGGCGACGGCCGATGGCGCCGGTGGTCAGGTCCACGTCCAGCAGGACGCCGTGGAAGCCGGGGGTCGCGCTCATGTCCCCACCTCCTGGGTGTCGAGGCTGTACCAGCGCTGCATCATGCGCTGGGCGATCTCGGCGGGGGGCTTGCCGTGCAGCGCGCTGTCCACGGGACCTCGCATGATGCTCAGGGCATCGTAGGGGCAGGCCAGGGCGCAGCGGGGTTCGCCGTCGCACAGGGTGCAGAGGTGGGTGGGACGCCCGGTGGCGGGGTCGGGCTCGATGACGCCGCCCCGATCCGCGGTGCAGGCCGCCGCGCAGGACCGGCAGCCGATGCAGCGCTGGGGGTCGTTGACGATGGTGTGCAGCCGGGGCCGCCGGTACAGGGCGCGGTGGCCATGCTCGTCCTCGGGCACCGGGCAGGCCGCGATGCAGGGTGCATCGGAGCACAGGGCGCAGGTCACCGGCACATCCACCTCGGGGATGAAGCCGTGCACCTGCATGTTGGAGAGCCGCGGGTTGCCCAGGCCGCGCAGCGCGCGCCCCTCGATCTCCACCGGGTGGTTGTACGCCGCGCAGGCGGTCTCGCAGGTGCGGCAGCCGGTGCAGCGCTCGAGGTCGGCCACCACGGCGAAGGCGTGGATGGTGCGGCCATGGGCCGTCGTCGAGAACGAGAAAGCGGCCAACAACGAGCCATGGGCCAGCACCAGGCCGCCCGCCGAGGCCAGGCCCTGCAGCACGGCTCGACGCGAGGGATGCGGGGGCCCCGATGGCGGAGGGCGGTGGGACATGAAGACCTCGGTTGCGATGCCGTGCCATCATAGGACATACCGTCCGACAGGAGCCCGCGTGCCTCCAGGCGGGCACAGCATTACGCACCCGGGATGCACAACGCCACCGTCCAACGCCGCGTCACGACCTCCACCGGCCAGGATCCCGGGCGGGAGCTGCTGCAGGCCAGGCTGGCCTTGTTCGGCAGGGTCGGCGCACTGCTGGGCTTGGTCTACCTGGTGCTGGTCAACCTCTTCCACCCCGGCCCCAGAACCCTGCAGACCTACCTCTGCAGCGCCAACGCCACCGTGCTCGGCGTCTCCGCCGCGCTTGGCATGATCTGGCTCCTCACCCGGGGCGCGCCCCGCTTCGAGCCACAGCTCAGGGCCGTGGACGCCACCGGCACCGTGATGGTCTGCATCCTCACCGCCCTGTACGGATGGATCAGCAGCGACGCTGCCGGCTCTACCTACGCGGGGCTGCTGGCCACCACCAACGTGCTCACCTTCCGGGCGGCCGTGGTGCCCAGCGCGGCCCGCCGCACCCTCTGGGTGGGCATCGCGGCGGCCACCCCGGCAGTCGCCCTGGCCCTGTCCCAGCGCTTGTGGCCCTCCATGGTGGGTCAGGGCACCGACCACATCGGCTACGTGCTGGCCTGGTGCGCCATCGGCGTGGTGATCTCGAGCGTGGTCTCCGGCGTGATCTTCGGCCTGCAGCAGCGGGCCCGACGGGCGGAGCGCCTGGGACAGTACGAGCTGCTGGAGCGCATCGGGGCCGGCGCCATGGGCGAGGTCTTCCGTGCCCGCCATGCCATGCTGCGGCGCCCCACGGCCATCAAGCTGCTGCAGCCCAAGATCGCCGGCACCGCCAACATCCAGCGCTTCGAGCGCGAGGTGCAGCACACCGCCGCCCTCACCCACCCCAACACCATCGCCATCTACGACTACGGCCGCACCCCCGACGGCCTGTTCTACTACGCCATGGAGTTCCTGGACGGCACCGACCTGCAGCGCCTGGTGGAGCGGGAGGGCCCCCAGTCCCCTCAGCGGACCATCCACATCCTGCGCCAGATCTGCGGCTCCCTGGCCGAGGCCCACGACGCTGGGCTGGTACACCGCGACGTCAAGCCGGCCAACGTCATCCTCTGCCGCCGCGGCGGTGTCGACGACGTGGTCAAGGTGCTGGACTTCGGGCTGGTGCGGCGGGTGGACGACGAGAAAGAGGTCCACCTGGCGGGCACCCCCGTCTACATGGCCCCCGAGGTCATCCGCGACCCCGGCACGGTCTCGGCCCTGGCCGACATCTACGCCGTGGGCGCGCTGGGCTACTACCTGCTCTCGGGGCTGGTGCCCATCGACGGGCCGTCGGTGCGGGTGATCCTGTCCAGGGTGCTGGGCGATGACCCCGAGCCCCCCTCCGCGCGCATCGGCATCGATCTACCCGAGGATCTCGAGGCCGTGATCATGAGCTGCCTGGCCAAGGACCCCGGCGACCGTCCTCTCAGCGCCCACGCCCTGGGCCTGGCCCTGGCGGGCTGCCAGGACGCCACGCGGCCGCAGCCCGCACCCGCGCCCGCCAGCGACGGCCCGCGTCCGGTCCCCAGGGCCGACCCCACCCTCAGTCTGGACGACGCATAGAGCCAGCCGCGGCTATGCTGGGCAGCAGCCATCGCCATGACTCGCCTCACCCCCGCACTGCCGCTCGTCATCCTCGGCCTGGCCGCCTGCGACGGCTGCAGGTCGGAGGACAGCGGTGCCGTCCTGGACAGCGAGGCAGAGGCGGACGTGGACGCCGACACCGACGCAGACAGCGACGCCGATAGCGACGCAGACAGCGACGCAGACACCGACCCGGACCGCTGGGTGGCGCTGGTGCGGACCTCGAGCTCCGGCGTCCCCTACATCGTCTCCTCCCTCGAGGACGCCGGCTGGACCGTCCACACCCTCGAGGCCCAGGACCTGGCCGCCGAGCTGGACGCCCGCTACCGGCTGATGGTCTACCCGGGCAGCTCCGATCCCATCTACGATCTGCTGTGGGACAGCAGCCTGGACGACACCATCCGGGCCTTCGTGGGCGAGGGGGGCGGCTTCATCGGCATCTGCGGCGGTGCCCTGGTGGGCGGCGACACCATGGTCTACGACCACGGCGTGACCGTGGGCACCGTAGGCCTGCTCCCCGCCAGCGCCCAGCAGCGGTCGGACTGGTACAGCCACTACACCGGCAACACCGAGCGCTTCGACTGGGAGGTGGTCCAGGGCCACCAGATCCTGCCCATGCTGGCCCAGGGCGAGACCACGGAGATCACCTACGCCGGCGGCCCGGCCTTCGAGACCGACGAGGAGAGCCTGGTGCTGCTGCGCTTCACCCAGGATCTGGATCCCGGCCTCACGGATCACCAGGTCACCGGCCAGGCCGCCCTGCTCGCCGGCAGCTACCTGGACGGGCGGGTGGTGCTCTCCTCCCCCCACCCCGAGTACTCGCGGCAGGATCTGCTCCAGGCCTGGGCCAGCTGGGTGGCCAGGTAGCGCTATGCGAAGGCCCCTCCCCACCCTCCTGCTCGCCGTCTTGGCATGCGCGGCCTGCGCGCCCACCGGCGCTCTCTCGCCCACTCAGCCTCCGGGGGACGCCGTGCTGGACCCTGTGCACAACTTCTCCTGGCTCGTTCCCCAGGCCCTGGCGGGCATGGCCAAGCCTGGTGAGCGCCGCGACCTGTCCCTGGACCTGCTGGCGCTCCGAGCTGCTGGGGTCCAGCTGATCGTCACCCTGACCGAGGAACCTCTGCCCCAGGGCCCGCTGGCCGTGCACGAGATCGAGGCGGTGCACATCCCGGTCGAGGACTACACCGCCCCCACCCCCGAGCAGATGATGGGCTTCGTACACACCGTGGCCCAGGCCATGGCGGCCGCGCGACCCGTGGCGGTCCACTGCCACGCCGGCAAGGGGCGCACGGGGACCGTGCTGGCGGCGTGGCTGGTGTCCACGGGCATGAGCGGCCAGGCGGCCATCGAAGCCGTGCGCGAGGCACGCCCGGGTTCCATCGAGACTCCGGAGCAGGAGCAGGCCGTCCTGGACTTCGAGATCGCCTGGGCGACGGCGAACCCGTAGGCTGGCCTACCGGCGCGCCGTGGGATCCCTGGACCGCCGCGCGTTGGCGTCTATCCAGGCGTCGACGCACCACGGAGCACCCATGGACCGCCCCCCCCAGCAGCCCCGCGAGATCCCGTCCTTCCTACAGGCCCTGCGCTGCACCTGCGGCAGGGCCCTGGGTGGAACCTACTGCGACGGCACCCACCTACGGCCGGCGCCCACCGAGGGCTGTGGGGCCGCGACCGAAGAAGACCAAGGTCCAGCGAAGAGCAAGCCAGGCCCAGAGGGCCAAGGATCCCGATAGGCCTGGCGTCCCGCGCCGCTTCGCGCCATGATCGGGGCGTGAAGAGCCTCCTGCCCATCATCACCTTGCTGCTCGCCGGCTGCCCAGGCGAGGGGCCGGACGACGACACGGGCCACGCCATGGACTGGGACGTGGACGGTTGGTTCGGGCGCGCGGACTGCGACGACCGCGACCCCGACGTGAACCCCGACGCAGAGGAGGTCTGCGACGGCGTGGACAACAACTGCGACGGCGCCATCGACGAGGGCTGGGAGGACAGCCAAGCCTGGTATGCCGACGCGGATGCCGACGGCTACGGCGACGCCATGGTGCGCGCGCTGGGCTGTGAGCAGCCCTCGGGCTTCGTCCAGGACCACAGCGACTGCGACGACAGCGACCCTGCGGTCCATCCGGGGGCCGAAGACACCTGGTACGACGGCGTGGACAGTGACTGCGAGGGCAACGACGACAGCGACGCTGACGCCGACGGCCACCCCTGGCTCGGCGAGGGGGAGGCCGAGGGGGACTGCGACGACCAGGACCCCGACGTACACCCTGGCGCCATGGACTGGGGGGACGAGCGCGATGGTGACTGCGACGGGGTGGTGGACGCCGCACAGATCGCCCAGCACTCCGCCGCTGTCTTCGGGGGCACCCAGGCCGGCGAGCTGGGGGCAGCGCTGCTCACGGTCCCGGATCAGGACGGCGACGGGGTGGCTGACCTGCTCCTTGGCAGCCCCGGCATCGGCGCGGCCTGGCTGGTGGCGGGCCCCATCACCAGCAGCGTCCAGATCCCCGGGGGTGCCAGCGCCCGGCTCCAGGGCGAGGACACCAGCGATCGGGCGGCGTCGGCCCTGGCCCTGGCCGGAGACACGGACGGTGACGGTGTGCCGGAGCTGCTGCTCGGCGCATGGCTGGCCGCCGACGGTCGCGGGGCTGCCTACCTCCTCGAGGGCCCCGTCGGCGCCGACCTCTCCCTGGGTGACGCCCCGTGGCGGGTCGAGGGAGAGAACCCGGGGGACTACCTCGGCTACGCCCTGGCTGGTGTAGGCGACTCGGACGGCGACGGCTTCGACGACCTGCTCCTGGGCGCGCGCGGCTGGCGCCGGGGGCCCGAGGGCGCAGGCGCGGCCTACCTGCTCAGGGGCGGACCGGGAGGCCCCGAGGCAGTAGCTGGAGCCGCCATGGTGACCGGGATCCGGGAGCGCGACTTCGCCGGCAGCGCCGTGGCCGGACCGGGCGATCTCGACGGCGACGGGCTGGACGATCTGGTGGTGGGCGCACGGGGCGAGGACTCGGGCGGCGGCGCCTTCGTGCTGCTGAGCCCGCTGCAGGGGGTCGAGACCATCGACGGCGCCGCGGGCAGGCTCCGAGGCGTCGAGGCCTACGACTACGCCGGCTGGTCCGTGGCCGGCATCGGCGACAGCGACGGCGACGGCTACCGCGACCTGGTGGTGGGGGCCTACGGCCACGACACCTACCTCTCCACCTGCGGCGCGGCCTACCTGATCCGGGGCCGGGTGGCCGCGGCCTGGGCTGTGCTCGACAGCCTGGCCCAGGCCGACCTCACCATGGTGGGGGAGCGCTCCCACGACCGGGCAGGCTGGGCGGTCGCGGGCCCGGGCGACGTGGACGGCGACGGCCTGCCAGACCTGATCGTGGGCGCCCCAGGCGCCGACCTCGGCCAGGACGGGAGCGGGACAGTCTACCTGCTGCTGCACCCTGGCCAGGGCGTGATCGGGCTTGCAGACGCCGACCTGCGCCTGCGAGGCGAGGCGGGGGACGCCGTGGGGACGGCCCTGGCCCAAACCGGCGACCACGACGGCGACGGCCTACCCGATCTGCTCCTGGGCGTCCCCGGCCATAGCGACGACGACGCAGGCGCCGCCTGGGTCCTGGGGCTTCACGAGTAGCCTGGATCCGGAGAGGGCAGGACCCGCCATCCCGGGCCCAGATGATTCATCTCGGGGCGTAATGGCGGTGTTGGGGCT
>ERZ890953.319-NODE-319-length-28748-cov-8.787997_pt1 | contig 28748 bp, 20 predicted proteins | sample MGYA00521264_ERZ890953 | MGnify/ENA primary metagenome ERZ890953 (study PRJEB32303, sample SAMEA104408629) | aquatic metagenome | biome: Brackish water; feature: Chemocline; material: water | place: Baltic Sea | collected 2014-10-26T21:54:00 | depth 200 m ...
CCGGGGAACCGAGGAGCTTGTCCTCCCGGCGGCGGCGGATGGCGACCCCCACCAGGGCCAGCCATGCCAGCGACAGGGCCGGGATGGCTTTGCCGGTGGCGCAGGAGCTCGGCTCGAGGACGATCCGGGCGTACTGACGGTAGAGGTCGCCGGCAGGGTAGACCCACAGCTCATCGAGGGCCCAGTCGATGTTGTTGTCTTCGTCGGTGATGGTGACGGACATGCCCAGGATGCTGCCTTGGGTGTTGCCAGGGCTGGGACAGGTGACCGTGACGCTGGGAGACCCCGTCAAGGGTGCGATGACCAGGCCATCGTTGCCGGTCCAGGTGTAGTCGAGGGCCTGACCGTCGCCATCGTAGGCGAAGACCGAGGCTGTGAGGCTGTCGCCTGGTTCGCATGCGGTCTGCTGCAGCTTGATGCCGCCCACCCCGTAGGGCTGGGTGCTGGTCTCGATGCAGCCGTCGGCGTAGTCTCGCAGGCCGTTGCAGTCGTTGTCGATGCCGTCGCAGTACTCGACCGCGCCGGGGTGGACCGCGGGGTCTTCGTCGTCGCAGTCCTGGTCCATCTCGGCGTAGCCGTCACCGTCGTCGTCGTACAGGGTGGTGCCCTCGTCGATGACGCCGTCGCAGTCGTTGTCCTTGTAGTCCGCGACCTCCCAGGCACCGGTGAAGACGTCTTCGTCGTAGTCGTTGCAGTCGCCGTCGTTCTCGCTGAACGAGTCGCCGTCGTCGTCGTAGGCCTGGGTGCCCTCGTCGATGACGCCGTCGCAGTCGTTGTCCTGGCCATCGGCCAGCTCGGCCGCGTGGGGGTAGGTGTCGTCCGCGAGATCGTCGCAGTCGAAGTTGCCATCGGCGTCGGCGACGAGGCCCCAGCCGTCGCTGTCGCTGTCGATTCGAGGGGACTCGGTGCGCCAGAGCACGGAGATGCTGGCGTAGGAGAAGACATCCGAGGCGTCCCTGACCTGGACCTTGATGGTGTCGATGCCGCTGCCCACGCTCGCGTAGGGGACATCCACGTAGACCAGGCCTGACTCGTCATCGGCCCCGCAGTCGGCCACCGAGGCGCCCTCGGCCAGCACCATGGACCTGACCAGGCAGGTGAGGGTGTCGGCGGGCTGGTCCAGGTCGAAGATATTGAGCTGCAGCTGAAGGGAATCGGCCTCACCGCCGGACCACGAGTGGCCGACGCCTGGGCTGCGGATGACAACGGTGGGGGGAACGTTTCCCTGGTTGGTGCCGGAGTTGGCCAGCAGGTCGACCTCGACGCGGGGGGAGTCTTCGTCGTCGGACTCGACGATCATGGAGCAGGCCGCGGCGTCGGTGAGTTCGGGGGTGAAGGTGACCTCGACGAAGGTGGAGATGCCTGGCTCGATCACTCCGTAGGCACCGTCGAAGCCGACGGCGGTGATCTCGAAGGAATCGGCGCAGCCATCGAGCCGAGGCTCCTGAACCGTGAGGTCGCGGTCGCCGGTATTCTGGATGGCGATGTAGGCTCGCTCGTCCGTGCCGGGCCAGAGGTGGCCGTAGTCGTAGCGCCGCGGATCGACCGTGATGTTGCCGGTTCTTCGATCCGCGTCGCCCACCAGATAGACCATGCGCTTCGAGTGGATGGGGTCGGAGAAGAAGGCCGGAACGTCGACGGGGCCGTAGCTCGAGTACGCGTTGCCGGTGCGGATGATGAGCGAGCCCCACAGGGTGCCCTGGTCGTTGGGCGTGAACGAGACGTGCACGGGTAGGCGGCAGTCTCTGTCCAGCACCGCGACGGCACCGTGGGGAGCCTGCTCGGTGCCCGTGTCCTCGATGCTCGTGTCCTCGATGCTCGTATCCTCGATGCTGGGCCCGTCGGTCTCACCACCGCCGCCGCTGTCGGTGGTGAAGCCCTTGGCTGCGGCTTCGCCGATGTCGCCGCCCCCGGGACACTCCAGCTCGCTGAGGGACCAGCTGACCGAGAAGTTGGGGTGGTAGTGGTCGCTGTCGGCCAGGTCGATGGCGGTGATCCCCATGGGAAGCTCGCCGAGGTTGGACAGCCACACGGTCCGCTGGGCGCCGGCGCCCAGCTCCCCCCCGTCGAACTCCACCAGCTCCGTGGACAGCTCGAGGCGCGGGAAGTCGTAGCGGACGGTCTCCACCGCGTCGCTGCACGACGCCAGGAAGACGCTGACCGCGGCGAACATGAGAGAGAGGGCCGTGCCGTAGCGGTGCTTGTGCATAGGAGCTCCCCGGACTCGTCGAGTCGACGTCCGCCGCCGGATGGAGCGGCCGCCATCGTCATGAGCATAGTGTCCATGGGGGGAATAGCTGATCGTTGTCGAGGTGTTCCCGTCCCCCGCTACGCTCCCACAGCCTGCTCCGCCTGCCCTCGCACCCCATCCAGCAGATCCACCGGCGGCGTCACCCGTCCGCTGGCCACGCCCTCGAGCGCGCGGGCGCCCAGGTCGCGCACCAGGGCGAAGGGCACGCTGAACGCCCGGGCCTGCTCGGGGGTCTGAGCGTTGCCCCGGGTGCCGCGCTCGTAGAACACCCGCGGCAGCGGCTGGATGTGGACCCCCCTGGCGGCGTCGAAGGCGTGGATCGCCTGGATGGTCTGGGCCGATCGTTGCAGGGCTTCGGGCACGGACACGGGCTGACCCAGGGCCTCGGTCAGCAGCTCCAGCTCGGCCAGGCTGGCCAGGGACGGACCCATGAAGAAGCAGTGGCCGGCGGCATCCATTGCCCCGTACAGCACCATGGCATGCACGGCGTTGAGCACATGGACCTCGGGGGCCAGGGCGTGGTCGGCGGGATCATAGGGTAGGCCCAGGAAGTTGTGGCGCCCGGGGCCGGCGCAGCACTCGCCGTGGCGGCCGTAGGTCCAGGACAGCCCCACCCCGGTCTGGAGCATGGAGCGGGGGTTGTGGAAGGGCAGGGCGTGGCCGCCTACGGTGAAGTGGCGCTCGAGGCCGTGGTGCTGCTCCACGGCGGCGGCGCCCAGCCGCATGAGCTGGCCCAGGTCGGTCTGGCCCGCGACCGCCTGCGCCAGGGCGGCCCGCAGGGAGGCCCCGTCACCGAAGCGCACGCCCGAGTCGGCGCCCCCCTCGCTGGCCAGGGCCAGGGCCGCCAGGACCACCAACGCCTCGATGTGGTCGTAGGCGTGGATGTTGGAGTGCTCGAGCACCCAGGCGGCGGTGGCCACCAGATCGTCGAAGATGCCCAGGTTGATGAGCCCCTGGTAGGTCTCCCACTCGCCGGCCTTGACCGCGCGCACGGTGCCGTCCCCCACGGGCACCAGGGCGGTCTGGTCGCAGCGGTTGGGGCAGCCGGGCATGCAGCCGTGGCGGGCGCGGCGCTGCCCGTGCTGGCTGGCCAGGGCCAGCTGCTCGAGGACCATGGTGTCGGGCAGCAGACGCTGGAGCACGGCGTCGGGCACGTGCGCGTCCCGGAACAGGTTGCACAGGCCGTGGCCCTGCTCGAGCCGGCCCCGGGCCGCGGCGCCGTAGGTGCCGCCCAGCAGGGGAGCGTCGGCGGTGTCGCTGCCGGCCAGCGCCTTGTTGGCGCGCTTGCGGGCCATGCGAGCTTGCAGCTGGCGCGCCCGGGCCAGGCGGTCCGGCTCGACGGGGTGCAGGGGTGCGTCGGGCTTGGCCACCACGATGGCCACCAGGCCGTTGCTGCCCAGGACGGTGGTGCCCCGGGCCGCGGCGCGGCTGGGCGGGCCGCCGGCGCTGCGGCTGCAGACCAGCGCACCGTAGCGGAAGCCGGTGGTGGAGGGGTCGACCACCGCCAGCGCCGCGTCCCGGCCATGCACCCCGTACAGTGCCTGGGCCAGGGCGTGGGTGCCCTCGATGCCGCTGCCGTAGGCGGCGAGGGGTCGCAGGCAGGCCCGCCCTCGCGGGTCGATGACCAGCGCCTGCGGCTCGACGCTGCGGCCGGTGACCTGGATGCCGGCGATGCCCAGCCGGGTCAGGGCCGTGCCCATCAGCCCGCCGCTGCGGCTGCCCTGCAGGTTGCCCCCCAGCCGGCTGACCCCGTACAGGTTCAGCTTGCCCGCGAAGGGGAAGCCGCTGGCGGCGGTGGGGGTGTAGCCGCTGATGTAGACGGTGGCGTCGGGGTCGGCGCTCTGGGTCACCCGCTGCACCGCCAGCTCCTTGCCGTAGCGGTCCAGCCCCTCGACGCTGCAGACCTGGACTTCCCCTGACTCCAGCTCGACCCTGATCTCTTGCAGCACGGAGGCCTCCTGGGCGCGCGGACAGGGTCGATCTAGCCCGCCGCTGGGCTGGGCGCTGGCGGCCCCCGTCGGCTCGCCCGGTGAACCCTGGGGCCGCAGCAGTCGCGAGGATAGGAACTCCGCTCAGGAGGTTGCCATGGCCCCACCCACCCCCGTCGACCCGCAGGCCCTCGCCGCCCTGCGCCTCGCCCGTGCCCAGATCATCGCCCACGCGGGCGGGGTGCAGGCCGCCCTGGCCACGGGCGCGTTGCCATCCCGCCTGGACATCACCACCGTCGAGGCCCTGGTGCTGGGCCTGCTGATCCAGGACGTGGCCACCTTCCTGACCGTCCTTGGCCACGGGTCCACCGAGCTGGGCGAGGTGCTGCGGGTCTACGAGCAGGCCGGCCTGGTGCGCACGGTGCCCTGCCGCAGCGAGGTCGAGGCGTCCCACGCGGCCGCGGCTCTGCGCTGGGTCACGGGCGAGAAGGCCGCGGTGGTCACCAGCATCGGCCCCGGCGCCCTGCAGGCCCTGGCGGCCAGCTTGGTGCCCGCCAGCAACGGGCTGGGCGTGTGGTACCTGCTGGGTGATGAGACCACCCAGGACGAGGGCCCCAACATGCAGCAGGTGCCCCGCCACGAGCAGGGGCTGTTCCACCGCATCTTCTCGGTGATGGGCGACACCTACACCCTGCACACCCCCTGGGCCTTGCCCACGGCCATGCGCAGGGGGCGGCTGGCCGTGGATCATCCCCACCGGGCCGGGCCGTTCTTCCTGCTGCTGCCCATGAACACCCAGCCGGCCCCGCTCGAGGGCTTCAACCCCGCCGAGCTGATCATCCAGGCCCCCCCGGCCATGCCCGCGGCCGGCGACGACGGTGCCTACGCGGCGGCGGTCGAGGCCCTGATGCAGGCCGAGCGGGTGGTGGTCAGGGTGGGCGGCGGCGCCCGTGGTGCGGGTCCGCAGGTCGAGCGGCTGCTGGAGCTGGCCGACGCGGTGGCCGTAACCAGCCCCCTGGTCAGCGGCGCGCTCCCCTTCGAGCACCCCCGCAACATGCTGGTGGGTGGCTCCAAGGGCAGCCTCTGCGGCAACCACGCCATGGAGAACGCGGATCTGCTGGTGGCCGTGGGCACGCGGGCTGTGTGTCAGAGCGACAGCTCCCGCACGGGCTACCCCCGGGCGCAGCGGGTCATCAGCATCAACACCGACCCCCACGCGGCCGTGCACTACGGCCGCAGCATCCCCCTGGTGGGCGACGCGGCCGCCACCCTCGAGCGGGTGAACCAGGGCCTGGCCGCGCAGCCCGCCAAGGTCACCGACGGCATCTCCCCCTGGTTCGCCGCCTGCCGCCAGCAGCGCGAGGCCTGGGAGCAGTTCAAGGCCCAGCGCTACCGCAACCCCTGCCTGCACGACCCGCTGTGGGGCCGCGCCGTGCTCACTCAGCCTGCCGCCATCAAGCTGGCCACCGACTGGGCCCGCCAGAAGAGCGCGGTCTGCTTCTTCGACGCGGGCGACGTGCAGGCCAACGGCTTCCAGATCGTGGAGTGCGACCGCCCTGGCCGGGTCTTCACCGAGACGGGGGCCAGCTACATGGGCTGGGCCAGCTCGGCCCTGCTCGCGGCGGGGCTGGCCGAGCGGCCCTTCTACGGCCTCGCCCTGACCGGCGACGGCAGCTTCATGATGAACCCCCAGGTGCTCATCGATGGCGTGGCCCGCGGGGTCCACGGCTGCCTGCTGGTCATGGACAATCGCCGCATGGCCGCCATCTCGGGCCTGCAGAAGGCGCAGTACGGCGTCGACCACGCCACCTGGGACCATGTGCCTGTGGACTACGTGCAGCTGGGCGCTGCGGTGGCTGGCGTGCTGGCCCTGCACGGCGGCCACACCATCGAGCGGCTGCACGCTGCCCTCGAGCAGGCCTGGGCCCACCCGGGGCTCTCCCTGATCCACCTTCCGGTCTACTACGGCGACGATCCTCTGGGAGGCCTGGGGGCCTACGGGCGCTGGAATGTGGGCAACTGGGTGGACGGCACCCAGCGGTTGCGCCACGAGATCGGGATCTGATGGGGATGCCGCGCGCCGGGTTCGCCCTCGCGGCGGTGGTGATCGCGGCCTGTGGACCCAAGGGGGAGCAGGACAGCCAGCGCCCCGATGACAGCTCCCCGGGCCGGGACACCGACACCGCCCCCGTGGCCCTGTGCCCGGAGCACCTCCCCCTGGACATCGGCGAGAAGGTCGAGCTCGAGCTCATCCGCGAGCTGCCCTGGACCAAGCTCACGGGCATGTACGCGCTGCCCTGGCAGGGTGGTGGCTGGCGCGCCTGGGTCAAGGCCAAGAACGACGACGACGACTGGGCCGTGATCAGGGTGTTCGACTCCGCCGATGGCCTCACCTGGACCCCCAGGCCCTCCTGTGGCGTGGCCTACGACGAGTGGGTCGCCAGCGTGGGCACCGTCACCGTGCTGCCCTGGAACCAGCGCTGGTGGATGTGGCTGCGGGCGGACGACGACGAGGTCCACCAGCGGGTGGCCAGCGCCACCAGCGATGACAGCTGCACCTGGACCATGAACCCCGGCTACTTCGGCGGCGACGAGCCCTGGGCCGACGACGCCATGATGGCTCCCCACGTCATCGAGGGGCCCGACGGGCGCATGTGGCTGTACTACCGCGGCAGCCCCGACGTGAACCAGATGGACTCCGCCATCGGGCTGGCCACCAGCGACGACGGCATGCTGTGGACCCCCCACCCGGAGAACCCCATCTTTCCACCCAGCGAAGACGGCTGGGACTCCAGCCTGGTGGGCGGTCCCCACGTCTGGTTCCAGGATGGGCGCTGGCTGATGGTCTACTCGGGCCACGATCGCGAGGTGGACCCGGCGTGGGACTCCCAGCTGGTGGGCACGGGCAAGCGCATGGGCCTGGCGGCCAGCGAGGACGCCGTACACTGGACCCGCTGCTCTCCTGAGCCCCTGTTCGTGCACGGCACCAAGGACGACAACCCCTTCGTGCTCGAGGTCTTCGGCCAGCGCTGGCTCTACTACCGGACCACCGACGACGAAGCCGCCAAGGGCGGAGAGATCTGGCGCACGGCCTGGCCGCACTGATCGGGTCCCTGACCGCTCCGGACGGTGGCGCTGTGGCCGTCAGCCCGTGATCGCCCGCTTGGCCAGCCGCAGCATCCAGGCCGGCTCGAAGGTCATGCCTGTGCGCACCGCGGTCTCGAAGGTGCAGTGGCAGCCTCCGCCTTGGACCTGCTCCCGGAAGGCCTGGGCCTGGGGGCTGCGCCACAGGGCCTCGAGATCGAAGTCCACGTCCCGCAGGTTGCCGAAGCTCTCGCTGCGTAGCTCGCAGGGCATGAGCTCACCCCGCTCGGTGACCACCGCCACCAGCGAGCCCGCCGTGCAGCCTTTCAGCTGAGGCTCGCCCTGGGCGTGCCGGGCGATGATCTCTCGCTCGAGGGCGGGGCGCGCGGCCAGCAGGCGGCCCAGGGGCCGACCCCGCGCGCGGCGATCCTCGAGGGTCTGCAGCTGGGCGGCGGCCGCGCGGTACAGGTCGAGGTCCACCCCTTGCTCGAAGGCCGGGTCGGCGGTGCTCCCCCGCACCAGGACCATGTCCATGCGGTCGCAGCCCAGGGTCTGGGTGACGTAGCGGAAGCAGCGATCGAAGCCGTGCTGGGTGGCGTGGGAGAAGGTGAAGTTGAAGCGCGGCGCCAAGCGCGGGAAGCGGGGGCGGGCCGCCTGCAGGGCGCTCCAGGTTTGCATGAGGCGATCGAAGGCCCCGGGGCCGCGGATGGCGTCGTGGTCGGGGCCGACCCCGTCCAGGGACAGCTGCAGCTCGAGCTCCAGCCCGGGCCGGGAGGGGAGCAGGGCGTCGAGGAAGGCCAGGATGCGGTCGGTGTGCCAGCCCGTGGAGGGGATGGTGATCTGTCGGGTGCGGCAGGGCCCGTCGTGGTAGGCCGCCGCGATGTCCGCCAGGTCTTCCCGCAGGAAGGGTTCGCCCCCGGTGAGCAGCAGCTTGGGGGTGGGCGGCAGGCGGGCCGCCAGGCGACGAAGCTCGGCCAGGCTGAGCTCCTGGGCGGCCGGGGTGCGCTGCGCAGGGGGACCGCACAGGCAGTGCCCGCAGGCCATGTGGCAGCGCGCGGTGACGAACAGGGTGAGGAACAGGGGGGACCTGCCCACGCGCCTGCGCCGCAGGCCCGCGCTGAGGTAGCGGGCCCCGAAGGCGGCTCGACCCAGGCCGGCCCGTAGGGTCGCACCGGCGTCGGGCCGGACGAAGGCTCGTGCCACGCCCCAGCCCATGCCGGCCAGGTAGGAGGAGGACTCCGCCGCGGACAAGGGCAGGGCCGCGGCGGCCTCCCGCATCCCCCGGTGACGCAGGGTGTAGGCGGTGAACGGCAGGTTCGCGGCGACGAACACGCCGCCACCCGCGATGATCAAGGGGGCGGCGAACGGGCCGAGCACGGGCGTGAGCCCCAGCCCAGCCAGGCTCGCGCCAACCCCGGCTGTGGAGAGGGGGTAGCGGGCGGACAGCAGGGCCACGCTCGGCCGGGTGGCCACGTGCTGGCGGTGCGCCCAGATGGAGCCGACGAAGAAGTAGCCCACGTTGAACCTGTGCTTGCACAGGCCCCAGGGGGCCACCGCCTTGAGGTGACGCCCGCGGATGGTCGGGTCGGAGACCAGGCTGCCGGCTGGCAGGTGGAAGCGGGTGACCACGTCGTCGGCGTAGCGGGAGAACCAGCGCTCGTCCCAGCCCCCCATGCCCTGCAGGGCCTCGCGCCGAAGTCCGCACAGGGCGGTGTAGGCGCTGGCTACCCGAGGTCCATGCCCCAGGTGCTGGTAGTGGATGGAGGTGTTGGCGAAGGCCGAGACCAATCCGGGCGCCCCCGGCTCGAGGTCCACGAAGCCGTTGACCCCCAGCACGCTCGGGTCGGCCTCCAGCCGCTCCAGCGTCCGATGGAGCGCAGTGGGCTCGAGCACCATGTCGGCGTCCATGAACACCACGATGTTGCCTTGGCTCGCCTGCCAGCCCGTGTTGCGGGCGGCGGAGGTGCCCCGCTTGGTGTCGTGTCGCAGCACCCGCCAGGGCCAGCGCTCCAGGATCTCGGGGGTGCCGTCGGTGGAGCCGTCGTCCACCACGATCACCTCGGCCCCGGCGGGCAGGGCTCGCGCCAGGGCGTCGAAGCAGGCATCGAGCGTGGCGACGCCGTTGTGGACTGGGATCACCACGGAGAGGGACACATCGCTGGTGGCTGTTGCCGTGCTCATCTCGAGGGCTGCTAACCACGTCTGGCACCCCGGAGGAGGCCCGCGGGCTATGACTCTTTTCCCGTCGCCATGAGGCCGCCCATGTCCTCCGACTCACCCCGCGGCCTGGGCCGCAAGCTCACCTCCTACGGCGATCCTGACTTCTCGCGCTTCATGCGCCGCGCATTTTTGGCGTCGGCGGGGTTCGATGGCGCAGATCTCGAGCGCCCCATCGTGGGCATCCTTGACACTTCTTCCGACTTCAACCCCTGCCACCGGGACATGCCGGCCCTGCTGCAGGCGGTCAAGCGTGGGGTGCTGCAGGCGGGTGGGCTGCCCTTCGCCTTCCCCACCGCCTCGCTGCACGAGATCTTCATCTCCCCCACCACCATGGTCCTGCGCAACCTGGTGGCCATGGAGACCGAGGAGCTGCTCCGGGCTCAGCCTATGGACGCGGTGGTGATGCTCGGGGGCTGTGACAAGACCGTGCCCGCCCAGCTCATGGCCGCCCTGAGCGTCGACCTGCCCGCCCTGCACCTGGTCACCGGGCCCATGCGCACCGGGTCGTGGCAGGGGCAGCGCCTGGGGGCATGCACCGACTGCCGCCGCCTCTGGGCCCAGCACCGGGCTGGCGATCTGTCCGCGGATCAGCTGGACCACGCCGTGCTGGAGCTCTGCGCCACCGGAGGAACCTGCATGGTCATGGGCTCGGCCAGCACCATGGCGTGCTTGTTGGAGGCCGCTGGGCTCGCGCTGCCGGGCTCGGCCACTGCCCCCTCGGGCAGCGGCGCCCGCCTGCGCCAGGGGGTGGCTGCCGGCCGTCGGGCGGTCCAGCTGGCCCTGGATGGTGGGCCCACCGCGCGGCAGATCTTCACCGCAGATGCCCTGCACAACGCCCTCACCGTGCTCTGCGCCCTGTCGGGCTCCACCAACGCGGTGGTGCACCTGGCGGCCTTCGCCCGCCGGGCGGGGCTCGGCGCCTTGCTCCCCAACCTCGACGCCGTGGCCCGTCAGACCCCGGTGTTGGTGGACTGCAAGCCCGCGGGCAGCCGCTACATGGAAGATCTTCACAACGCCGGCGGCATGCCCGCCGTGCTGGCCGCCCTGCGGCCCCTGCTGCGCCTCGATGCCCCCACCATCAGCGGCTCTACCCTGGGTCAGCTGCTCGAGGGCCACACCGGTCCGGGGGCCTGGCAGGATCTGATCCACGGCCTCGACGCGCCGCTGCAGCCTCCCGGCGCCCTGCGGGTCCTGCACGGCAGCCTGGCCCCCAGGGGTGCCGTCCTCAAGGCCGGCGCGGCCAGCCCGGCCCTGTTCCAGCACCGGGGCCCAGCCCTGGTCTTCGACGGTCCCGCTGACGCGGCGGCCCGCATCGACGACCCCGATCTGCCCGTCACCCCCGACACCGTGCTGGTGTTGCGGGGCGCGGGCCCCGTGGGCGCGGGCATGCCCGAGGCCGGCTCCCTGCCCATCCCCCGCAAGCTGGCCCGGGCTGGGGTGAAGGACATGGTGCGGGTGAGCGACGCCCGCATGTCGGGCACCGCCTACGGCACCGTGGTGCTGCACTGCGCGCCCGAGGCCGCCGTGGGCGGGCCCATCGCCCTGGTGCGCGATGGCGACATGGTGCAGCTGGACGTGGCCGCGGGCCGGATCGAGCTGCTGGTGGCCGACGACGTCCTGGCCGCACGCCGCCGCGCGTGGCGGCCCCCTGCTCTGCCCGAGCGCGGCTGGGCGCGGCTGCAGGTTCAGCACGTGCTGCAGGCCGACGAGGGCATGGATCTCGACTTCCTCTAGGGCCGCTGGGGTCTCCCTGGTGAACCCGACCCCCGGCCCTCGCCATCGGCGGCGACTCTGGTAGCCTGGGGGTATGCCCACCCAGCTCAACGCCGGCATCATCGGCTGTGGCCGCATCACCGACATGCATGTGCCGGGCTATCAGCGCTGCCCCCGGGCCCGGCTGCTGTCCATCTGCGATCTGGACCCCGACCTGCTGGCCCGGCGCAAGGCCGAGTGGGGGGTCGAGCGGGCCACCACCGACTACCGCGTGCTGCTGGCGGACCCCGACATCGACCTGGTGGAGATCATCACCCCCCACCACCTGCACCGGCGCTTCGTCGAGGAGGCCTTCGCCGCGGGCAAGCACGTGAGCGTGCAGAAGCCCATGGCGCTCACCGTGGCCGACTGCGACGCCATGATCGCGGCTGGCGAGGGCGCCAGCAGGCTGCTCAAGGTCTTCGAGAACTTCGTCTTCTTCCCCCCCTACGTCAAGGCCAAGGAGCTGCTGGACGCGGGCGCCATCGGCGAGCCCCTGAGCATCCGCACCAAGCTGGGCAGCACCATGCGCGGCGGCTGGCCGGTGCCCTTGAAGTCCTGGGTCTGGCGCCTGAACCCAGAGAGCTGCGGCGGCGGTCCCACCATCTTCGACGACGGCAACCACAAGCTCAGCTTGGCCCTGCACCTGCTGGGCCCCGTGGAGTCGGTCCACTCCTGGATCGACCACAGCTTCGGGGTCATCGACTCACCCGCCATGATCAGCTGGACCCACGCCGGCGGGCGCACGGGCTCGCTGGACGCCACCTTCTCGCCCCACATGACCTCGCCGTCGAAGTACTACAGCATCGACGAGCGCGTCGAGGTCACCGGCAGCGAGGGCGTGCTCGAGGTCACCTGCTGCACCGCGCGCTTGTGGCCGCGGCCCCCGCTGCTGCTGCATCGCGGCGGCCAGACCACGGAGTACCACGATCTTCGTCACGACTGGCTGGACAGCTTCGTCGACTCCACCCAGCACTTCGTGGACTGCATCCTGGACGGCGGCGAGCCCCGGCTGACGGGCCAGCGAGGCAAGGAGGTCATCCAGCTCGCCCTGGCTGCCTTGCGCAGCGCCGAGACCGGCCGGTCGGTGCGCCCTGATGCCATCGGGGGGGCGCCGTGACCTACCGCTACTCCCTGCGGATCCGGACCCTGGCCAGCGTGTTGCTGCTGGTCCGGGTCCTCGCCCTGAACCTGCCGGATCGGGCGTGGGTGCTCGCCCTGCGCCTGGCGGTGGCCCTGCCGCTGCCCGTCGAGCTGCGCGGCATGCTGCGGGAGACCCTGGAGATCCTCGAGGAAGGCGGCCCTGGCTCGGGGCTGCTGCGGGCCATGGTGGCGGGCACCACCCGACCCGAGCTCGAGGACATGCTCTGGGGCGCCCTGGTCTTCGACACGGAGGCTGTGCTGTGAAACAACGCCTGGTGGTCTGCGGGGGCAGCGGTGGCGAGGCCTGGCTGGCGGTGCGGGCCTGGCTCGCCGTGGGTCGCTACGATGACGTGGCGGTGTACTGCGACGATCCGCTGGCTTGCGCCGCGCGGGCCGAGGCGCTGGGCGTGGTCCCCATCCTGGATCGGGGGGCCCTGTTCGACGACGACACCGTGGCCGCCGTCCACCTGCTCGGCGGCCTGCGTGGGCGGGACGAGACGCTGGTGGCGCTGCTCGATCGCGGTCACCGGGTGCTGGCGTCGCCCCCCCTGTGCGAGCGGGGCGACGGCGCCGCGCTGGTGGCCGCGGCTGGATCGGGTCGCCTCCGCGACGCCGCGCTGATCCCCTGGTTGCCCGCCTTCGCCGAAGGTCTGCGCCGGGTTCATGCCAACCACATCGGGCGCCTCGAGCAGGTGAGATTCCGCAGCATCGTCGCGGGGCTCGGTGGCTGGGACGCCGGCCTGAATCCGGACTGCCCACTGCGGGACGAGCCTCCGCCCCTCGGCCTCGCGGCCACCCTGCGGCGGGAGCTGGCGGTCACCCTGCCGCTGGCTCAGGCCGTGCTGGGGCCCGTGGTGGAGTTCAGCGTGCAGGCGCCTCGCCGCGAGCCGCCCTACAGCGCCATCGTCACCTGGCGCCATCGCGGCCACGCCCGCCACGGCGTGCTCGAGCTCACGGTCACGCCGGGCCGCACCCTGCGCTCCCCCTACGCCGCGCGGGACGACAGCGCGGAGATCACTGGCACCGCGGGCATCCTGTGGGTGGGCGGCCTGCGAGGAGGACCCAGCATGGTGCCTCCGCTGCGCCTGTACCGGGGCGCCACCTTGCTCGAGCCGGAGCCTCCCACTGGCGGCTGGCCGGCTGCCTGGCTGGCCATGGCGCAGCATGCGCCGGCAGTGGACCCGGCCGAGCTGCGCCAGCGCGCTGCATGCCTGGTCGCCGCAGAGCAGGCCCTGTTCACCGGCGATCGCGTCGTCGTGGACCCATAGGCGGCACGCGGCCGATCCTGCGAGCCCGCAGGTGCTGCGCCGGGGCCCGGTGGCTGGCCCGCTGCTTGAGTTTCCCCCTCGCGTGGGGTCTACTCGCTGAGGATGGGAAAGCATCCTTTCGAGGGCGCTGTTCGAGCGCCGGGTACGAGGCGGAGGTGCGGCGTGGCTGATGGACTGAAACCGGCGGGGCACTTCCTGCTCGAGAGCGTGGCCGAGTATCGTGCCCTGCTGGACAACCTGCATGCCGGGCTGGTGGTCCACGCGGCCGACACCAGCATCCTGGTCAGCAACGCCGCTGCCGCCGAGCTGCTCGGGCTCAGCGTCGAGCAGATGAACGGCAAGACGGCCATCGATCCCGCCTGGTGTTTCCTGGCCGACGACGGCTCGCCCATGCCCCTCGAGGACTACCCGGTCAATCGGGTGCTGGCCTCGGCGCAGCCCATCCAGAACCTCGTGGTGGGCATCAACCAGCCCCTCCGGCGCGAGGTGGTCTGGGTGCTGTGCAACGCCTACCCGATGCTGGACGCCGCCGGCGCCCTCGAGCGCATCGTGGTCACCTTCATCGACATCAGCGATCAGCGCCGCGCCCAGGAAGAGGCCCGGCTGCTCGAGGCGCAGCTGCTCGAGACCCAGCGCATGGAGGCCATCGGCAAGCTGGCGGGGGGGGTGGCCCACGACTTCAACAACCTGCTCACCGCCATCATCGGCAGCTGCGATCTGGCGGAGATGATCGGCGATCCTGGGGCCCTGCTCCAGGCCATCCAGGACATCCGCACCACCTCCTACCGCGCCGCCGATCTCACCCGGCAGCTGCTGGCGTTTGGGCGCAAGCAGGTGCTCCAGCCTCGCCTGGTGGACATCAACCAGGTGCTCGAGGGCTTCGCGCCCATCTTGCGCCGGCTGGTGAGCGAGTCCGTGCAGCTCCGCTTCGAGCTCTGCCCCACGCCGGTGTCTGTGCTCGTGGACCCGGGGAAGATCGAGCAGGTGGTGGTCAACCTGGCGGTCAACGCCCGCGACGCCATGCCCGACGGCGGGCCCCTGCTGATCGAGACCCAGTGCATCCAGCTGGACCACGACTACGCCCACGTGCGCCCCGATGTGGCCCCGGGCCACTACGCCGTGATCATCGTGACGGATCGGGGCACCGGGATGGACGCCGCCACCCGCGCGCGGGCCTTCGAGCCCTTCTTCACCACCAAGGAGCCCGGCCAGGGCACGGGCCTGGGGCTCTCCACCGTGTTCGGCATCGTCAAGCAGAGCGGCGGGCACGTCTGGCTGTACAGTGAGCCCGGCCAGGGGGCGACCTTCAAGATCTACCTGCCCCTGCACCAGGGCGACTCGGCGCAGCTCGAGCAGCCGCCCAACGCCCAGGAGCCACAGGTCATCGGGGGTAGCGAGACCATCCTGGTGGTCGAGGACGAGGACGACGTGCGCGAGCTGGTGGAGCAGATCCTGCGGCGCTTTGGCTACACCGTACACTCCGCGGGCAGCGCCGAAGAAGCCATCCGTGCCGCCCGCCGCGTCCAGGGGCCCGTTGACCTGCTGCTCACCGACGTGGTGATGCCTGGGGCCAGCGGCAAGCAGTTGGCCAAGCAGCTGTGCATCTCCCACCCCGAGACCAAGGTGCTCTTCATGTCGGGCTACACCGACAATGTCATCGTGCACCACGGGATCCTCGATCGCGGCACCGATCTGATCGAGAAGCCGTTCAACGCCACCGATCTGGCCCGCAGGGTGCGCTCGGTGCTGGACGCCGGCTGATCCGTGAGGGCCTGGGGCGATACGATCGCTGGATGAGCCCTCTCCTCTCCCTCCTGTTCTCCTGCCTGCTCACCGGCGTCGTCGCTTCCGCGCAGGATCTCGCGGCTGCGCCTGCTCCACCTGACGTGCAGGTGGTCCTGCTGCGCGACGTCCGGGGGGTGCTCGACATCGTGCAGGGCCCCGATGGAGACCTGCTGCTGGGCGTGCAGGGCAGCCAGCCCCGCGAGGTCGGGCTGCGGCTCATCAGCTACGACCCTGCCGTGCGCTGGGAGAAGTACGGCACCAGCCAGCCGGTGGGCGCCGACTCCGGCTTCGACCAGGAGCTCGAGCGCACCTCGCTCTCGGGCGCCTGGACCGGGCCCGCGGTGGCCTTCCGTGCAGACGGCAGCGTGGTGGCCATGCTGTCCGACAAGAGCGGCCACCGCTGGTGGTTCGGAGCCAGCACCCACGGCAAGCTCGACACGGGGCATCGCCTGACGCAGCTGCGCGGGTCCGAGAGCATCGAAGAGCTGCACCTGCAGCCTGACGGCACGCTGGTGGGCGTGGGGACGATGTACGTGCCCGGGGAACCCGACCAGCACCCCAACCTGTGGCCCAAGCTGCGGATCTTCCACCTCGAGCGGCAGGGCCATGTCACGGACTTCCAGGTGGCGGACCGGGCGCTGCACGACAAGGCCCCCGTGCCGGTGGTGCACCCCGACGACACCCTGTGGTTCTACCAGGCGGTCAAGCCCGGTGTGTGGCATCGCTGGGACCCCGCGGGCACCCGCGACCTGCGCTTCGAGGCTGCGCTTCCTCCAGGCCTCGACACCGCCGAGGCCTGGGCGGCCTTGCCCGATGGGAGCGTCGTGGCCTCGGTGCGAGGTACGCGCCTGGAGCCCCGTCCGGGCGCCGAGTGCGGCAACGATGTCGACAAGGTGGGGGTCTACGCCCTGGTGCGCTTCGCGGCGGACGGCGCGGTAGCCCGACAGCTGATCCCCCCGACCAGCCATGCCCTGAGGATCCATCAGATCCAGGCCCAGGCCGACGGCGGCTTGATCCTGGTCGGCGACATGGCCACGGCGGCGCTGTGGTCGGGAACCCAGGCCGCGCCCCCCGCGGGCGAGCGCTGCTCCCTGGCGCGCTTGGCCCCCGATGGTAGCCTGGACGTCGACTTCACCGCGCGCTGGGTGGGGGTCGCCGGTGTGAAGCTGGCCCTGCCCCTAAGCGACGGCCGTGTGGCCGTGGCCGGCGAGCCCATGCAGGGGCTCGCGGGGCTCGAGGCGCCCCTGATGGTGATCGTTCCGGGGCAGGGTGGGCCCGCGCGCTGACCCCCAGCTTGGGCGCTATGTTGTCCTCCCTTCACCAGGCAAGCTCCATGCGCACCATCCTGCTCGCCCTCGCCCTCGCCGCATGTACACCCCCCAAGGTCGGCGACAGCGCCCCCATCCAAGACACCGCCCCGTCCCCGGTCGGCGGTATCATCGCGGCCACCAGCGGCGCCGCGGCCATCGAGGCGGGTCGGGTGGTGCTGGACGAGGGCGGCACCGCCATGGACGCGGCCCTGACCGTGGCCATGAGCCAGATCGTGCTCACCGTCGGATCGTGGAACAGCTACGCCGGCATCATGGGCATGGTGGTCTACGATGCCGAAACCGGCGAGCTGTCCAGCCTGCACGGCAACTACGGCACCTTCGCGGGCGAGACGGATCCCATGAGCATCCCCGAGTCCGAGCCCTCCGGCCGCACCGCCATGGTGGGTGGCTTCATGGCGGCTGCCCAGGCGGCCCACCAGGCCCACGGCGTGTTGCCCTGGGAGCGCCTCTTCGAGCCCGCCATCGGCCTGGCCGAGGACGGCTTCGAGGTCGATGTCTACCTGGACTACTACATCGAAACCCGCCAGGACGTGCTGTCCCGCCGGGATGAGACCTGGGCGGTGTTCACCGACGCCGACGGCCAGCCCTGGGAGCAGGGGGACACCATCACCCAGCCCGCCCTGGCCCAGACCCTGCGGGCTGTGGCCGATCAAGGCGCCGCCTACATGTACACCGGTGCCTGGGCGGACCACTTCGTGCGGGCCGTCAGCGAGGAGGGTGGAGCCGTCAGCGCCGCCGATCTGGCCGGCTACAGCGCCGACTGGATGCAGCCCCTCGAGACCCAGTACGCCGGCTACACCGTCGTCACCATGGGCGACCGGGAGCTGGGCAGCGTGCAGATCATCGAGGCGCTGAACATGGCCGAGGCCGTGGGCCTGGCGGGCATGGGCCCCTGGTGGGAGTCGGGCGAGGCCCTGTTCTGGCTGGTGCGCATCACCCAGATCAACCAGCTGCTCACCTGGGTGCAGGACTACCTGCCCGAGTACCAGAGCTACGTCACCGACGCCCTGCCCGGCGTGGTGCTCGAGGACTCCGCCCGGGTGGACCCGGACCAGGCTGGGCTGCTGGTCAGCTACGTCCAGGACGGCACCTGGGACGATCTGATGGACCTGTTCGGCTACAGCCGCGGCAGCTCCGCCCACTCCGACGCCATCGCCGTGATGGATGCCCGGGGTGACGCCGTGGCTCTGACCCACAGCATCAACACCACCATGTGGGGTGGCACCGGCATCTTCGTCGACGGCGTGAGCATCCCCGACTCCGCCAGCTTCCAGCAGCAGCTGCTGGCCCAGATCACCCCGGGCGACCCCTTGCCCACGCCCCTGAACCCGTGCATCGCCGTGGATGGCGGCGTGCCCGTGCTGGCGGGCAGCACCGTGGGCAACGTGCACTACGCCCAGGTGCAGCGCCTGGCCGCCGTGCTGGGGCTGGGCCTGAGCCCGGCCGAGGCTGTCCAGACACCCATGCTGTCGGGCTGGGCCTTCGAAGAGATCGTGGCGACTGGCGCCTTCCCGGCCGAGGTGGTGGAGCAGGCCAACGCCCTGGGGGCTGGCATCACCGTCACCAGCGACCCCAGCCAGCCGGCGTGGGTGGGGGTTGCCCTGGACGGCGACGCCTACAGCGGCGGTGCCGAGCCCTGGCTCGAGCCGGTGGGCGCGGGCGTGGTCACGACGGGCATGTAGGCACACCCGGGTCTCGGATCGCGGGGGCCTGCGGACCGCGCGGGAGGTCGCGGGATGAAAGGTCCCTCGCGAGGCCCTGGTCGATGGGGTGAGCGCGGATAGACCAGGGATCATGCACCCCATCTACGCAGACCCCACGGACCGAGCCCAGCTCTGGGCCCTGCTCGAGGCCACCTGGCCCGGGCTTCCCGCGCGCTTCGACCTGGCCGACTGGCACGGCTGGCCCATCGACGCAGTCTCCACGCCCTTTGTCACCCGGGTGGACGATCGCATCGTCAGCCACGTAGGCGTGCTGGATCTGGCGGTGCGGCTGGGGGGCCAGGATCGGCGCATCGCGGGCCTGCACGGGGCCTGCACCATGCCCGATGTGCGCCGCCAGGGGCACTTCGGCGCGGCCATGGAGCGGGCCATGGTCTACATCCGGGAACGGTTCTCCACGGCCAAGCTCAGCACGGACAAGCCCTGGGCCTACGAGCCCTTCGGCTTCCGGTCGGTGCCCCAGCATCGGGCCCGGGTGGCGCTGAGCGGGGCGGGTGGTCCGGGCTGTCGCCCTGTGATCGAGGCGGATCTTCCTTGGATGAACCGGCTGCTCGAAGATCGGGCGCCCATGTCGGATCGGTTCGCTGCGCTGGACCACGCCTGGTTGTTGGGGATCGACGGTGTGCTCTGGTCCGGAGGGCTGGGGATCTTCCAGGCGATCGAAGCCTTGGATGTGGTGGTTGCTTGGGAGATCGAGGGTCGCAGCCTGCAGGTGTACCAGGTGGTGGCGCGGGATCTGCCATCGCTCGAGCAGCTTTTGCTGCACTGCCCCTGGTCTTTTGACGAGGTGGTGCTGTGGTTCGGGGCGGATCTCTTGGCGCCCGGGGCTGAGCCGGTGGCCTTTCCTCAGGACGAGCACTTGATGGTCTGGGGAGACTGGCCGGAGCAGGGCCCCTTCTGCGTGCCGCCGCTCGAGGCGCACTAGGGGGATCGGGGGCTCCAGGCTGGAGGCACTCGGAGCGGGGTAGAGGCTGACGCGGGCAAGGCGGGCTTGCTCAAGGGCAGGAGAGCGACGCAGTACCCGACGATGTCCGCGATGCGCGGCTCGAGGGTCGCTTCGATGCAGTCCGCGAGCGCTGCGCTCGGGGCGTCTGTGACCACGATGGTGGCACCCTGTCGGCCGCCCCAGGACCACTGAACCCGGATCAGCACCTCGTCGGTCGACTCGGCGCAGGCGGTCAGCGCGGGGTGTTTGCCCTCGAGAGTGGCTCGCAGCGCGGGCAGGGCGAGAGCCTCTCCCTCGAGCAGGCTGCAGTCGATGTCCAGGACGCGTTGTCCGGAGACCTCGAGCTCGGATTTGTTTCTCTGGGCCTCGGGATCGGCCTTGGCCGCGGCCAGGACCATCAGCGACACGATGAGTGGGTGGTAGGACATCTCGCTCTCCTTCTTGAGCGCCGATGAGAGCCGGAGATTGCCGCTGGGCCCTCACTGAAGAGTGCGCAGAGGCGCAGCCCAGAACAGCGTGAAAACTTCGGTACAAGGTTCCAATTGTCCCGCTGCGGCCGTAGGCCTGCAGGGCGTGTCGGGCGTCAGGGGACAGAGGGGTGTTTAGCTCCCGAGCAGCCTCGCCCACCGGCCGCCAGCGCGTGGCTCAGCACACCTCCTGGACACTGGAGCATAGGTGCCAGGCGCTCCCAGCCGCCGATGTCCTCCACGGTGAACATGTCAACGGGTTCACCTCCTTGGGTGGTCGAGGTGGCCGAGCGCTGTGGGAGTGCCGGGTCGAATCCGGCCTCCGCCAGCGCGCTCTGTGCCATTGTTCCCCGGATGAAGTCCAGGAAGGCTTCGGCGAGATCGGTGGTCCCGTGACGCTGGGTGTTGGTGATGACGACCGCGGCTGGGTGCCTGATCACCAGGGAGGCCGATGGTGAGATCTGCTCCCAGGGCTGGCCCCTGAGTCGGGCGGTGGTCAACTCCTGCTGCGTCGTGAGTGCGACGTTCCCGATCCCTTGGGAGAAGGTCTCGAGGCTCTCCTCGGCGTCATCGTCCATGACTCGGACCTGTGCGTACATGGCGGAGACGAACCTGCTGGCGGCGTCATGGTCGCCTGCGGGGGTGGAGCTCGCGCCGCGTAGGGCTGCGCCGTAGGCCGACAGCAGGATCGACGCTCCCGTCCCTGATGTGCGGGGATCCGGCGTGAGCAGCACCACCCCCGGCCTTGTCAGGTCGTCCCAGTCCCGGATGCCGATGGGATTGCCAGGGCGGACTGCAGCCACCACGCAGGACGAACTCATCATGCCCCCCCCGGGCTGATCTCTCCAGGCGCTGCTGACCAAGCCGCCGTCCACCAGCACCGCCATGTCCGGCTCCCAGGCCAGGACGGCCACGTCCGCGTCGAAGCCCGCCGCGATGGCCCTCGCCTGGACGCGGCTTCCCCGGTACCAACCGACCACGTCGACGCGCTCCTGGTGGCGTGCCTCCCACCAGGCCTCGAAGCCTGGTGCGATCTTGTCCTCGAACACATCGCGGGACGTGGAGAATGCGGCCAGGTTCAGGCGCCTGGGGCGGCTAGCGGCCAGCCGGGCTTCCTGGGCCAGCAAGGTGGGGTCGGGCTCGTCCAGCAGACCATCGAAGCCCGGCAGATCGAGAGTCGAGCTGATCGCCGCCAAGAACAGCGCGACCGAGACTGCCACCATCACCGCCGCGAGAGAGTCGGATCGCATGTGCACCTCCTCGGGGTACTGTTGCAAGCGCCGTGCCCGCAGCCTCGCCGTTTGGAGCGTGGACTATCGGGTACCTCGAAGCTGTTTCCGTGATATTTCACAGAGCATCCTGTCGAGTTCCACGGCGTCCTTGCAGGGGCAGAGAACGCCCCAGGGAGCAGCTATGCAGGTCGAGAACGAGTTCTGGCGCACCCTGTTCCGAGAGGAGAGCCTGCAGGCAGCCTTCGAGCTCTTGGCGCCAGTGCTGGAAGAACAGCTGGGCATCCGGGGCATCATCCTGCGTCAACTTGACCACGACGAGCACCGGCTCGAGAGCATGGCGCAGGCGGGCCTGCGGCCTGCGGACGGCAAGCCCGGCCTGCGGATAGCCCTGGACGACGGTGACTATCGGGCGCTGCTCTGCTGGGCGCGTCGGGGAGAGTTGCTCCTGCCGGGTGTGGAAGCCCACGCCGACCTGCTCGCTCTGGTCTGCCCGCGCAGCTTGCACTGCGTCCCCGCCGCCGTTCCGCTTCTTCGGGATCTGGACGTGCTGGGGGCGGTGGTCTTTCTCGGCACCGACGCGAGCGCCATCGCGCGCGTGGCCCCGCGGCTCCGGGCGCTGGCTGAGCCTTGCGTCGCGGCCATCCGAAACCACGAACGGATCCGCGAGGCGACCCGCCTGCGAGACGCCCTCGAGGCCGACCGGCGCGCCCTGCTGGGGCGCTTGCAGCGCGAGGACATCTCCGAGGCCATCGTGGGCTCCGAGACGGGGCTGAGGGGCGTCATGCGTCGAGTGGGCCAGGTGGCGGGCACCGACGCGCCGGTCCTGCTGCTGGGGGAGACCGGCTCGGGCAAAGAGGTCATCGCCCGCGCCATCCACGCGGCCTCGCATCGATCCCAGGGGCCGATGCTCAAGGTCAACTGCGGGGCCATCCCCCCCGGGCTGGTGGACTCCGAGCTGTTTGGCCACGAGCGGGGCAGCTTCACAGGAGCCCACGAGCGCCGCCGGGGTTGGTTCGAGCGGGCGGATGGGGGGACCTTGTTCCTGGACGAGCTGGGCGATCTCCCCCTGCCCGCTCAGGTGCGCCTGCTCCGCGTGCTGCAAGAGGGCGTGCTGGAGCGGGTGGGCGGCCAGAAGCCGGTCCACGTGAGCGTCCGGATCGTGGCTGCGACCCACCGGCTGCTCGAGGGCATGATGGCGGATGGTCGTTTTCGCGAGGATCTCTGGTACCGCATCGGGGTCTTTCCCATCGAGATCCCCCCTCTGCGCGACCGGCGGGAGGACATCCCCGCGCTCGCGGCCCACTTCGCGTGGCGGGCTGGCAAGCGGCTCGGTGGACGCCCCCTGAACCCCTCGCCCGAGGACATCCAGCGCTTGCTGGACTACCCTTGGCCCGGCAACATCCGTGAGCTGGCGGCCGTCATCGAGCGCGCCGCCATCCTGGGGGACGGGCGCTGCCTGGAGGTCGCCGCGGCCCTCGGGGTGCGCCGGGCCGGCTCCGGCGAGGCCACGGAGGCCACCGTACCGTCCGCGGAGTCGAGCCAGCAAGCGCCGCTTGGATCTCTCGAGCAAGCCATGGTGGGGCACATCGAGCGCGCCTTGCAGGCCACCCACGGCCGGGTGGAGGGCCCCAAGGGGGCGGCGGCGCTGCTGGATCTCAACCCCAACACCCTGCGGTCTCGTATGCGGCGGCTGGGCGTCGATGCTCGGCGCTTCAGGTAGCCGGCGCGCGGCCCTCACAGGCCCCACCGCCACGGGATCACGATCATCGCCACCGCCATGCACAGGGCGTTCAGGGGCAACCCGACCTTGACGAAGTCCGTGAAGCGATAGCCCCCCGGGCCTTGGACCATCATGTTGGTCTGGTAGGCGATGGGGGTCGCGAAGGCTGCGGAGGCCGCCAGCGCGATGGCGATGGCGTAGGGCCTCATGGGGAGCCCTGCGGCCTCGGCGGCCACCATGGCCACGGGAAAGATCAGCGCAGCCGCGGCCGCGTTGGTGACCAGCGCCGTGAGCAGGGCGGTGGCCAGGTAGGTGGCCGCCAGCGCGCCGAAGGGGCCCAGCGTGGTGTTGACCGCAAGCAGGCCTTCCGCCAGCAGGTCCGCGGCCCCCGAGGCCTGCAGGGCCTGGGAGATGCCCAGTGAGCTGGCCACGACGACGAGCAAGGGTACGTCCAGGGCGCGCTGCACGCCGCGGGAGGTGAGGCAGCGGGTCACCAGGAGCAGCAGCAGGGCGCCCAGGGCCACCAGCAGCATGGGCGCGCCGGTGAGGGTGGGCAACAGCACCAGCCCGGCGATGATGGTCAGGGCCAGAGGTGCGTGCCGGTAGCGAGGCACCGGAGCGCCGTTGACCGACGACACCAGGTAGAAGTCCCGGGAGGCCCGCCAGGTGCGGCCGAAGCCGGCCGATGCCGTGAGCATCAGCGTGTCCCCTGGGCGCAGGGAGATGTCACCGATCTTCTGGTGGATGCGGGATCCCGCGCGGTGGACCGCCAGGACCGCGGCGCCATAGCGCCCCCGGAAACCGGCCTCCCGCACGCTCACGCCCACCAGCCGGGAGTGGTGGGAGATCACCACCTCGTACAGGTCGCTGCGCAGCGCGTCCCCCAGGCTGGTCTGCTCCCGGGGCTGCAGCCCGGGCAGGGCGCGCAGGTCGCCGATGGTCTCGGCGCGGCCCACCAGCGCCAAGACATCATCGGCGAGCAGGACGTGGGTCGGGGACACGGGGTGGAGGACTTCGCCCGCGGCCCGCCGGATCTCCACCAGGAAGAGCCCGGGCAGGTGCCGCAGGCCGGCCTCCTCCACACTGCGCCCGATGAGGGGACTCGATGGCTGGACCACCACCTCCGCCACGAACTCGCGCCAGCTGTCGTCCAGGCTCGACTCCGGGCCGCGGCGCCGAGGCAGCAGCCGGTCGCCCAGGGTGGCCAGATAGAGCATCCCGAGCAGGGCCGTCGGCAGCCCGACCCAGGTCAGCTCGAACATGGTCAGAGGCGCCAGCGACGCTTGGTCCATCAGGCCGGCCACCACAAGGTTGGTGCTGGTGCCGATCAGGGTGCAGGTGCCCCCGAGGATGGCGGCGAAGGACAGGGGCATCAGAAAGCGCGAGGGAGCCTGCCCAGTGCGCCGCGCCAGGTCGTGTACGACCGGGATCAACATCGCCACGATGGGTGTGTTGTTCAGGAAGGCCGACAGCCCGGCGGTGGGGACGGCCACGCGCAGCATCGTGCCCCTCGGGCCGTCGTCCCGTCCCTGTAGCAGGCCTGCGATCAGCCTCAGAGCGCCCGTCTCCCGTGCGGCTTCGGCCACTAGTAGCAGGACCGCGATGGTGGCCGTGGCCGGATTGGAGAAGCCGGACAGGGCGTGATGGGGGGCGACTACGCCGCTCACCATCAGCGCTGCCAGGCCGCCGAACATCACCAGATCCGCCGGGAAGCGGTCGCTGATGAGCAGCAGCACGACGATGAGGACGACGGCCAGCGTGAAGGCGGCGGCGACGGTCATGGGGGTCCATGGGCGACGGGTCGCCAGGCACATTGCAGGGACCATGCCAGGGTCGTTTTTTGTACGTCCGGCCGTTCATCCGTTTCATTTCGTTGGGTCGCCACTTCATGGCAAGGGATGGAGCCAAGTCCACGAAATGTGATGGGCGGTTACAGTGCGACCACGGCTCTCCCGAGCCGTGTGGCGATCATGGCGTTCTTTTCGTTCCGTTCGCGGTCGGGTTCCCTGCGGAGTCCCGTCCTGGCATCGCATAGACTCGGGCCGTGGTGATCTCCACGTGGATGCGGGCTCCGGGCTCGATGCCCCGGAGCAGGCTGGACCTACGGGGGAACTGGGCGAAGAGCGGTCCGGCACCGTCCATGCGCGCCTCTACTTTGACTCTGTCCCCCAGGGGTAGCACGCGCTCCACGACGGCCATGCCAGGATCCGCGCGCCAGAACTTCATGTCATAGGCGCGGATCACCACGCGCACGGGCGACCCGTTCGCATGACCCAGGGTGGGGACGACCAGAGCCCCCCAGTGCAGGTTGCTTCCGTGTACGGAACCGTCCAGCACGTTGACGTCGCCCACGAAGCGCGCGATGAACTCGGTCTTCGGCGTGTCGAGGATCTCCAGCGGGGTGCCCGCCTGCTCCAGGCGCCCATGGCGGATCACGAACACGCGGTCGGCCACCGAGAAAGCCTCCTCCTGGTCGTGGGTCACGAAGACCGAGGTCACGTGGAGCTCGTCATGCAGCCTGCGCAGCCAGCGGCGCAGCTCCTCGCGCACCTGTGCGTCCACGGCGCTGAAGGGCTCGTCCAGCAGCAGGATTCGAGGACGTGGAGCCAGCGAGCGGGCCACGGCCACCCGCTGACGTTGCCCTCCCGAGAGCTGGCTGGGGAGGCGGTGCTCGAGGCCCTCCAGGCCCAGCAGGCCGATCAGCTCGCGCACGCGTGCATCCCGCTCGGCTCTGGGGACCTTCCGCACCTCCAGCCCGAAGCCGATGTTGCGGGCCACGCTCATGTGACGAAACAGGGCGTAGTGTTGGAACACGAAGCCGACGTTGCGCGCGCTGGCGTCCAGGTGGTCCACCCTGTCACCCTCCAGGACCACCCGACCCCCGTCGGCCTGCTCGAGCCCCGAGATGACCCGCAAGATCGTGCTCTTGCCGCCCCCGGACGGCCCCAGCAGGGCGGCCAGCTCTCCATGTCGGATCTCGAAGCTCACGTCGTCGACGGCGACGAAGTCTCCGAAGCGTTTGGACAGGTGCTCTACGCGGATTCCCATCTCAGACCTCCGGGCTGCTCGGTTGCAGCGCCTTCAAGAACGCCAGCAGGGCCATGGTCAGCGCCGCCAGCACGAGGGCCATTCCGTAGGAGGCCGCCTCGAAGCGTGACTCCATGGCGGCGTAGATGAAGACGGTCGCCGTGTCTGTCTTGCCCGCGATGGCGCCGCCCAGCACCATGACGGCCCCGAACTCACCCAGGGAGCGGGCCATTGTGAGCGTGGCGCCGTAGGTCAGGCCGTGGCGGATGTTGGGCAGCGTGACCTTCCAGAAGGTCTTCCAGGTCGAGGCGCCCAGGGTGGCGGCGGCCTGCTCCTCGGTGGTGCCCAGCTCGCGCAGCACGTGGCCCACCTCGCGCGTGGTGAAGGGGATGGTGACGAAGACCGTGCCGAGCACCAGGCCCGGCCAGGCGAAGGTCACCTTCCACCCCGTGCCGAGCAGCAAGGGCTCCAGCAGGCCTCCACGGCCGAAGACCAGGATGTACGCCAGGCCGATCATCACCGGCGAGACGGCCAGGGGCAGGTCCACCATCCAGTCCAGCAGCCGGCGTCCGGGGAAACGATGCCGCACCAGCACGATGGCCGCCAGGACGCCAAGCGCCCCGTTGACCACCACCGCGAGCACCGCCAGCCACACTGAGCGCCACAGGGCCTGGCTGGCTCCGCTCTCAGCCATCTCGTGCCATGCCTGTCCCAGGCCAAGGTCCAGGACATGCCAGGCCATGGCGATCAGGGGCACCACCAGCAGTAGGCCCAGCCAGGCCAGCACCCCCAGCAGCAGGGCCACCCGGCGTAGGGGCCAGTCATAGCGAGAGGGGGCCTTGCTACTCGACATGGCTCGCTCCCGCCAGGCGATTCAGCGCGCGCGCGGCCGGCTGCAGCAGCAGGGCCAGCACCAGCAACACGAGGCAGACCGCGGTGGCCACCTCGTTGCGACCCGCTTCCACTTCGCCGAAGATGAAGACCGACGCGGTCAGGGTGCGCCCCGGGATGTTTCCGGAGACCACCACGATGGAGCCGAACTCGGCCAAGGCGCGCGCGAAGCCCTGCAACGTTCCCCCGGCGATGGCGGGCAGCAAGGGAGGCAGCAGCACGCGCCAGAAGGTGAACAGCAGCCCCGCTCCGAGGGTGGCTGCGGCCTCCTCCTCGGCGGGATCCAGGTCCATCAGCACCGGCTCCACGGCCCGCACCACGAAGGGCAGGGTGATGAACTGCAGGGCCAGCACGATGCCCAGGGGCGCGAAGGCGATGGGGAGGCCCACTGTGTCCAGCCAGGTGCCCAGGGGAGTCTGGGGGCCGAACAGAAAGACGATCATCAGCCCGGCCACCAGCGTGGGGATGGCGAAGGGCAGGTCCACCAGGCCCGAGACCAGGTTCCGCCCAGGGAAGCGGTAGCGCACCAGCACCCAGGCGGTCGCTGTGCCCGTGACGGCGTTCAGCACCGCCGTGAGAGCGGCGGTCCACAGGGTCAGCACCAAGGCCTCGGCGGCGTAGGGTGCGCCCAATGCCTCCAGAAAGGCGCCGGGACCGTCCGCCAGGGCATAGACCACCAGCGTGCCCAGGGGGAGCACCACCAGCAACCCCAGCCAGGCGAAGAGGAGCCCGCGCGCCAGCCAGGGCCAGGGGCTGACGCGGCTCCTGGACGGTGCCGGGGAGGCCGGCAGCGTGGCGGCGTGGGACGAGGAGAGGCCCATCACCTCCTCCGGGCGCTCTCCATGGCGCGGTCGAAGACACCGTCCGGATCGAACAGGTGGGTCGTCACCCGGGGCCAGCCCCCCAGATCCTCGATGGTGAACAGATCCTCAGGCGTGACGAATCGCTCGGTGAGCTCCTGGCCCACCTCGCCCACGATGGGTCGATAGCCATACTTGGCATACATGCGCTGGACCTCGGGCGTGCGCACGAAGTCCACGAAGGCCTCGGCCACGTCGCGGTTGCCGTGAGCGTCAACGTTGGCGTCCACGACCGCGATGGGGTTGACGATCAGGATGGTGGAGCGGGGCACCACATAGTCGTACTGCTTGCCGATCAGCTTGGCGGTCAGCACCTCGTTCTCGTAGGTGATGGCCACATCCCCCACCCCCTGCTCGAAGGTCAGCACCGACTCCCGCGCGCCCTTGTCCATGATCCGCACGCGGGCGAGCACCTGGGAGATGAACGTGAGCGTAGAGAGCTCGTCGTCTCTCGGGACCTCCGCATAGCCCCTCATGGACGCGCCATACAGGGCGGCGATGTTCCACATGGCGCCGCCCGAGGTGCGGGGGTTGGGCGTCACCACATCGACGTCCGTGCGCGTGAGATCCCCCCAGTCCTGGATGCCCTTGGGGTTGCCCGGACGGACCGCGGGCACGGCGATGGAGGCCGTGACCATGCCACCCCAGGCGTCGTCCTTCCAGTCATGGGTGATCAAGCCAGCGTGGACGATGCGCTGAATGTCGGGCTCCAGGGACAGCGCCGCGATGTCGGCCTCGAAGCCGCCTACGATGGCCCGCGACTGGCCGCCGCTGCCCTGGTAGGAGGTCTCGACGACCACCTCCTGGCCGGTCTTGTCCTTCCAGTAGGCCAGGAAGGCAGGGATGATCTCCTTGTCGTAGGCATCCCGCGGCGTGGCGTAGGCGCCCAGGGTCAGGGTGCGCTGCAGGGGAGCCTGGTCGGGAGAGGAGTGAGCCTCGCCGAGGGGAGACGCGCCCGTGCAGCCGGCGATCAGGACGCTCAGCGAGGCCGCCGCGAGGGCCGTGACGGGACCAATGAGGAGGATCGAAGCGAAGGGCGATGGTTGTGGCATGGGGCGACTCCTTGCCGTTTTCTGAAAGTGTCCGAGAGTGCCTGAAAGCAAGGGGCGTGCCACCCGGGCG
>ERZ890953.320-NODE-320-length-28746-cov-5.261580_pt1 | contig 28746 bp, 28 predicted proteins | sample MGYA00521264_ERZ890953 | MGnify/ENA primary metagenome ERZ890953 (study PRJEB32303, sample SAMEA104408629) | aquatic metagenome | biome: Brackish water; feature: Chemocline; material: water | place: Baltic Sea | collected 2014-10-26T21:54:00 | depth 200 m ...
GATGAGATAGACCTGTGGACCCCTGAACAGGGGGTGCTATGGATACATCTGGAGTACAGCGACTCCTATGTGCATGACTGGCTGCTGAATAAAAGTGGTCTGGATGATGTCACTGCGGAGGCCCTACTCGCCGATGAAACCCGGCCCCGTAGTATATTAAATGCCAGTGGTTTGTTATTGACATTACGAGGTATGAATCCCAACCCTGATGCTAATCCGGAAGATATGGTGGCAGTGCGCCTGTGGAGCGATGGTAATCGAATCATAACGACAAGAAGGCGCAAGCTACAGACCACCAGTGAAATAAGCGACTTACTCGACAAAGGCAAAGGCCCTTTTAATGCTGGAGAGTTCGTGGAAATGCTTACCGACAGGATGGTAGTGCGCATGTCGGATGAGATTGAGCAGATAAGTGATAATGTGGATGATCTGGAAGAGATGGTGTTAACCATGGAATCCTATGAGTTACGCCCGAAAATTGCTGAGTTACGCCGCAATGCTATCGGTCTACGACGTTATCTGGCACCGCAACGGGAGGCTGTATCACGCCTTTATGGCGAAAAGGTGGACTGGCTGAGTGATATGGATCGATCACGTTTGAGAGAAAGTGCAGACCGTACCACGAGATATATAGAAGACCTCGATCTGGCTCGAGAACGGGCCGTCGTAGTGCAGGAAGAGCTATCCAGTCGCCTGTCCGAAAAAATGGATCGCACCATGTATGTTCTTTCTATTGTAGCGGCGATATTTCTGCCGCTGGGCTTTTTGACCGGGTTGCTGGGCATTAATGTGGGCGGTGTTCCCGGAACCGATTTCAAAGGTTCGTTCCTGATTTTCTGTTTGCTACTGGTGATCGTGCTAATAGTGCAAGTCTGGTTTTTTAAGCGTAAAAAATGGATGTAAACTATCTGATCGCTGGATTTTGATTGCAGATTTTAAGTTTTACAGGATTACTGCCGGGGTGCAATGCCCCGGCTCTTCTGGATTAAACAACCTGGTTATTGCTGCAATTACAAAACATGGGGTTTATGTCTATTAACGCACCAGTTGTGCTTCAATAGTGTCACGTAACTGTCGATTACCGAGTTGTTCGATTAGCGTTAAAGCAAAATCCATCGCGGTGCCCGGACCTCTTGAAGTGATAACATTATCATCAATTTCAATAGCATTTTCAGAAACAGAAAAGTCTGAACAGTCAGTCTGATTGAGTGCCCCAGGGTAACATGTTATTTTTTTACCCTGAAGAATTCCTGCAGCGGCTAGTGCTTTGGGCGCAGCGCAAATAGCGGCTATTTTTTTATGTTGTTGATGTTGCTGTTTGATTAGTAGCTGGATGCTTTCATTATCGCGCAGGTTGTCAGCACCGGGCAATCCTCCGGGTAAAACGATCAGGTCAAACTGCTGGTTTAAAACCTTATCAATCGATGTGTCAGGTATGACAACATTTTGCCGGCTGGCACGAACGGGTTTGTCATCCAGGCCGGCCGTAATGACATTGAATCCGGCACGTCTCAGCAGGTCAATGACCGTGATTGCTTCTAGTTCTTCAAATCCTTCTGCAAGTGGGACAAGTACGTTGGCCATGATGTTTTTTCCTGTTGTTGGTAATCGAGTAACTGCGAAAGAGTCATGAACTGATAGTTCTCAGTTGTTTCAGTCAGTTTGCTCTGTAATATATCGATTGTTGACGAATAAGGGTGAGCGATTGCAATGGCTGAACCATTATCGCTGGCTTTTTCCAGCCACAGGTTATATTGGAATACTATTGACTCGGGATTAGTATGATCATAATCCAGAAAAATATCTCGTTTTAGTGAAGGAACTCCGGCTCTCAGAGCCTGCTGATAAGCCTTGCTTAACGCAGTGGTTCTGCTGTCCAGGAAATAAAATTTGGTATTGAACTGTTTTATAGACTCCATGATGGGACGCATGATATATCCCATGCCGGTGAGCTTGCTGCCCATATGGTTATTGATGCCACGAATATAGGGAACTTCCTTTAGCATGTTATCGACGTTCGCGGTGATTTCATCTTCACTCATGTCTTCATCGAGTGTGCTTAACTCGACATGTTTTCCTCTGGCGAGTGACTGCATTGGCATGTGCAGCATGATTTCATGCCCGTTTTGATGAGCAAATTCAGCTATTTTTTTATCGTAGGTGGTCTCGGGGATAATAGCAAAAGTGTGTTGTCCGGGAAGATTTAAGACCTGTTTGGCAATTTCGAAGGAATAACCGAGATCATCAACAACCAGTGCCAACACGGGTTTATCCGCATTGGCACTACTCAAAAAAAGAGTACTAGCTAAGGCAAGCGTTCTTCTGATCATCCGTGCTTCTGTTGTATTTTGTTCGCAATAGTTAAACCTTTTAGCAGGTTAAGAGCTTCAAATAACTGATAATCTGTTTCTGATAGAGCTTCTTTTTTGCTATCTTTGGTTTCGGTTTCATCCACTGCTGTAGTTTCATCCGTTGTCGGAGCATCTTCAGTCGTGCCAGATTCATCTTCAGGGTTACTCAGGTGTCCGGTTAGATCCTTTTCTGAAATGGTTTTAGGCGATTTTTTTCGATCAGAGACTTCGAGATTTCTAAGTACGATGTCGGGTACGATACCTTCAGCCTGAATTGAGCGTCCATTTGGCGTGAAATAACGGGCTGTGGTCAGCTTTACTGCAGAACCGTTACGTAATTCCTGAATTGTCTGTACGGAGCCTTTACCAAAAGTTTTAAAGCCCATGATGATAGCCCGTTTGTGATCCTGCATAGCGCCAGCCACAATTTCTGAAGCGGAGGCTGAGCCACCATTTACCAGAATAACCAGAGACGCTCCATTTAATATGTCGCCGGGTGTAGCTGTGTATTTCATGCTGGAATCATCGATACGACCTTCAGTATAAACAATTAATCCGTCATCAAGAAAAGCATCAGATACGCCTACGGCTCCGTTTAAAACGCCACCGGGGTTATTGCGCAAATCAAGAACCAGTCCTTCAAGTTTAGCTTCTTCCTGAAGTGCCGACACCGACTTTAACAGGTCAGTCGCTGTGCGTGATTGAAAATTAGTGATGCGTATATAACCATAACCGGGTTCCAGCATGCGCTTTTTAACACTTTTAACACGAATGATTTCTCGAGTGATGGTGATAACCAGAGGTTTGGTTTCGCCTTCGCGGACGATAGTGAGCTTAATATCTGTGTTTGGTTTGCCGCGCATCAGTTTAACGGCTTCAGTCAAAGTTAAGCCTTTGACTGGTTTTTCATCCAGTCGAATAATCAGATCCTTTGCCTGGATTCCTGCTCTGGAAGCGGGTGTGTCATCAATCGGAGATATAACTTTAATGAAACCGTTTTCCATACCTACTTCTATGCCCAGTCCTCCAAATTGACCGGTTGTACCAATGCGCAGGTCGTTGAATTCTTCGGTATCGAGGAAAGAAGAGTGTGGATCAAGTCCTGATAACATGCCTCGAATTGCATCCTCCAGCAATTTTTTATCATCAACCGCTTCGACATAGTCTGATTTTATGCGTGAGAAAACATCAGTGAAGGCCTGTAAATCTTCAAAAGGTATGGATTGGGCATCGTCTTTAGTGGCATAAACACTGTGGCCGATGGCGAGTGACAGGCCGATAAGTATGCCGGTAATGAATAAAGTCGATGTTCTAAGTTTTTGAAGCATGTAAATCTCCGATAATTTGATATTTATTGTAGACCAATTGATGGCTTATAAGTTGTTATTTTTATGCGCAATTCATTAATGAGTAGTCTGCGCTAAATAGTGGTAAACCAGTTACCGGTTTTACACCAGCGCGAAGGATTTTGTGGTTTGCCTTTTTTTCGTATCTCAAAATACAGGCCATCCTTGCTTTGACCGCCACTATTTCCGATGCTACCGATGATCTCTCCAGGTTCTACCCATTCGCCCGTGGCCTTAAATAATGATTCGTTGTGGCCATATAAAGATAAATAGCCATCACCATGGTCGATAATGATTAAATTACCCATGCCCCGTAACCAGTCAGAGAAGGCGACTCTTCCATGTGAAATAGCGCGCACATTATTACCTCTGCGTGAATTTATTACAACGCCCTGCCAGCGCAGGTTTGACGGAGGTTTGATACGCCCAAATAACTTTTTCACATCGCCCTTCACAGGCCAGGAGAGTTTACCTTTAAGCGCTGAAAATTTGCTGTCTGGTTGTGGGGCAGGGGTTTCAACCAGGATTTTGGAAAGTGAATCAATCAGTTGTGTCAGGTTTTTAGCATCATCTTCCAGCTTTGTCAGGTGTTTACCCTGCTTTTTTAGCTCTCTGTCCAGGTTGTTAACGATATTCTGACGTTCTATCCGGTCCGAACTTAAACTGGATTTTAATGTTTCCTGCGTTCGTAAAGTCTGTTCAAGGTCTTTCTTTGCGGCAATAATTTCTTTTTCATTCTGCACTAGTCGCTCAAAGTTTTGTTTTGATGTGTCGATTTGTTTGAGCCGGAAGTTTGAGAAGTATTCGTAGTAAGCCAGGTTGCGTTGAAGGTTTTCGGCATTTTTTTGAGAGAATAATAATTTCACCTGTTCCTGGTTACCCAGTGTGTAGGCAGTATGAAGTTGTTCGGATAATTGTCGATTATGTCTGGCGATATCGTTTTGAATTGTCCTTTTACTTTTATTTAATTTGGCTAAAGAACGCTGCCTGGTTTTAATGGCCCGTCGGGAATCCCTTATTTTATTACTGAGTTCTCCAATTTGTTTTTCTATCTGCCTTAGTTTGCGATTATAACTGGATTTGCTATTTTCCTTAACTTCAATTGTTTTACGTAATTTTTCAATTTTCGATTTGAGCTGTGTCAATTGTTTCTGGGTTTTTGCTTTATCCGCAGCAAAGCCTGCTGAATTTAAAGCAAAAATTAAACATAAGAAGAGTACTACAGGGAGGCGCATTTAAAATTTGAAAAATTTGTAATTGATTGAATTTAATGGGTATTTTTTCGTATTCCACATAAATTTTAGTATTTAACCGCGTTCTTTTGAGATAATACTTTAATTACTCAGCTAAGGCGATAGTGAACTGTAGACAAACCGTTATTTATCGCCCATAATGGTTACCTAATATTAGCAAATGATTATGTTGATGAGACTAGATACAATACTGCCAGGCGGAACGCCCCAGCTATTAACACGCGATGAAGATATAGAAAGAGCTTCCAGATCCCTTAAAGCCATGTCACACCCCTTACGTTTAAAAATATTATGTACGTTAGGTGATCAGGAAGTAAGTGTCCAGGGTATTGTGGAAAATGTAGGGACTTCTCAAAGTAATATTTCACAGCATCTTGCTATTTTGCGCGATAAAGGTATTTTAGCGTCCAGGAAAGATGCTAACAGAGTATATTACCGTGTGGGCGATGCCCGTACATTACGCTTAATCAGTATGATGCAAGAAGTCTTCTGTACAAATTAAATATATGCTAGATCAAATTTTAGAGTTCTCTACCAATCATCCTATATTGGTACCGTCTTTTTTTGCGCTAATCGGCCTTATTCTATTCACCGAGTTTCGTAATTTCACACAGAAATTTTCAACGGTGGGGCCTTCCGCAGCTATATCTATTATAAATCACGATAATGCTGTGTTACTGGACGTAAGAGAGGTAAGTGAAGTTAGCAGCGGCTCAATGTTGAATGATGCGTTACATATTCCTTTAAGTACTATTAGTAAGCGATTATCTGAATTAGACAAATATAAAGATCAATCTGTCCTGGTGTATTGTCGTAGCGGAAATCGTTCAGGTTCTGTCTGCCGCACACTGAGTGGCCGCGGTTTTGAAAAAGTTTATAATCTTGCCGGTGGAATCATGGCCTGGGAAGATGCTCATTTGCCTGTTTCGAAAAATGGTAAAAGCAGTAAAACCAGAAAGCGTAATAAATAACGTCATATGCCTGAGATAATAATCTATAGCAGCGGTTTTTGCCCTTACTGTTCCTGGGCAAAAAAAATGCTTGATAGTAAAAATGCTGAATATAGTGAGATTCGTATTGATCAGGTTGAAGGAGCTCAGCAGGAAATGCTGGCTAAAAGTAAAGGCCAGATGACCGTACCGCAAATTTTTATTGGTACTTTTCATGTAGGCGGTTACACCGATATGGTTAAACTGGATCAGCAGGGACAACTGGATCCTCTGCTGCAGGAGCAGTAGTTAGTAATAATTGATTAGTTTATGGACTTAAACTGCTGAAAACCCCTCTCTCCCTGATTCAAAATAATCTACCCCTTCAGTCCGCTTATTCCGGGCGTGTTTGTTTTTATATGTTGCTCTTAAACTAACAAATTCATTATTTTTCTGTTAATCTTTGCCCGCTGTTTCTCTGAATAAACAGTAACTACTCTAATAACTCTGATAAAAGTAAGAAATATGACTGATAAACCTGCAGCTGAAAACCAGTTTTCAATCCAGAAACTCTATATAAAAGATATCTCGTTTGAATCTCCCGATACACCTTCGGTTTTTACCTTTAAAAACTGGGAGCCCCAAATTGAATTAAACCTGAATAATGCAAATAAAAAGGTATCTGAGGGTGTGTACGAAGTTGTACTGAGTGTCACTTCAACCGTAAAAAATAACGATAAAACTGCATTTTTAGTTGAAGTTCATCAGGCTGGAATTTTTAATATCAGTGGGTTTAATGATCAGGATCTCAAGTATATTCTGGGGTCTCAGTGCATGAATATTCTTTTTCCATATGCACGTGAAGTTGTTTCAGATTTGACTAACAGAGGTGGTTTCCCACCTTTATTGTTAAACCCTGTCAATTTTGATGCATTATTTGCACAGGCTCTTCAAAAACAGCAACAGGAAGCAGGTAAAGAAGAAGTTAAGCATTAAGTCTGCTCTGGTATGGTAAAGATTGATAAAGTTGCAGTTATTGGTGCCGGTTCATGGGGTACGGCTCTGGCACTACAGCTGGCAAGAAACGGTCTCCAGGTAAATTTGTGGGGGCATGAAGAAGGGCATATCAATAACCTTATCGCTGACAGGCAGAATACCGAGTTTTTACCGGGCATTGCTCTTCCCGAAAACATCAAACCGACAGCTTCTCTGAATGAAGCTGTTGAGGGTGTGCAACATATTCTGATTGTTATACCCAGTAAGGCTTATCGCGAATTTTTATCCAGCTTAAAACCACTGATCAATAAACAAACTCGAGTTTTCTGGGCCAGTAAAGGTTTTGAAATTGAAACCGGGAAATTCTTGCATGAAGTGGTTATTGAAGAGCTGGGTATCGAGCATTATGGGGTGATCTCAGGACCGACATTTGCTACAGAAGTCGCAAAAAACTTGCCGGCTTCGGTAACTTGCGCAGGCAATAAGGCGGAATCGACACAGGAATTTGCAGATTTATTACATGGCGCTCACTTTCGCTGCTATACCTCTGATGATGTCATTGGTGTGGAAATCGGCGGAGCCCTGAAAAATGTACTGGCTATTGCTGTCGGCGCAGCAGATGGACTCGGGTTTGGTGCCAATACTCGAGCCGCTTTAATAACCAGAGGACTGGCCGAAGTGATGCGTTTTGGTGAAACGATGGGCGCTAAAAAAGAAACCTTGATGGGGCTTTCCGGTTTAGGTGACCTGATATTAACCAGTACTGATAATCAAAGCCGAAATAGACGGTTTGGGTTGGCTTTAGGGCGGGGCGGTGATGTAAATCAGGCAATAAAATCTATTGGTCAAACAGTAGAAGGCTACCGGGCAGCTAAAGCAATTCACTTTATGGCGCAAAAAAAAGGCGTTGTACTACCCATTATGGGGCAGGTTTATAAAGTGTTATACGAAGGTAAGAAGCCTGCTGAGGCGGTATCAGAGCTGGAAAGTCGAGAACAAAAATCTGAATTTGAATCTTCCTGATATCAGTTAGATAATTTATCGCTAAATCGATGTCACTTCAATAAACTCATGTTTAATATAGCACTGTTCGAACCACGCATCGCACCAAATACCGGCAATATCATCAGGTTAGTAGCAAATAATGGCTGTCGTTTGCATTTAATCGAACCACTTGGGTTTGAGCTGGAAGATAAGCAATTACGTCGTGCTGGTCTGGACTATCATGATCTGGTGAATGTGACCCGGTACTTAAATTATGCCCAGTTTGCAAAGGCGATGACAGGTAGCAGAATTTTAGCCTGTACTACCCGTGGGCAGATTTCATACGATCAAATACAATATCAGAAGGGTGATGTTTTACTGTTTGGTTCGGAAATCTCGGGTTTATCTGCAGAAGTTCATGCGCAGATTCCACAGAAATTTAAAATTAAAATACCCATGATGCCTTCTAACCGGAGTTTAAATTTATCAAATTCTGTGGCTATCATCAGTTATGAGGCCTGGCGACAGCTTGGATTTGTAGAAGCTCAATAAATATGGACCTGGTGCTTTTTTAGCTTCATAGTTGAACCAGGCTAGGCAGGATAATGCTGTTATTACATAAGGTTTAACCGGTTAATATTGGTCTTCGGCAGGGGGAAGTGAGTAATATGGTTCATCTCGATGCTAAATCACATTTTTTCTTGTATTATTTCAATTAACAACTAATCTTTAACTGTTGTAACAGGTAGTTATCTGGTTTTCTTTAAGCTAACTCTAGAAAAATAAAAATAATCTCTTAAAAACTCAATAAATTAAACGAGATAGTTGAATGCCCGGCTTTTTTTCATCAAAAAATAATCGATCTCAAGTCGGTATTGATTTTATGCCTACAGGTATTGCGGCGGTCGAAGTGAGTATCGACAGTAAAAATCGCGGGCTTGTTCTGCGCAGTGATTTTCTTCCTGCTGTTGGTCGCGCCGAGCAGTCTAAAGTGTTACGTACGTGGGTGTTGAATAATAAATTACAGGATACTCGCTGCAATAGCTTGATATCAAAACATGATGTGCAGTTATTTCAACTTGAAAAACCTGCGGTAGAAGAAGATGAATTATTACAGGCGGTGAGCTGGAAAGTTAATGATTTAATTAACTATGATATAGCAGCAGCTGTGGTCGACGTATTCCAGTTACCTTCTTCCCCAAAAAGCCCTCTGCACTATATTAATGCGGTCGTTGCCAACGAAGTCGTGGTAGGAAGTTATGTAGAGAGTATAAAGCAGTCGGAGTTAAGCCTTAATGCTATCGATGTGCATGACCTGGTCACCAAAAACTATTGTAGGATTTGTGATGTAGAAAATGCGACAGTGGCTGTTTTGCAACTATCAGATACTGAGGGTCTGGTGACTATTTATCACGATCAGGACTTGTACGTAGCTCGTGACTTTAAAATCGGTTTAATGGAGATTGAATCGGCTTTAGATGAAGATGAGTCAACTTACGATTCTCTGTTGCTCGAATTGCAGCGCTCGATGGATTATTTTGAAAGTACTTATGGTCTTGGTATGGTTCAGAAAATGCTGATTTTTCCGCAGACCCCTGAAACAATGCGTATGGCTAACTACGTTCAGAATTATGTGACTTATGAGATGGATTTTGCACATGTCAATGTAGAAAAAAACGGTCAGCTGGAGCAGATAGATAAGCATTGTTTTCCGGCTTATTGTGCCGCACTGCGTGGTATTAAAGCATGATAGTACAGGAGATAAATCTCTATCAGGATCGTTTTAAAGAAAAGAAAATACTGCTTTCTTCTTTACATTTGTTAGTGCTTAGCGGGCTTTTGCTGTTATTTCTGGTCTTTTCCAGTTATTGGTATAACCGGCAACTGCAACTGGTTGAAGATCAAAATAATGACCTTCAAAGCAACAGGGAGCAAGCGACCAGGGCGCTTGAAGAACAACGAAACAAATTAAACATCTTATTGGCTGATACCCGGATAGATGATCAAATTTCTAAAATTTCGATGGATATATCTATTCGTAAAAGGATCTTCAGTTTTGTCTCTACTAATGAATTTGGCTCTGGAAAGGGATTTTCCAGTCAGCTCAATGCGCTGGCGGAAATCCAGGTAAACAATGTCTGGTTAAATGAGATATCCCTTGCGGAGGATGATATTAAATTAACAGGTAGTGCGTTACAGGCAGAGAAAATACCCGAATACTTTAACCTGTTTCGGCAGCGTCAACTTTTCTATGGCAAGGTATTTGAAGACTTTGAGCTAAATCGTAAAAATCAACAGGATTGGAAAGTTGATTTTCTAATTGCCAGCCAGGCTACTTTAAATGAATAAACAACTACAGGAGATTGCTTCAAAAATTGATGCGCTATCGTTCAGAGAGCGTCTGATGATCTTGATTACCCTGTTTGTGTTGATCTGCTTTATCTGGTGGAATTTTTCTGCAGTTTCGACATTATCGAAAACCAGGCAACTTAAGCAACAAAATAATACCCTGCTGAATGAAATTGAATCACTTGAAAATACTGCTGCAGTAATACAAAAGCGGATAAAAAATGGTGTGCATGTCGCCAAACAACAGAAACTTGAATTGCTTATACTGGAATTTGAAAAGGTGAGTGACGCGCTGGATCAAAAAACACAGGCATTAATTGAACCGGATGAAATGTTTGAATTAATGCAGCAATTAATATTTGCGGAATCAAAATTAAAATTAACGTCAATGAAGCGTAAACAGGTAAAACCGGTGTTTGAGCCAGATAAGGATGAAGCTGAGGAGCAACAACCTAAAATTTACAGGCATGTGTTACAGGTTAACTTTGAAGGGCGTTATCAAAATATCCTGGAATATATTCAAAAAATGGAAGCGCTGGAGTGGAAATTAATATGGGACAGGATAACCCTTAAAACTGCTGAGTATCCTATAATCAAGGTAAATATTGAAATTTCAACTTTGAGTGATAATAAAAACTGGGTAGGGTTATAAGTGAAGTTCTGGTTACTAATTATTAGCGGTCTGATTTCAGCACAGAATGTGTTGGCTGATTTTAATGATCCAATGCGTCCGCCAGCCTATGCACTGGAAAAATTCAGGCTAGCAAAAATTAAAAATACAGTAACCGCTCCTTCAACAAAAGTTACTCCGCTAAAAAAAGAGAGCTGGGTCTTGACCTCTATCCTTTTTTCAAGTCAAAGGCAGCATGCCATTATCAATAATAAACTGGTAAAAAAAGGTGATTCGATAAAGGGGGCAAAACTCATTAGTTTGAAACCTGATAGTGTTCAGCTGTTGTCGAAAGGTAAAATCATAAATTTAAAAATTTATGAGTCTCGTGCTAACTTTAAGTCGATAAAAAAATCTCTTCACGAGAATAAAATATGACGAAGTCAGAATTATATCTATGTGTGCTGTGTGTATTATTGTCAGCCTGTTCTAGCAGGCATATTAATGATATAAGTCAGCAGACGAGGGACACTATTCAAACGGAAATGCAACAGGCCGGAATTAATACTGCTCAGCAACCGGTAATACCCTCCGCTGAAATAATGAATGACTTAAGGCCTTCTACCGGCATGGTGATTGCCGGGCTTGACTCTGATGAATTAGCTGACCCCCGTTTTGATATAGCTGTTGCGAATGCATCTGCCGATGTATTTTTTATGAGCCTGGTATCAGGTACTGATGTAAATATGATTGTTCACCCGAGTGTGTCGGGAAATATCAGTCTGGATCTAAAAAAAGTAAGCATTAAAGAAGTGATGGATCTTACTCGTGAAGTATATGGTTACGAGTATAAAGAAACCGACAACGGGTATATTGTATTGCCGGCCAGAATTCAATCAAGGATATTCCAGGTTAACTATTTAAATATTAACCGCGATGGTGAGTCCAGCATGACGGTAAGTTCCGGTCAGATTGCTTCTTCAGATAACAATAACTCTTCCACTAACAGTGACTCAACTCAAAACAGCAATAATACGACAACCACCCAATCGAGTAGTATTAAAACGTCCAGTAAAGCAAATTTCTGGGCTAACTTACATTTAACCATTAGCTCTATTGTCGGTGGTGCAGCCGGTCGATCTGTGGTGGTTGATCAGCATGCCGGGCTGGTTATTGTTCGTGCCATGCCGGGAGAGCTACGCGATGTCGAAGAGTATATTTCCAGCGCGCAACAAAATTTACAGCGACAGGTAATCCTCGAAGCAAAAATTATTGAGGTTAAATTAAATGACAGTTTTCAATCTGGCGTTGACTGGGCAGCCTTATCTCAATCGTCCGGAGATAGTGTTTTTCTGGGGCAGGCAAGTATCGAAAATGGTAATTCAAGTATCTATGATGCAAATGGTCAGTTAGATACCACTTCCTCTTTAAGTGGATTAGGTGAGGCAGGTTTTGCCAACCTTTTTGCAATTGGCGGGGCAACCGATAATTTTGGCGCTTTACTTCGTTTACTCTCCACTCAGGGAGAAGTGCAGGTGCTATCCAGTCCGCGAGTATCTACTTTAAATAATCAAAAAGCGGTTATAAAGGTGGGTTCGGATGAATTCTTTGTGACTGAGGTTTCATCAACAACTTCATCGGGAGCAACCTCAACCGTTACCACTCCGGATATCACTCTAACCCCATTTTTTTCCGGTATTGCATTAGATGTAACGCCTCAAATAAGTCCGGATGATCAGGTTATATTACATGTTCATCCGAGTGTCAGTGAAGTGAATGATCAGACTAAAAATATTACCCTGGCAGGGCAGACTCAGCAGTTACCTCTGGCGTTGAGCACGGTTCGTGAATCAGACTCGGTTGTTAAGGCAAGAAGCGGTCAAATAGTCGTTATTGGGGGCTTGATGCAAAATCGAACGGCTAATGATGACGGGAGTGTACCGATGTTAAGTAACATACCTGTACTTGGTAATTTATTCCAGCAGAAACGTAGACAGAATACGCGAAGCGAGCTGATTATATTATTAAAACCTATTGTGGTGAAAGGTGATAAAACCTGGACTGACTATATACAACAAAGCCAACACAGGATTGATAACTTACAGAAAGCTCAGCAATCTCAACAATCTCAGCAATCTGAGATAGAGAATGAATAATGTATGAAGATTATTACAGCCTTTCTGAAAAACCATTTAATCTGACACCTGATACTGATTTCTATTATCAGAGCATGCCCCATCAGGAGGCTCTTAATGTACTGCTGGTGGCAATTAGAAGTGGTGCCGGGTTTGTAAAGTTAACAGGAGAAGTGGGTACCGGGAAAACTTTGTTATGCCGTAAGCTACTCGATCTACTGGATGACAGCTACCAGACTATCTACATACCGAACCCCTACATGAGTTGCGATGCATTACTGAAGGCCGTCGTTGAAGAAATGGGGTTACTGGATACCCTTAAAGACGATAACTATTTATCCTGTATCAATCGCGAGTTGATCAATAATGCTCAGCAAAATAAGCAGACCATTATTCTGCTGGATGAAGCGCAATCATTACCGGTGGAGAGTCTTGAAGCAATTCGCCTGTTGAGTAATCTCGAAACCAGAAAGAAAAAGCTGGTGCAGATCGTTTTATTCGGTCAACCCGAATTAGATATCAGGTTGCAAAAAAAAAGTATACGTCAGTTACAGCAGCGCATTATTCATGCCTGTCATTTAAATAGTTTAACGATAGAAGGTTTAGCTCGCTATATTGAACACAGGTTAGATGCAGCCGGTTATTTCGGGCCGCAACTGTTTAATGAGGCTGCGATTAAATGCCTGTTTAATAAAACTAAAGGGGTACCACGTTTAATTAATTTACTTTGTGACAAGTCAATGATGTTGTCTTTCGCTGCGGGGGAATTTTATGTATCAGACAGGCATATTCAGATGGCAGCAAGAGACAGTAAACAGGTTAAAAGGGTGATGCTGCAGAAATTTAACCTGGCAAGTTCTGTAGCAATACTCGCTTTAATTTCCAGCTCTCTGGCTCAATTATTTTTTCCTGCGTCATGAGCGTCATTAATAATGTGTTAAAGGATCTGGAGCATAAGCCTTCTGCTTTTACACCTCTGGATCTGGCTGATTTACCCGCTACAAAAAAAATCCGGCATCGAAAATCAGCATAATTTTACCTGTTTTTGTATTGCTGTTTATTGTTTTGGTAACTTTTTTCGTATATTTTCAACCGACAAAGCAGGAAGCTAATAAGCCTGAGGTCTTAACACAGACAGTTGACGTTGCTACCGATAAACAGCTAATTGCAGATACTATTGAGAAGCCGGTTGCTCCACTATCGTTAGTGAGTAATGACACTGAAACAGTTGAATTTACCGGTTTGCAGATAAACGAGTCGAATGAATATCTGGAACTTACTCTGAAATTACCATCAGGAGCGCAGAGTTTCCTGAAAGAAAGTAGTTTAAACCGATATGTGTTTTTAATATCAAACACTTCAAAAAAAATAATTATTCCTGAGATTAAGGATAATATATGGCTGGACAGGATAGTCTTCAAAGAAACCAGTGCTGGGCAGGAAATTCAATTTTACACGATGGATAAAGTACTGGTAGAAACCCGTTATAGCGAGCAGCAGCAAGGCAATTACTGGCTAATTAGATTAAAACACTCGAAACCTGAAAAAATAGTAAAACAAACAAACAGGCTAGTTGATATGGCCAAAAAAACTACACTATTAGAACCGGTTAAACAATTGCCGAAAAGTCTGAAACAAAAACCTGATTCCGCACAGGGAAAAAATGATACACATGATTATATTGTTCCTGAAAAAACTGTCAGGCTTTCGATAAAACCCGTTACAGTAAAGGAAACTCATGAAGAGCTTTTGAGGAAAGCGCAATTGGATATTCAGCAACAGGACTGGACTGGTGCTAAGCTGAAGTTAACGGGGTTGCTTGGTTCAAAGTTGGATAAAAAAGCCAGAGTAATTCTTTTAACACTGCTTAAACAGCAGAAAAAACTGGGTGAACTTAAAATTCTGCTTTCAAAAAGTATTGAATTATATCCGGGTGATGCGGATTTTTTTGCGATGGATGCGGACCTGCTGTTTACCGAAAAAAATTTTTTGACATTGCTGGAACGCTATAAAAATAATGTTAAAAACAAGAATATTATTAATTTTGTGGCGGCTTCATTTCAAAGTATTTCACAGTATGATAATGCGATAAATTACTATCAAATATCTTTAAAAATAGATCCACAGCAACCCCGTCAATGGATAAGCCTGGGGATTTCTCAGGAGCATGTTTCTCAATATGAGAGAGCAAGGCAGGCTTACCGGATGGCACTTAATAGCGGGTCTCTAAATAACAGCTTACAATCTTTTATTCAGAATAGACTGCAGCAATTGAGTGATAGTGCAGATTAACACAGGTAATAGTAAATGGCTTTCAGGAAAAAAATAAGACTGGGTGATTTGCTGGTAGATAAGGGACTTATTACCAGTGATCAGCTTAAGCTGGCATTGCAGGAGCAGAAAAAACTGGGTCGAAAACTGGGTTCTACACTAGTCGAACTCGGGATGATCGACGAAGATAGTATTCTTAATTTACTATCGGGCCAGTTAAGCATTCCGTTGATCGATTTAACAAATTATCCCTACAATGAAGAAGTTGTTAGAACGCTTTCGGAAAGTATTGCCAGAAGATATCGTGCCATAGTGCTGGAAGATAGAGCTAATGACTATCTGGTTGCCATGGCAGATCCTACTGATCTGTATGCTGTTGATGAAATTCAGTCCAAATTATCTAAGCCGTTGAGCCAGGCGATTGTTCGCGAAAATGACCTGCTGGAAACTTTTGACAGGGTATATCGTCGAACTGAAGAAATCAGTGCGCTGGCTGAAGAGTTAGGCCTCGAATTGTCTGCAGGTAGCGATGATTTATCTAAGTTACTGCAGGGCGAGATGACAGAAGCACCTGTTGCAAAGTTATTGCAATCAATTTTCGAAGATGCGGTGCAGGTAGGTGCGTCAGATATTCATATCGAACCTGATAAAAAAGTAATCAGAATCAGGCAAAGGGTTGATGGGATACTACATGAACAGGTCATGAAAGAAATTCAGATTGCTCCTGCTGTTGTCGTGCGTTTGAAACTGATGGCAAATTTAAATATTTCTGAAAAAAGATTACCCCAGGATGGCCGCTTTAGTATGGTGGTCAGCGGGCGCGAAATCGATGTGCGGTTATCTACTATGCCTGTTCAACATGGCGAATCTATAGTTATGCGTCTGCTCGATCAAACGAAAGGTGCACTGAATATAGAATTGCTTGGTATGCCTCCCGAACTGTTGAAGCGGTTTCGTAAAAACTTTCATTTGCCGCATGGCATGATCCTGGTGACCGGCCCAACCGGTAGTGGTAAAACGACATCTCTTTATGCTGCTTTGCAGGAGCTTAATAAGGCAGAGTCAAAAATAATTACAGTAGAAGATCCTGTCGAATATCAATTAAGCAGAATTAGTCAGGTCCAGGTAAACCAGAAAATAGGGTTAAATTTTGCCTCGGTGTTGCGATCCGCTTTACGCCAGGATCCCGATATAATAATGATCGGTGAAATGCGTGATGCTGAAACCGTGGAAATAGGGGTCAGTGCAGCAATGACAGGGCATCTTGTATTATCAACTTTGCATACCAATGATACGGTTTCTACTGCTACCCGATTACTGGATATGGGGGTTGAGGGTTATTTGCTGGCTACCACACTTCGTTCAATTATTGCACAAAGGTTAATCAGAAGAGTCTGTAGCAAATGTGCAGAAGATTACAGTCCTGATGCTTTTGAAGGAGCCTGGATACGAGAACAGCTGCATATTGATTCCACCAGGCATGGCTATAAAAAAGGTAAAGGTTGTTTGCATTGTGGATTTACAGGTTATTCAGGACGAATGGGTGTATATGAATTACTGGACATGAATGCGGAGTTAGCTGAAGCCCTGAGACGTGATGATACACAGGGATTTATTGAAGCTGCAGATCGTGCACCCGGCTATCAACCACTGGTACATGTTGCTCATGGATACGCCGTTAAGGGTTTAACAACCATCGATGAAGTACTAAAACTTGCTGGTGAATCGAGAAGTGAACTGGTAGAGGAAGAGCTGGAATTGTTAGAGCTGGAGCCCGAAATCTAATGTGTTTGAGTAAAATATATAGGTATAGAGATGCCAGTTTATAGTTATAAAGGTCGCAACAAAAGTGGCGAACTCACTGAAGGTGAAATGGACTCCTCCAGTAGTGGTGCTTTGGCCGGTGTTTTGCTTGAGAAAGGTATAACGCCACTACATATTTCCGAAGTTAAGAAAAAAGTCGATATAGTCGAACAGATCAATCAAAAACTTGATCTTTATAAAGTCAGCATCGAAGAGTTACTGATGTTTACGCGTCAGATGGGAGCCCTGGCCAAAGCCGGCATACCTATAACACGCGCTATTTCCGGTATTATTGAATCGATTCAAAATCCATTAATGGTTAAGTCTCTTAGAGATACGTTAGAACAGCTGGAGTCAGGGCGTAGCTTGTCAATTGCTTTTGCCCGTCATCCCAGGGTTTTTTCCAATCTGTACATCAGTATGATTCAGGTTGGTGAAAATACCGGTCGACTGGATGAAGCTTTTTCCATGATGGCAAATTATATCGATCGCAACCGCAAAATGAGCAACAACATTTCTGCTGCATTGCGTTACCCGACAACGGTCATCATAGCCATCACTATTGCGATGGCGATAGTGAACCTGTTCGTTATTCCAAAATTCGCCTCTTTCTTTGAAGCTAACAATCTTGAACTGCCCTGGCAAACGGTTTTCTTATTAAATACTTCGAACTTCTTTGTGGCTAACTGGCACTTTGTTCTGGTTGGACTGGTGTTAATATACATATTATTTAAGCGTTACATTGCGACGGTTGAAGGGCGCTATAAGTGGCATCATTTTATTCTTAAAATCCCGGTTATAGGCGATATTTTATTACGAGCCTACCTCGCACGCTTCGCACGTTCCTTTGCCATGGCTTATGGTGCCGGAGTGCCGATAGTTCAGGGTATGGGTGTTATTTCGCGCTCGGTGGGTAATGACTATATAGCAAAGCATGTGGCCGATATGCGAGAAGGCATCGAACGCGGTGAAGCATTAACAATTACCGCTTATCGCACCGGTATGTTTACCCCGGTCGTAATGCAAATGTTTTCGGTTGGTGAAGAAGCAGGAAACCTGGATGAAATGATGAGCTTTATCGCGGACTTTTATGAAGAAGAGGTTGATTACGATGTTAAAACACTATCCGATAAACTGGAACCATTGATTTATGTGTTTGTTGGAATGATGGTATTGGTACTGGCACTGGGTATTTTTGTGCCTATGTGGGATATAGCACAACTGGCCGGGCGATGAAGGAAAATAGCTCCTATTCTGGTTCTGCGATTTTCAGGACTTACGGTGTTGTTATAATTGTATTAATTTTAATGGGAGTTTTTTTTTCATATACAACTCGCTGGAATGATGAGGTTGACCAGGTGGCGCATGAAAAAATATTGCATGAAATCAATACTGCGTTAGCCTTTACGCTATATCAAATGGCAGTAAATAGGGATTTATCTAAATTGCCCAGGCTGGAAAGGCATAATCCGTTCGTTTATTTAGCCATTTATCAGGCTTTACCGAAAAATTATCATGGTGCAGTCACTGATAGTATTGGGTTGGTCAAGCAAGGGTGGTATTACGACCAAAAAACACAACTGGTTGTATTTGTAGATCGCAAGGGGAATATGCAGAAATATCAAATGGTGTTTGAGTTTGAAGATAAAAATAAATCTGGAGAATTTGAGTATTTAGACGATCTTATTTTAACTTTAGCCATCAAAAAGGCCTCTTAAGAAGAGGCCTTTTTAGCTTTAAAAAAAAGTGTAAGTTAACTTTTTATTATGTGCCTGTGCAAATTATAGTTGCTATAGGATCAGTGGCTGTAACGACGGCAACACCATTTGCGTGAATTTGACACTGATAGGTAGCTCCGGCACTACCACAGGCAGGGGTTCCCACAGCTGTAGCATCAAATTGAGCAGTAGGGAATCCGCTACCCAGGAACTTATCCAGTGTGGCGTCAATACAGGCTCCGGCAGAGATTTCTGTCGTGGTAATAGTAAAAGCTGGTGTGCCGACTATCGACTTTGCGTAGTTAACAGCAGCTGAACTGGAAATCTCAGAGGCAACGCCGGAATTTGCGGCAGCTTGAGCCTCACCGGATAAATCCTGAAACTTACCCAAAGCAGTAACGCCAAGAATACCCAGTAACACAATTACAACAACCAGTTCGATCAGTGTAAAGCCACCTTGTGATTTATTCATTATTTACGTCTCCTTTAGAGATTGTTAAGCAGATAAAAAGTTTTAACTTATACTAAATAAGGTAATGTCTTTGTGGTATGGTATAAGTTTGTGATTTTTCAACAAAATATAGTCGAATAAAGTGTTATTGCAAGATCGAATAGAGAATGGCTTCACATTAATAGAACTGGTGACGGTAATTGTACTGTTATCGGTGTTATCTGTAGTGGCGTTACCACGGCTCGGCGGGTTATCTGTTTTTGAAGAAAAAGCTTTCTTTGATGAAGTAACCAACGCGGTTCGCTACGCTCAAAAGCGGGCGCGGAGTACCGGCTGCAATGTGCAGGTATCATTGACGGCGACATCTTACCGGTTAAGACAGGGTAGTAGCTGTACTTCGGCTACCTACAATCGAAATGTTTTACACCCGCTAGATAGAACCACAAGCTATAGCAATCTATCCTTTCCTGATGGCCTGACAATTTCCCCTGCATCGACATTAATTTTTTCGGCCATTTCAGAAGTTAGTTTTTTTCCGACTTCTGCGGCACCGCATGTGTTTAGTGTTGGGGGTCATTCATTTACTGTGCATGAAAAATCAGGGTTAGTGGATGTTAACTGAAGTTACAGGTTCATTATTGAAACTCCGACCTAAAACGGTCTGGTCGCCAGGATTTACCCTGATAGAGGTTTTGATAACGATTGTTGTGATTGGAATTGCGGCAACCGCAATAATGAGTGTTTTTATCAGCACTGTAAAAACCAGCGTCGACCCGATTATTCAGCAACAGGCGATTTCCATTGCAGAAGCCTATCTTGAAGAAATTCAGGGTAAGAGTTTTACTGATCCAACCGGTGTAGAAACGGGGGAGTCCAGAGCAACTTTTGATGATATTGTTGATTATCATAATTTAATCGATACGGGTGCAAAAGATCAGAATGCATCTCCTATTGTAGGATTGGAAAATTACACGATTTCTGTAACAGTGACCTCACAGGCTTTGAATGGAATCGCATCTGCTGATGCTAAACGTATTGATGTGACAGTAACTCACCCTGCTACAGGTTCTATATTACTCTCCGGGTTCAGGGTTAATCATTAATGGTGCCGAAGATTTCAAAGGGTTTTACCTTAATAGAATTAATCGTAGTGATAGTTCTGCTGGGTATTATGTCGGCGGGTGCCGGATTGCTGATTACCAGGCCAATCGAAGCTTACTCTGATCAGTTGAGGCGTCAGCAATTAGTAGATTCTGCTGAGATGGCGGTGCGTAAAATAGAAACCGATATTCGTCGTGCTCTGCCCAATAGCCTGCGTATTGATGTTTCAAATATGCCTGATAGCTGGGCTCTGGAAATGATCAATGTGCTGGATGGAGCGAGGTACCGGGATGAAGTGCAATCAGGTGCTGTTGGTTATACCTCGGCGGCCCATATTCTGCTATTTAATGGTGTAGATGCTGAATTTAATGTGCTCGGGAAATTCACCTCCATGACAACTGCCACCCTGCCAAATTCAATGCGGGCCGTCATCTATAATACCAGCCCTTCAGCTATTTATAACGATGCAGTGACAACTGACACCTCAGGAATAATCAGTTATCCACAGGGAGTAGAGTTGACCACTGTGAGTGCCGCAGGCTTTGATGATGAGCATCATATAAGGTTGCCATCAGCTTTTCAGTTTGCCTTGCGTTCACCCACTCAAAGAATGTTCATCGTGAGCGGGCCAGTCAGTTATGTTTGTGATAAAACGACGGGTTATTTGACTCGCTATGCTGATTATGGGTATCAAAATACTCAATTAACTAGCAGTGCAGATCTGGCGGCACTGCCGGGTGTTGAGGAAGCTCGTGTTGCAACTCAGTTAGCCGGTTGTGGTATAAGTTACCAGCCCGGAGCTTCACAGAGAAGCGGTCTGGTTTCACTCGACCTGACTCTCACTGACAATAAAAATGAATCGGTTCGCCTTTTGCATCAGGTGCATGTGGACAACGTGCCATGAAATCAAAATTTCTTCAGTCAGGATTTTCTCTGATAACGGCTATCTTTTTGCTGGTCGTGCTGGCAACGTTAATGGTTTATATGATTAACCTGAGAGTGGTTCAACAAAACACAGTAGTAATGAGTTTGCAGGGTGCGCGAGCCATGCAGGCGGCTCGCTCAGGTATTGAATATGGAATTTATAAGGTGCTTGGGCCTGGTGCAACCTATGGCAGCGCTGCTGTCTGGTGTGCAACCCCGGGTACGGTGACGTTTACTGTCGCCGAACCAGCGCTGCAGCCTTTTACCGTGACCATGGAGTGTTCTAAAAGTGACCACGTTGAAGCAGCAGTGACTGTTACTTCCTATAATATATCGGCACTAGCTACAAATGGTTCTTTTGCGCTAGGCGCAGATGCCAATCCTGACTATATTTCACGTAAAATCAGAGTGACAGTTTCAATTGAGCCACCTTAAAAAAAATCAATAATATCAATAATATTTATGACCTAGTTAAAGTAAATATTGAATTGTCGAAAATTCAACACTATACTTCTAGCGTTAATTCCTTGAGTAAATAATAGCAGGCTATGAGCTCCGATCATCTACCTTCACTACTGCTTGTCGATGATGATTCTATTATCTCCGAAAGCCTTAAATATGTTTTAAGTGATGAGTATAGAGTGACCCTGGCCTTTGATCGGAATAACTGTATCGAACAACTGAGCCAGATGGTACCTCCCCCGCAACTTGTGCTGGTCGATCTTGGCTTGCCGCCGGATACGCATAAACCCGACGAAGGTTTCGCCGTTATTGAATACACCTGTAAGCATTTCCCGACTGCTAAAGTTATTGTATTGTCCGGGCAGGATGAACAGAAATATGTCGAAGCGGCAAAAAAACTGGGTGCTGTCGATTTTGTAGCAAAACCCTGTGATGTTGCCGAATTAAAAGTGCGTTTAAAGCGTCAGGTTGAAACATCTGATGATGTCTCTCATGAATTGCAGGCTATCAGTGGCATAGTGGGCAAAAGTTCAGCCATAGAACTGCTGCGAATGCAAATCAAGCAGTTAGCGGATTCACCCTATCCGGTTTTAATACATGGTGATTCGGGCAGCGGTAAAGAATTAACAGCGCAAAACTTGCACAGCTGTAGTGAACGTAAAGAGCATCCTTTTTTAACTCTCAACTGCGCAGCATTTAATGGAGAGTTACTGGCATCACAACTTTTTGGACATGCCAGGGGGGCGTTTACCGGTGCCACAGAAAGTAAGCGGGGCTTTTTTGAAGAAGCAGGAGATGGGACATTGCTGCTCGATGAAATAGCTGATTTACCTATTGATTTGCAGGCTAAATTACTGCGTGTTCTGGAAAACGGGGAATACTATCGACTGGGAGAAACCAAACCCCGTGTGGCGCGGGCCAGGGTGTTGGCTGCCAGTAACAAAAACTTGATTGATGCTATTGATAAAGGTCTGTTTCGTGAAGATCTGTATCACCGTTTGAGTGTTTTGACTATTCGTGTGCCGGGTGTAAATGAGCGTGAGCAGGATAAAATTGTATTACTTGAATATTTTCAGCAACAGTTGAATAAGCAGTTGATCGGTTTTGAGCTCGATGAAGAGTCGAGGCAATTATGGATGGCCTATGATTTCCCCGGGAATGTCAGAGAGTTAAGAAATATTATTATTCGTTTATCGGCTAAATACCCCGGACAGACCATTAAGCGGGCTTTGCTTGAGCAGGAAATGATGAATCATTTATCACCGGCAGGTGACCTGAATGAAATTGAGGTTTTCCGCAAAAACCTTAAAACAGATAATTTTCAATTGAATGATGAGCTAAAAAGAATAGAAAAAGAGTATATCAATATCGCCTTACAGGAGAGTTTGAATAATATGAGTAAAGCGGCTTCCATGTTAGGGGTCAATCGATCTACATTGTATGGGCGTCTGGACAGGGCCGAAGAATGATATTTATGCAGCACAATGGTTTGGTGATAACTGATGTATGAGGAATACTTTGGCCTGAAGCGGCCACCCTTTCGTATCACACCGGATACGTCATTATTTTATGATGGGGGACATCGTGGTGATATTCTGGGTGCACTGGTTTATGCGGTACATCGTGGTGAAGGAATCATCAAAGTTGTCGGTGAAGTGGGTAGCGGTAAAACCATGTTGTGCCGGATGTTGCAGCTGGAACTACCTGAATCCATTGAAATTATCTATATTGCAAACCCCAGCGTATCGCCGGAAGATATACTTTTTGTGATTGCCAGTGAGTTGAAGTTTGATGTTGCGCGGGACGCTTCGAAACATGAAGTTGTCAGTATGTTACATCACTATTTGCTGCAAAAGCATGCCGATAATAAGCAGGTTGTGATGTTTGTGGAAGAGGCCCAGAGCATGCCACTGGAAACTCTGGAAGAGATACGTTTGCTGTCTAATCTGGAAACAGATCAGCATAAATTACTGCAAATGATACTCTTTGGGCAGCCGGAACTGGATGATAACCTGGCTAATAATTCTATCCGCCAGTTGCGCGAACGTATTACGCATGATTTTAATTTAAAACCGTTAAGCGGTGCTGATATTCATCGGTATCTGAATTTCAGGATGCGTGAAGTGGGTTATACCGGACCAGAATTAATTAGTAAAAAGCTGGCTGATCACATGGCTAAATATTCTGAAGGCCTGTTACGTCGAATTAACATTCTTTCGGACAAAATGTTATTGTCTGCTTTTGCTGAAGGTACTCATACGCTAACTAAAAAGCACCTGTTGGCTGCGGTTAATGATAGTGGATTTAGTAAACTGGCACCTGCCAAAGGTCCATCTGGTAGATTATTGTGGCTAAGTGGAATTGCTGTTTTATTGTTGTTAGCCATTGCTTATGCTGTTGTGCAAAGCCAGTTTTTTTCAGGGTTACAGTTAAACTGGGCTCAGTATGATGTGACAGAACTTCCGCTGGAAGTGGAAAAGCAACTGAATTTGTCACAACAAAATACTCAGGTTGACAAGGTTGCTGAATTACCTGTTCAGCAGCAAATAACGGATCAGGTAATATTAAAGCCTGCTGTTGATGAGCCTGGAGAGGCGCAGAGATTAAAAAATCTAAAGGTTATTAAGACATCTAAAGTAGAAGTAAAGCTGTTAGAGCAAAAAGTGTTGACTGAATCAAAGAAAAATAAGCAATCTGCTGCTAATCTTGGTATTGTTAACAATGTACAGGTTGAGCAAAGTCAGCAACTTGAGGGGCTTTCTTCAAGTAAAAAGTATGAGAACTACCAGCAGTGGCTTGATGCAAAAATAGAATCGAGTAAGCAATGGTTAAAAAATGCAGATAAGCAGAGCGTATCTATACAGGTTTTAATGAGAAGTAAATCTGCGGGACGTGATCTGGTCAGCTTTTTAAATAACGAATGGCCGCTTGAATTAGATAAAACTTATCTGTATGAAGTTAATATGAAAGGAAAAGCAATATACAGGGTGTTTTATGGTGAATATCCGTCTATAACATTGGGACAGATTAAAATGAAACAATTACCTGAATCAGTGCGTGTTAATTCGCCTTATCTGCATTCTGTATATCGGATGCAAAAGGCATTGCTGTAGTTCTGACAAAGTAGTGAGTTTAGTGTTTGTAAGACTGGGAAAAATAATGAGATATCTACTAATAATAGTTACCCTGATTGGCTTATCGGCCTGTCAGAAAACGCTGCCCGAAAAAGACCCTCGTATGGCTATATCGGGACATATCAATGAACCTGTTCCAGAAAAAAAGCAGATAGATCAATCAATTCCCCCGGTTGTCAGTCAGCTACCGATCATATCGGTGCCAAAACCGGTTGAAAAATTGCAAACCTTTACCGTTGTTGCCACTAACTTACCAGCTAATGAATTATTATTTGCGCTGGCCAGGGATGCACGTCTAAACCTGGATATTGATCCAGCTATTGAAGGCAATGTCAGCATCAATGCGATCGATCAAACATTGCCACAGATTCTTAAACGCATATCGCGCCAGGTAAACTTGCGTTATTTCGTTGATGGCCCGAATCTTATTGTGCAGAAGGATTTACCATTTACCCGTGTTTATCATATTGATTACCTGAATATGAAGCGTGACACTACTTCTGGAGTCTCAATCACAACGCAAATAGCCTCTACCGGTACGGTTGCAGAAGGTGGCAGTGGCGGAGGTAGTAACTCCAGCACTAATATTTCCAATACTTCTAATCATGATTTCTGGGGATCTCTTGAAGCTAATCTGTTAAAAATTGCTACCGATGGTGGTGCAACTGGTTCGATTAATTCAAACAGGGAAAGTGGTATTTTATCAGTTACAGCGACTGCTACAGCGCATGAAGATATTCAGGAATTTATAGATAAAGTGATGTCCAGTATAAGAAAGCAGGTATTGATAGAAGCAACTGTTGTCGAAGTCACCTTGAATGACCAGTTCCAGGCCGGTGTTGACTGGTCAAGCCTGGTTACCGGTAATGGCTGGAATTTTACGCAAAGTGCACTTGCTGGAAATCTGAGTTCGGCTCCCTTTCTATCCGCTACCTATAACGATAAAACTGCGGATGGCGATATTACGGCCTCAATTAAGGCGTTAGATTCCTTTGGCGATGTTTCGGTGATGTCCAGCCCTAAAATTATGGCGCTTAATAACCAGACATCTATTCTTAAAGTTGTTGATAACCGGGTATATTTCACAACCGAGAAAGAGACCACGGACGCTACTGCGACTACTGCAGAAAAGAATACATTTACTACCACTATCCACACTGTGCCGGTAGGTTTCGTGATGAATGTTACGCCCTACATCACTGAGAATGACGAAGTGATTCTGAACATACGCCCTACTATTTCGCGTATTTTGCAGTTTGTTGATATACCTACTTTCACTACCAGTGGCATATCCAATCAGGTTCCTGAAATTTCCGTGCGTGAAATGGAGTCAGTATTAAGAGTGGCAAATGGTGATACTGCGGTAATTGGCGGTTTGATGCAGGATACGGCCAATAAAAATAGTAGTGGAATCCCGGGTTTACATGAGGTTGACGGGTTTGGTTTCCTGTTTGGAACCCAGGAAAGAACGTTGAATAAAACCGAGCTGGTGATTTTTTTACGGCCAAGAATTATAGATAACGCAAGTTTGAACAACGAGTTACAGGATTTTAAGCGCTATCTTAAGCCCAAGCTGTTAACTGAATAAAGTTAGCCAGGGAAATCTCATGAGTTTACTGTTAGATGCATTAAAAAAAGCAGCCCAACAAAAAAAAGCTAAAGATAGTAGCGAGCCTGAGCGCAATACTGACTCTGCTGATATTGCAGGTAGTGAAACTACGCATGCGTTTACCAGGCGAGATGAGACAGCGTTAACTGAAACCGTTATAACTTCAACGGCATATGATCCCACTGTTATAGAAGATCCTGTACATCATGCCGCTATGACAGATGCTGATGAAACAGCGTTAACAGAAACCGTTATAACTTCAACGGCATATGATCCCACTGTTGTAGAAGATCCTGTACATCATGCCGCTATGACAGATGCTGATGAAACCACTATAGATGAGACAGCTATAGATAAAACTTCAACAGATCAGACTTTATTAGATGAAACGGAACTTGATTCCACTATTCTTGAAAAAACTCAGGTTGATTCAACTCTGATCGAGCCTTCTGAAAAGGATAATGATTCTGCAGATGCGAATTTAACAGAGACAGAATTACACCATACCGATTCAACTCAGCTTGATGAAACGATGGAAATTGGAGTCATTTCGACCGAAGATGCCTCGGAGTCAGATTCAAACCCCCGTGAAACAGCAGATACTAATCCTCCTCAAGTTGAAGAAACGATTGAAATTGGAGCAATTTCTTTCGAAGATACCAACGTCGCTGAAGACTCTTTAGAGCCTGTTTCGAGTTCATCAGGCGGCCCTGATGATGTATCCGGACCTGAAGAAACGATGGAGATTAATTCAAAACTTATTGATCCCAGCCAGCTTGATTATGACGAGTTTTCAAAGGACACTATTGCATCAGATGATCCGACAGAACTTGGAGAAGATTTTAAATTTGCCGATTCGACAGAACTGGATGTAACTTCTTTAGACCGTACAGAGACAAAAGATGATACGGAGTTGAGAAATCAATCCCGCTTATCCGATGCAGAAAGATCTATGTATATCATAGACGGAACTGAGTCGAAATCTGTTAATGCGGTCGATGATGAAGTAATTAAAAATGAAAAAGAAGCATTTGCTGATATTCAGGCAAAATATAAAAAGCGCCTGGCAGAGAAAGAGGACGGCTTAACCGAGGATGATGTTACCCAGTTTATGGGCGATGGCGTTTCGACAAGAAAGCCCCGTGCTGTTAAAACTGTTGAAGAGTCCGGAATAAATTCAGATGATACGACTTTGACCAACTCTGAATCTCTGACGATGACCAATTTCAGCTTCGACGGTCAGGATTCTGAACACCCGGAAGCAGGTAACCCTGCAGCGCTAAATGATCAGACCGAAAGCGATACCTATTCTTTACACAAGTACGATAGAAACTCTAAAGCAGATCAGACTACTTCTTATAGCTTAAGCCTGGAAGAAATATCTGAAGATGATAAAGCAACACGCATAAATACTGATGTAACTGCAACAGCTTCATCTATTGATATTGAACAATTAACCAATGAGGGCATAGTTCAGACACAGACTGACCATAAGACATCTTCCAGACCATATGCTCCAGATAACTACGATAGAACACTGTTAAACCTGTCCGAAAAAGATGTTTCTAATATCTTTCCAGGCATGAGACCGGATTCCGATACGGTCATGACACCTGATTATGCTAAACGAATTTTTCTAAGTAAGTCGAGCCAGATTAAAACACGTTATTTTAAATTGTATGCGGGCATTGCGCTGGTTTTACTGCTGTCTGTTGTTATGTTGGGATTGTTTCAGCTACAGGAAGAGTCCACACAAATGGATAACGGCCTTATAAGTCTTAAGCGGGATCCGATGCCTGGCATTATCAAGCCCCAGTTTGAAAAAAGTTCAGAGCGATTATTTGTGCCAGAGTCGAATGAATCTGATAACAATATGATTAAAATAATATCTACAGCCGATGAACCTGAATCGGCGCAGAGTGTTTCTGTGCAAGATGCTGATGAGGCCGGCAGTGTGGTAGAAAATGCTGATGAAGGGCAGGCTGAAAAGCCGAATGCTGTGCCTGTTAACGCTGCTGAACAACAGACACCGAATAAAACTGTCACTTTAACAAAAAATAAACCTGTACAGGCCAGTGCATCTTCTTCTACGTTGTCTATTTCCAGTGGTAGTCAGACATCTACGGAAAGTCAGCTATTGAATGAGGCTTATAACGCTTATGAGCGGAGTGATATGGCATCGGCTAAATCACTTTACAATAAGGTACTGGAATTAGATGGAGCAAATAGAGATGCTCTTCTGGGAAGAGCTGCTATTCATATTCAGGATAATGAGTACCAGCAGGCTATCAATATATATCAGAAATTACTGGTTGATAAC
>ERZ890953.321-NODE-321-length-28725-cov-6.943181_pt1 | contig 28725 bp, 24 predicted proteins | sample MGYA00521264_ERZ890953 | MGnify/ENA primary metagenome ERZ890953 (study PRJEB32303, sample SAMEA104408629) | aquatic metagenome | biome: Brackish water; feature: Chemocline; material: water | place: Baltic Sea | collected 2014-10-26T21:54:00 | depth 200 m ...
GGCGAGCAGCGCGGTGGTGCCCACCATCACGCTCAGGAACACTCGATTCATGGCGCGCTGCCCATGGTCGAGATGCGCTCGAGGTAGTCCAGAGGCAGCTGGTAGCGGCCACCGATCACGGCCCCCGGCGCCAGGGCCAAGGCCTGCTCGCGGTCCGTGAGGTAGCCGGCGTCGGCATAGGCCTGCCGGCCTGCCGGGGACAGCACGAAGTCGATGAAGCCCTGGGCGCGCGCCGGGTCGCGGGCGTGGGTGGTGATGGCGATGGGGATGATGGAGACCCGCGGTGCCTGACCATCCTGGAGCATCACGAGGTCCATGCGCCCTGGGTTCCAGGCCTCGAAGACCCTCCACCCCAGGATCACGTCCACGCTGCCCATGGCGGCGAGGTCCGCGGTCTTGGAGCAGCTGGCGCCGAAGGTGACCACGTTGGGCAGCACAGCATCCAGCAGGCCGTTGTGCTCGAGCAGCTCCACTCCATACAGGCCCAGGCAGACCGTCTCGGGATTTCCGATGCCGACGCGGACGCCGGGACGGGCCAGGCCCGCCAGGTCCTGGATGCCCGCTGGGTTGCCCTCGGGCACGATCAGCGCCGGAACCAGGAAGGCCACGATGGCCTCGCTGCTCGGGACGACCTGACCCAGATCCTCCGCCAGCTCCATGAAGTCGGGCGAGCCCGGCAGGTAGATGTCACCACGCTCCGCCAGCTGGAGCTGGGAGAGCAGGGTGCCCGAGCCACCGTACACCAGCTCCACCGACACGCCCGTGGCGGCCTGGTACTCCTTGGCGATGCGCTGCATGGGTGGCTTGCTCGCCGACCCGCAGAGCACCGTGAGGGGAGGCGTGGCATCCCCTGCCCCGCCGCAAGCCGCCAGGAACGCGAGAGCCAGCACGACCCACCTCAAGGGGTACGCTCCACTGCAGCTCGGCAGGCCGCGCAGGCGCCGTGCACCACCAGCTGCTTGCCGTCCACCGAGGCGCCGGAGGGAACCTCCACGCGGGGGAGGCCCTGGTCGGGCAGGCACCACATCCCGTTGCAGACCTTGCACAGGAAGTGCGGGTGGCCTCCAGGGCAGCCGCGCTGGTGAAGATCATGGGCCCGGTACCGGACGGCGCCGTCCATGCCCACCACCGAGTGCACCAGCCCCGCAGCATGCAGGGCCGCGAGGCAGCGATACACGGTCACACGGTCGACGCTCTCGATCTCCGGCCGCGCGGCGAGCTCCGCTGGCGTCAGGGCGATGCCGGAGCCCCACAGCACGCCGAGCACCGCCTGGCGCGGACGGGTGCTGCGCAACCCCGCCCCTCTGAGGGCCTGGTTCACGTCCATGGGCTGCCTCCTGCAACAGTGTTGCAGGTGACTATCCGGCCTCAGCGCCGCTGTCAGCGGGCGTAGAAGTCGTCGAAGAAGGAGAGGCTCACGAAGACATGGCCCATCGAGCTGGACATCTCCCACACGGGCTCGTGATCGGGGCTGATCTCCACCAGCAGGCCCCGGTACCCGGTGTTGAGCACGGTGTTGCCGTTGTTCACGCGCAGGGCCTGGCCCCCCGCGATGCTGGTGAAGCCCTCGTTCTCCCCGTAGGACCAGAGCTTGGTGAGGGACTCGCTGTCGTCGTCCACGCTGTACTCGATGGCCATCACCCGGCTCTGGCCGTCGACCCAGGAGGACATGAGCAGGCTGCCCTCGTCGGTCCAGTGCGGCCCGTGCTGGTAGGAGAACGCCGCTCCCACCCCCTGGGGAACGGTGTAGCCATGGGGGCCGAACTCCCGCAGCACGTCGCCTGTGGCCCCATCGATCTCGAGCACGGTGTCCACCAAGCCCAGCGACATCAGGAAGGTGTCCGACTCGACGTGGTAGCTCAAGCCGTTGCCGTGGGTCCAGTCGCCGTAGTCATCGCTGATCTGGTAGAAACGGTCGTGCACCTCGGGCTCCCGCCAGTCCCAGGTGTTGAACAGCTCGGTGCGTGAGCCATCGGGGGCCACCAGCACCAGCGTGTCCCCCATGACCGGGATCTCTTCGTCCCTGTCCGGGTCGTACCAGTCCCGGACGTCGATGCCCAGAGTAGCCATGGAGCCGTCGGGGAGCTGCACCAGCTCGTGGTGCGCCACACCCAGATCCATGGTCTCCAGCTGCCCGCCGCTCGCACCGAAGCCGAGGGCTTCACTGGAGGGCGGCTGGTCCTCCGCCACCAGGGTGATGAAGTCCATGAAGAAGTTGCCCACCACCACACGATCCAGCCCGGGATCGAAGTCCACGCTCATGGGCAGCATCCGGTTGACGCCCAGGGGCACGGGCATGCACCAGAGCACCTCGCCCTTGCGGTCGAGAACCGCCACGAAGTTCTCAGCGCCGATCAGCCCCACGAGCATGTACGGCTCGTCCGAGATGGCGGAGGCGTCGTGGGCGTTCGCCTGAATGTCGGGGAAGCCCGGGGGGAGCCCCTCCGTGAGGATCTCCCCCTGCTCGGACAACAGATCTTCACCTACCTGAGTGAACACCTCGTAGTAGACCGTGCGCAGGGTGGGCAGGCCCAGCAGCTGCGCGCGGTGGACGCCGGTCGGGTCCACGATCACCGGCGTGGTCAGCGAGCGGCCTTCGTCCAAGCCGAACTCGACCCAGGACTGCCCCGGCTGGTCGGTCTGCCACGCGAGCTCCACCACCGACCCGACCACCTCTGAGATGGCGACGTCCAGGTTGGTGATCCCGTGGCTGCGCCCAGGCGCCTGGCAGCCGACGAGGAGCAGGGCCGCAGACAGACAAGACGTGAGCGACGCCGCGCGCGGAGTGGACACTGAGAGCATAGGGCACCGCTGACGAGGGGCGCCTCTATAGTGCCCGGGCCCTCCGCTTGGTCCGAGCGGGCTTGACAAGGGCGTGTCAGGTCTCGGGTCGGTTGGGATCCCAGGCTGGGCCAGCTTCGCCGAAGAGCCAGGTGGAGACCGAGGCCAGCCCTTCGAGATCGTCCACTCCGCTGCCCAGCTCGGGCACCGCCACCACGGGAACCTCCGCGCGGGCTTCGAGTTGCTGGCTGAGGTCCACCGCGGCGTTGATGCCCTTGCTCTCGCGCACGGCGAGCTGGACCAGCTTGTCCAGGGCGCTGCGCTGCACAGCGCTGGGCTTGCGCGGCAGCAGCGAGGCGTCGGGGAAGGGACGCCGAGCCAAGGGCACGAGGGACCGGTTGAGAACCAGCGCCCCCAGGGGCAGCCCCAGCTCTCGGATCCTGGACTCGAAGGCCTGGGCCTGCTCGATGGAGTCGCGCCCGCTCGAGCTGACCAGCAGGAAAGCCACGTCATCCTCGCCGAGCCGCGCGCGCATCTGCTCAGCGTTGCTGGACAGCTTGATGAACATGCCGCCGAAGGCCCCGAAGAACACCTGCAGATCGGCGAAGAAGTCCCCACCGAAGACCCCGCCCAGCACCCGCTCGAGGAAGCGGCGGGTGGTGCCCACGATGCCGCTGCCGGTGGACGGGCGCATCAGATCGACGATGCGAGAGTTCATGGAGGCAGCCAGCCGGTTGGGCGCCTCGAGGAAGTTGAGGGCGTTGCGGGACGGTGGCGTGTCGAGGATGACGATGTCGTAGATGTCCTGCTCGATGAAGCCGTGCAGGGCTTCCATGGCCGTGTATTCCTGCATCCCTGCGATCATGGAGGTGACGCGCTGGTAGATGGGGTTGGCCAGCAGGCGCTCGGCCTCGAGCTTGGAGCGGGCCAAGCGGGTGACGGTCTGATCCGAGACGCGCTTGGGATCCAGCACCCACACCGACAGCGAGCCCGGGGCCTCGATGCCAAGCTCGGCCTCTCGATCACGCCCGAGGGGCACGGGATCGGGGGTGTTCTGGCGGATACCCAGAGCCTCGGCCAGGCGACGGGACGGATCGATGGTCAGCACGAGCACGCGCTTGCCACGGAGCGCGGCCCCCAGCCCCAGGGCCGCCGAGACCGAGGTCTTGCCGACACCGCCGGTGCCGGCGCATACGAAGATGCGCTTGGTGTCCACCAGTGGAGCGAGGCTCATGAGGGCTCCCTCAGCAGGTGCTCGGCCACGGCGCGGAAGGGAGAGTCCTCGTCCAGGTCGGGCACCAGGAGCAAGGGAACGTGCACCGCCGCGCGCAGGCGAGCCATGGAGCCCTCGGCCCGCTTGATGCGCTCGACGATGGTGTGTCCCCGCACGAGCTTGCCCTCGAGCATGGCGTCGAGGGCTTCCCGCTCGGCCTGAGTGAAGGGGTCGCCGGGGACGCGATTGGCCACCACGGCTCCCACCGCCATCTCGCTCTGGCGCAGCCCTTCGATGAGCTCGAGGCACTCGGACACGGGCAGAGGCTCGGGCAGGGTGACCACACAGGCCGCGCACTGCGCTGGGTCGTAGAACACCGACCGACCGTCGCGCAAGGCGTCGGCGATGGGCCCCCGGCGGACGAGATCGAGCAGGATGGAGGACAGCCCGGTGAGCGCGAGGGCGTGTCCGGTGGCGGGCATATCGACGATCATCAAGTCGAAGCGGTTGTCCCCGCCGCTGTCCCGCTCCCGGATCTGCGCCAGCATGTGGTAGAAGAGGCCCATCTCGTGGAACGAGGGGCCCGCGCGCAGCATGTTGCGCAGGGCGGGCGTCCGCAGGGCGAGGCGCGAGAGCGCGGGGATCTTGAACAGCCCGGTCAGGAACAGCTCGATGCCCAGTTCGGACTGGATGGTCACGCCGTGGATGCCCTCGGCGATGCGCTGGGGGCTGCTGGCAAAGATCGCCTGGCCGAAGAGAGCCGCCAAGGGCGAGGCGCGGAAGCCAGCGGGCTCCTCGAACTCGGCCAGCAGCACCTTCTTGCCCTGCTGAGACGCCGCCAGCGCCATGGCGGCCGCCATGGTGGATCGCCCCACGCCGCCCTTGCCCGCCACCAGGATCACCCGCCGCCCGAAGAGCGAGGCCAGGACCTTGCGCGCTGAGCTGGACGGTTGGGGCTGCGACTGCGCCATGGAGTCCTCGTATACGGGAGGAGGGCACACGGTCGCCGCATGTACTACGCCAGCCTCTGCACCCGCCACTGGATTCGTGAAACCATACCGCTCACTGGCTCATACTCGCGCGCCGGAATACCGAACGCGTCGAGGAGCGAGACTCATGGAGCTGGCGAGCCCTGACACCGTGCAGCGGGTGGTCACCTGCTACTCAGTCTTCGACAAGTACTTCCCAACCACCGGGTTGTGGGACTACACCGAAGGCATCTACAACGACGACCCGAGCACCCCCTACGAGCAGGCCAAGCTCAACCAGTTCGACTACCTGCTCGATCAGATCGAGTGCGGTCCGGGCGTACGGGTGCTCGAGGTGGGCTGTGGCAACGGCACACTGCTCGATCGGATGCGCGAGCGCGGCGCCACAGCGGTTGGCATCACCATCACCCCCGATCAGGTGCGCGTGTGCCGGGCGCGCGGCCACGACGTCCGGCTCATGGACATCATGGCCATGGACCCCGCCCTGCACGGTTCCTTCGACGCCATCGTCGCCAACGGCCCCATCGAGCACTTCGTGCAGCCCGAGCATGCCGAGGCAGGGGAACAGGACGCCATCTACGCGCGCATGTTCGACATCTTCCACCGCCTGCTCGACCCGGCGTCCACGATCCGCAAGGTCGTCAACACCACGGTGCACTTCGCCCAGCGGCCCGACCCCGCCCACCTGGTGCGCCACCCCCTGGCCTGGCGGCCGATGTCGGACAACTTCCACTACTGCATGCTGGTGCGCAGCTTCGGTGGCTACTACCCCGTGGACGGTCAGCTCGAGGGCGCCGCCAAGGGCCGCTTCGAGCTCATCCGCGAGGTCGACGGCACCATGGACTACTACCACACCTCCGAGGAGTGGCTGCGGCGCATCCGCCGCGCCATGATCAGCCCAGCCGCCCTCCGCATCGCGGCGCGCTCCATCCCCTTGATGCTCCGCCAGCCCATGCAGTACGTCACCATGTTCACCTGCATGTTGCTGTCCTGCTCATGGAACTGGCAGTTCCGGGGCGCCAACCCGCCCGCCAAGCTCTGGCGCCAGACCTGGCGCTACCTGCCAGCGGACTGATTCTCCAGATCCGCCGGCGCGGCCCGCGCTGAGCCCACCATCGCCGGCGAGGCCTAGTCAGCCTCGCAGATGTAGCGGAACGCGCTGGTGCAGGGCTCGTCGTTCCAGTAGTTGTCCGGGTGGTAGCGGTTGAGCTGAGCGCAGTCCTCGTTGCCGCCGGAGTCGTTGGGCTCGCTCGCGTGCCAGTCGGTGTAGCTCACGGCGCTGCCGTCCTCCCAGACCCAGCTGCCCTCGGTGGCGCGGTCGTTGAAGCCAAACCACCACTTCTCGATGGAGTAGCTGTCGGCCTGGGTGTTCACCCACGCATCCTCGGTGGCGCTGTCGATGGTCAGCATGTGGTAGTCGTAGGACCAGCAGGCCGCCTGGGCCGTGGTCCAGGGGGTCAGGGTGGTGCAGAACATGTAGGCATGGCCGCTGTTCTCCACCACCGTGCAGGGGCACACCGAGCCCTCGTCGATGGAGCTGTCGCAGTCGTCGTCCACACCGTTGCAGGCCTCTGAGGCCCCGGGGTTGATGTCCGGGTCTCCGTCGTCACAGTCGGTGGCGTCGTTGGTGTAGCCGCTGGGCTCGTCGCAGGCCGCGGTGGTGACGGTCGAGTCGCCATAGCCATCCAGATCCAGATCCTGGTACCAGGTGGAGGTTCCGCCGACCGCGACGTCATCATCGTCCACCAGCCCATCACAGTCGTCGTCGTAGCCGTTGCATACCTCGGACCCCAGGGGACTCACGGCGGCGTCGCCGTCGTCGCAGTCGCCAGCGTTCGAGACGTAGCCGCTGGGCTGGCTGCAAGCGGACACGCTGCTGCCCGCGGCGCCATAGCTGTCGCCGTCGGCATCCGCGTACCAGGTGGCCGCGTCGGCGGCGCTGGCCTCGTCCACCGCGCCGTCACAGTCGTCGTCGTAGCCGTTGCACAGCTCGGTGCCCGCGGGGCTGACCGCCGCGTCACCGTCGTCACAGTCGCTGGCGTCCGCCACATAGCCGCTGGGCTGCGCGCAGGCGGTGGTGCTGCTGCCGGCCGCGCCGTAGCTGTCCCCGTCGCCGTCGGCGTACCAAGTGGAGGTGCCGGTCGGGCCCGCGTCTGCGTCGTCGACCAGTCCGTCGCAGTCGTCGTCGTAGCCGTTGCAGGCCTCGACGCCCGCGGGGCTGACCGCCGCGTCACCGTCGTCGCAGTCGCTGGCGTCCGCCACATAGCCGCTGGGCTGGCTGCAAGCCGCGGTGGCGCTCCCCGCGTCGCCGTAGCCGTCACCATCCACGTCGGCGTACCAGGTGGCTGCGTCCACCGCGCTGTCCTCGTCCACCGCGCCGTCGCAGTCGTCGTCGAGCCCGTTGCACTGCTCGGTCCCGGCGGGGCTGACCGCCGCGTCGGCGTCGTCGCAGTCGCTGGAGTCCGCCACGTAGCCGCTGGGCTGACTACAGGCCGGGGCGCTGGCGCTCGCGTCACCGTAGCCGTCTCCGTCGCTGTCCGCGTACCAGGTGGAGGCGTCCGAGGCGTCGTCCTCGTCCACGACGCCATCGCAGTCGTTGTCCACGCCGTCGCACTGCTCGGTGGCCCCGGGGAAGGCGCTGGGGTCCGAGTCATCGCAGTCGCTGGCGTCGGCCACGGTGCCGCTGGGCTGGCTGCAGGCCGCGGTGCTGCTGCCCGCGTCGCCGTAGCCGTCACCATCCACGTCGGCGTACCAGATCGCCGCGTCGGAGGAGCTGTCCTCGTCCACCACGCCGTCGCAGTCGTCGTCGTAGCCGTTGCACTGCTCGGTCCCGGCGGGGCTCACCGCCGCGTCGGCGTCGTCGCAGTCGCTGGCGTCGGCCACGGTGCCGCTGGGCTGGCTGCAGGCCGCGGTGGCACTCCCCGCGTCGCCGTAGCCATCACCGTCCACGTCGGCGTACCAGGTGGCCGCGTCGGCCGCGCTGTCCTCATCCACCGCACCGTCGCAGTCGTTGTCTACACCGTCGCAGAGCTCCGAGGCGTCGGGGCTGACCGCGGCGTCGCCGTCGTCGCAGTCGCTGGCGTCCGCCACGTAGCCGCTGGGCTGGACGCAGGAGGCGGTGGTGGCGGCGGCGTCTCCGAAGCCATCGCCGTCGTCGTCGGCGTACCAGGTGGCCGCGTCGGAGGAGCTGGCCTCGTCCACCGCGCCGTCGCAGTCGTCGTCGTAGCCGTTGCACTGCTCGACGCCATCGGGGCTGACCGCGGCGTCGCTGTCGTCGCAGTCACCGTCGTTGTCTGCGTAGCCGCTGGGCAGATCGCAGGCGGTGGTGGTGACGGCGGCGTCACCCCAGCCATCGCCATCCGCATCGGCGTGGAAGGTGTCCTGGACACCCTCGTCCACGTCGCCGTCGCAGTCGTCGTCGACCCCGTTGCAGCGCTCGGCACCCGCGGGGCTGACCGCCGCGTCGGTGTCGTCACAGTCAGTGGCGTCCGCGCTGTACCCGCTGGGTTCGTCGCAGGCCACGACGGTGCTGGCCGCGTCGCCATAGCCGTCGCCGTCGCCGTCCTGGTACCAGGTGGCGGCGTCAGCGGCCGAGTCCTCGTCGATGTCGCCGTCGCAGTCGTCGTCCACGCCGTTGCACAGCTCGGAGCCATCGGGACGGATGGCGGCGTCGCCGTCGTCGCAGTCCTCGCAGGCCGCCCAGCCGTCGCCATCGAGGTCGGAGTAGCCTGTGGAGCCGTCGCAGTTGTAGTCCGCCGGGTCGGTGCAGTCCGACTCCACCGCGCCGGGGTTGTAGGCGGCGTCGCTGTCGTCGCAGTCACCCCCGTAGGCGACGTAGCCACTGGGCTGCTCGCAGGCGCTGGCGGCGCCGCTGTCCGCGCCGTAGCCGTCACCGTCCACGTCCAGGTACCAGGCGGCGGCGCCGATGACGTCGGGATCGGCGTCGTCCACCAGGGCGTCGCAGTCATCGTCGTAGCCGTTGCAGCGCTCGTCGGCGTCCGGGTTGATGTCCGAGTTGGCGTCGTCGCAGTCGCCGTCGTCGGCCACCCAGCCGGGGCCAGGATCGCAGGCGATGGTGCTCGCGTCGGGGTCGCCGAAGCCGTCCCCGTCATCGTCCTCGAACCAGACGCTGCCCAGCTCTTCGTCCACCTCGCCGTCGCAGTCGTCGTCGTAGCCGTTGCAGAGCTCGGGAGCGCCGGGAAAGACGAGGCCGTCGCGGTCGTCGCAGTCGCTGTCATCGGCCACCCAGCCAGGGCCAGGGTCGCAGCTCTCGAGGATGGCGTCTTGGTCGCCGAAGCCGTCGCCGTCGCCGTCCTCGTACCAGAGCTCGGCCAGGTCCTCGTCCACGGCGCCATCGCAGTCGTTGTCCAGGCCATCGCAGCGCTCCGGGGCGCCGGGGAAGACCTCGGCGTTCGCGTCGTCGCAATCCCCGGCCTGCTGCACCCAACCTTCAGCGGGCTCGCACGCGACGGAGGCGTTGGCGTCGTCGCCATAGCCATCCCCGTCCAGATCGGCGTACCAGGCCCCCCCGCCCACCAGGGAGTCGTCCGCGTCGTCCACCAGGCCGTCGCAGTCGTTGTCCAGGCCGTCGCACAGCTCATCTGCGTCGGGGTGGACGGCGGCGTCGCCGTCATCGCAGTCGCCGTCGTTGTCCACGAAGCCCGCGCCCGCGTCGTCGCAGGAGCCGGTGGCCGGGGCCCCAGGGTCACCCCAGCCGTCGCCGTCGGCGTCTGTGTACCAGGTGCAGTCCGTACCGATGCCAGCGGTGTCCGACTTGGTGTCGGTACGGCAGGCCGAGATCAGAACCAGCAGAGCAACGAGAGGCAGGACGGGACGCATGGGCCACCTGGGAGGAAGGTCGGGCCCATTCTACCCGCACCAGGTGAAGCCCGCCGGACCGTCAGCGCGCGAACACCACCTTCAGTGATCGCGCGGCCTCGTCCCGGGTCCAGGCCGTAGGATCCTCGCTCACCTCGGCCGCGTCCGCACGATCGCCGATGAGGTCCCTGGCGGAGTTGGAGTCCACACGCCAGGCCCCCGAGGCCTCTGCGAAGGAGCTGTAGTACATCTTGGCCTTGGGCAGGGAGGCGTTGCTGAGCCCGACCTCCACCTGCGTTCCGCTGGGGACCGGGCCCTCGAAGCGGAAGCTGAGCAGGTAGACGAAGAACTTCTCAGCGCCCCGGCCGTTGGAGGGGTGGTCCGCGGCCTCCCAGCGCCCCGGCGCGGGCTGGCCATCCACGGTCAGCGCCAGGCCTTCACCCAGCCGCGCGCACCACCAGGCCAGGAAGTCGGCCTCGGCGTCCTGGGTGCTGATCTCGGCCTCGGCGTAGCGGCTCTGGTAGATCCGGAGCACCACCTGCGTGGGCACCTCGAGGATCACCACGGCCTCGAGACCCTGCTCGCCCATGCGAAGCTCATGCCGCATGGAGTGGAACTTGGTGCCGAACGGGTGGGCGGCTGCGGGGCCTGCCACCAGCAAGGAGAGCAACAGGGCTGTGAGCTGACGGATCATGGGGGACCTCGACGGGGAACGCCTGGGGAGTAGTCACCTGCCATACCAGCGCCAAGTCGAGCGAGGGCCGAAGCCACCGGACTGTGGTAGGTGCGACGCAATGCATACGGATCTCGCCGCAACCCTGCGCCTCGGAGCCCTGACGCTGGGGTTGGCCGGCTGCGTCGGGCCCTCCACAGCCCCAGCGCCCATGAGCGAGGCCGATCTGTTGGTGGGCTTCGAGCAGCTGCACCGCCGCATCTACCAGGTCTACTCCCTGGCGCCCGACAGGGATCAGGTCTGGGATCTGTTGGCCGACAGCTTCACCGGCCCCGCCCTCACACAGCAGTACGTAGAGCACTACACCACCCTGGTCCTCTCCGAGCAGGAGGAGACCGCGATCCAGGTGTTGGCCGTGGACTACGACTCCATCGAGCTGCTGGAGGCGCCGTCGGATCGAGCGCGGATCGACGCCGCCTGGGCCGTGGGTGGGGTGGTCACCCACAGGGGGCACAAGCACCCCCGCGTGAACCGCTACCAGGCGATCTACGAGCTGGAAGAGGCCGAGCAGGGCTTGCGCATCACCGCCACGCACCTCAAGAACATGGAGCGGGTGCAGCGCGTGCTCGTGGAGGGCCAGGGCTGGACCCTGGACCGCAACGATCGCTCGGCCGGAGGCCTGATGTCACCCTCCATGCTCCTCGAGGGCGGCATCGAGGCCGCCGACACCGGCCTGGACGATGAAGAAGGAGGGCAGCCGTGAGCGAGCTGGCCATCGACGCCCGCGATCTGGTGTTCCGACACACCCCCACCCGGCGGCAGCTGGCGCGGGCCCCCGACGCCCAGCCCTTCGAGCTGCACCTGCCCACCTGGCAGGTCCCCCAGGGGGCTCGGGTGGCCTTGCACGGGCCCTCAGGCTGCGGCAAGACCACCCTGCTGGAGCTCGTGGCCGGGATCCTGCCCGCGGACGAAGGCGCCCTTGTGGTGCAGGGACAGGACCTCGCCCAGCTGAGCGAGGCAGCCCGACGTGCCCACCGCATCACCCAGGTGGGCTTCGTGTTCCAGGACTACCCGCTGGTGGAACACCTGGATCTGGTGGAGAACGTGGTGCTCCCCTACCGGCTCAACCCCGCGCTGCAGCTGGAGCCGGGGGTCCGCGAGCGCGCCCACGCCTTGCTCTCCGAGCTCGACCTGGCGGGCAAGGAGCACCGCCTGCCGAGGGAGCTGAGCCAGGGTGAGCGTCGTCGGGCGGCCATCGCCCGCGCCTTGATCACCCGCGCTCAGCTGCTGCTGGCCGACGAGCCCACCGCCAGCCTCGACCCCGACCGCAGCCGAGCGGTCATCGAGCTGCTCGAGGGTCTCTCCCGCGATCACGGGCTCACCCTGCTGGTGGTCACCCACGACCCCGAGCTGTTGCCGCGCTTCGACGCGGTGCTCGAGGTCTGGCGGCACACCCGCGGCGCCCAGAGCTCCCGCCCCCAGGAACGGCCATGAGCACCCTGCGCCACGCCTTGTTCCTGGCGTTGCAGGTGCTGCGCTCATCCCCGGGGCGCTCCTCGGTGCTCACGCTGGGCCTGACCGTGGCCCTGTTCCTGCCCATGGTCACCTGGCTGGCAGGTGAGCAGGTGGAACAACGCCTGATGTCCCGCGCGCGCTCATCGCCCATCCTGCTGGGCCACAAGGGCAACGAGTTCGATCTGGTGATGAACGCGCTGTACTTTCGGGGCCGGCTGCGCGACCCCATCCCCATGCACGCCCGGGACGAGGTGGCCGCACAGGGCTACGGCGTCGCGGTGCCCCTGTACATCGCCTACAGCGCCGCGGGCGCCCCCCTGGTGGGCACCAGCCTGGACTACTTCCCCCAGCGTGGGCTGACGCTGGCCGACGGCCGAATGCCCGCTGTCCTGGGCGAGGCGGTGGCCGGCGCCAACGTGGCCCGGGACTTCGCCCTCGAGCCCGGCGACAAGCTGCGCACCGATCTCACGAACCTCTACAACCTCGCTGGCTCCTACCCCCTCGTGCTGCGCGTCACCGGCGTGCTCGAGCCCACCGACACCCCCGACGATGACGCCATCTTCACCGACATCAAGACCACCTGGGTGCTCGACGGCAGCATCCACGGACACACCGAGGTCACCCGGAACGACGCCCTGAACCCGGAGGCCGAGGAGGGCGAGAACCTCGAGGCCACGGCCGCCGTGTTCATCGTCAGCGAGATCGACGACAAGAACCTGGGCAGCTTCCACCTCCACGGTGACCAAGGCGACGGGGCCCTGTCCTCGGTGCTCGTGTTCCCCCGCGACGCCCGGGCCCACGATCAACTCCTGGGGGACTACGCCCTCGAGGAGCGGTACCAGGCGGTGATCCCAGAGCAGGTGGTGGGCACGATCCTGGGCATCGTGCTGCAGGTGCGCGAGGGCCTCGAGCTCTACTTCGGCCTGGTGGCCGGCAGCACGGCGGCCTTCTTCGGGCTGGTCATCGTGCTCTCCCTTCGCCTGCGACGTGCCGAGCTGCGCCTGATGCAGCGCCTGGGCTGCAGCCGCGCCACCATCGCCGCCAACGTGCTGAGCGAGATCGTCCTGCTGCTGATGGCCGCCGTGGCGCTCACCGGCTTGCTGACCTGGGGTAGCATGGCCTGGCTCTCATCCCTCCTGTGAGCTGGCCCGACCGCACCCGAACGCACCTGGAGTGACCATGAAGTCCCCTGCCCTCGCCCTCCTCCTCGCGCTCGCGGCCTGCAGCACCGATCCTCAACCCCAGCCCGAGCCTGTCCGCGCTGGCCCCTTGGACGTGCGCAGCCTGAGCTACCCGGCCCACTGGCTGGTGGAGAAGGTGGGAAGTGAGCACGTCCAGGTCCGCAACATCCTGCCGCTGGGCGCCGACGCCCCGCAGTGGCAGCCCGAAGCCGAGCTCATCGCGGGGCTGGCCATGTCCGACTTGATCGTCGCCAACGGCGCAGGCTTCGAGGCCTGGCTGGCCACAGCGACGATCCCCACCGACAAGCTGGTGCTGACGGCCACAGGGCTCGACCTGATCCACACCCAGGGCGTCACCCACTCCCACGGCGCCGACGGCGGCCACAGCCACGCCGGCACCGACCCCCACACCTGGGGTTCCCCCGCCCTCTACAGCCTCCAGGCCCAGGCGCTGGCCAACGCCCTGGGTCAGGCCGTGCCCGCCCAGGCGCCCAGCTTCGCTCAGGCCGCAGACGCGCTCGCCGTGGAGCTGCAGAAGGTCAGCGAGGGCTATGCCGCGGCCTTCGCCCGGGCGGGCGATGCCAAGCTGGCGGCCAACCATCCCGCCTACAACTACCTGGCCAGGGAGATGAAGGTGCAGATCCAGGCCTTCGACTTCGACCCAGGCCAGGCGCCAAGCCAGGAACAGGTGGCGGCCTTCGATGCGTGGGCGGGCGACGCTCACGCCCCCATCCTGCTGTGGGAGGCCGTGCCCTCGATGGAGGTCAAGGCTGCCTTCCCCGATGGTGTGCGCCACGTCTGGCTCGATCCCCTCGAGCAGCCCGTCCGGGGCAGCGGCTACGACTACCTCGTGCAGGTTCGCGCCAACATCGCCATCATCGACGCGCTCTTCCCGCCAGGCGAGGACGACGAGGCCGCGGTTCCCGCGCAGGGTCCCCCCAAGCTCGGTCCTCCCACCCGCACCAAGCCAGGCCCCATGAAGGGCGTCAAGGCCAACAAAGCCGGGCGCTAGCGGAGCTTCAGGCCGGTGCGGCGGGTCGGGGCCTGATCCTTCCAGGCCCAGTCTTCGTCGTCGCCCGAGCGGGTCTCGACAAAGGCCACCACGGTGCGGGGCATGGCGTCGTCGCGCTCGGTGCGGAACTCGAGGCGCTCACCCTGCTGGTCCAGCTGGGCATCGGCCACGCGGTCATTGAACAACCCGGTGCTGGGATTGTAGCGGTACAGTCCCCAGCTGGTGGTCTCGCCCAGGGCGGTGGGCGCCGGCTGGTAGGCGGCCCACTGGGGGGCCATGGCGCCGGGAGCGGCGAAGTAGACCACGAGGGCCTCGGGCGCCAGGTCGGCCGGTGCTTCCCACAGGGCGATGTCGAGAGACAGACCAGCGTCGTCGTCGCGGGTCACCGAGGCGATGTCCAGGGGGATGCTGCGGCCCAGGTAGCGCGCGTCCTGCACCGAGTCGCCGTGCACGGCCTTGTAGGAGGTGCGAGCCTTGCGCTGCTTGAAGCTGCGCTCGTAGTCGCCGCTGCTGCTGTTGAGCATCTGGCTGGGGCTGGAGCTCTCGTCGGGTCCGGGGATGTGTTCCTCGGCCATGGCGGAGCTGACGGGCAGCATCAGGGTGACGGCGAGGGAGAGCAGCGTGGCGTTCTTGATCATGGGGGGCCTCCAGCCCCCGCAATCTCGTCCCCGAAGCACCCCGAGGGAAGCGCTGGACGGCGGCCCGGTAGGCCAGCTCACCAGCCCGATCCCGGCGGTGTGAGCGTGCTCACCGAGGGCGACCGATTTCTCAGGCCGACGCCTCCGGGGCGGCGAACTCGGCCTGGATCATCTCCGAGAACCAACCCCTCGAGCGGTAGCCCGTGAAGCGGTGGAGCTCCTTGCCGCCTTCGTAGATGATGGTGGTGGGCGTGGCGCGCACCGCCAGCCAGCCCAGCAGCGATGGCTCGGCCGTGGTGCCGATCTCCACCACCCGGACACTGTCCGCGTGCTGGGTTGCGGTGGCCACCAGCTCGGGAACCAGGCGGCGGCAGGGGGCGCAGGTGGGGCTCCAGATGTTCACGATCACTGGCAGATCGCTGCGCACCACCTGCTGGTCGAACTGCGCCCGGGTCTCGATGTGCTCCGGAGTGACCGTGGGCTTGGACGAAAACAGCTTGGACAACAGACCCATGACGACCTCCTTGCTTGAACCCGAGGACCCGCCAGGGGGCCAGAGCGTTACATCGAGCCCCCAGCTGGAGACTCCGCATGCGCCTCGTATCCCTCCTCTGCCTGGCCGCGCTGGCCTGCACGCCGAAGACTCCCGATGACAGCGAGCCTGGCGACGACAGCGGCGACTCCGCCCCCCCGGACAGCCCCGCCGACAGCGGCGACAGCGCCCCCGGGGACAGCGGCGACAGCACCACGCAAGACACCGCGGACACAGCCGATACCGGCGACATCGTCGAGCCCCCGTGGGGCGAAGGCCCCCTGACGGTGCGCGGCCAGGTCTACTTCTTCGACATGGAGACTCCCGGCATCATCGACTGGATCCACGACGTCGAGGGGGCCGAAGTCTACGTGTTCGAGGCGCCGGAGCTGCGGGTCGAGGTCAGCCCTGGGGACGACCACGCCTTCGTCATCGAGGGCATCCCCGAGGGCGTGGAGCTGACCCTGGCGGTGGTCCATCCCGACTACTTCCCTCACCTCACCGCCACCCTCGCCACCGCCGACTACGACCTCGACGGCGTCACCTTCCAGGCCGTCAGCCGCAGCATCGCCACCCTGGCCAGCGCCCTGCTGGGGGTCGACGTCAACGACACCAGCCGCTGCCAGATGTCCACCACCGTCAGCGCCATCGGCGCCGGAGATGTCTGGGCGCCGGGCGAGCCGGGGGCGACGGTCACCACCGAGCCCAACGTACCCATCGACCAGGGCCCGTTCTACTTCGACACCACGGTCATCCCCAACCCCAGCCTGATCGAGACCACCACCGACGGCGGCGTGGTCATCGTGGGCGCGGAGCCCGGCACCTACCTCTGGGACGCCCACAAGGACGGCGTGACCTTCGAGCAGCTGAAGCTCCGATGTGTCGGTGGATGGCTCACCAACGGTTCCCCACCCTACGGGCTCAATGTCATCGACGAGGGCCGCGGTGGTCACTGACGCACCCGTGGTAGTGCTGGGGGCTGGAGCCGCCGGCCTGGTAGCCGCGCACCAGGTGGCCGCCCGCGGGATCGGGGTCATTGTGGTGGACCACCAGGCCCGGCCTGGACGCAAGCTGGCCATCACCGGGGGCGGCTACTGCAACGTCACCAACATGCGGGTCAAGGCTCGGTGTTTCATCTCGTCCAACCCGCACTTCGTCAAGTCCGCCCTGGCTCGCTTCGGCCCGTGGGACGTCATGGACATGCTCGCGGACGCCGGCATCGGGGTGGAAGAGCGCGACCGGGGAGAGCTGTTCTGTGACCAACGGGCCACCCTGCTGGTGGACTTTCTCCAGGGGCGCGCCGAGGCCGCGGGGGCCCGCCTGATGCTGGGCTGCAGCGTCTCGGGCCTGCGCGCCCTCCCGGGCGGCGGCTTCCTCCTGCGCAGCTCCCGGGGTGAGCTACAGGCCAGCCGCGTCATCGTGGCCACTGGCGGCCTGAGCTACCCCGGCATCGGGGCCAGCGGGCTGGGCATGGACATCGCCCGCAGCCTGGGCATCCCCGTGGTCGCCCCCCGACCGGGCCTGGCCCCCCTGCTGTGGAGCGCCAGCGATCGAGAGCGCTTCGCCGATCTGTCGGGCAACAGCCTCGAGGTCACCACGCGCTGCCCGGACTCTCCCGCGTTTCGCGCCGATCTGCTGTTCACCCACCGGGGCCTCAGCGGCCCCGCGGCGCTGCAGGTCTCGTCCTACTGGCGCCCTGGCGCCTCGGTCACGGTAGACCTCCTACCTGGCATCGACGTCGAGGGGCGGCTGCTCGAGGCTCGCCGCGAGCGCCCCAGGGCCGCCCTGCGCACCGTGCTGGGTGCCTGGCTCCCCAAGCGCCTGGTGCTCGCCTTCGAGGGGCGCGAGATCCCCGACCTGCCCATGGGCCGCCTGTCGGACCTTCACGCCGCCGCCATCGCCGACTCCCTGCACCGCTGGACCTTCCACCCGGCGGGCACGGCCGGCTACGACAAGGCCGAGGTCACCGTCGGCGGTGTGGACACCCGGGCCATCTCCTCGAAGACCCTCGAGGCTCGCGATGTGCCCGGCCTGCACTTCGCCGGCGAGGTGCTGGACGTCACCGGCTGGCTGGGTGGGTACAACCTGCAGTGGGCTTGGTCGTCCGGGCACTGTGCGGGGCGCGCGGTGTGATCAAGCGCCGTTGGGCGTGTCGTCGCAGACATCGCCCAGGCCGTCGCCGTCGGCGTCTTCCTGGTTGGACTCCCAGGCGCCGTCAGGAGACAGGGAGAGCTCGAGATCGGTGACCGGGGTCTCGCCGTCCAGGAAGCGCACGTAGTTGCCCCAGCCGCCGCCCTGGTCGTAGACCTTGGTGAGCAAGCGGTTCCAGCCCGCCTGCAGCTCGACCTCCACGGGGTAGCGGTCCTCCACCGTGCCCTGGCAGGCCGTGGTCTCGAAGACCAGCTCGCCGTTGAACCAGGCGAAGGCGCCGTCGTCGGGGCCCTGGGTCATGGTGAGGCCGCGGGTGGCGTCGCTGTGGATGTAGACCGCATGGTAGGCCTCACGGGGTGCATCCACGGAGGCGTAGACCTCGAGATCCAGGCGATGGTCGCTGTCCCAGAGCACGATCCACTGCAGCTGGTCAGCCAGGTCGAGATCGCCCAGGGCCGGGGCGGCCGCTGCGTCGTCTTCGGCCACCAGGCTGTCCAGGCTGGGCTGGCAGCTGTCCGCGCTGGTGCGGCCGGTGAAGGGCCCGATGGCCAGCCAGGGGCGGATCCACCCATCGGCGTCTGGGGCCAGGGGCGCCATGTCGGGGCCGTTGGGGATGTCAGGGCAGTTGTCCAGCTCGTCGTCCACCCCGTCGCCGTCGCGGTCGTCGTCGCAGCTGTCGGGACGACCGTCGCCGTCGGGGTCGTCCTCGTCGCTCAGGGGGTAGGCGGCGTCCTCGGGGGCCACGGGCTCGAGCTGCAGCGCGTAGAAGGGCACCGGCGTGTCCAGCAGCCCCTGGAGGCACAGGGCCCAGTCGCCCTGCTCGGCGAAGCGCGCCCCGGGAGCATGCTCGGGGTCGAGCACCGCGCAGCCGTCGTCCCCCGGGCTGCCCACGGCCAGGGCCGAGCCATCGGGATGGAACAGGGTCATGGTGGCGGGGACCGGGCACTCGCCAACCATGCGCGCGCCCAACGCGGCGCACTGCTCGAGGGAGACCAGGAAGCAGTCGACGTCATCGGCCCCCAGGGAGCCATGGACCACGGCGCTCGCGAGCTGCTGGGCCTGGGCCGGGCTGTCGTTGGGCTCGAGCTCGAGCTCGCCGTCTTCGACGCTGCACAGGGGTGTGCAGCCGTCACCGCCGACCCCGTTGGCGTCGTCACAGTGCTCGTCGGCGTCGGTGACGCCATCACCGCAGCTGGGAAGCGCGCAGTCGCTGCGGCAGGCGTCGGGCTGGGTGTCGCTGTTGTCCACCCCCTCGTCGCAGGCCTCGGCGCCCTCGACGACGCCGTTGCCGCAGCCAGGCTCGAGCCAGCTGTCCCCTGGGCTGGGTGGACAGGCGATGAGCAGGGGCAGGGGTAGGAGGATGATCCGGGTGCGCATACGGCCAACATAGCGCCGCAGGGCAGGCCCGTCCGGGCTACCTTGGCGCCATGCTGGCAATGATGATCCTGGTCTCGCTCGCCTCTGCAGAAGACGCGTGGTTCTACCCCGACCAAGGGACGGAGCGGGCGGTCATCGCACCCGACGGCACCCTGGGCGGCATCCCTGTCCTGCGCACCGGCGCCATCGTCGTGCGCAGCGACGATCCCGAAGCCCTGCGTCATCTCCCCTGGGTCGCCTCGGTCGAGGGCCTGGGCCACGGCGACGCGCTGTTCCTCGTCCACACCGTCCCCGGCACCGACGACTTGGCGCGATCCCGCGATCTGCACGCACGCGCCGACGTGGCCTGGTCCCACCCCGACCTGGCCTTCACTCCGGTGCCGCACACCCTGCCCGACGACCCCTACGTCGCCGATCAGTGGCACCTGGACAACACCGGACAGAACGGCTGGACCCTCGGCTCCGACATCGACGCCCAGACCGCCTGGGCTCTGTCCACCGGCGCCGGGGGGCTCATCGCGATCATCGACACCGGCCTCGACATGGATCACCCGGATCTCATCGCCACCTCGGGCTGGGACTATGTGGGAGGTGACGCCGACTCCTCCCCGGATCTCGAGTACGACGGCGCGCCCCACGGCACCTGCGCGGCGGGCGTGGCCGCGGCCGTGGGAGGCAACGGCGTGGGGGTGGCGGGAGTGGCCTACGACGCCCAAGTCTACGGCATCCGCTTCATCGGCGGCACCACCTCCTACAGCGATCTGTACAACGCCTTCGTCGAGGCCGTCGACGCGGGGGCCTGGGTGCTGTCCAACTCCTGGGGTTTCGGCGATGGCTGCGGGAGCTTCAGCATCCCTGCCACCATCCGCACCGCGCTCGAGTACGCCGAGGAACAAGGCCGCGGGGGCCTGGGCACTGCGGTCGTCACCAGCGCGGGCAACGGCTACTGCGACGCTTCGGGCGACGGCTTCCAGTCCTACTGGACCATCATCGGCGTGGCGGCGGTGGATGGAAACGACGAGCACGAGTCCTACTCCAACTTCGGATCCGTGGTCGACATCTCCGCTCCCTCGGGCGGACTGCTCACCACCGACATCTCCGGCGACGACGGCTACGGCAGCTATGGCGACGATCCCGACTACATCGGTTGGTTCTCGGGCACCAGCGCCGCCGCACCGGTGGTCTCCGGGGTGCTCACCCTGATGTTCGAGGCCAACCCCCGGCTCACGGCAGCGCAGGCCCGCGAGGTCATCTGCGACACCGCCGTGCGCATCGACATGGGCAACTACGCGTACGATGCCCAGGGCTGGAGCGAGTACTACGGCTGTGGTCGCATCGACGCCGGGGCCGCCGTGGTGGCGGTGGCCAACCAGGCCCCCCTGGCCCCCTCACCCATCGGGCCCGCCCAGGCCGCCTACGAAGACCTCGTGGTGTTGAGCTGGCAGGCCTCGGACGACGCCGACGGCGACTGGCTGGACTACCAGGTCAGCTGGTGGCTGGGGGACGACACCCAGGGTCAGCAGACGCAGACCACCCACCTCACAAGCCTGGATCTCACCGGCCTGGTCCAGGCGGGAGACCTGGTCTCGTGGCAGGTGCAGCCGGTGGATCTCTGGGGCAGCGGCGCCGCCAGCGAGCAAACCAGCTTCGAGGTCCTGGCCATCCCCGATGCGCCCAAGCCCGAAGACACAGGCACCTGCTCGAGCGCCAAGGGCCGCGGCTCGGGCGCGCTGCTGCTGGGCTTGGTTCCCCTGTTGTTCCGGCGCCGGCGCAGCGGGAAGGACTAGCCCTCAGCCGCGACGGGGGAGGCTCTGGCGGCCGGCGGCGGCCATGCGCTGGGCGTAGGCCTCGAGGCCCAGGGCCCGGATGGTGTCGAGACAGGCGATGCGGTCCGAGTTCAACACCAGGCCCACCAGCTTGGACATGCGGTTGTTCAGCAGGCCGCAGCCAGCCAGATCGCTGTGCTCGTCGCAGTCGGCGCAGGTGGCGATGCCCTTGGCCGCAGTGCAGCTGCGGATCTTGCACCACCACGCGGCCTGGTTCTCCGCGCAGCCTGGGCAGCGCTGAGCGCGGTAGCGCTTGCACGCTCCGCAGTAGAGGCCGCACGCGGCGACCAGCTCGGCATTTGGCTCGTCCATGGACATCGAGCCGAGGCATAACTCGCCTTGCAAGGAAGGGGTTATGCAGTCGTGCCCCGGAGGCTTCACCATGCGTCCCACCGTCCTCTTCTCCCTGCTCGGCCTCGTCACCCTCGCCTGCAACGAGTACGACCTCAACCGCCCCGACGACGTCGATCCCAAGAACCCCGAGGACACCGACGAGCCCCTCGACACCGAGCCTCCCGTGGACAGCCCCGCCCCTCCGGAGTGTGATCTGGACGATCTGCTCTCCGAAGAGATCGGCGTAGGCGACCAGTGCGGCGAGACCGAGGATGGCTTCGAGCCCATCGTGGAGTGGAGCGCCGGCGGCAGTGAGGGCTGCCTGTCCCAGCCCATCGTCGCGGACGTGGACGGCGATGGCCGGCCCGAGATCATCGTCAACTTCACCGATCTGTTCGGCGGAGCGGGCGACCTCAAGGTGCTCTTCGGGGACGGCTCGGGCACCCTGTGGCAGCGCAGCACCGCCAACATGGCCTACGGCTCCCCCCCTGCAGCAGGCGACATCGACGGCGACGGCAAGGCCGAGATCGTGGTGGTCCGCGAGCATGCCTCGGGCTTGATCAACGACGGCGACTACACCGCCGCGCTGTACGATCACGACGGCACCGAGCTGTGGGAGTCCGAGCACTTCATCAAGCTGGACTTCGACTGGGCCACCGCCCCCGTGATCACCGACATGGACCACGACGGCCACTTCGAGATCGTGGTGGGCCGCGTGATCCTCGACGCCGAGACCGGCAGCACCCGGGGCCAGGGCGCCTACGGCCACGGCTCGTATGGCATCACCACCCTGGGCGGTCTCACCATCTGTGAAGCCAGCGTGCCCGCGGTCACCGACCTGGACCTGGACGGCGTCGAGGAGGTCATCGTGGGCAACGCCGCCTACGACGCCGACGGCAACACCCTGCGCTACGACGCCAGCCAGAGCGACGCCATGATCGGCATCGCCAACCTCGACGACGACCCCGAGGGTGAGATCGTCGCCATCTCCGGCAACACCGTGCGCGCCCAGGACACCGACGGCACCATCCTCTGGGGCCCCATCACCGTCGAGTCCGCCAACATCCTGGCCACCCCGGCCATCGGAGACCTGGATCTCGATGGCTACCCCGAGATCGTCACCGCCGGCGGCAACCAGCTGATCTGCCTCAACCACGACGGCACCACCCTGTGGACGGCTCGAGTCACCGACGAGTCGGGGGCCACCGGCGCCTCGATCTTCGACTTCGAAGGCGACGGCCTGCCCGAGGTGGTCTACATCGACGAGGTCGAGATGGTGGCCTTCGACGGCGCCACCGGGGCGGTCAAGTTCCACTCCACCGAGCACGCCTCGAACACCATGTTCGACTACCCCACCATCGCCGACGTCGATGGCGACGACCAGGCCGAGATCATCGTCTGCCACAACGGCTGGTCCTACGCCATGTCGGTCTACGGCGACGCCGACGAGCGCTGGGTGCCCGCCCGCGCCGTGTGGAACCAGCACTCCTACGACATCGACAACGTCAACGACGACAGCTCGGTCCCCACCGAGCGCAGCTACGGCTTCACCACCCACAACACCTGGCACTCGGCCATCGCCACCGACGGGGTGGGCATCGAGGACGACCTCGAGGCGGAGATCAGCGAGGTCTGCCAGGATGACTGCGACACGGGCTCGGTCTGGGTGGCGGTGCGCCTGCGCAACACCGGCCTGGCCGACACCAGCCAGGACATCTCCCTGGCGCTGTACGCGGTCACCGGCGAAGACATGGCCCTGCTCACCACCCTCGAGGTGCCAGCCACCATCGCCAGCGGATACTCCAGCGACGCCACCTGGGTCGAGCTCGACACCGAAGACCTCATCGACGTCGAGGCCCTGTGGCTCGAGGCCGACGACGACGGCACCGGGACCGGGTTGGTGTCCGAGTGCGCCGAGTCCAACAACGGCTTCCAGCACAGCGGTCCCTTCTGCGAGTAGGCTGCCCAGTCCCCCGGGAGACAACATGAAGGTCAAGGCATTCGAGCACGTGATCCAGATGGACGACAAGTGGGGCAACCTCGAGCACATCGACGCCAAGGTCAACCGCTGGCTCGCGGAGAACCCCACCATCGAGGTCGTCGACGTCAAGCTGTCCACCTGCGCAGGGACCAACAACGAGCGCGCCGCGCCCGCCAACTTCTGCGCCCTGTGCCTGGTGTTCTACAACGACGCGGGCTCGTAGAGGCCGGGCTGGCCTGCGCGCAGGGTCGCGCCCCTCGGGCCTGTTTCTCGGCCACCGTCGAGGGATCCAGTCGAGGTGTGATCGCGCCAGAGTAGCCGCGACATTAGGGGTTCCCCTTCCCTCGCCCGGAGCCCAGATGCCGACCCTCAGCCTCTGCCTGATCGCCAAGGACGAAGCCTCCATGCTGCCCGCCTGCCTGGCCTCGGTGGCCGGCGTGGTGGACGAGCTGATCGTGGTGGACACGGGCTCCAGCGACGACACCGCCAGCCTGGCCCGGGCAGCGGGCGCCAAGGTGGTGGAGCACACCTGGCAGGATGACTTCGCCGCCGCCCGCAACGCGGGCTTGGCCGCGTGTACCGGCGACTGGGTCTTGGTGCTGGACGCCGATGAGCGCCTGGCCCCCGGCGGCGGCGCGGCGCTCAGAGCGGCCCTGCGCAGGGTGGACTTCGACTGCGGCTTGCTGCCCTTGCACAACGCCGCCGCCACCGACGCTGCCGCGGCCGAGGTGTTGTCGGGGCGGGCCCGTCGGGGCGAGCCCATCCTGCTGCCCCGTCTGCTGCGGCGCACCGCCGATCTGGCGTACCGGGGCGTCATCCACGAGAGCATCGCGCATTGGTTGCTCGAGGCCGGCCGCACCACCACCCGCATCGAAGCCCCCATCATTCACCTGGGGGCCGTGCCCAGCTACCGGCAGGAACGCGGCAAGGACGCCCGCAACCTGGGCTTGCTCGAGCGGCGCTGTGCACAGTCCCCCGACGACCCCGTGGCCTGGACCTACCTAGCCCGCGAGCGCTACCGGGCCGACGACCAGGCCGGAGCCTACGACGCCGCACGCCTGGGCTGGGCTGCCCTCGAGGCCGTGGTCAAGCCTGGCGGGCCCAACCCCGCCTTCGTGCCCCTGGCGGACATGTGGGTGCAGTTCCAGCTCGCCAAGGCGCTCGCCCCCGCCGCCCTCGCCTGTCTCGAGCAGTGCACCGCGTGGGGCGGCAAGCATCCCAACCTGGGCCTGCTCGAGGGTCGCGTGCGCTACGCCCTGAGCCTGGAGCAGCCCGAGCAGGCTCCTCAACACCTGGCCCTGGCCGAGGCCGCCCTCAGCAGCGCCCTGGCCCAGCAGGGCCAGAGCTTCACCGACGAAGTACTGCCTGGTGCCACCAGCTGGGCGTCCAGCCTCCACCGGGGCCTGGTTCGCCTGCTGGCGGGCCGCCCAGCCCAGGCCCAGGCGGACTTCGAGGCCTGCCTGCATGCCCAGCCCGGGTACGCCCCCGCCATCCTCGGCCAAGCCGAAGCCACCCTGGCCGCCGGCGATCCCCAGGCGGCCATCAAGCAGCTCGAGCCCCTGCTGGCGGCGCCCACCCCCGACGCCTGGGTGCTGGCGGCCCAGGCCTGTGACGTGCTCGGCTCGCCCAAGGATGTCATCACCTTCATCAAGCAGGCCATCACCCGTCTCGAGGCGGGCTTCGAGGCTCGCCATCGCGCCGGCATCCTGGATGAGCTCCGGGTGGCTGCCGCCCTGTACCAGGGTCAGGCCGCCCGCGGGCCAGGCCAGGCCGGCCGCGTGGCCGACATCGTGGCCCACAGGCCCACATCAGCGCCCACCGCCATGGTGGACGGCGGAGCCTTGGCGCGGCTGGTCACCAACCTGATCCGGGCAGAGCGCACTGAGCTGATCGCGCCCTTGCTCGAGCCCAGGGCCGAGGAGGTTCTCCCAGGCATCGGCTTCGCCCTGAGCGGCTTGTTCGACCAGCTGGGCGTCACCATCGAGGACGACGGCGAGCCCGACTACGTGTTCATCGGCGGCGCCGGGCGCAGCGGCACCACCCTGTTCCGCGCCATGCTCCACGCCCACCCCCGCATCCACTGCGGTCCCGAGGCCAAGCTGGTGTCCACCATGTGCCGCAACCGGGGCAGCTGGCTGAGCGGCATGGGCCCCGACCTGGCCGAGGCTGGCGTCAGCCCCGCGCTGCTCGACGCCAGCGTGCGCGCCTTCATCGACACCTTCATGCGCGGCCTGGCGCCCCAGGGGGTGCGCGTGGCCGAGAAGACCCCCCACAACCTGCTGCACACCGCCTACCTGGGCCAGCTGTTCCCCAAGGCCCGGTTCATCCATGTCATCCGCGACGGCCGCTCGGTCAGCGCCTCCCTGGTGCGGCAGGCCTGGGTCGATCCCGCCACAGGCAAGCCCCTCTCCTACTGCCAGGACATCCCCCACGCCGCCACCTACTGGCAGACCATCGTGACCACAGTGCGGCAGCAGGCCCAGGCCGTGCCGGGCCGCTACCTCGAGCTGCGCTACGAGCGCCTGGTCACCGAGCCCGAGGCGGTCATGCGCGAGGTGCTTGCCTTCCTGGGCGAGCGCTGGGACCCCGCGGTGCTCGAGCACCAGCGGTCCGACGTGGCCCTGTCCTCCCTCGAGTCCAGCACCGCCGCGGTCAAAGAGGCGGTGCACACCGCAGCCATGGAGAAGTGGCGGAAGAACTTGAGCTCCAAGGAACTGCAGCAGGTGATGGAGATCGCGGGAGGGACGCTGAGGGAGCTGGGGTATCTGGGGTAGCTGGACGAGAGCGATGGTGCTCGGGGGTCCGAAGGCTTCTGGCCCAACCTCGGTGCGATGATGACATGGGGGTGGAACTGGCAGACGCAGGTCGACCTGGTCCGATGGGCGGTCCAGACCCGCTTCTTCATTGAACTTGGACAGAGGTCTGACACCACGCTCTACCCAGGCCGAACCTTCGACATGACCGAAGACCGGTTCGAGAACGCCCCGCCGTCCATCCCCCCCGAAGTGGCTATAGGTCGGCACCGTACAACAGGTACACCTTGCCTCGGTACTCTCCTTCTACCATTGTGTTGTCTGCACCAATCAGCACGTCCATCAGGCCGTCTGCGTCCACGTCCCCGGCAGACGACACCGACGAGCCCGCCCAGCTGTTTTCTCCTTCGCCCCGGTAGAGGTACTCGGCGTCGTCGATCAGCCTCGTGCCAGAGAATGGGGCCAGCAGGATGGCGGCACCGTGATCCCAGTAGTCATCCGTGTGGATTCCCATCACGAGATCACCCAGGCCGTCCCCGTCCACGTCACCTGCGCCCGACAGGTCGAAACTGGAGAATTCGCTCCCGGTGATGCGAGCCACGTTGAGCAGACCTCCGATGAGGCCCCCCGTGGTGAGGGGCCCGAACACGACGAAGTCGGTGGCGCGTTCCCCTCCCTCCACGATGAAGTCATCCAGCCCGTCACCATCGGCATCACCGATGGCGTCGGCATCACCAAGGATAGCGCCTTCCCATTCATCCCCATCGAGGGCGATCGCCGCAGACGCGAGGTCGATGGTGCCGGAGACCGGGCCCTGGACGACCCAGGCGCGCCCCTTGTAGCCCTCGCAGGGTTCCGAAGGGTCCCTCGTCCACCACTGCTCGTTCCAATACCCGTTCGTGACGATCAGCTCGCTAAAACCGTCTCCATCCAGATCCCCAATAGCTGCCGCTTGTCCGTCGCGTTGGTAGATGATGGGGTTGTGGTTGGGATGCGACTCGATACAGGGATCCTCGACGCTGGGAAAGGGAGGCTCGAGCAAGGCCCAGGCCTGGCTGTCCGCATCCACCGAGCCTTCGAGTGGCGTGGTCATGACGAAGACCTTCTCTCTACCATCGAGGATGGTATCCGCGGTGCCGTTGCCGTCCACGTCTCCAGCCGCGGCCACCTTGGTGTATGGGAGCGTGGAGCCCGGGTAGGCCTCGGACCAGCTCACCAGGGCATCGAACTCGTCGAATCCCATCGCTCCCGTGACAGGGCCGAAGTACACGCCCATATTGGGACGGGTTTGTGAGCCTACCACGAAGTCGTCGAAGCCGTCGCCGTTGGTGTCGCCGAGGATCACCGCGGACTCCACGCGGCCCATTTCGGTCGAATACACGAAGCTGGCGGTGGCCTCGGAGGCGGTCATCTCTACGGGGATGGGGCTCCCGAAGACGTACATAGCACCGTAGCTATTCCCGTAAGTGCCATACCCCTGTGCCAACGCGAGCACGTCGTCATGACCATTGCCATCCAGGTCACCCCGGCCGGTGACTCGGGTTCCGAGCCGATCCTGATCGGCATCGCCGACCATCACGGCGCTTGCCGCGGCGCAGAGAGTTGGAGGGTCGTCCGGGTCGGTGGCGGTGTCGCACTCGGGAAAGACATCGCTGTCGGCGTCCGTGTCCGCGTCGGCGTCACCGTCGGTATCCGCATCCCCTTCAGGCGGCGCGGTGTCATCGGTCTTGTTGCCACAGGCCGGGCCCAAGGCCAGGGCCAGCGCGAGCAGGCTCGAGGGGACGATCAGAGTTCGCATCGCAGAGTCTCACTTCGGGGGTACGGCGCTAAGGCCGCCCCCCTCACAGGGGCACGGCGCAGGGTCCGTCCCGGTTGCGGAGCCTCGCCAAGCCATGCTCCATTGTGGCATGAAGACGACCCAGTGAGAATCGAAGCCTCGCAGCGTGGGGGCAGCCGCAGCAGAGCTGGGGAAGTGCAGGGGGCTCGGGGGCCGGTGACGCGCTGGAAGCGGGCGCTGACGTAGGACGGTCGAGGCGGACCACCGAGGCCGCCGGCTCTCCCGGCTCCCGGTCCTCTACGACCACCGTGACCTTCTTGCCGTGGGGTTCGAGCCGCTCGCCCATGCGCTAGGCCTCATGCTCCAGCTCGTCCAGGGCTTCGTCCAGGCTGGATGTCGGTGGTTCTGGAGGCTCCTCGGGCTCCCGGCCGAGGCGTTCTCGGGCGTCGGCAGCCCCCTGACCAGCAGGCCCACGACGTGGGGTGTGATGATCTCGAGCTTGGCCGGGCACACCCCTGCCAGGCATCCGCCCAGGGCTTCGAGGCGCGCCGCAGAAACCGCATGGAGCTCCTGGCCTGCGAAGCCCGGATGCAGCGGTGCCAGCTCTCGGTGCAGCAGCGCGACCACGCGTTCCAGCTCCAGCCCCTCTGCCTCGCACCAAGCCTCGAGCTCCGGGCGCTCGTCACCCTCTGCCAGGAAGTCCAGCGGATCATTGTCGTAGACCTCGCGCAGGGCGTCCTCGACCACCTGCAGCTCCCATAGCAGGTCGCGCAGCCGGGCCGGGCATTCGCCCTCCCGACCCGATCCACCCATCATGGTGCTCACGCGCTGCATGCCGTCATCCCGCGCTCCTGGCGTGGCTGCTCGGGCTCGTCCCCCGCTGGACCACACAGCTTCATCATGAACCTTCCAAGAGGGTATCCGCTACAGGGGGGGGGCAGGAGAATGTCAAGACCCAAAACTGCTTGGCATCATCTCGGTCGGGCAGCGCCGAAGGACCCGACAACCAGGGCTCCAAAGACCCGTTCATGCTGCCGGAAACCTACACTGGGTTGAACGATTCCAGGTGGTTCTGGATCAGCTCTGGACCAGCCTTCTGCCTGCCAGTGAAGGCAGCTTCTCACCAGGTGAACGATGCCGCCCTCGCGGACCGCCGCACAGTGGTCCAGTGAGCC
>ERZ890953.322-NODE-322-length-28659-cov-5.583834_pt1 | contig 28659 bp, 26 predicted proteins | sample MGYA00521264_ERZ890953 | MGnify/ENA primary metagenome ERZ890953 (study PRJEB32303, sample SAMEA104408629) | aquatic metagenome | biome: Brackish water; feature: Chemocline; material: water | place: Baltic Sea | collected 2014-10-26T21:54:00 | depth 200 m ...
ACCGCTGAGGCACCAGCCTGTTTGATAGGATCCAGTTCAGAAACCGAAGTTTCAGAAGAAATGAGAATGAAAGGAGTATCCCTGGTCACCGGGTTTTCGCGCATTTCAAGCACTAACTCCTTGCCTGTCATATCCTCAAGAAACATGGCACTGATCACCAGTTCCGGTTGTTCAGTATCAATAATCGACAATGCCTGCTCTCCAGTATCGGCGGTGTCATATTGAGAAATACCCAGCTCTTCCAGTTGTTGAATCACAATTTTTTTTTGTGAAATCGATGGCTCAACTAACAGTACATATAACGAGTTTAAATAATGCTGCATGTTTAGTTTTTATTTTAAAAGTAATAGGGGGTTTAATGGTATATAGCACAATCCTGATTTTTAGTACCGAATAACTCTTCAGTGAAACAGATATTAGTTATAATGCATGTTTTTTAGCTCTTGACCCATGTACGCTCTAGAAATCAATCAACTCAGAAAAACTTACAAAAATGGCTTTGAAGCTCTCAAGGGTATTGACCTTAAAGTTCAGAAAGGGGATTTTTTTGCACTGTTAGGTCCTAACGGTGCTGGAAAATCGACCTGTATTGGAATTCTCTCTTCACTCATTAATAAAACTTCAGGTGAAGTGAAAATTTTTGGTCATGACCTGGAAAAGGAGGTTATTCAGGCCAAATCTAAAATAGGCATGGTACCGCAGGAATTTAATTTTAATATATTTGAACCGGTGGGTGAAATTATTGCTAATCAGGGAGGTTATTACGGCGTACCTTCAGTTGATGTAAAAAAACAATCGGAATATTTTCTGAAAGAACTCGGTTTATGGGATAAACGTTTTCTGCAGGCCAGAGATTTGTCTGGAGGGATGAAAAGACGTTTGATGATAGCAAGAGCCCTGATCCATAAACCGGAATTACTAATACTGGATGAACCCACAGCTGGTGTTGATATTGAGTTACGCCGCTCCATGTGGAAATTTATGCGCAACATTAATGATCAGGGTACGACCATTATTCTGACTACGCATTACCTGGAAGAAGCAGAACAAATGTGTCGAAATATAGCTATCATTGATCAGGGAAATATCATCAAGAATACCAGTATGAAATCACTATTAAGCACGTTAAATAACGAAACCTTTGTGTTTTATCTCAGGCAATCTGTCACTGAAGTTCCGCAAATTAATGGCGATTTTGAAGTCAGGCTTATCGATGAACATACACTGGAAGTGGATATTCCCAGGGAACAGACAATAAATAGTTTAATTTTGCAATTACATGGCCAGGGCCTGGAAATTGACCGAATGCGTAACAAGGTCAATCGACTGGAAGAATTATTCGTTTCACTTATCAACAACAAAGAAGCACCTGTTAAAAATTAAGCATCATGACTCAATTGCAAAAATACTGGATAGCCTATATCACCATCTCGCGTAAAGAAATTTTACGTTTTAGCCGAATCTGGGTGCAGACCATTGTTCCCCCCGTAATCACAGTTGCACTCTATTTTCTTATCTTCGGCAACCTTATAGGTGATCGAATAGGTGAAATGGATGGCATGAGCTATATCGATTTCATCATGCCGGGGCTGATCATGATGTCGATCATCACCAGTTCTTATGCCAACGTGGTTTCATCATTTTATGGCGCGAAGTTTTCAAAACATATTGAAGAAATGCTGGTTTCACCTATACCTAACGTTGTCATACTGCTGGGATTTTTAACCGGAGGTATAGCACGCGGCTTATCAGTTGGATTAGCAGTCACTATTGTCGCGCTGTTTTTCACCAGCTTTAATGTTTACAACCCATTGCTGGTTTTTACTGTGGCCCTGCTAACTTCCCTTTTATTTTCCCTGGCAGGCTTGATTAACGGTGTTTACGCAACAAGTTTTGATGATGTCTCCATCATCCCCACCTTTGTGCTTACACCTCTCACTTATCTTGGCGGCATTTTTTATTCCATCCAGTTATTACCCGAAATCTGGCAAAAAATATCTCTGATCAACCCTATTCTATATATGATAAATAGCTTCAGGTATGGTTTTCTTGGTGTTTCAGATATTGATTTATCCGTAGCTCTTCCGATCATTATAATTTTTATCGTGATTCTATTTACTGCGTGCATGTATCTATTAAACCGCGGAATAGGTATTCGAAATTGAAGCCGGAAAGTATTGAGTTAATAGATATCGGGGTAAACCTGACCAACAAACGACTTCTCGTTGATGTGGATGATATTTTGCAGCGGGCTGCACAGGTTAATGTTAATAAATTGATCGTCACCGGTACTTCCATTGAGCATAGTCAAATTGCCCTGGAACTGTGTGCTCAATTCCCGAATCAACTTTTTAGTACCTGTGGCGTTCATCCGCATGATGCCAAAGAGTGGAACCAGCAATCACTTGCGGAACTGGAATCGATGCTTAAACATTCCTGTGTAAAAGCGATAGGTGAAACGGGTCTTGATTTTAATCGCAATTTTTCCCCGAAAAAGCAACAAATCGATGTTTTCCAGCAACAGTTAGAGTTGGCAGTCAGCTGTAACAAACCCGTATTTCTGCATCAACGGGATGCTTTCGATACATTTTTAAATTTATTGCAGGAATACCGTGGGCAACTTAAATCTGTAGTAGTACATTGCTTCACTGACGATAAAAAAGCACTCTACAAGCTATTAGATCAGGATTGTCATATTGGCATCACCGGCTGGATTTGTGATGAACGTAGAGGGCAGGAACTGCAGAAACTGGTAAAAGACATCCCCGATAATCGGTTGATGCTGGAAACCGATGCACCCTACCTGCTTCCCAGAGACTTACCTGATAAACCGGCAGATAATACGAATTACCCTGAATATCTGCCACATATTTTACACACAGTTGCCCGATTACAAAACAAGCAGGAGCAAAATCTGGCTAGTGAGGTTTTAGCCACTACACAACAATTTTTTGAGGTTTAACATGCAGCCCGTCATTCATTCATTACACGTCTACCCCATCAAATCCTGTCAGGGCATAGACTATGACAGCGTTGAGTTAACTGACACCGGTTTTAAATATGACCGGCACTGGATGTTAGTCGACAAACAGGGAACCTTTCTGAGCCAGCGCAAACATCCCTCCATGGCTAAAATAAAAACCCTGATCACTGATGAAACCCTGGAGGTTTCAGTAGAAGGCTCTGCCACACTGGTGATTCCATTAAAAGACCAGAGCGATAAAAAAACACCGGTTATAATCTGGAAAGACAGTTGTCTTGCTACTATTGTGTCACCTGAAGCGAGCCAATGGTTTAGTAATTTCCTGGGTATAGACTGTGATCTGGTTACTCTGCCTGACACAGAACATAGACTGGTGGATACCAGATATGCCACCTCGAACCAGCGTGTCGGTTTTGCTGACGGCTTTCCCCTGCTAGTATTAAGTCGCTCATCCATAGACTTACTGAGTAACAAACTTGGTGAGCAGGTCAACATTAACCGTTTTCGGGCCAATATTATTATCGATGGTTGTGATGCTCATGAAGAAGATAGCTGGTCAAAAATAACCGTCAATAGCATTGATATTTTGTTAGCTAAAGCCTGCTCCCGTTGTGTAATACCCAGTATTGACCAGCTATCTTCTGCAAAACATAAGTCCCTTTTAAAGGTTCTGGCAACTTATAGAAGAACTGATGGCAAGGTATATGTAGGTCAAAATGGCTTACATCAGTCTAATGGAATAGTCTCAGTGGGAGACCCTGTTCTGGTAAGTAAAAAATGACCGGTCATCGTTTGGTATGAAAAAAAGTCACATATTTTGTGAAAATTCTCAGACTCTGTCTAAAATGAATATTGTCTAACTTTAAAATCAACAACTTTTAACAGGATTAGATACTTACATTGAAAATATAATTTATTTGTACGGATACATAATTCAAATAAAAAATGAACGATCAAACAAAATTACAATTCTACGCATCGACACCAGAAACCTGTGGTTACTTACCCGACCGACAGTCCATTAGTGCATTTGCAAATCCGCATATGGATATGGATATGCAAACTTATAACGAGCTAATTCAGTTTGGCTTCCGACGGTCTGGTGGCTATCTTTATCGACCACATTGTCCGAATTGTGAAGAGTGTGTTTCAGTTCGATTACCCGTCAACCAGTACCTGTTTTCACGCAATGACAAACGAACTATTCGCAAAAATGAAGATCTGGTCATGCATCAACTGGATGGAAAGTTTGTAGAAGAGCATTTTGATTTATATCAGCGTTATATCAACAGCAGACATACTGGCGGAAGCATGGAAAACCCATCACCTTCAGATTACCATAGATTTCTAATTTGTGACTGGACGGATACGTCCTTCATAGAGTTTCGTCATGGAAAAAAGCTACTTGCAGTGGCTGTGACCGATACAACCAGTACCGGGCATTCTGCCGTTTACACTTTTTTCGACCCGGATGAAAAACACCGTAGTCTGGGCCATTTCGCTATTTTAAAACAAATACAACTGACAATTGACAACGCCTTACCCTATCTTTATTTAGGATACTGGATAAAAGACTGCGACAAAATGAAATACAAATCACGCTACAAACCTTCTGAAGGGTTTATTAATGATATGTGGTTAGAGCTGGATTCGTCCGCTTAGCTTATCCGGTTAAAACCCTAAGCCGCTGACCTTTTCATTTTTTTAACCACTAGAGTCAGTTTAACCAATAAAAGAATCCAGGGTGTGCCATGCAATAACAAATCGAACATATCGAGTGGTTTAACTAACTCACCACTGATTAACATTCCAAGCTTTTCAACTATATGCGGTTCTGGAAAAAAAGGCGCAAGGCCTAAAAACATACTTAATACGATAAAGTGCGGTAAAGGTAAAGAATCAATCAATTTCAGCATAAAAAACAAACTCCAAAACGAAACATTCAATAATCGGGAAACAGTCTATTTACTCATTCACAAAAATAATCAGCGATTAAAGTCTCTGTCTATTTACTCTTGTGTATCAATAAAATAGTTTCTCGATTAATCATGTATTGATGTAAAAACTTTCTGATATAAGGTTTCATTGCTGGTAACCAGCACAGAAAGAGTATTCAGATTAAAGGTTTGAACTTCCAGGTCCGTAAATTTCCCACCGGCTCCAGTGACTATAACGGATAAAGCAGCCACAGCCAATTAATTCACATTAGCTTCAACGATAATTTATTCCCGTCCATAGAATTTATCAGCATACTAAGTCCAGTCTGCTTGAGTACATTTATTCTTCTGAACATAAATTTAGATCAACCAATGAAGAAGGCAAATTCATACATCTGATAGTCCTCAGCTTCCGATACCCGATCAAATACAATTGTCAGTGACTTTACCATGACGATTTGCCACAATACCGCCCTTTAAGAATTAACAGCAGGAAAAGTCCATGTCCCTGATAAAAGCTTTCACAGGTTTGCGTCCCGCGCCAGGTCGCGAAAAAGATGTCGCAGCGCCACCCTATGACGTAGTCAGCGAAGCCGAAGCCCGTGCGTTGGTCGCGGAAAGTCCCTGGAGTTTCCTGCATATTTCCCGACCTGAGGTCGATCTGCCCGAAGGCACCGATCCATATGCCCCAGCGGTTTACCAGAAAGGCCGTGAGAATCTAGACCGAATGAGAGCTGAGGGTGTACTGTGCCGTGATGCCGATCCGACCTACTATGTTTACCGCATCACCATGGGCAGCCATGTGCAAACCGGTTTAGTCGCGGGCGCATCTGTTGCCGCCTACGATACCGATCGTATTAAGAAGCATGAATTCACCCGACCAGTGAAAGAGGACGACCGCGTGCGTAATATCGATACGCTGAATGCGCAGACAGGCCCGGTTTTTCTGGTGTACCCAAGCGATGACACTATAAACGGCATACTGGCCGAGCGCGCTACCAATACGCCGGACATGGATGTAACCGCAGCCAATGGTGTGCACCATGAATTATGGTTGATCAATGACAGCAAAACCGTTCAGGCTCTGACCCGGGCTTTCGAGGCATTGCCCGCCCTGTATGTGGCCGATGGTCATCATCGTTCGGCAGCGGCATCGCGAGTGGCGGCGAAACACCGTGACGCGAATCCGACGCACAGCGGTGACGAAAGCTATAACTATTTCCTGTCGGTGATTTTCCCGCACGATCAGATGCAGATTCTTGACTACAACCGCGTAGTGAAAGATCTGCATGGCCTGAGCCCGAAGGACTTGCTGGAAAAGATTGCTGCATCATTTACCGTCGAGCCGAGTGAGACACCGGCCAGGCCCACACAGTCAGGTGATTACGGCATGTACCTCGAAGGACAATGGTATCGCCTAACCATCAACCCGGCGTTAATTCCAGTCGATGACCCGGTTGCACAGCTAGATGTCAGCCTGTTGCAGAATAACCTGATCCAGCCGCTGCTCGGTATCGAGGATCCACGCCGCGACAACCGTATCGATTTCGTCGGTGGCATCCGCGGTCTCAGCGAACTCGAAAAGCGCGTTGACTCTGGTGACTGGCAGGTCGCATTCGCGCTCCATGCCACCAGCATGGAGGCATTGATGGCTGTCGCGGATGCGGGTGAAGTCATGCCCCCCAAATCAACCTGGTTCGAACCGAAACTGGCTGACGGCCTGGTCAGTCACGTACTCGACTGAAAATGCTGTATTCACTACCCAGCCGTCATCAACCTGACATTCGCGCCCTGTAAAATGTTAATACGTATCGCCAATGAAGATGATTTACCGCAGATTGTGGAAATCTACAACCAGGCAGTGGATCAGGGCGGCGCGACAGCCGATCTGGCGCATGTTAGCGTGGAGGCCCGTCGGCCATGGTTTCGCGATCATAATCCGGCTTCCTTGCCGATCTGGGTAAGCGAAACAGACGGTGCCATTTCTGGATGGTGCAGCCTGAGCGCATATCGACCAGGGCGGTTGGCACTACGTCATACCGCGGAAATCAGTTACTATGTGCACCTCGCCCACCGCCGGCAGGGAGTTGCAAGGCAGTTGATCCAGCACGCTATCGAGCAATGTCCATCGCTCAACATCAGCAACCTGATGACCTTTACTCTGGACGTCAACAAGCCGAGTATTCTCATTCTTGAGGAATTCGGATTTTCACAATGGGGACACCTTCCCGATATTGCAGAGCTGGATGGAGTTACCTGTGGACACCTGATATTAGGCAGGCCGGTAGCTCCTAAAGTGGACCACTCAAAAAGACTGGCCTAGCTTATATGAAAATTGATTGCTGACTGTAATCGCATCATTGTGCATAATGCAATGCAATTTATTTCAGACAGCGAGGACAATATGAAACAACCGGTAGTAATCATCGGCATGGGTGAAATGGGCAGTGTATTCGCACGAGCTTTGCTGAAAACAGGTCACCCGGTTTTTCCACTTCGTCGTCAGGATGATATGAATCAGGCTGCAGACCATATCGACAACCCTGAGCTGGTATTACTTGCTGTCGCTGAAAACGACCTGCAAACAGCACTGGATCAACTCCCCGAAAACTGGCGTGATAAAGTCGTCCTGCTACAAAATGAATTGTTACCCAGAGACTGGCAGGATAAAAATCTAATTGACCCCACCGTGATATCTGTCTGGTTTGAGAAAAAACCAGGGATGGATTATAAGGTATTGATACCTTCACCTGTGCAAGGCCCAAAAGCACAGCTTATTCATAATGCACTGGCTACCCTGAATATACCTGTACAAATTATCGATAATGAAAACGATATGCTTTTCGAGCTGGTCAGGAAAAATATGTATATTCTTACCACCAATATTTGCGGTCTTGAAAGCGGAGGAAATGTTAAACAGCTATGGGATGATAATTCAATCCTGCTCAATAAGGTATTTGATGATGTACTGGAAGTTCAGCAGCATCTGACGGGGCATATTTTCAATCGGGATCATATGTTGAACGCTGTCCTAACGGCATTCGATGGTGATCCTGAACATCAATGTATGGGTAGAAGTGCTCCACAGAGACTGCAAAGGGCTTTACTCATGTCTCAAGAAGGTAAACTGCAAACACCTGAGTTAGAGCGTATTAAAGCATTAAATTAAAGGTAACTGTTCAGCGTAATTTTTCTGCACGTGCACGTTGTAGATTATTCAGGACGTTGTGAATAACTCGATTTAAAAAATATTCCTGATCAGGAGTTGCAAACTCTGTTCTCCCCTAAACTCATTTACATTTAATTCGTAATAAATATTAAGGGTTTGATAATTGGTTTTTAATTGCTGATCATCGGCAAAAAACTTGATGGCATCGACAGGTTTATGCGCTCCTTTGGGTGTTAATACAAATTTCAGATGTTTATTGCCTAACACTCTTTGATCTAATACCTTAAATTCCCCATCGAAGGTCGGCAGCGGAAATTTCTGTCCCCACGGGCCGGCATCCCGACAAATTTTAGCCAGTTCGAGTGTTATTTCTGAAGCTTCAATCTGCCCATCGCTCATCGCGATATTTTTAAAACAAAGCGGATCGACATGCTGCTGTAAAACAGTTTCAAAGCATTCTGTAAAATGAGCTAACTCACTCTCTTTAATTGTCAGCCCTGCTGCCATCGCATGACCGCCGAATCGCACAATAATTCCGGGTGCAGCTTTATCCACTAAATCGAGCATGTCTCTTAAATGAATACCAGCGATTGAGCGGCCTGATCCTTTTAACTGTCCATCATCTGCACAGGCAAAACTGATAACCGGCCGGTAAGTAATATCCTTCACTTTTGACGCGATTATACCCACCACACCTTCATGCCAGTCCTGCTGATAAAGTACAAAACCATGTCGATGCCGATCCTGCTTGACATCCGGCAACATGGCCACCGCCTGATCTGTCATCTGTGCCTGAATTTCACGGCGGTACAGGTTCATAGTTTCTAATTCATTGACCAGCTGAGCGGCGCTGGTTTCATCTTCACAGAGCAATGTCTGTACGCCCACGGTCATATTATCCAGACGACCAGCAGCGTTTAATCGGGGAGCCAGCGAAAAGCCTATATCCTGGCTGGTCAGGCTAAAACGCGATCGCCCTGAAATCTCGATCAGCTTTTTAATCCCAACTGAACAGGCACCCGCTCTCAAGCGTTTTAATCCTTCATTGACCAGGATTCGATTATTGTAATCCAGTGGCACCAGGTCAGCGACAGTACCTATAGCCACCAGATCCAGACATTCCGCTAAATTCGGTTCGGGTCGGACATCAAACCAGCGCAGTTCACGCAATACACGTCGCACTTCGAGCATCAGGTAAAACGCTACGCCCACACCCGCCAGATTTTTACCTTCGCTTTGTTGAAACGCATTAGGGTTTACGATAACGGTTGCAGCCGGTAACTCATCGGCCGCCAAATGATGGTCGGTGACAATCACATCAATATTTGCCTGCTGCAGCAGCTGTAAACCTTTGAAGCTGGCAATTCCGCTATCCACCGTAATCACCAGATCAGGTTTCAGAGCAACTATCTTTTCGGCGACACCCGCAGAAACTCCATAACCATCCGTAAAACGATCCGGTAATAGAAAATCACAATTTTTATGCCCCATTGAGGTTAGTGCTCTAACACATAACGCCGTGCTCGTTGCACCATCGGCATCGTAATCCCCAAAAACTAAAACTCTGGACTCATTCTGCAAATGCCTGACGATACATTCAGCAGCCTGCTGTAGATTAGTAATGAGTTGAGGTGGTATGAGTGACTTCAGTGAATACTCAACTTCATCAAATGACTGAATGTCCCGTGCACTGAACACACGCTGTAGAATCGGGTGCAATGTAGTCTGTTGATTAAGCAATGCAGTCCGGCAGTCACGTTGCTTGAGGCGAATATGTAGATCTGTCATGATCAGTGTTGTGGCTGACTTTGCAAAATAACTTCTCGTAGATCGCTGTATTTTTTCCAGAACTTTAAGTCAGACATAGCTCCATAATGGAAATTAAACCCGCCTCCCGTGTGAACTATAATTTGATGTTTACGAGTCTTCATTAACACCTCAAAACAGTTTTCTTCAACATATTGAAGAACCTGATGAGTATCCAGGTCATCATTACCTTTTAATAGTTTGAGAATAGACAGATCAATAATCACCATATTTGAGGTAATGTCTGTCAATTTGATATTTTCAATATAATCTGCATTTCCAGCATACAATTCACCTATTTTTCGCATATCACTATCATCGCTAAACCATAGTGTATCGGTTAATTTTTCACCCTGATACTGATCAGCACCCCAACACCACAGGCTGTTAATGAGCAGCTGTCCTGTCTGTTGCCTGTGTTGATTAACTTCATGCTGATATAAAAACATCTGCATTTCATTAAATAACTTAAACCACTCAAGATTAGCCTTAGACTGTTCCAGATAATGCGTCACTTTCTTGCCCAAAGCAGTCAGATAATGAGGTACTTCAGTCACTGGCTCACAGTTCAATAACGTCATCAGCCAGCGATTATCCGGCAAGCTTATAACTTCACAATCATCTTTAAAAAACTCAGTTAAGTCATTGATAATACTTAATAATTTATCTTCATCACTATTCACCGGATAAACAATAGCATTATTGATATCAGCTTTCAGATGTACCGGTTTAAACAGCAACTGCGGCCCTTTATGTTGCGGGCGAATAGCGTGAGCAAAGGGTAAGGCCGCTTGCTGTAACCCAAGACGTCGAATCAGGATTTCATCTACATCGGCTAAAGCAGCGGGAACTCTGCTTGCATAGCGCAATAACTTATGCAGAGCCGGGGTCGAACTTGCCAGCTCTGCAAAGCTGAGTTCATGAATGGGTAAATTTAATAAACCCGGAATGATTAGATCAATCGCGGGCTTTTTATCTATCGACAACAGTCTTATTCTTCCGCAAGACAGGAAGCCAGCTTTTCTGCCACATCATTGGACAAGTCTGTTTTCGACTGTATGCGTAAAACCTGTTGTTTCATTTTTTCGCCCAGTTCCGGTGTCAGTTTTTTCCAGTTAAGAAAGGCACCGACCATACGTGATGCTATTTGCGGATTAAGACTATCCAGTTGGATGATTTTGTCCGCAAAAAATTCATAACCTTTCCCTGAAACATGGTGAAAAGCCTTGGTGTTGGATTGCATGGGCCCCAGTAATGAACGCACACGGTTTGGATTTTTAATATTGAATGCCGGATGCTTTTCAAGCTCAATCAATTCTTCGAGTGCATTATCAGTCTCGGATGAAGCCAGTAAACTAAACCATTTATCGACCACTAACGCGGTATCTGACCATTGCTGATAAAAGGCATTAAACATAGTTGCTTTAGTCGCGTTGGTGTTATGTACCACAGCGGACAAACTGCCTGTTTGATCGGTCATATTATCGGCGCTATTAAATTGAGACTCAGCCAGATCAAAATACTGTTGCTGTTGCAACAACACCAGGTAAGCCAGGCAGATATTTTTTAAGCTACGTTTACCTATTGCCTGAGGTGTAATCTGGTATGACTCCGAATCCTGGCAGGCAACATAAAGTTGCGATAGCTGTTGTTCAAAACGGATTGCCAGCTGTGTTTTGACAAACTCCCGAACCTGATGAATTTTATGTACATCGACCGGACTACACATTTCGGCCAGGTATTTTTCGCCGGGCAGACTCAACATTTCGGCTAATAAAGGTTTATCGATAGTTGTATTTCCCAGTAAGCCGCCAAAGGCATTTATTAAATCACTTAATTCGTCTGTCAGCTCAAGTTGATTAGCTGAGTTGATCATCTTCAACATCACCTGGGCGGCAAACTGTTGCCCTGCTTCCCATTGATTAAATGCATCGGTTTCGCAGGTCATCAATTTGGCCAGTTCCTGCTGTGTCAAATCAGAGTGAATAATGACCGGTGCAGAAAATTCTCGAAAAGCAGAAATCAGCGGCAGCTCGGAAATATTAAAAAATTCAAAAAAACCATTTTCCAGTCTGATATCCAGCACAATCTCAGTTTCACCCGCCTGATTTAAAACTAACGGTAAGCCAGCCTGAGTAAACAGGGACAGCTTCATAGGAATATGGAAAGGCAGGTTCAGTTCATCTTTGGTTTTCCCTGCGTCCTGTTTAACCCATAATTTAAGAGACTGGCTCTGTTCATCGTAAATGCGATGAATAGTAAGAACAGGTGTACCCGACTGATCATACCAACGCTGGAACTGACTCAAATCGATGTCGTTAGCATCCGCCATGGCCTGTCGAAAATCATCCGTGGTAACAGCCTGCCCGTCGTGCCGTTTAAAATACAGATCCATGCCCCGACGAAATCCATCCCTGCCCAGCAGAGTTTGATACATGCGTACCACTTCAGCGCCTTTGTTATACACAGTTGATGTGTAGAAGTTATTAATTTCAAGGTAAGATTTAGGACGAATCGGATGTGCCATCGGTCCGGCATCTTCGGCAAATTGATGACTGCGCAATACACGTACATCATCGATGCGTTGAATCGCCCGTGACATCATGTCGGAACTGAATTCCTGATCACGAAATACCGTCAATCCTTCTTTCAGGCTAAGTTGAAACCAGTCTCGGCAGGTAACCCGGTTACCCGTCCAGTTATGAAAATATTCATGCGCGATAACCCCTTCAATACCCAGATAATTAGCATCCGTTGCCGTTTGTTGATTGGCCAGCACATATTGCGTATTAAAAACATTGAGCCCCTTATTCTCCATTGCACCCATATTAAAATCATCCACCGCCACGACCATGTATAAATCCAGATCGTATTCAAGACCAAAGGTCTCTTCATCCCACTTCATGGCTTTCTGTAAAGAACTTAATGCATGCCCGCATTTTTCACTATTGTGGTGCTCGGTATAAAATTGCAGATCGACATGACGCCCGGACATAGTCGTGAAAGTCCCTGAAACACGGGCCAGGTCACCTGCCACCAGTGCAAACAGGTAACTTGGTTTGGGGAAAGGATCAAACCATTTAACCCAGTGTTGTTTTCCATCTTCTCCTGACCCGACTTTATTGCCATTAGACAGTAATACCGGATATGCCTGTCTGTCAGCCCTTACCGTGGTGGTAAATACCGACATAACATCCGGACGATCCAGATAAAAAGTAATATGCCGGAAACCCTCTGCTTCACACTGGCTGCAATAATTACCGTTGCTCTGATACAGTCCTTCCAGGCTGGTGTTGGCAGCAGGGTTTATTTCAACCGTCGCAACAAATTCGAATTCATGGGGCACATCGGGGATAGTGAGCTGTTCACCGTCATAACTAAAGTCTGAGTCATCCAGAAAGTCATTATCTATCTGTAAATCGACAACTTTTAATTCCACTCCATCCAGTACCAGCGCTGCCTGCCCATCATTTGTCTGGCGACGAATATTTAGCCGACTTTTAACCGTGGTAACACCTGCATTCAAACTAAAATCCAGATCTGTACGTAAAATTGTAAAATCTGGCTGTTTATATTGTTGCAGATATTTGCGATGAGACTGATCTGTTTTCATAATAGAACATTGCCTTAAGAGTAGAGTAACTTGTATATATCGTGATTCAGGGGTATGCCGGACTCAAATGACTGGAGTAAGAGCAAATCGTATTCAGTATGCTAATTAGTGCCTAAACTAAAAATCAGGTTCTACTACGAGCTCCCTGTGCATGCACTCAGAAAAGTCTCGTTACCAACTACTTCCCGCTAAAGCACTAATTAAAACATATTTTTAGAACACCTAACTGGTATTTATTGGCAAAAATTCAAGTGATCCCGATATAATGAATAACTCTATTAATATGCATTAACACTGTATGATTTACCGTATAAGCAGTTTAAAGAATATAGTAATCAAGCTATATTAAAAGCTTATTTTCGGTAGATCGACCTTTTAAAAAAAACAGCGGGTAGGTAATAATGGCAGAATCAAAGATAGAACCACAAAAAGCGCCTTTGAAAAAAACCATGACCAGGAAAAAATCAACTGCAAAAAAAATTACTCTAAAGAAATTAGACGATACAAAGCCTGTGGTGAAAGCAGCACCACAAACCATCGTTAAAAAAGTCGTAAAGAGCCCTGTAAAAAAACCGCTTAAAAGCTCTCCCCAAAAACCAGCTGACAGCCTGGAAACCGTTAAATCACTGGTGCATGAAATGCGCCGTGAACATAATAAACGTGATCAACAGATTACCTCGATGGTGCATGAAATTAGCCAGGGTTTTAGCCACTTCGCTGAACAGGGTAATGCGCGCGAAGAGCGCAGCCTGGAAATGCTCAAAGCACTCACAGACGCTATTAAGGTGGATCATGAAAAGAACCGGCAGGAAGTTCATGAACAGCAAAAATTACATAATGAAAGCGTACAGCAAACTGCCAGACGTATTCGTTTAATCGCTGTTCCTGCTGCCATTATTGCGGTAATGGCCATAATCGCTATTATGTATGTGGTTAATATGCTGGGAACAGCCATGACTAACATTTCCACTGATATTCATCAGATACAGCTATCAGTCAAAGAAATTTCAACCCGTACGGATAGCATGAGCCTGGATACCAATTCAATGAGTGGCAATATTCAGCAATTGAGTCGTAACGTAACAACCATGAGTAAAGATCTCAGCGTCCTGAGTTATACCGTAGCACCCAACATACGTGGTATGCGCAATGCCATGCCCTCCTGGGCACCTGAGTAACTCACTTTACCAGCCAGTCCGGTGCGCCGATACGACGATCAAATACAAAGGGCATATCATCACGTCCCGTATACCTGATCTGCACCGGTGGATAAGCATCCTCGCTATGTAGCTTATCAAGTTGCACATGGGTAATATTGGCTGCCCAGTCGCTTTTACGATAAAACCATCGATGACCGTTGGCATTCAGAAAAAGTAGTGGTTTCGCAAAATCAGTCGCGCTCTGCTCCAGTGAAGTTAATAACAGTCCATCAAAAACATCCGCAGGTGCATGCGATAAAATAACCGCAGCTTTGGCTTTACTGGTCGCCAGGCTGAGTTGAATCCAGTCACCATCATCCTTTATTCTGTTTCTCCACTCGGCCTCATCATGTACTCTGCCTTCTGGCAGGTTTATGCCGATATACACCACATCGCCAGGCTCGAAGCTGAAGTTTTCTTCTCGCTGCGGTTGAGTTTTCACGTTAAAAGGCAACTTAAAATGGTGATAGAAGCTCCCCAGGTGATGTTTCCAGAACCCCAGACTTTTGGCAGGATCATTCGTGTCATTCCAGTCATTATCACCCAGCACCACAAAAGCAGGCTTAGCATTTTTAGTACTCAGAATATCGGCCATGTTGGCATAGCGGGATTCAGGCACTTCATCTATACCCTTTCCCAGGTCACCCAGATGAATGATAAATTTTGAATTACTGGAAGCATTTTCTACTTTCATGTAATGCTTCAACGCCTGTTCATCTTCCGGCCAATAGGGACCGCAGCCCATCGCGGTGAATGATTCTCCATGTATATCCTGTGTGTAGGTTTTAATGAGTTGCTGCCCCGCTTGCGAGCGTGCTGTTCGCCACAGGCTTTCTGCCTGAAACAGTGAAAGCGCCTGTGCCACTACACGTTCTGCCTCCCGAAACCGGTAATCATCCAGCAAAGCTGCTATCAGTCGATCCCATGAAGAGGCCAGGTAGGGAAACCTGTCGCGCCCTTCGCGTAAATAGTGGATATAGCGATAGGTTGATCCTTTTTGCAGGTACTTGCCCAGCTTTCCCCAGGCCTTATCCGGAGAACCCTGCATGTCGGTTGCCCGTTTCAACCAGCGCATACCGACACTTGGATTACCATATTTCAACATCCACTGGCCTATTTTCTGTACTGCCCAGTCAGCCTCAGGGTCTCGCGCTATTTCTATCTGGTATACGTACAGTGCTGCATAATGATTCCCCAGTTTAAGGTATGTTCTGGCTATTTTTTTAAGCAGCCCTCTACGTCCCTTTAATGGAGAATCACTGCTTTCCAGCATGTTTAAAGCCTGTTGAAAGTTTATCGATGCTAGCTCGTAACGCTCCTGCTCATAATAGGCCAGCGCCAGGCTCTCGTAACTGCTCCAGTCATGCGGAGAAAACTCGAGATTCAACTGAAACAGCTTGAGGGCATCGGCCGCTCTACTCTGATCGAGAAATTCATAGCCGAGGTCATTCAAACGCTCTCTATCAGCATTTAAATCGGCAGGCTGTTGACTGTTTTGTTGCTGGAGCTGCTTACGGTAACGCTCAAATGCAGTATCAAATCCAGATGCAGAAGACCTGAGCTGGTTAAAATAATTCATCATTGATGGTTCGTCGGCAGACGCCGACTGACATGCGATCAATGCGATTAAAAATAGCCTGGAAAACCTCATACAACCCTTCCAGAACGGCTGCCAGGTATGCTGCTCTTTTGCATGTGGATTGTGAAAGTAATAATTATATTCCCAGGTTTAATTGCATTTTGCAGATTCTAAGTCCATTCCTGCTTGAATTCATCTATTTTAAGACATACACTCAATGAGAACATTTTGAGAACTTAATTCCAGCATGCCACTTATTCGTATTACCCGACCAGACACCGAACTGTCACACATTGAAGTACCGCTGTACAGCTGCCGCGTGCGTGCTGGATTCCCCTCTCCAGCGGATGATTTTATCGACAAATCGCTGGATTTGAACGAATTTCTGATTAAAAAACCGGCGGCCACTTTTTTTGCCTGGGCGGAAGGCGACTCGCTGCACGACATCGGTATCAGCCAGGGTGACCTGCTGATTATTGACCGTTCGCTGGAACGCAAACACGGTGCCGTCGTGGTGGCCGCTATCGATGGTGAACTCACCTGCAAAATTCTCGATATCCGGCGCATGCAGTTATTGTCAGCTAATGATGCTTACCCTCCTATCAACGTGGCCGACAAGGAGGACTTACTGATTGAAGGTGTGGTTACTCACAGCATCAGAAAACACCTGGTGCAGAGTTAGAACAGCATGATGGCGCTGGTCGACTGTAACTCCTGTTACGCCTCCTGTGAGCAGATATTCCGCCCCGATTTACGTGATAAGCCGGTGATTGTGTTAAGCAATAACGATGGCTGTATTATAGCGCGCAGCAAGGAAGCGAAAAAACTCGGAGTACCCGATTTACAACCATTCTTCAAGGTAGAAGAGCAATTAAAGAAACACAGGGTGGTAGTATTTTCCGCTAATTTCCGCCTGTATGGTGATATTTCCAATCAGGTCATGACGACACTGCGTGATTTTTCACCGCATGTCGAGCAATACAGCATTGATGAAATGTTTCTCGATTTTAGCGGCATGCAGCTGGACCTGAATGAATATGGAAGCATCATCAAACAAACCTTATGGCAAAATGTTCGGATGCCTGTCGGCGTCGGCATCGCACCCACCAAAACCCTGTCCAAGCTGGCCAACCATGCCGCCAAGAATATGAAAACTTCTGGTGTCGCCGTGCTGGACAGCCCGCTCAAATGGCAATGGCTGCAAAAACGCCTGCCGATTAATAAAATCTGGGGAGTCGGTAAACGCCTGAGCCAGCGCCTGAATGCACTCGGTATTCACTCGGCCTATCAACTGGCACAGGCTGATCCGCATTTTATCCGTAAACAGACCAGCATCAATGTTGAACGCACAATCCGCGAATTGAATGGTGAAGCCTGTATCGGGCTGGATGAACAGCCTGCCCCGAAAAAAGAAATATTCGTGACCCGTTCATTTGGTAAAAAGACCGGCAGCAAAGAAGAATTACTCCGCCACATCAGCCGGTATGCGGCGGCGGCGGCCGAAAAATTACGCAGCCAGAACAGCTTTTGCAGCAGCCTGTACCTGTTTGCCTTCACCTCCGAATTTAAACCCGGTTTTTACAGTAACAGCCTGGTCATCAAACTGCCCTACCCGACCAGTAACAGCACGCTGATTATCAGTCACGCGAAAACAGGCATGTCACGGCTTTATCAGCCCGGCAGCCTGTTCGCCAAATGCGGCATCGGTTTACTGGATATTCGTGATCGCAACTTTTACCAGTACGATTTATTCAGCCCCGGCCAACAGGCACAAACCGACGACTTAATGCTAATGATTGACCAGGTAAATCAGCGCTATGGTCGTGATTCACTGACTTTCGGGGCAGAAGGTTTAACCGGTAAATGGACCATGCGTCAGCACAGGCTGTCACCTTCCTACACCTCATCATGGCTGGATTTGCCCAGAGTATTTTGCTAATGAGTACCAGAACGGAAGATGAGAGACACAACCTTCAAGGCGATGCAACATGCATCAATTATCGCGCATAACTACAACACTATTAAATAAACACAGAGATATATCATGGGTACATCAAACGTTCGCCTGGATTAGGATCTTGTAGAAAAAGCTACGATAATGGCTAAAGCAGAGAAGGATGCTGATAAACTGGAAAACTATAGTTTTGGTTAAGATAGAAAGAGTTCTACAAAGCCCGATATTCAAAAGGACAGTTAAAAAGCCCCATCCCAACCAGAAGAAAGATCTGGATAAAGCCAGACTATTTCCACTGGTCATTCGATTGATAAGGGCGGTCAAGTCTTACCAGATCCCCACCCACTTCCCTGTAGTAGAGAACTGACTCGCTTTTATTCAGGAATTATCTGAGTAGATATCTACAGGCTTTTTAAAACATTGATAATATCCGCCGGTTCCATGCGTTGGGTATAATCTGCATCGACAAAAGCATGCGCAATTTCGCCATTCTGTTTTATCACATAAGTCGCCGGCATCGGCAATTCAAAACTGTCATCACCATTATAACCGGGAATATCCAGACCAAATTGCTCATAAATGGGTCTGAGTGCTTCAGGCAGAGTAAATACCAGTCCATATTGCCTGGACACCCTGTTACCCACATCACTCAGCACTTCAAATGTTAAGCTGTGCTTTTTAACCGACTCAATCGATTTATCCGGTAACTGTGGAGCAACAGCAATTAACTGGGCACCAGTAGCTTCAATCTCAGATAACGCCTGCTGCAGGGCATTCAACTCCAGGTTGCAGTATGGACACCAGCCTCCCCGGTAAATATTCAGCACAACAGCACCTTTCGATAAAGCCTGCTTCAGGTTCACATCTTCACCGTGAATATTAGGTAAGCTAAAATCAATTGCCTGGTCGCCCACGCCGAGAGCATTATTCTCTATCCCCTGCTGTTTTAATTCAGCGGTAGTACCGACCATTACATCGATAACCTCCTGTGGTGCATTAGCCAGAGTTTGCTCTCTTTGTTGCTGTATTTCGTCATTTAAACTCATGTTTTACTCCGTTAGTGGGTACAATTAACTATCGTAGTTGAATGATCGTTCAATTATGATAGTTGAATGATCACTCAAAAATCTGCTAAAGTAAAGCCCATGGTACGTCCAACACAATTTAATCGCCCCCAGGCGCTCGAACAATCCATGTATCTGTTCTGGCAGAATGGCTATACCAATACTTCCATGCAACAACTGGGGGAACGTATGGATATGCGTCCCGGAAGCCTGTATGCCGCCTTTAAAAATAAGCGTCAGCTATTTTTTGAAGCTCTGGATCTGTATTTTGAACAAAGTTCTGCTTTATTGAAAAAACGATTAAAGGCTGGCCACAGCCCGATGCAAAATATTCATCATTTTTTCGAATTATTAATTAATGATCTGGTCGAAGAAAAGGCCATGAAGGGATGCCTGATGATCAACACCGCTACCGAGTTAGCCGATCAGGATGAAGAGATAAAACTCAAGCTGCAAAAAATGTTTGAAAGTCATGAACAACAGTTCTGCGAAGTATTAAAACAGGCCCAGAACAGCGCACAACTCGCACCAGATAAAGACCCGGAAGCATTAGCCCGGTTTTTATTAATGGGTGTCAGGGGACTAAAAGTGTATAGCCAGACAAACTCTTCTCGAAAAAACCTGCAGGAAATGGTCGTAACCCTGTTATCGACTCTCAGCTAATGGATAAGCTCTGAGCTATTTAACCACGTATCGATTTGAAAGCTCTGCTACAGGTTTTCAACTATGTTACAGGTAGATAACAGCCTATTGCCTCTTCTGGTTGAAATAATTCTCCAGGTAGCTGTCAAAGCTTACATCGTCTTCACTTTCCATCTGAAGTTGTTTCTGGATGGAATCGGTTGTCATTTTGTTAAAAAATGTAACCTTTTCATCCGCTAAAACAGTATTTTTATAATACTGATAATGATGTTGAGACATGCGTTTGGCATGATGATAAAACCCTTCTCCGCGTTCTCTCATATCGGCCAACATCCTGGCCGAAGGCGTTAAGTCCGGATCATAAATGGCTGCAAACTGGGACTTTACGCTAGAGAAATAATTTTCACAATAATTTGCACTATCAAGCAGGTATGCCACAGATTTCATTTCATGGCATAGCTCACTGGCCCAATCCTGAAGGCTAATTTTTTCATCACCACGCCCCAGCTTTAACCCGGGCTGCCTGCCTTTATGGGCGACCAGTAGAAGGTTCTCATCGATTGCAAAAATTTCACTCATAGTTAAAACGGGACTCTCATGAAGCAGGCAAAAAAGCATCAGGACTTCCAGAAAATAGAGTTGCTCGGAATTGATACCATGTGGATCGAAAGCGTTCACATCCAGCGAACGTAACTCAACATAAGCGATGCCTCTTTTATTCAGGGCAATGGAAGGCATTTCATTGTCCTGCAATATTTGTTTAGGCCTGACCGAACTGTAATATTCGTTTTCTATTTGAAGAATATTGGCGTTTAGCTGTTGATATTCACCATCGACTTTAACGCCAAATGCTTCATAGCCGGAATATGGGGTGCTAATCGCACACTGTAGACTTTTTACATAAGCATCCAGAGAGTCATAACAGGCTTTAATGCCGGTCAATTCTTCTTTACTATTTTGATAACCTATATCACCAAGTCGTAATGATGTCGCGTAAGGTTCGTAATAAGTATTACTGTTAAATTCCTGCAACAGGGTTTTCTTTCCATGCAGGAACGATTTGCAAACTGCCGGAGAGGCTCCAAATAAATAAGGCACTAACCAGCCATACCTGAGCAGGTTACGAACTACCCCCATATATTGATCAGATATAAAATCCTGCAGATCATCAGAATTATTGTTTAGTGATTGATACAGCTGCCAGAATTCATCTGAAAACGAATAGTTAAAATGAACACCAGCGATGACCTGCATTGAACGCCCATAACGTAAACCTAATCCACGACGATAAGCCGTTTTCATCTGAGCGGCATTCGAGGATCCGTATTGCGCTAATGGAATACTGGTTTCTCCTTCAACAACACAGGGCATACTGGTTGCCCATAAAATTTCATTATCTAAATTCCGGTAAATAAAATTCTGGATATCATCAAGAGACTGGATAACTTCAGTCACCGAATTACAGGGTGGAGTAATCAGTTCGGTTAGTGCTTCAGAAAAATCGGTAGTAATTTGCGGGTGAGTGAGGGCAGATCCCCAGGCTTTCGGATGTGGCATTTGCGAAATACTGCCTTCCGGTGTTACCCGCAGACTTTCTTTTTCAAGCCCTATTTTTGATGATGATAGAGCTTCTTCAAAATTTGAAGCCGCCAGAATAGATAAACGTTTTTTAAATAACTGATACATAGTTAGTTCACTAACGGTTTAAAGAGAAATGCCAGTACAGATTAGCTGCGAAGTTTTACAAAACAGGTAAAAGGCCAAAATCAGCATTTTCAGAAAAAATAGTATTTTAACCTGTTTATCTTTTGAAGAAATGGTTTCTTTTTTCTGTCAGTCAATACATGACAGCCACAGCTTATTAACCCATAGCATACTGTTTACCGAATCAGGAAACTATGACGGCAATAATTTCCAATATTGATAAAAACCTGTGAAAGTAGGCATCCGGCTCTCAACAGGTTAAGCCCTGATATTCTGGTAATACTGCCAACAAACAGAGATTGACTAAAAACAGCCAGACCTTAGATACCTCCTTTACAGGTTAGATTGAATATCGTGAGTGGTTTTTTCAGGTTTAGAGGTATGTGTATGTTCATGAGGCTCTGCGGGAGCCAACTCTGCACCTGAAAGATAGGTTTTAACCGCTACCACTGGATCGGTTTCACTGGTGGAAATGACTATCACACCGCGCTTTGACATTTTACGAATAAAACCTTCCCCACAACTTGCGGTGATAAGAACATCAAAATCGTCGACTGGATGTGCCCCACCCTTGAATTCATGCATCGACATTTCTTTCGGTAGATCGATACGCTCAGGTTCCTCTAAATCACCCTCTGGTGGGCTGGTAAAAACCAGAAACCTTCGAGTTTTACCGGCGTGCCCGGTAATGGTTCTAAAATTCTGACTGCAAACTGCGATTTTCATTTTATTTTCCTGACGGTATTTCATACCGAAGTAATAATTAGATTTAACTGATGCCGGGGCATACACCCCGCCATCTTCAATATGGATCAGGCTGCCGCATTATTAACGACACCTTTAATCCAGGTTTCCATCGTGTCATTGGCCAATGCCATTGGCGCTTCCAGGAAGGAAATCAGGAAACCGGTTGCTGTTTCAGCAATGCCGATTGAACGCGGCCTAACTGCTAACATTTCTGCTTTAGGTAATTTGGTGCCAAAGCAGAAAACCACGTTACGTGCATCGATAATGTCATCTGCAATTTCGCCACCTTCAAGCCCTTTTGTGTGACTGCAATGATCAAATTCACCAATAAAACGGGTGATTTTATGATCGTCAATCAATTTGACGAAGTGGTCAACCAGTTCCTGGGCGGATTTAAAGCGGGTCTCTGTTTTATTGATTTCCAGTTTAAAGATTGGAAATTTTTCCTGTAAAAGTTCCTGTTTCATGAGATTTACCTTTAAAATATTTGAGTTAAACTAATCTTCTACACAGATTTTTCCATGCTGAGCCGCTTTCAGGGTTTTGATAAACAACAGTACAACCAGAGCGCTGAGTGCAAATAACAGAGCCTGCCCAATGTAACCATAAAAAGCTTTTCCACTAATCTGCCCCATTACCATGCTGGCAATACTCATGGCTGCCAACGGGAAGGAATAAGCCCACCAGGACATAAAAAATGGCAATCTTGCAAACCTGGGCAATTGACTTAACAATAAAATAGTCAGGAATAATGCAAAGTTGTAAAGCACCTGGGCAAAAGCATCCAGCTCACCGGTCAGTTTGATATAAGCCAGAAAACCAACTGCGGGTGGCGCAATCAGGATGAACAGAGTCGGCAATAATTTAATTGGTAAAGGAATATGAAAAATGATGCGGTTAAACACTATAACCATCAGGATTAACCAGAAAGTCATGCCGATACTGAAGAAAAACCAGGATAACTCCGGATAACCGAGAGGCACTCCAGCCAGCGGGACGATGACATTGCCGACCGCAGGAATAAACCAGGCTGGATTAATATGATGAATTTCATATTTCTCATGATGCAACCAGGAGTTCATCACTATCAATGATATAACAAGATGTAAAATGCTACCCGTGGCCCATAATGCACGGCTTAAATCCATCGAAATTGACATGAAAGCCACAGAAAAAAGTAACAGGCTGATGGAAATAGCCGGAATAAAATTCATTTTTACCGGATTAGCCCATTCTGTCAGCAATGCCTGACGAAAATTAATGCCTTTGTACAGGTATAGCCCTGCTAGAATGACAAACACCAGAACAGATTGAATCAATAAAGTGCTGTAAATTGCTATGCTGAAATGATACAGGTCACTGGCTTTTTCCCAGGCTATGGTCAGGCCGACAAGACCCATCACCATAGCAAAAAATGATATGGGCATATTTTGTAGCCGGTTGGCTGGTTGCATGATTTTCTCCAAAATTAGGTTATATGCAAAGTTTAAGTAACCGCTTAAATTTCAGCATTGAAAATTTTCAATTCACCCGATATTTATTTATTAAAGTAACAAAACAGTGAAAAATATACTGATAGAAAAAGCCTGGCGCGGTGCAGATCGTTGTAAAAACTGCGCTATTCGTCATCTGGTTTTATTTTCAGATCTTGACCATCAGGATTTTGATCGCATCCATCACCCGATTGATGATATTGACTACGAACCGGGTAGCTGGATTTATCATCAGGGAGATGAGATGCCATTCGTTTACACCATTCGATCAGGTCTTATCAAACTCATACAGCACCTGCCGAACGGTGATCGAAGAATTGTACGCCTGCTGAGACAGGGAGACCTTGCCGGTCTGGAAAGCCTGAATGGACAAAACGCTGACCATGATGCAGTCACCCTGGATCACGTCTCGGTGTGTAGAATTCCGCGCTCGGTGATTAAAACCTTACAACGCGATACGCCTAACTTACACGATGCATTAATTAAGCGCTGGCAAAAGGCATTAAGTGGAGCCGATAGCTGGATCACCAAACTATCAACCGGCAATGCAAAACAACGGGTAGCCCGTTTATTGTTACTACTGGATCAGGCATCTACAGATGACAGCTTTTTCCTGCCGACGCGGGAAGATATGGGAGCGATGTTAGGAGTCACCACAGAAAGTGCCAGCAAAGCCACCGCAGAATTTAAACGCCAGAACTGGTTGAAAGCCCTCAGCCATAATCGAGCCTGGATAGATACAGATGAATTGCAGCGTCAGTTTGATTAATCGATAAAGGTATAATCAAAATTTCTCAAGATTATATTGATCAATATCCAGAACAACAGATCAAACCTTCGCTGAATACTATCTACCCCTGGTTTCCAGTCTGGCCAGGAACTCTTTCATAATTTCTTCATACAGCTGTTCACCCAGATATTTGTCTTCCACTTCAGAATCGATGCTGGGGTTATCGTTCACTTCGATGACAACAACCCTTTTTCCTAATTGCTTTATATCTATGCCGTATAAACTATTACCAATCAGTTTAGAAGCTTTTATCGCAATATCTAATACCTCCTTCGGTGCCTCAAAAGTGGGTAAGGTGTCAAAATCACCAGACTTTGATTCGCTTCCAGCATGCTGATAAATCTGCCAGTGATCATTCACCATATAATATCGACATGCATACAAAGGTTTATTATTAAGTACGCCAATGCGCCAGTCGTATTCCGTGTATAAAAACTCCTGCGCCAGTAGTAGTGCCGAGTTGCGCATCAATTCTTTAGCACCAGCTTCCAGTTGTTGACTGGTTTCGACTTTAATCATACCTCGCGAAAATGAGCCATCCGGTATTTTCAGGACCATAGGAAATCCAATTTCATCGATTAGTTTTTGTAAAGTCGGTTGGGTAATTCTGGTCAGGAATGCTGTTTTAGGCGTGGGTATCTTATTCCTGGCTAACAGTTCAGCCAGATAAATTTTATTGGTACAACGCAAAATTGAGGTTGGGTCATCGATTACAACCAGGTCTTCCGCTTCTGCTTTTTTTGCAAACCAGTAAGTATGGTGATCTACCGCTGTGGTTTCACGAATAAACAGGGCATCGTATTCTGACAACCGCACATAATCTTTTCTGCTAATAAAGTCGACTGCAATGCCCAGTTTTCTGGCCGCCCTGTCAAAAAGCCTGAGAGCTTTTCTATCACTGGGAGGCATAGCCTCATCGGGATTAATCAATATGGCGAGGTCATAACGCCAGCCCTTTCGCGCCCTGGGTTTGCGCCACATGTTATTGTTGAATTTTTCAAACGTAGTAGCAAAAAATTCCTGTTCAACCGGGTCTGTCAAAGCCTTCAGAGAAAGAGCTTTAAGCTGTTTTATCTGCCATCCATTCTTGAAGGCCAGATCAATCTCCAGTAACGGGCAGGATAGTTTTTCAAAAATTTTTTGCCCCAGCTTACTCCAGACAGGATCAATGGTATGGCCAAAAAAGGCATGGAACTTGTGAGTTTTCTGTTCGCTGTCCATCTCAAGTTTTTGTAATATCTCCCTGGAGGTTTCAAGTTGCAGGGAAATCAGGGATTTTCGACCAAGATCATTGATCGTGGCAACCGATGGGGTTACATGGTGTCCGCGTGCCTCTGCCAGTAAAGAACAGTAATATCCCGCACTTAGATAACGATAGTTACGACATAAATTGATGACACGAACACGGTTGTTTTGCAGCTCGTTAACCTTTTCAATATATCCATTAAAGGTAATAACATCCTGACTCGGATAATAGGGTTGCCAGTCATTAAGATTTTCAACCACCACATACAATGTACTCATAATTAAACTTTCTAATAATGACAAAAGAGAGTACATTTTCTACCGAAGAAAAATAGAGTCAATATAATTTTTCAGCTGTCTTCAGAACTATTTTTTATCCAGAAATTTACATGTTTTATAGGCGCCATGTATGTTGAAAAGCTTTTCCCTCTCAGCTCTTAACTGTTTCAGTGAAGACTACATTTCCGCAAGAAAAAATTTACTTGAAGCTTACCGGCTTGTGTCACCCCGCTTACAAAAACAACACCAGTCTTATCAGCATCCATTGCCAGGGCCCACTGCTGAAACTCTAACCTGCGACACCCTGTATATTGGTTCTAATCAACATCCGCAGCATTTACTGGTGCTGATTTCAGCTACTCACGGTGTCGAGGGCTTTGCCGGGTCGGCATTACAAACTGATTTTCTGGGACAACTGGAAGAACTTTTGGAGCAGCATAAAAACCTTGGCGTTATGCTGATTCATGCTGTTAATCCCTGGGGTTTTGCCTGGCTCAGACGCTATGACCATCAGGGCATAGATCTTAATCGTAACTTCATTGATTTTAAGCAGGCATTACCTGCCAATCAGGAATTTGACAATTACCTGCCAAAGCTGCTCAACCCGGATATTATAAACCCGGAACAGATCCATAAACTGTGGGAAAACATTGACCAGGAGGCTTTTATTGATACCGTGGCACGAGGTCAATACTGCCATGACACAGCCTGTTTTTATGGTGGGAAAAAACCCAGCTGGTCAAGAACCATCATACAACAAATAACTTCCCTGCCGCAGGTCAGGCAGGCAAAGCGGCTAGCCGTGATTGATTTACATAGCGGTCTGGGGCCATATGGTTACGGAGAAGTTATCAATGATCATCCGCCTGCGACCACAGGCTTCAATTACGCACACAGCTGGTATGGTAATAACGCCCAATCTGTAGCGCTGGGTGATGGCTGTTCGACTGTCAAAACAGGACTAATCGATTATCACTGGCATTCAGTTATCGGTGAGCGGGGTTGTTTTGTGACTCTTGAATTTGGCACTTATCCGCTAAAACAACTATGGATATCTGTACTGGCTGAACAAATTTACAATAATGAAGCTCAGCGTCTGAAAATACCCAGAGATTTACAGCACTCAACCGTCATTGAATTGAAAAAGTTTTTTTATCCGGCAGAACGCTCATGGCAGGAACAGGTTATATTCAGAGGCAGACAGATTTTTGATCTGGCTATTAGCGGTATGATGCAATGAGTGTTCAGCAACTGATAAAATTTGCAGAGTCTGGACAGCTGGATGAACTGTTGAATATTGAGAGCAGGTGTTTTCAATTCGACAGAATTTCCAGGCGCAGCTTTAAACGATTCATAAAGCCAGGCGCGCATCAGCTCATTGTTTTAATGCAAAAACAGGTCGTAGCTGGCTATGCCCTGATTCTATATCGGGCTGGCACCAACCTCGCGCGATTATACTCAATTGCCGTATTACCGGAATATCAGGGTAAAGGCTATTCCAGGTTATTGCTGACTCGTGCTGAAGAATTAACCCTGGAAAAATATTGTGTATTCCTGCGACTTGAAGTTGATGTCAATAATGCAACAGCAATCTCACTGTATAAAAAATATGGCTATACCCTGATAGACAGTATTCCACAATATTATGCGAACGGTGCAGATGCTATACGCATGGAAAAACGCATACACCTTGTACCGGGGAATAAGCATTCTGTAAAACCTTACTATCAGCAAACCACTGATTTTACCTGTGGTCCGGCATCGCTCATGATGGCGATTAAATTTTTACAGGCTGATTATGCCATGACACGCAGTGAGGAGTTGCAGATATGGCGTGAAGCTACAACCATATTTATGACTGCCGGTCATGGCGGTTGCTCACCGCATGGACTTGCCCTGAGTGCCTGGCGCAAAGGGTTTCATGTGACTTTGCACATTAATCATAGCGAGGCTCCTTTTCTGGATGGCGTGCGCAGTGAGGAAAAGAAATCAGTCATTCAACTGGTACACGATGATTTCATCAGCCAGATTCAAAAAACTAAAATAAAATTAAATGTGCACAATCTGCAAGCGGATGAACTGGACGCATTATTAAGCAGTGGTCTGCCTGTTCTCGCCCTCATCAGCACCTGGCGTTTAAATCGCAATAAGGCGCCACACTGGGTCTATGTCACAGGATCGGATGAACAATTTGTTTATATTAACGATCCTGATATTGATGATGAGTTTCACCTGACACAAACTGATTATGTTCAGGTGCCCATTGAAAAATCAATTTTTCGGGAGATGGCGCAGTTTGGACAGAAAAAATTACGTTGTTTACTGGTAATTTCAAGGCAACAGCATTAACGAATAAGCCCTGCTAAAGCAGCGACTCCAGGCATCTATCACACATGGCGAAAAAATAATTCGTACAGGGTTAGCGCAATTTCTATTACGATCAGAATGGTGATAT
>ERZ890953.323-NODE-323-length-28569-cov-8.961282_pt1 | contig 28569 bp, 21 predicted proteins | sample MGYA00521264_ERZ890953 | MGnify/ENA primary metagenome ERZ890953 (study PRJEB32303, sample SAMEA104408629) | aquatic metagenome | biome: Brackish water; feature: Chemocline; material: water | place: Baltic Sea | collected 2014-10-26T21:54:00 | depth 200 m ...
GGGGGGGGGGGGGGGGGGGGGGGGGGGGGGGGGGGGGGGGGAGGAGGCGCAGCAGCGGGGCCAGCGGGAGGAGGTGCGGGCTCGGTGCCGCCGCAGCCGATGCAGAGGCCCATCACCAGGGTCAGCAGCAGGATTGTACGAATCTTCATGGGATCTCCAGGGCCCGCAGGGGGAGCCGTGGGGTGGGGTTGAGGGGGGCACGGTGCCCGAGACATCGCCTCGGAGGCGACAGTGCCGGGCACTCTACCACCGACGCATACGACGGGTGAACCCCCATTCACAACTTTCTCGGCCCCTGGCTGCGTGGGCGGGTGCTCGATGCGGGTGTCAACACAGGGGTGTGCTCAGCTCACTGATGGGTCCTATGGTCGGGAAAGTCCCGGCGGGCATGGCTATGCTCTCCCCCCGGGCCACCGTCCCCGCGCCTGGAGGCATTCATGTCGTCGCCTCGATCTTCTCTACTCTTCGTCCTGCCTTTGCTGGTGTTGGGCCTGCTCCCCGCCGGCGACAGCGCCGCTCAGGGCGGTCCAGCCAACCTGGCCCCGGTGGATCAGGCCACCCTCAACACCTGGTGGAGGGCCACCAGCGCGCTGTACATGGGCGACACGGCCTACCGCGCCGACGGGGTGAAGTTCGAGGACGGGGTCTGCTCCTACGAGTTCGCGGAGGGCATCTTCATCCCCGTCTACAACGGCAAGGCGCCGGTGGCGAAGCGTCAGATCGGCGTGGTGTTCGTGGGCGACGGCACCATGCAGATGCACTTCCCCGAGAGCGGCGACGCCCAGGCTTTCGCCAACCACATGGTGCGGCAGGCCGGGCATGACCCCCAGGATGTGGCCGCCATCGCGGCGGGCCAGGCGCCCTTCGAGGCCGCCATCAGCCGGGGCATGATCTTGAGCGCCGACCCCGCTGTGCAGAAGCTGTTGTTCGACCTCGAGCCGGTGGGTGGGGGCGTGAGGTACAGCGAGACCACCGAAGAGGGCGTGGACGCCGAGTACGTGGTCACCGAGCGGCGCGGCAAGCTGAGGGCCCAGGTGGTCGCCACCAACCTGCTGCCCAACCGCCGCAACCAGCTGGTCAAGATCGGGCTCGATCCCGTGGCCATGCTGCGCCAGGACCGCCTGCTGCACACCGAGCTGCAGTACCCGGGGGATCAGCTGCGCCTGGTGGCCGACTTCGACACGGACACCTCGTTCCGGGTGGCCGCCGAAGACGGCATGACCGTCTCCGATCCCGACTACGACCAGTGGATCACCTGCTACCGGGACGGCCTGGGCCAGAGCGATCTCGGCTACCACAGCGCGGCCTTCACCTACGGCACCGACAACGAAGGCGATCCGCACTTCCAGCGCTTCTCGGGCCGCACCTGGTCTTCGGTGGTCGACGCCGACGATCCCCGGCCCCCCGTGCGCATGGAGCCGGTGCGCGCCGAGGTGGAGATCCAGGCCCAGCCCTCCAACTTCTTCTCCAACTCCCAGCATGCCCGGGTGAAGTCCACCATCACCGTCAAGCCCGTGGGCGCCGACCAGCGCCACCTGATCCTGGCCCTGCCTGCCAACCGCGCGGTCGAGGGGAGCTGGAAGCTCGACGCCCTCACCCTGGCCGACGGCACCCCGCTGCCCTGGGTGTCCCTGACCGCCGATCTGGCGCACAGGGACGTGCGCGGGCGGCGCGCCGGACAAGAGGCCTCTGAGAGCGATCTGGAGAACACGGAGGAGGACGGCTCGGCAGCACAGCAGGACGGAGCCAGCGGCGGCGCCGCCGGCGCGGCCATGGAGACCTCGGCGGCCGAGGTGGAGAGCGACCTGGACGCCAGCGTCGACATCGGCGAGCGCGGCGAGTCCCGATCCCTGTACAAGCGCACCGAGCAGCGCTTCGAGATCATCGCCCTGCTGCCCCAGGCCGTGCCCGAGGGCCAGGAGGTGGACATCCAGCTCGACTGGCAGGCCGACTGGCAGTACGCCAACTGGTCCTTCGAGGGGCGGCCTCTGGGCGCCACCACCGGCTTCCAGCCCGTGCTGCCCGAGCTCAAGCCCGAGCTGTACGAGAACGCCTGGGACTTCCACCTCAAGATGGCCGTGCCCGGCGTGTCCCTGCGCACCTTCTCGGTGGCGGCGTCGGGCGACACCGTGGACAAGTGGGAGGACCTGGACAGCACCGGCCGCAAGTGGGTGGAGACCCAGGGAACCAACGCCCGCGACGTGGGCGTGGCCATCGGCCAGTGGAAGGAGCGCGACGAGCCCGCGCACGGCGAGATGCCCGGCGTGAGCGTACACCTGTTCTTCCAGCAGGCGGCGGGCCTGCAGGTCTTTCCGCCCGAGGTCAGGCGGGTGGTGTCGTTCCTGGACCGCTTCCTGCCCTCCTACCCCCAGGCCGAGGTCGAGGTCTTCCAGGGCGCCAGCACCTTCGTGGGCGCCGCGCTGCGCGAGGGCTTCTACGACACCGCCTACGGCCTGGTCAGCGTCACAACGGTCAAGCAGTACACGACCGCAGGGAACGAAGTGGACGTGGGCGAGGCCAGCGCAGTCCGCGAGGAGAACCCCTACCTGGCCCAGTACATGGTGGCCCGGCAGATCGCCCACCAGTACTTCGGCCAGTCCCTGAGCCCGGCCACCGAGCGGGATCGCTGGCTCGAGTCCGCCCTGTCCGATTCCTACGCCTCCTTCTACGTGCGCGCGGCCATCGGCAAGGACGCCTTCGACGAGAGCCTCGAGGCGCTGCGCGAGAAGATCGAGGATCCCACCGAGCGGGCGGTCACCTACAAGCAGACCAACCGCTATCGGCGGCCCTACTCGCTCACGGGGGCCACCTCGGCCTCAGACATCTCGGCCAAGCTCCGGGCCGAGTACGGCGCCTACTTCATCAGCCAGATGCTGCGGCGGCGGGTGGGGGACCAGCCCTTCTTCCTGGCCATCGATCGCATGGCCGAGACCTACACGGGGCGCCCCCTGAGCACCGAGCGCTTCCAGGAGATCATGGAGGCCGCCAGCGGCCAGGATCTGGACTCCTACTTCGACTTCTGGGTGCACGGCGGCAGCGTCCCCGAGCTGAAGCTGCAGTACCGCATCGACGAGGCCGAGGGCGGCTACGCGGTCCACGGCTGTCTGGTCAGCGACGTCCCCTTCGGCAGCTTCGACGTGCCTGTGCAGCTGTACGATCCGCCCACGGGGCGCATCGTGGCCGGCCCGGTCACCGTGGCGAACGGCCAGGGTCGCTTCGACGTGGACGGCTGGAAGGGGGAACCCGAGCTCGAGCTCGACCCCGAGAAGCTCATCCTGGCCTACGGGCGCAAGGTGGATCGCGTCAGGGGCCGCACGGTCTGCGAAGAGGCCGAGCCGGACATGCCCCCGGCCGATCCGGGTCAGGAGAGCTGAGCCCTCCTTCGTCAGCCGTCCCGGCCCAGCAGCCAGCGTCCCACCCAGGTGAAGCCCAGGCCGGCCAGCACCCCCACGGCCAACGTCACCGGGTCGCCCCACCACAGCAGCTTGACCGCCGCAACCATGGCCAAGAGCGCCGCCCCCAGGGCCAGCTCCAGCCGGCGCCAGGGGATGGCGGGTACCGGGAGCCAGGCGCGCCTGATCATGAAGCAGGTGAAGAGCAAGCTGTGGCCGCTGATGGGGATGCGCAGCTCGAGGCGGCTGTGGGAGAGCGCCACCATCACCAGGATCTGGGCGGCGAGCTCGAGGACCGCCCGCCAGCGGCGCTCCCGCGCCAGGTCGGCCAGGTCGGCCAGCAGCAGCCCCAGCGCTGGAAAGGCGCTGAGCATGTACCAGAAGGGCGCGTCGATGGGCAAGGTGTCGCTGACCCTCACCACGGGCACCGGGCCCTTCCAGTACAGATACAGGGTGCCCACCAGGGTGGCCCCTGTCGCGATGCTCCAGCGCTTCCATAGGCTCATGAGCACGCTGTACCCACCCTCTGGCCGGCCCACAAGCGCAGTCCTTGTGCCAATCCTGGTGGGAAGCTCCGCCAGCGGCTAGGGTTTGCTCCACCTCCTCCCCCGAGCCCATGCCCACCCGTCGCGAAGCCCTGCTGCTGCTGAACCGAGCGCTGGTCGCCGGGGCCATCGTGTCCCTGCTTCCGCCTGTGGCCTGGGCTGCGTCCACCTACGACCTGCTCTACTTCGACTGGGTCAGCGATCTGGACGACGTCCGCGACCACCTGGGCGCCCTCGAGGAGGGCGTGCTCAGCGCCTCCGAGGCCGCCCACCTGCAGATCGTCTCCAGGGCGCAGGGCGGCTACGCGGTGATCTACCGCTTCCTCGGCAGCGAGGAGCAAGCCCAGGCCCTGGCCGTCGAGCATGCGGCGCGGCTCACCGAGGCCGCCGGTAGCGACGAGATCCTGGCGCGCCCCGTGGCCTCCACGGCCTACAAGCGTTTGTACAACGTCTCCTACGGCTTGGGTCCCAACTTCGAGGCCCTCCAGGCGAGCTGGGAGAAGGTCGCGGGCATGCTGGGCTCCGGCGTGGCCAAGGCCCTGTACATCGAGCGCACCGACGCTGGGAACTTCGCCCTGGTCTACAAGCGCTACGGCGACGTGGAGAGCACCGCCGCGGCGGCCAAGCGCCACGACAAGCTGCTGAGGGGCACGGGCGTGCGGGCCAGCTTCATCGAGGAGCGCAACAACGAGATCGTCTGGACCGGCTCCAGCGCCGCGGCCGCGGCCCTCGAGCCGGTGGGGCCGGTGGAGCCGGTCGACCCCGATCCCGTCGATCCCGATCCCGTCGATCCCGATCCCGTCGACCCCGATCCCGACCCCGATCCCGTCGATCCCGACCCCGATCCCGATCCCGTCGATCCCGATCCCGTCGATCCCGACCCCTCGCCCCCGCCCTCCGGCGACGACCGCTTCGCCCTGGCGCCTGGGACCTCCGAGCTGCAGCAGAAGATCAACACCTACGTCCAGGACCTGCGCAAGCGCGGGCTGGTGGCTCGGGACGAGCAGACCTCGTGGTTGGTCTACGATCTCGAGCGTGACGAGACGGTGGCGGTCATCAACGGGGACGAGCCCCGCCAGGCCGCCAGCATGATCAAGCCCCTGGTCATGCTGGCGTTCTTCCATCGCGTGCGGGCCGGCTCCATCAAGTACGGCCCCAAGAGCAGGGATCAGCTGCAGCAGATGATCCAGAAGAGCTCCAACCCGGCCACCAACTGGGTCATCGACAGCCTGGGCGGGCCGGAGCGCGTCCACGCCCTGCTGCAACAGCACTACGGATCACTGCTGCCCCAGGCCCGGGTGGTGGAGAAGATCGCGGCCGGTGGTCGCACCTACCGCAACCGGGCCTCCGCCTCGGACTACGCTCGCTTCCTGCGCGCCGCGTGGTTCGATCGACTGCCCCACGCTGCCGAGATGCTGCGCATCATGAACCTGCCAGGCCGCGATCGCATCTACTACGGGGCCCCCAGCATCCCGGTGGGCACGCTGGTCTACAACAAGACCGGCTCCACCTCCATGCTCTGCGGCGACATGGGGATCCTGGTGGCCCGCAAGCGGGCGGGCGGGCGCTCGCCCTTCATCGTGGTGGGCATCATCGAGAAGGCCACCCGTACCAGCCAGTACACGAGCTGGATCGGCTCGAGATCCGCGGTGATCCGCAAGGTCTCGGACATGAGCTACCAGCACATGAAGCTGCGCCACGGGCTGCTGTAGCGGCCCAGCGGTGGGCGTAGGCGCTACCAGGCCTTGCCGTCGCGCTCCAGCAGCTGCTTGACCAGCGCGATGTAGGCGGCCTGGGCGTCGGCCTTGGCCATGCCCTTCTTGGTGCCCCAGGCGTCGAACTTGAAGCGGCCCTTGATGTCCATCATGCCCGGGCGCTTGCCGCTCACGTCACCCTCGCTGCCTTGCTTGAACAGCGCATACAGCTCGAGCAGCTGGGGGTTGGAGGGGCGGGTGGAGAGGTTCTTGACCTTGATCTGCGCAGCTTCGAAGTCGCTCTGGGACACGGGGACCTCCAGGTGGCCACGGTGGGGCGTTTCGCTGCTTGGGACCTAACACGGCGTCCCGTCATCGATCCGCGTTAGCTCCCACCCATGGAAGAACGCTGGACCTCGACGCGGCTGCTGGACTGGTTGCACCGGCTGGGCATCCCCACCCACACCGTGGAGCACCCGCCGGTCTACACGGTGGACCAGGCCCGGGAGCACCGGCTGGGCATGGAGGGAGGGTTCTCCAAGAACCTCTTCGTGCGCAACAAGAAGGGGCGCATGTGGCTGCTGGTGTTGGAGGAGTCCCGCGCCGTGGACCTGCGGGCCCTGGCGGTCCGCCTGGAGGCGGGCCGCTTCTCGTTCGGCAGCCCGGCCCGGCTGGCGCGCTGGCTGGGGGTGGAGCCGGGCTCGGTCACACCCTTCGGCCTGGTGAACGATCCCGGCGGCGAGGTCACGGCGGTGGTGGATCAGGGCCTGCTCGCGCTCGGCACGCTCCACTTTCATCCGCTGGTGAACACTCAGACCACGGCCATCGCGGCTGAGGATCTGCTCCGCTTTCTCGAGGCCAGCGGCCACCCGCCGCGGGTCGTGGATCTCGATCGTGGACCCTGAACCGCCCCGCCTGTCCCAGCCTGCTGTCATCGGCCGCGGCTCCCCTCGCGGCGGTCCTCCCTCTCTGAGTTTACGCGCTGGCTCGACAGGTTAGCTGTCGAGAGGACGCTCGACGATAGGGACGCATGGGTAGCAACGACCTCGACCCCGACAGCATCGGCCTCCGCCTCGAGGATCTCGCGTACGAGGCCGAGGACGGGCGCTATGGCGTCGCGATCACCCACCACGGTGGGGGGATCTATCTGGTGCGGGAGCACGGCTGGGCCGACGACGCCAGCGGCCAGCGGCTGGTGGCCATCTTCGTGCGCCTGCTCGACGCGGTGGAGCAGCGTGGCCTGGGGGCCCGGGTCTACCTGTGCAGCGACTACAGCGACTACCGGGGCAGCTCGAACGCCACCCGCAAGGCCATGCTCCGGGATGTGGTCATGCGCCCCAGCCTGGGGGCCGTGGCCTTCTGGGGCGCTGGCTTCGTCACCCGCAGCGTGGCCATGCTGCTCAACGTCGCCCTGCCGCGGCTGGCGGCGCGCCCCTTCCGCACCCGGGAGCAGGCCCTGGCCTTCCTCGAGGAGCTCGATGTTCGCCGCCCCTCACGGCCTGCGGTCGGCGGTGCGGTGCAGGTCGAGCCCGAGCGCCTGGATGCGGCGGTGCTGGCCTCGTTCCTGCTGCGCAACGACGACGTCATCGAGAGCGAGCACCTGGCCGGGCTGCAGCGTCGGGTGGTCCGGCCGGCCGACTGGTGCTGGCGCTCGGTCGATGGGCGGGCCGGCCTGCGCATCGCCCTGGTGGACGACGACGTGCTGCTGGTGCAGCCCTCCGGCCAGGCCGATTCGTCCGGGATGGCGGTCTGCCGGGTGCTGTTGGACCAGGCCTTGGAGAGCCTGGGGCTGCAGCGGGTGGCCTTGGTGCTCGATCTGCGACAGCAGCAGCCCCTGGGTGCCGAGCTGGCCTACGCCCGGCGCACCATGCTGCGGGAGCTCGCTCCGCGGGTGCTCTCGGTCACCCTGGTGGGTGGTCCCGAGGCGCTCGAGGACGCCCGCGGCCTGCTGCTGCTGGGCAGCGACCCGTCACGCGTGAGGCCGGCGTTCGCGAGCCTCGATCTGGCCTTCCTGCACCTGGACCGGGAGCGCCTCGAGCGCGAACGTCTCGCCATGGAGCTGGTGCTGCCCACGGATCGTGGGGAGCTCGAGGCCTTGGTCCGGGACCAGCACCGGGCCCTGCGAGAACATCGGCAGTCCCTGGATCGCCTCTTCGCCTTCGTGGGGCGGGTCAGCTGGGACGAGAGCTACCTGCACGACGATCTGGCGGCTCCCCCGGACATCACCGCCTCCAACCCCTATTGGTCCGTCTACGGCGCCCTGTACATGATGCAGCTGGACATGCTCGACGTGCTGCGCGACCGCGAGGCTCGCAACCAGGAGCTGGCCCAGGCCCGTGAGCAGGCCGAGTCCGCCAGCCGCGCCAAGAGCCAGTTCCTCGGCACGGTCAGCCACGAGCTGCGCACGCCGCTGAACGCCATCTTCGGCATGGCGGCCCTGCTGCGCGACAGCCACCTGCAGGGGGACCAGCTCCGCCACCTCGACGGGCTCGAGGCGGCCTCGGGTCAGCTCGCCCGCCTGGTGAGCGATCTGCTGGACATCACCCGCATCGAAGAGGGCGTGCTGTCCCTGCGGCCAGGGCCCATGGCCATCGTCGATGCCGTGGACGAGCTGGTCGCGCGCTGGATGCCCGTGGCTCGGGACAAGGGCCTGAGCTTGGAGTACACCCTGGCGGCAGAGGTCCCCGCCATGGTGCGCGCCGACCGCGGGCGCGTGGTGCAGGTGTTGTCCAACCTCATCGACAACGCCGTCAAGTTCACCGAGCGCGGGTGGGTGCGCTTGGCCATCCGCGCCCCCGCCCCGGGCCGCGTGGTGTTCGAGGTCCTGGACAGCGGCTGCGGCATCCCCGCCAGAGAGCTCTCCACGGTCTTCGAGCGCTTCGAGCGGGGCGCCGCCGGGCGCGCCGACGTGGTGCCGGGCGTGGGGCTCGGGCTGTCCATCTGCCGGCAGCTGGCTGAGCTGATGAATGGAGAGATCCGGGTCAGCAGTGTCCTGGGCCAGGGCACGGCGTTCGCGGTCGAGCTGCCCCTCGAGACCATCCAGGGCGCGTCGAAGTCCATCCCGGCGCAAAGCCCTGCCGAGACCGTGCCGGACGACTTCTCGGACCTGCTGGTGTTGCTGGCCGAGGACGACCCTGCCTCCCGCTACGTGGCCCAGCGCCTGCTCGAGAGCCTGGGCTGCCAGGTGGTGGTGGCCGAGGACGGGCGCGTGGCCCTCGAGCGTCTGCAGCGCGGGCGCTACGATCTTGTGTTCATGGACTGCCAGATGCCCTACCTCGACGGCCTCGAGGTCACTCGCCGCTTCCGCGCTGCTGAGCCCCCTGGGCAGCACACCCCCATCTTCGCGCTGACCGCCTATGCCTTCGACGAAGATCGTGAGCGTATGCTCGCGGCGGGCATGGACGGTCACGAGGCCAAGCCCATCAATCGCGCCCGGTTCGAGCAGCTGCTCAGGCGCGTCGCCGCCGGCTGATCAGCGTTCGTCCCTGGCGGCCACGGCCTGGGTGATCGCCGCGATGAGCTCGGGCTGGGGCAGGGGCTTGGACAGCACGCGGTTGCCCGCGGCGGCCAGGTAGCGCTCGGCGTCGGGGGTGAAGGCGCCCCCGGTGAGGAACAGCAGGCGCCGCGCCAGGCGGGGCTTGGTCTGCACCAGCCAGCTGTGCAGCTCCATGCCGTTGAGCTCGGGCATCATCAGGTCGCAGAGGATCACGTCGAAGTCTTCGTCGTCCGCCAGGACTCGCTGGGCCTCTCGCCCGGAGTCTGCGGAGACCACCAGGAAACCCGCGCGCGTGAGCAGGCGCTGCATGGCGCGGCGCAGGTAGGGCTCGTCATCGATGATGAGCAGGCGGATGGGTCGGGCCGGGGCTGGGGCGGCGGGCTGGGGCGCGGCCGGCTCGGGTGGGGTGCAGCGGCCCTGGCAGGGCAGCACCACGGTGAAGCAGCTGCCCTGGCCGGGGGTGCTCGCCACCAGGATGTGGCCGCCGTGTTCCTCGACGATGCGGTGGCTGATGGCCAGCCCCAGGCCGGTGTCGTCGCCGGGCTGGGTGGTGGTGGCGAAGGGATCGAAGAGCCGCGCCAGCTTGTCGGGATCGATGCCGCGGCCCGTGTCCCTGATCTCCACCCGGCAGGCTCCTTCGTGGAGGTAGGAACGAACCGAGACGCGGTTGCGCTCCGGGGAGCCCTCGTCGATGGATCGGGTGGCGCGGACCAGCAGGTTCAGGAAGGCCTGGGACAAGCGACCCCGGTTGCCCGTCACATGCTGGGGGGCGGCCAGGTCGAGCTCGAGCCGGGCGCGGGGCTCCAGCTCGTGGGAGACCATGGTCGCGACGGCGGTGAGCAGGTCCCGAAGCTGCACGGGGACGTGGTCGGGCGACTCGGTCCCCGAGAAGCTGCCCAGGTTGGCCACGATGCCCCGGATCCGCTGGGCGCTGTGCTGGGAAGCCTCGACCTTGGACAGCAGGGCCTCGAGAGCATCGCCCTGGAGGGTCAGGCCGGCATCGCGCGCTTGGCGGAGCTCCTCGCCGACGGCATCGAGGTCCAGCAGCACGTGGGCCAGCGGGTTGTTCAGCTCGTGGGCGACCCCAGAGGCCAGCAGCCCCACCGAAGCGAGGCGGTCCGACTGGGCCAGGCGGGTCTCGAGGGCTCGCCGCTGGGTGACGTCGCGGAAGGAGCCGAGCACCATGGCGCGGCCGTCGATGGTCAGCAGCGTGTTGCTGATGTCCACGTGGATGGTGCTGCCGTCTCTGCGCCGCGCGGCGGCCCCGGGGATGAGAGAGACCTTCCCCGCGGCCATGTCTTCGATCGTGGCGTTGGCGGGGTACGCCATGTCCGGAGGATGGATGTCGGTGATCCACAGCTTGGTCAGCTCGTCCCTGGTGTAGCCGAGCATGTCGCAGATGGCCTGGTTCGCCATGCGGAAGCGGCGTGACTCGGGGTCGGCCAGCAGCAGCCCGTCGCCCACGCTGTCGAACAGTGAGCGGAAGCGTTGCTCACTCTGCTGCAGGCTGCGGTGGGTCTGGTTCACCCGCACCAGGGCGCGCACGTAGGCCAGCAGCACCTGAGGCTCCACCGGCTGGGTGAGGTAGCCCTCGGCGCCACCTTCGAGCCCGGTGATCATCGAGTCTTGGTCCTGGAAGGTGGCTGAGAGGTGGAGGACAGGGATGCCGGCGGTGGCCTGGTCGGCGCGGAGCCGGCGGCAGACCTCGAAGCCCGAGAAGTCCGGGAGCTTGACGTCGAGCACGATCATGTGGGGCAGTTGGGCGGCCTGGTCCAGGGCTTGTTGCCCGGTGGCGGCCTCGAGGATCCGGTAGCCTCCGCGCTCGAGGATGCGCCGGGTGACGTAGCGGCCGGCCTCGTGGTCATCGACCACCAGGATCGTCGCGGGCTCCGAGGAGCCTGCGGGGTGGAGAGGCTCGCTGCTCATGGGCCCTCCTGGGAGTGGTGGTGGGCGCCCAGCCGTGTGTCGATCATGGCGGCCAGGGATCGGGCCGCATCGTGGATCAGCTGGACCTGGATGCGCTGCTCTGATCCCAGGGGCCCGTCGGCTTCGTCCAGCAGCAGCCGGGACAGGCCGAGCACCGCGTTGACCGGCGTGCGCAGGTCGTGGCGCAGGGAGGACAGGGCGCGGTCTTGGCTGGTGTCGGCGTCGGTGGGAACCTGCATGTCAGCGCGTCACTCCAACCCCTCTCTGTTCGACCCGAGGGTAACACCGGGGTCGCGCTGATCCAACGCAGGCAAGCCGGTGGTGGGCACACCGCGGGCCTGAACCGATCCTCGGTCCAGATTAGAGGAGGAGGGTCCCGTGCCCTGGTGCCGCCATGACCGAGCGTCGCGTCCACGAGCACCCCGTGCTCCCCCCGCCTGCCGACGAGCCCACGGTGGCCTTCTACTGGCAGGGGCTACGCCTGCAGGCCCGGCCCGGCGAGATGATCTCCTCGGCCCTGTTCGCCGCCGGGGTGCACAGCTTCGGGCACCACCCCCGGGATGGCGCCCCGCTGGGGATCTTCTGCGCCAACGGCCAGTGCGCCCAGTGTACGGTGGTGGCCAACGGCGTGGCGGTGAAGTCCTGCATGGTGCCGGTGGCCGCCAACATGGTGGTCGAGCCCTGCGACAGCCTGCCTGTGCTGCCCCTGGTGCAAGACCAGCCCGAGCTGGCGGAGACCCCGCTGCGACGAGTGCAGGTCCTGATCATCGGCGCCGGCCCGGCCGGGCTGTCGGCGGGGATCGAGCTGGCCTCCCGCGGGATCCAGGTGCTGGTGGTGGACGACAAAGATCGTCCCGGCGGAAAGCTGGTGCTGCAGACCCACAAGTTCTTCGGCTCCATCGAAGACACCCGCGCCGGCACCCGGGGCACCGACCTGGCCCGCGGCCTGGCCGCCGAGCTCGCGGCTCAGCCCGGCGCCGAGCTGTGGCTCGAGGCCACCGCGGTGGGCGTGTTCTCCGACCGCCGCGTGGGGGTGGTCCAGCGCGGGCGGTACCACCTGGTGGAACCTCGGGTGCTGCTGGTGGCCACCGGTGCCCGCGAGAAGCAGATCCCGTTCCCCGGCCACACCCTGCCGGGTGTCTACGGCGCCGGCGCCTTCCAGACCCTGCTCAACCGCGACCTGGTGCGCCCCTGCGAGCGGCTCTTCGTGCTGGGGGGCGGCAACGTGGGCCTGATCGCCGCCTACCATGCCCTGCAGGCCGACATCGAGGTGGTGGGCCTGGTCGAGGCCCTGCCCGAGGTGGGCGGCTACCGGGTGCACGCCGACAAGGTCCGGCGCCTGGGCGTGCCGGTGTACCTCTCCCACACCGTCAAGGCGGCCCACGGCACGGATCACCTCGAGGCCGTCACCATCGCCCAGGTGGATCAGCGCTTCGCGGTGGTCCCTGGCACCGAGAAGACCTTCGCCGTGGACACCCTGCTGGTGGCTGTGGGGCTCGCTCCCCTGGACGAGCTGGTCGCCCAGGCTCAGGTCTTCGGTGTGCCCGTGTTCTCAGCGGGGGACGCCGAGCGCATCGCCGAGGCCTCCGCGGCCACCTTCGGCGGGCGCATCGCGGCCTTGAAGGTGGCCACTGCCCTGGGGCTCGAGGTCGGGGAGATCCCTCAGGACTGGTACGACAAGCTGGCGGTGCTCGAGGCTCGCCCGGGCCCCTGGCAGCCCCGGGAACAGCCCAGCTGTGGGCTGCAGGTCTACCCGGTGCTGCACTGCAACCAGGAGATCCCCTGCAACCCGTGCTCCTCGGTCTGCGCCAAGGGCTCCATCACCATGCAGGGCCACCCCATCATGGGCTTGCCCGAGTTCCAGGGTGAGTGTACCGGCTGCGCGCGCTGTGCCATGATCTGCCCGGGCTTGGCCATCACCATCGTCGACGCTCGCAAGGACGCCGAGGTGCCCCTGGTCACCGTGCCCTTCGAGCAGCGGGGCGGCATGGTCAAGGCCGGCGACACCGTGCTGGCCACCGACACCATGGGTGCGCCCCTCGGCCGCTTCGAGGTGGCGGACGTCAAGGATCGCAAGATCGCCGACCACACCGTGCTGGTCAGGCTGCGGGTCCCGGTCGAGCTGGCGCCTCGGGTGGCGGGCTTCCGCATCCAGTCCCCCGAAGAGCTGCTGCCCATCGAGGCGCCGGGCGACGCCCCTGTGGCCGACGACGTGATCATCTGCCGCTGCGAGCACGTCAGCGCCGGTGAGATCCGCGCCGCCATCCGCGGCGGTGTGCGCGACGTCAACGAGCTCAAGGCTCAGCTGCGGGTGTGCATGGGCGCCTGCTGCGGCAAGAACTGCCCCGAGCACCTGGTGCGGATCTTCAGACAAGAGGGCGTGGAGCCCGGCGAGGTCACCCCCAACACCCTGCGGCCTCTGTTCGTGGAGGTCCCCTTCGGGGTCTTCGCCAAGGGCGGAGGTGGACGATGAAGAGCTGGGACGTCATCGTCATCGGTGCCGGCTCCGTCGGCACCCCCATCGCCCTCTACCTGGCCCGTGCCGGGCTGAAGGTGGCGGTCTTCGAGGGCAAGGCCAGTGTGGGCCGGGGCGAGAACCGCGCCGCCATCGGCGGCATCCGCGCCACCCACAGCGATCGGGCCAAGATCGCCCTGGGTCAGGCCTCCCTGCGCATCTTCGCCGGCTGGGAAGCCCAGACCGGCCAGCACATCGGCTGGCGCCAGGGTGGCTACACCTTCGTGGCCTACACCCCCGCCATCGAAGCCTTGTTGCGGGATCTGGTCCAGGTGCAGCGGGGCTTCGGCCTGGACATCGACTTCCACGACGCCGGCTTCATCCGCGAGCTGGTGCCCGGCATCGCGCCCGAGGGCCTGCGGGGCGGCACCTTCTCCCCAGGCGACGGCTCGGCTTCGCCGCTGCTGTACGCTCACAGCTTCCGAGTCGAGGCTGAGCGTGCCGGCGCGCGCTTCTTCTTCGGCGAGCCGGTCCTCGATCTGGTGCGCTCGGGCGACCGGGTCACCGGCGTGATGACCAGCCAGGCTCGCCACAGCGCCCCGGTGGTCGTCAACGCGGCGGGCGCCCACGCGGCCGAGCTGGGGGCCATGGTGGGGCTGGACATCCCCGTGATCCCCGACTCCCACGAAGGCGGCATCAGCGAGCCCGTCAGCCGCTTCCTCGAGCCCATGGTGGTGGACATCCGCCCCGGCCCCGGCTCGAAGAACTTCTACTTCTACCAGAACGCCGAGGGCCAGGTGGTCTTCTGCATCACCCCGGACCCGCCCATCCTGGGCACCGACGATCGGGCCACCTCGGTGTTCCTGCCCCAGGTGGCCAAGCGCATGGTGGGCCTGCTGCCGCGGCTGGCTCACCTCAAGGTCCGCCGCACCTGGCGTGGGCTGTACCCCATGACCCCCGACGGCGCGCCCCTGCTAGGGTGGGCCCCCGGTGTAGACGGGCTGTTCCTGGCCGCGGGCATGTGCGGTCAGGGCTTCATGCTGGGCCCCGGCATTGGCGAAACCGTGGCCCGCACCCTCACCGACACCGCCACCGACAGCGATCGCGAGATCCTCACGGACCTGGCACCGGATCGAGCTTTCCGCGGCACCGAGGCACTCAAATGACGACGGCCGACGCGCGAACGTAGGGGAGCACTTCACGTGCTCCCGTTGCGGCTTCCGCGCTGCACCCCTGCTCTACCCCTCGGCCACCTGGGGCCGCTGCTTGTCCATGGCCCTGGTGACCCAGCCAAAGACGATCAGCCCGATGGCCGCCGCGGTGGCGATGCCCACGAATACGAACCAGATGTAGTGGGCGTGGACCTTGGCGGCCTGCCAGGCCACGTCGCCGGCGGCGCCCAGCTCGAACTGGGTGCGGGCCGGGCACCAGCGGTCCAGCAGGATGCCACTCAGGGAGAAGCCCACCAGGGCCGAGATGAAGCTGTGCAGGTGGGAGAAGCCCAGGTAGAGCCCTTCCTCTCCCTTGGGGGCCTGCTTCGAGAAGTACTCGAGGAAGCGGGGCGAGATGAAGCTCTCAGCCAGGCCCTGGAAGCCGATGCCCACCAGCATCATGAATGCCACCGGGTGGAAGCCCAGGATGGTGCCGTCCCCCAGCATGTTGCCCGCGGCCATGCAGAAAGCCGAGACCGGCATGATGAACATGCCCAGGGTCATGCTGAACAGGGCGGTGCGCTTGCGCAGCAGCTGGGTGACGATGCCCACGGTCAGCACCACGATGGCGGGGTTGACGTTGGCGTACCACGAGGGCGACGCACCCTCGCCCACCATGCGCAGCACATACTTGGGCATGGTGGCGTACAGCTGGCCCTGCACCATCCAGAAGCCGGTGATGATCAGGGTGAGGATCACCAGGCGCCAGCGGGTGCAGACCGCCACCAGGGAGCGCAGGATCTCGTCGAGCTTGCGGCCCTCGCCGTCGCCCTTCGAGGCCTTGTAGAAGATCAGCACCAGCACGAACGCCAGCAGGGTCATGCCCGCGGCGAAGAGGTTGAGGACGATGAGCCCCTCGTTGCCCATGCTCTCGCGCAGGGGCTTGACCACGGTCTTGCCGGAGAACGCGCCGATGTTCACCATCGCGTAGAAGATGCTGTAGCCCCGGGCCCGGTTGATCTCGTTGGTCTCCTTGGCCACCGTGCCGGTGATGACCGACTTGATGAACGAGCCGCCCACCATCACCACCAGCATCACGGGGATGAAGAGCCACTTGTAGGCGCCGTCTTCGAGGCCGGTGAACTGCACCTCGCGGCCGTAGCTGACCAGGCCCGCCCCCTGGAAGAGCATGGGCAGCAGCCACATGCCGCCGTAGCCGACGGTGAGCAGGCCGAACGCCAGCAGCAGGGCCTTGCGGAAGCCGATGCGGTCGGCGTAGGCCCCGCTGAAGGTGGGCAGCAGGTACAGCCCCGCCGAGAACACGCCCGAGACCACGCCGGCCTGGATGTCTGTGAAGCCGAGGATTCTGGACAGGTACAGGGTGATGGCCACGAACACGCCGTACCAGGCGGCGCGCTCGAGCAGCTCCACGCCGTTGGCGGTCCAGAACGCGCGGGAGAACTTCCAGGTGCTCTTCTGTTCGATGTTCATGCGGGGGCTCCGGAGGGGGAGGGGGGTCTAACAGGGGCCTGCCCGATTCGGTCGATGTACACTCGAAGGGTGCGAACTCCGAGGTGTTTCATGGTCCGAGTCTCGCTCTCGCTGGTGGCGCTCACGGCCGGGCTCGCCCACGGGGAGCCGACGGTGGACCTCGAGGCGCTGGACGTCGACGTGGAGGCGCTCGCCTGCCACGGCCCGCCGGAGCACCAGCCGATCTCCTACGCTGTGGCTTGTTCCCAGGCCGAGGGAGCCCTCTCTTCGGGGGACCACCTGCTCCTGCACCAGAGCGTCGAGATCATGCGGCACCACGACCCGCAGGGGGCCCGGTCCTGCACCGCCCGCTACGACGAGGTGCTGGCAGGCATCGACCTGCATGAGCGCGGTGACTACCGCGCGGGCCTGGCTGCGATGAAGGCGGGGGAGCTGGAGCGGGCGCGCGCCTGCTTCCGCCTGGCGGTGGCCAGGGACCCCTTCAACCAGGTGGCGGCTCGCCGGCTGGGTGAGGTGGAGGCCGCCATGCAACGGCCGGCCGCCGAAGCCGCGGCTCCCGGGCAGGCTCCCCCGGGCGATCCCGCGCCGTCCGCGGAGGAGTAGCAGGCCGCCCGGGGGGCGGGGGCGGGATAGGCGCAGGCTTCCCCCGCGGAGGCCCACCATGCCCAGCGCCCCCATCATCCGTCCTGCCCGCGCCGATGAGCTCGACGCCTTGCTCCGCATCCACCGCTTGGCCTTTGGCGAAGAGGAAGAGGCGATCCTGGTGCGCCGGCTGCTGGTGGACTCCACCGCCCAGCCCTGCGTCTCGCTGGTGGCCTTGGTCGAGGGTGAGCTTGCAGGCCACGTCCTCTTCACCCGCGCAGCCTTGGTGGGTGAGGACGAGACGCGCATCGCCCTGCTGGCTCCCCTGGCCGTGGCGCCTCCCGCCCAGAAGCAGGGCATCGGCGGCGCGCTGACCCAGGCGGGGATCGCGGTGCTCCGCGCCCAGGGCGTCGAGCTGGTCTTCGTGCTCGGCCACCCGAGCTACTATCCCCGCCACGGCTTCGTCCCTGCCGGTGAGCTGGGCTTCGAGGCGCCCTACCCGATCCCCGCCAAGGACGCCGGGGCCTGGATGGTGCAGGCGCTCTGGACGGGGCTGATCGGCAAGGTGCGTGGCCGGGTGGTGCCCGCCAAGGCCCTCCGGCGCCCGGAGTACTGGCGGGAGTAGGGGATGCTGGGTTCCTCCACATCGGGGCGCGGGGCGGGCCGGTGGAGATCGACCTGGCGGAGGGGTCGCCCGTGGGCCAGGGCTCCGCTCGCCGCCAGGGTGGCTCCGAACGTTCCACTTCGGCGACAGGGCGCGGTCGAAGGTTCCACTCCAGCCCACCCACAGGCCTGCGTGTCGTCTACGCTACGGGAAAACGCCGGTTTTCGAAGGGTCGTCTGGGCGTTCGTGCGGCGAGTGGAACCTTCACCCTGATCCTGTCGCGAGAATGGAACGTTCGACCCGACCCTAAGTTGCTGACAGCTGTGTCCGAACCTGTGCTCGTGGGCCTGGGGTTGGTCAGCACGGTGACTTGGTGTCTCCACACCTCGCCCCGGCGTGGAGTCCGGCTTCCATGCTCCCGGTTACGAACAGCTTCTCTCCTCGGAGCGTCCATGTCCCGGCACACCCTGTCCATCGCCTCGCTCCTGCCCACCTCGCTGCTGCTCGCCGCCCTCGGCTGTCCTCCGCCGGGTCCCCCCCCGGGTGAGGGGCGCGACCTGCAGGCCCCTGAGCCAGCCTCGGAGCCAGGGCCCACGGCGCCCGGCCACCCTGTGAGCCTCGAGCCTGCCCCGGCCGAGCAGGTGATCACGCCCGAGGCGTTGATGGAGTCCGTGACCTACCTGGCGAGCCCGGAGCTCGAGGGGCGCCTGGCGGGCAGCGAGGGCTACCGCAAGGCGGCGTCCTGGGCGGCGGGTAGGTTCTCGGCCCTGGGCCTCGAGCCCCTGGGGGATGGCGACTACCTGCAGCGGCTTCGGCTGGAGCTCAACGAGATCGAGCGCTGCCAGCTGGAGCTTCCGGGCTGGGAGGGTGAGCCCCTGGTGCAAGGTGTGGACTGGTCCTGCCGCGGCTTCTCTGGCAGCGGTCGCATCCAGGCCCCGGTGGTCTTCGTGGGCTACGGCATCAGCGAGCCGGAGCGTGGCTACGACGACTACGCGGACGTGGACGTGCACGGCCGCATCGTGCTGGCGTTCAAGCAGCCCCCGCCATGGCAGCTGGACGAACAGGGCTGGGGCGAGGCCCACATGCCCCGTCCCAAGGCGCTGACAGCCGTGGCGCACGGGGCTCTGGCGGTGCTCACGGTGGCGCGCCCCGATGTCAGCTGGAACCCCCAGCCCATCGGCTCGGTCATGCACGGGCCTGGGGTGCAGCCCCTGGGCGTGCCGCAGCTCGAGCTCAGCCCCGTCGCCGGCGGCTGGCTGATCGAAGGCCTGGGTGTGGACTTCACCGGCTTGCAGGCGCGCATCGACGGAGCCAAGGCCCCCGCCTCCCAGGCGCTCACCCGGCAGGCCACCGTGGACGTGCAGGCATGGTACGAGAGTCAGGCGCCTTCGGCCAACGTGGTGGGCGTCCTGCGGGGCGCGGATCCCACGCTGCGGGATGAGTACCTGGTGGTGGGCGCCCACCTGGACCACGTGGGGCTGCAGGGTGATGTGCTCTACCCAGGCGCCAACGACAACGCCTCGGGCTCGGCGGCGGTGCTGGCCGTGGCGGAGGCCATGGCGCGCAGCCCCGAGCCGCCGGCGCGATCGGTGATCTTCGTCTTGTACGCCGCCGAAGAGAGTGGCCTGGTGGGCGCCACCTACATGTCGGCCCACCCGCCGGCGCCCCTGGAGAGCATCGTCGCCGTGGTGAACATGGACTGCATCGGGCACGGCAGCGGGCAGCTGAAGCTCGGAGGCGGTGAAGCCTCGCCCCAGCTGTGGGCCTTGGCGCGGAGCCTGGACGGCCAGGGCATCACGGTGGATGAGACCTGGTATGGCGGCGGTGCCGACGCTCAGCCCTGGTTCGAGCTCGGGCTGCCCACCCTGTACTTCGCCACCGAAGACTCCTACACCCACCTGCACAAGCCGGGCGACACCCCCTCGACCCTCGACCCTGCGCTGTTCGCTTCCGTTGCTCTGCTGGCCCAGCGCACCACCGCGGCCATCGCCCGGGGCGACTACCAGCGTGAGGAGCGCCAGCCGCCCCCGGAGTGAGCCTGCCAAACCATGGGTCAGCTGGGAACCCCGGGGGGCGGGCGTCCCTGAATTCCCTGTTGCAGGGGGTGTTTCAATCGTTTAGGGACGTGGCGATCATCCTCCGGAGGGGGAGCCATGGCCATCCGCGTAACCATGACCATCGGGCTGCGAGACGACGCCGGTGTGGTCTTCGGCACGCTGCAGAAGGTGTCCGACCGCCACCTGCAGGCGCAGAGCGACGCTGAGTACCAGCAGGGGCAGATCGTCGAGTTCCAGTTCGCCCTCGAGGGGCGCCGCACCAGCGTGCAAGGCGACGCTCAGATCGTCCGGGTCTCCCCCCACGAGATGCCCCACGGGCCCGCCACCTACGCGCTGAAGATCCTCACCCTGGCCAAGGGCAAGGAGGCTGTCTATCGCGAGTGGCTCTACGAGCTGGCCCACGGCGGCGGTTCCTCTGCGCGCCCCCACCAAGATCACGCGTCGTCCATCAGCTCCACCCTCTCCAACGCCGAGCAGCGCCGCCTCGAGGGCGAGCGTCGCCTGGCCGCCCTCGAGCGGGCCAAGTCCGAGCGCCGCAGCCGCTCGGTGGTCTCCAGCATCGTGGGCTCGTCGGTCTCCTCCGCGCGCCCCGGCGTCGGTCGCCAGGCCCTGCGCCAGGCCCTGCGCGGCTTCGCGGTGCGCGGTGGCGACGTCGGGTCCGCGGGCCCCGACGACCGTGACCAGCGTGCGCTCGAGGTCGAGCCCCTCGTGGGCGGCATCCCCCCGCGCAGCGTCTCCCCACGCAGCGTCTCCCCACGCAGCATGTCCCCCTCCAGCGAGCCCAGCATCACCCCGTCGGACTACAGCTCTCCGGGTGGACGGTCCGATCGCCCGCGGCGGCAGCGCATGGAGATCAGGGTGCGCAGGGACACCGACCCGTCACGGGTCGAGGTGCGCTTCGCCGATGCCCGTCGCTACCTGGCCATGTACCGGGACCACCTGGACCGGGACGTGCTCTTCGTGCGGCACGACGAGCTGGACCTGCCCCTGGGCAGCCCCGTGCGCACGCGGCTGGTGTTGCCCAACGACGAGGTCATCCTCTGTGACGCCAGCGTGGGGGCCTGCCTGCCGTCGGGCACCGGCCTCATCCTGTCCCTGGACGAAGGTGATCGCTCCCTGCTGCGCCGCACCGCCGCGCAGCTGCTCAGGGCGCGCAAGTAACGGCTGGGGCGGGGCTCCAGCCCAGGCCGGTCCGGAAGTTCTCCAGCGGGTGTAAGCCCGCGCGGCGGCGCTGCGTTCCCAGCGCGAAACCCCGCAAGGAGAACGACCATGTCCCGTCACACCGCCTTCCTGTTCCTCGCCCTCGGTTCCATCACCCTGGCCTCCTGCTCCCAGAAGTCCATGGAGCCCGAAGAGCTGGCCGACTTCGGCTACGACTACGATCAGGAGGACGATGGCTCCTCCTCGATGATCGCCGAGGTGGCTGCGCCGGACGAGCCTGCCCCTGTGCAGACCATCACCACCACGGCGACCCCTGCGCAGCCCTCCCCGTCCCCGGTCAGCGCCCCAGAGATGGTGCTCTACGAGGCGGAGGCGTCGGTCTCCTACGACCTGGCGGACGTGGAGGAGATCTCCGGCAGCGGTCGCGCTCGCGGTGAGGTCAAGGCTTCCCCCAGGCTCTCCCGGTCCCCCAGCCCCCTGTCTCAGACCTCCGCGAGCTCTGGGCCCAAGAAGGATCGCCGCGCGGACAACGCCGCCATGGGCGCGGTGGCCGCGCTGGACGATCCCAGCGGTGGCGCCTCCGCCTACTACGCGCCGCCCCCCATGGAGCCCGTGATGGATCCCGCGCCAGCCGATCTCGCCCGGGACGGCGCCGAGACCTACACGGATCACGGGGTCAACCCCTTCACCATCGTGACCCAGGATGCCCTGTCCACCTTCTCCATCGACGTGGACACGGCCAGCTACGCCATCGCCCGCCGCAAGATCGAGTCCGGGGGCCTGCCCCCCGAGGCGGCGGTGCGGGTGGAGGAGTTCGTCAACTACTTCGACTACGACTACCCCGAGCCCTCGAGCGGCCCCTTCGCCGTACACATGGAGGCCATGCCCGATCCCTTCCGGCCCGGCCACCACCTGCTGCGGGTGGGCGTGCAGGGTGATGAGATCTCCCGCGCCGAGCGCCCCCCGGTACACCTGACCTTCCTGGCCGACGTCAGCGGTTCCATGTCCTCGGGCGACAAGCTGCCCCTGGCCAAGGAGTCCATGCACATGCTGGTGGACGGCCTTCGCGAGGACGACACCGTGGGCCTGTGTACCTACGCCGGCCGCGTGGCCCGCGTGCTCGAGCCCACCTCCGCCGCCAACAAGCGCGCCATCCACGACGCCATCGAGGCCCTCAACTCCGGCGGCTCCACCGCCATGTCCTCGGGCATCGACATCGCCTACGAGATGGCCTCGGAGACCTTCCAGGAGGGCCACGAGAACCGGGTCATCATCATGAGCGACGGCGACGCCAACGTGGGCAACACCAGCTGGGAGCAGATGCTGGCCAACATCAAGGGCTACGCCGACCGGGGCGTCACCGTGAGCACCATCGGCTTCGGCATGGGCAACTACAAGGACACGCTCATGGAGCAGCTGTCCAACAACGGCGACGGCAACAACTACTACATCGATGACCGCGAGCAGGCTCAGCGGGTCTTCGTGGAGGAGCTGGGCGGCACCATGGTCACCATCGCCCGCGACGTGAAGATCCAGGTGGAGTTCAACCAGGCCAGCGTCTACTCCTACCGCCTCATCGGCTACGAGAACCGTGACATCGCCGACGTGGACTTCCGCAACGACCGGGTGGACGCCGGCGAGGTGGGCAGCGGCCACAACGTCACCGCCCTGTACGACGTCATCCTGAGGGACGGCTACACCCGGGACCTGGCCACGGTGCGCCTGCGCTGGGAAGCTCCGGGGGCCGACAAGGCGGCCACCGAGCAGGCCTTCCCCTTCTCCCATCGGGCGCTCAAGGAGACCAGCTACCTGACCTCACGGTCCACCCGCATCGCCTACTCCGCAGCCACCTTCGCGGAGATCCTGCGCGGCAGCCCCCACGCCGCCGAGATCTCCCTCGACCGCCTGGCCACCTTCGCCACCCAGGCCGCGCGCCCTGGCGAGAAGGACGACATGGAGCTGGTGGAGCTGATGCGTCAGGCCGCCGCCCTGGGCGTCCAGAACGTGGCCTCCGCCTACTGATCATCCTCCGTGGGTGCTGCCCCCCCCGGTCATGGTGGACCGGGGGGGGGCTCCTTTTCTGTGCCCTTGGCCGTGATCAGGGGCGAACGTGGGCGAGGCGACAGCGGCAGGCCAGGTGGTAGGGCGGCAAGCCGTGGTGGGCCTGGGCCAAGGGAGATCGGACCACACCTACGTGGGGCCGGCAGATGGCGCAGGGGCCGTCCTCGCCCGGCTCGACCTGGACTCGACCGCCCCGCCCGGCGGCCGTGCGCAGCAGGGCCAGCGCTGTCTGCCGGGTGGCGGTGGCCAGCACGATGCAGGCTGCGGCTTCGTCCAGGGGGCTCTCGGCGCCTTTGGCCAGGCTGGCCAGCTCCGGCCAGTGCCAGTCGGCGGTGCCCAGCAGTGCGGCGACGCGGTCGGCCATGGTCATGTAGTCGTCGTCGGTGCAGGCCAGGATCTGTGTGAGCTGTTTGCGCTCGCTGGCCTCCAGCCCCTGCAGGGACTCGAGGGGGTGGGGCTGGGCCGCCAGCACCGCCTCGAGGGGCTGGGGTTCGTCTCCGAGGCCGAACATCCGGGTCCAGAACGCCTCATCCTGAGCCGCGTCGGGGGGGGTGATGGCCCGGCTGCGCGGCGGAGAGGTCGACTGCTGCTCGAGCCCGGGCACCTCGCGGGCGATGGCCTGGGGGTTGGCGTCCAGCGCCAGGCCGAAGCCGCTGGCGTGGAGGGTGACCACCCGGCCGCTGCAGCGCACGTCCACCAGGGGTGGGTAGGACAGGTGTACCGCCAGGGTGGTGTCCAGGCTGGGGTGGGGTGGGGGCGTGTGGACGAACAACAGCGCCTGCACCAGCCAGTCCCGCCAGTCTCGACGCCAGGATTCGGTGTCGTAGCGCACCTGCACCGTGGGGACGGCCCTGGCGAGATCCAGCTGGATGGTCGGCTGGGCGCCGTCGTCGGCGCCCTTGGGGTGCTCGGGATCCGCGCTGGCTGCTCGCAGGACGGAGCGGATGGCGGCCCGCCCCGCGCCGGCGCGCTTCTCGGCGACAGACGAGATGTGTACGCCTCGAGAGACGGATGGCGATGCCGATGCGGGCCATGGCCCCCGGCGCTCTGGTGGGGCCGATCGGGATGGCACCGCGCTGTTCAGGGCGCGGCCGCTGGTGAGCGATGGGGAGTCCCCCCGGTTGGCCTGCTCGTGCCACTCCTCGAGGAGGGCTTGGTCTCTGCGCCTCATGCGGACGATGCGGAGCAGGGTGTTGTAGCTGCCATCGGGGCGCACGCTCACGCGCCGGACCTGGACCAGGCCCTGCACCTCTGCGTCGAAGCCCGGGAGCTCGAGGTGCAGCTCGAGGATCTCGTCCTCCTGGTACGCGTGGGCCACGGTGACGCTGGCCAGCGACGCGCCCAGCCGCAGCAGGCGCGCGGTCTGGACGCCCTGGTCGCTTCTGAGAGTGATGGTTGGGTGGTGCTTTTTCATCGGCTGTCGCCTTCCCCTTGCCAGGCCGCTGGGTATCCTCGTGTGGAACAGGGCACAAGGGCGGGCGTGGATGAAGGATTGGTTTGTTTCGGTTTTACACTTCCCTGACATTTGCCTGAGGCCCCTCGGACACTTCACGGGTGTCCCCCCCCGCTCACCCGTGTCTCGGTTTCCTCATGCTCCGTGTCCCCCTCGAGTCCGTCGATGATCGCCTCGCCTGGGAGCGAGGTTCCGGCCGCTGTTGGCACTGTCAGCGCCTGCTGCGCCGCGACCAACACCACCTCTCCCGCCCCGCGGGCTGGGTTGTCGAGCACTATGTCAACGGCGCCCATGGCCTGCGGCTCGTCTGCTGGGGCTGCCACGAGCTCAAGGGGAAGCTGAGCGACGAAGTCTGGGGAGAGATCCTGCAGCGACACTACCCGGGCCGTGGCCCGTGCTGGCGCAACCGCCGCCTGATCCGTCGTCACTGAGGGCTCCTGGGCGCTCTGCTACCGGTCCTGCCCGTCCCCCGGTTAGGGCTGTGGCAACGGAGGCCCCATGCCGCGCGCCATCGCACCCTTTCTCCTCCTCGCTGCTTGCGGAGGTCCCAACCCCCTGGTGGGAGACTGGACCTGCCCCACGGGCAGCCCGGACTGGACCAACAAGCTGGCCGTCGAGGAAGACCTCTCGGGCACGCTGCAGCTGCACTACACCCAGGCCAGCGTCAGCTACCACTCGGGCCTCGATCACGAGACTCAGGACCGGGGCCGTGGGCTGTACTGGATCGACGTGGTCTGCGTTGAAGACTGCCCCGAGAGCGGCAAGGACTTCCGCATGACCTGCGAACTGTCCGAGGACGAGCTGTCCCTCGACTGTGAGGCCGATGGCTGGTACGAGCTGCTCTGGGATCGAGTCGACTGATCGTCCTCGCCGGGTCGAGATGGACCTGGCCGTGTGATTCGTTTACCCTCATTCGCTGGTTCAACGAACTCGAGAGGTCTCCCCATGGCCGACAAGTCCGATCGCTCCTCAGCCCGCCTCGGTGAGCTGCTCGTCCGCGAGAAGCTCATCACCCCCATGCAGCTGCGCCGCGCCATGGAAGAGCAGCGCGGCCAGGGTGGTCGCCTGGGTCACGCCCTCACCAAGATGGGCTACCTCGACGAGAACGCGCTCACCTCGTTCTTGGCCAAGCAGTACGGCGTGCCCAGCATCAACCTGGCGGACTTCGAGATCGATCCCGAAGTCCTCAAGCTGATCCCCAAGGAAGTCGCCAACCGCCACCAGGTCATCCCCATCAACCGATCGGGCAACACCCTGATGGTGGCGATGGCGGACCCGTCCAACATCTACGCCATCGACGACCTCAAGTTCGTCACCAGCTACAACATCGACGTGGTCGTGGCGTCGGAGACGGCCATCGCGGACGCCCTCGAGAAGTACTACACCTCGTCGGTCAGCTTCGACGACGTGATGATCGACTTCGTCGAGGACGAGGAAGACCTCGAGTTCGCCGAGGACATGGAAGAGGACATCAACGTCCTCGACCTCGAGAAGTCCGCCGGTGACGCCCCGGTCGTCAAGCTGGTCAACCTGATCCTGCTCGACGCCATCCGCAAGAACGCCTCGGACATCCACGTCGAGCCCTACGAGAAGCAGCTGCGCATCCGCTACCGCATCGACGGCGTGCTGTACGAGGTCATGAAGCCGCCCTTCAAGCTGCGGCACGCCATCACCTCCCGCCTCAAGATCATGTCGTCCCTGGACATCGCCGAGCGCCGCCTCCCCCAGGATGGTCGCATCAAGATGAAGATGGGCCGCGGCAAAGAGATGGACTTCCGCGTCTCAGTCCTCCCCACCATGTGGGGCGAGAAGATCGTCCTGCGACTGCTGGACAAGTCCAACCTGCAGCTGGACATGACCAAGCTCGGCTTCGAAGAGCAGGCCCTGGCGGACTTCAAGGAAGCCCTGCACAAGCCCTACGGCATGATCCTGGTCACCGGCCCCACCGGCTCCGGCAAGACCACCACGCTGTACTCGGCCCTGTCCGAGCTCAACAAGACCACCACCAACCTGTCCACCTGCGAAGACCCCATCGAGTTCAACCTCTTTGGCATCAACCAGGTGCAGATGAACGACGCCATCGGCTTGAACTTCGCGTCGGCCCTGCGCTCCTTCCTCCGGCAGGACCCCGACATCATCATGATCGGTGAGATTCGCGACTTCGAGACCGCCGAGATCGCCGTCAAGGCCGCGCTCACAGGCCACTTGGTGCTCTCCACCCTGCACACCAACGACGCTCCGTCCTCGGTCAGCCGCCTGCTCAACATGGGCATCGAGCCCTTCCTGGTGGCCAGCTCCTGCAACCTCATCGGCGCCCAGCGTCTGGTGCGCAAGCTGTGCCAGGAGTGCCGCGAGCCCGTGGACATCCCGGCCCAGACCCTGGTGGACATCGGCGTGCCTCCCGAAGACGTCGAGGGCTTCGTGGTCCAGCGCGGCGCCGGCTGCCGCACCTGCGCCAACACCGGCTACAAGGGCCGCATCGCCGTCTACGAGATCATGACCATCACCGAGGAAGTGCGCGAGTTCATCCTCAACGGCGCGTCGACCATGGAGCTCAAGCGAGAGGCCATCCGTCAGGGCATGAAGACCCTGCGCATGTCCGCCATCACCAAGCTCAGGGAAGGCATGACCTCGCTGGACGAGATCGTGCGCTCCACCGCGCCGGATTAGGCCGTCTTGACCGTAGGGGAGCACTTGACGTGCTCCCGCAGCGTGCCAAATCGGGAGGGGATGAACCCCTCCCCTACGTTCAGAGTAGGCTCAGAGGATCGTCCTCGGGCTCGTCCTCGAGCCAGATCTGGATCAGGTCGGGCTCGCGGTCGGGGTGCATCACCACCAGCTGGCCGTCCTCGAGCTTCTCCCAGCGCCCTCGGTCGTCGGTGGGGTAGTCCGAGGCGATGGCTGAGCACGGGGCCACCACGGCGTCGTAGAACCAGTACAGGGACATGCCGTCCCTGTAGGCCCAGACGGTCCGACCGTCGCTCAAGAAGAAGTTGGCGCCGTTGATGCGTCCGCCTTGGGCATGCATGGCCTGGACGGTGGCCTGGATGGCGGGCTCCACCTGGCCTTCGTGGGCCTGGACCTGCTGTAGCAGCAGGCGCAGGTACAGCTCGCTGTCGATCCACTCGTCGGGGTTCGAGCCGTTGTGGGGTGGGTGGGCCGCCAGGAAGTCGGGGTCGATGAGCGAGATCAGCAGGCCCTTGTCGATGGTGCCGTTGTGCCCCAGCAGCCAGCTTCGGCCGAGCAGCTCGAGCTGGAAGGGGTGAGGGTTGGGCAGGTTGCACAGCCCCGAGGAGCAGGCCCGGACGTGGGCCACGGCCACCTGGGGGCGGGCCGCGGCCACCTCGTCCACGGCGTCGTCGAAGAAGGCGTCCTCGTAGGCGGGGGCTTCACCCCGGCGCACCGTGGGCTCGCTCTCGCCGTCGTCCCACCAGGCCAGGCCCCAGCCGTTGTCGTTGCTGCGGCCCTGGTTCTTGATGGAGTCGGGTTGGTCCACCAGGTGGGCCCGCAGGGCGGCGCCAGGGATGTCGAGCGAGGCCATGGCCCACAGGCGGCACTCGTGGTCGTCCTGCTGGTTGTGGGCCCCGGTCTGGGGCGGCGCGCCTTGGGCCTCCGCGCGCGGTGCTTCGTCGCGACCGCTCCAGGGCTCCCGGCCCGCTCCCAGGTCCGGGTAGATGGAGCGCACGCAGGCGTAGGAGGGCCCCTGGTAGCCGGGGTCCGCATCGGCGTCGCTGTCTGCGTCTGCGTCTGCGTCGCTGTCTGTGTCGCTGTCTGCGTCCGTGTCGCTGTCCGGCTCTGCGTCCGTGTCGCCGGCTCCACCGCTGTCCGCGTCCGGCTGGTCCGACCCGGAGCTGGAGGTCCCTCCCCAGCGGAAGCTCGGCTTGGTCCCAGGCCGGCAGGCAGCCAGCAGCAGCAGGGCGGCGATGGTAGTGCGCGGGGACATGACGGCCAGGGCTCTCCTATTCCGGAGTATAGGAGCGTCGCCCGCCTCTGTCGCGCTCCGCTGGCCTAGGAGCGAAGCGGGTGGCGAGCTCCTCCAGGCTCACCGGGGCGTAGTCGGCCCTGGCCTTGTTCCAGGCCATCGAGGACGCACCTGGAGCACCGTTCGTGGGCCAGCCCAAGCACGCAGGCCTTGGCCCGGTGTACCTGGAGGCTGGGGGACGCCACCGAGGGTGCCTGCCTGGCCCGCGTGGCCATCGGGCGGGCAGGGGATGGCGGGCTGGTGTGCTTCCCAGTCATGGGTCTGAAGATGCTGGCTCGCATGGTGCCGGAGGGCCAAGGGAGCGCCCTCCGCGCCCGCGCTCGCGCCCTGGCCAGGCTGCTCGAGGACGAGGAGTTGGTCAGGCGTCTCGGTCGTTGAGGGTGCTTCAACGGTCACTGCACCGCCATTGCGCCCTGAGATGAATCATCTGGGCCCGGGATGGCGGTCTGGGTGCCCCCGCACAGCCCCAACACCGCCATTGCGCCCCGAGATGAATCATCTGGGCCCGGGATGGCGGTC
>ERZ890953.324-NODE-324-length-28532-cov-6.914001_pt1 | contig 28532 bp, 22 predicted proteins | sample MGYA00521264_ERZ890953 | MGnify/ENA primary metagenome ERZ890953 (study PRJEB32303, sample SAMEA104408629) | aquatic metagenome | biome: Brackish water; feature: Chemocline; material: water | place: Baltic Sea | collected 2014-10-26T21:54:00 | depth 200 m ...
CGGCGGGGATGCTGTCCCATGGCCAGCCGGTGCCCTCGTCGGTGCTGCGCTTCGAGAGCAGCGGCAGCGTCGTCTCGGTGGACGGCGAGCTGATCGGGGGCGCAGCGGAGCTGGCCGGGCAGGCGGACTGGAGCGACGGCGCCTACCGCTTCGACCTGGACCTGCGTGAGCTGCCCGTGCACCTGGCGCGTCCCACCGCGGCGGCCGGGGCCTCGGTCCAGCTGCTGGCCGACGGCGGTGTGGTGATCCAGGGTGTGGGCGGCGCCCCCCCTGACGTGGACGCCGAGCTGGACCGGGTCACCCTGAGCTGGGGCGATCGCGTGCTGCGCAGCGAGCAGCCGTGGCACTTCGTGCGCCGCGGTCCCTGGTGGCAGATCGAGGACGTGGCGCTGTCGGGGGATCGCAGCTGGGCTCGGTTGTCGGGCGAGAAGCTCCCGGATCGCACCCTGGCGCTGGACGGCGAGGGTGAGCTGGACCTCGAGTGGCTGCGGCTGGTCAGCCCGGACATCCTCAGGGCGGGAGGGCTGGCGCGCTGGGATTTGAGCGTGGTGGGAGCCGCGCGTGCGCCCGAGGTGCAGGTCAAGGCCAGCCTCCACGAGGGGCTCATCCGTGCCACCTGGTTCCCCCACAGCTTCGAGGCCCTCGAGGGCGAGATCAGCTTCGCCGCGGGGGGCTACGGCATCCACGGCGTCCATGGAAGGGTAGGGGGTGGGGAGGTCGAGATCGACGGCCGCATCCACGCCAGCGCCTGGGTGCCCGAGTCCTACGATCTCGAGGGTGAGCTGCGGGGGGCCCGAGTCCAGTACCTGGACTCCCTGCCGCCTGTGGTGGGAGATGCTCGGCTGGCCTTCGACGGCCCGCTGGATGCCCTGGTGCTCTCGGGCGAGATCGACGTGAAGGAGATGGTCTTCTCCGAGCGCATCGACTGGGAGGGCTGGCTCATCGAGCAGGAGCGGCTGAGCGCGGCCGCGCCCGAGGAGAGCGCAGACATCTTCTCCATGGACATCGGCATCCGGGCCGACGGCACGGGCCGCATCCGCAACAACGTCGGCAACACCCGGCTCTCGGCTGAACTGAGGGTGGTGGGCGACACCTCCCGACCGGGGGTGCTTGGCAAGGTCTGGGCGGAGGATGACGGGCGGGTCTACCTGCAGGAGCGGGAGTTCTCGGTCACCCGGGGTGAGCTGCACTTCATCGACCCCTACACCTTCGATCCCGAGCTGGACTTCCTCTTCGAGACCGACGTCCGCAGCCGCGTGCGGGACTACCACGTGTTCTACCGGGTCACCGGGCCCTTCTCGGGCTGGCGCGCCGACGCCTCCTCAGACCCGGCGCTGTCTCAGGCTGACATCAACTGGTTGTTGCTCTTCGGTGCCACCCGTGCTGAGCTCGAAGAGTTCGGCGAGCTCGAGGGCGCCCTGGCCTGGGAGGGCATCGATCTACTGTCCAAGGAGCTGGGCTCGGGCGAGCTGCTCGACCGCTTCGGCGGTGGCGATATCCTGTGGGACCGCATCGACATCATCACCGGCACCACCACTCAGGGCGTGCGCAACGTCAGCTCGGAGCCCCGCTTGCTGGTGGAGAAGGACATCGACGAGCCCTGGAATCTCACCATCGCGGGCGAGGTCAACGTGATCCGCCCGGAGGACTGGTACGCCAGCCTCGAGAAGCGCATCGCCCGGCGGCTCTTTGTCACCACCTACTACGCCAGCATCCAGTACGAGCGCTCCCTGGACATCGGGGGCGCCTTCGGCACCGAGCTGCAGCTGCGCTGGGAGGTGGAGTGATCTGCGCGCTGCTCATGCTGCTCGCGCTGGCGGGCCTGGCCCGCGCCGCCGAGCCCGAGGGGCTGGCTTGGTATGTGGGCCAGCCTGTGGAGATGGTGTCCCTCGAGGCCAGCGACGGCGGCCTGCCAGGTGAGAACCTCGAGCCTCTGCTCAACGTCAAGCAGGGCAGCACCCTCGAGCCCTACCAGGTGCGCGCCGACCTGGCCGTGCTGCATCGGGTGGGCCAGTTCGCGGCGGTCGAGGCCTGGGTCGAGCCGTGGGTTGGCTACGACCTCGAGGGGATGCCCTTCCAGGCGGTGCGCCTGGTCTACCGGGTGCGGCCCCCGCCGCGCATCCGGCGGCTGAGCGTCAGCGGCGCCCGGGTGGCCACCCAGCGCCAGGTCGAGGCGGCCTCGGGACTGGGTAAGGGCGACCCCTTCTACGACGAGCAGGACGTGGCCGCGGTGAGCGCGCGCCTGCGGCAGTTCTATGCCCGCGAGGGCTTCCCCGAAGCGCAGGTCGATCTGGTCTCCACTCCGGTGGACAGCCGCCGTGTGGACGTGGGGTTGGTCGTGCAGGAGGGGGACCCCCAGCTGCTGACGGGCCTGTACCTGGTGGGTGTGCCCACACGGGTCGAGGCGGCCGCGCGTCGGGCGGTGCGCCGTCCCCGCTTGCGGCCGGGGCGCCGCTATCTGCGTGAGGCGGTGTTGCAGGCGCGGGAGGATCTCGAGGACCTCATGCACCGCCGGGGCTACCCCGAGGCCGACGTGCGCGCTCTGCTGGCTGCGGAGAGCGGGGATCAGGGGGACGCTCAGCTCACCATGGTGGTACAGGCCGGCAGGCACGTGGTGGTGAATGTCAGGGGGGTGGGGGGCGCTAACCGCCGGCGCCTGGCGCAGCTGGTGCGGGAGCAGCTGGTGGGTCAGGTCAGCGGCGAGATCCTGCAGGAGGCCGAGGCCAGGGTGCAGCGCGACCTGCAGCAGCGGGGCTGGCTAGAGGCCGTGGTGGACGTGGATGCCACGGACGTGCGCGGCGATCGGCTGGTGACGGTGCGGGTGGAGCGCGGGGCGCGCCATGTGGTGGACGGTATGCGCTTCGAGGGGGCCGAGGCCTTCACCGAGCGCTACCTGGGCGACGCCATGCGCGAGGCCAGTCCCGAGGTGATCGCCAGGGGATGGCTCACCGATGACGAGATCGAGCAGGCCCTCGAGGAGCTGCAGGAGTTCTACCGCAGCCAGGGATACTTGAACGCGCGGCTCGAGCGGGAGCGGCTGGACATGGGAGAGCCGCGGGCCTTTGGCAGGGTGCCCATGGAGCTCACGGTGCGGGTCAGCGAGGGCACGCGCACCATGCTGCGCTCCCTCGAGCTCGAGGGGGAACCCTGCCCCGGGGCCCAGGCGGTGTTGGACGGTGCCAGCGGCCTGGTGGACGCGCCCCTGGATCCATCGGCCATGGAGCGCGTCGCTCGCGAGATCGCGGCGGCTTGCTGGGACGAGGGCTACCTGGACGCGGACGTCACCGTGAGCAGTGAGCTGCAGCCCGCCAGCGCGACGGCCCGCGTGGCCTTCCGGGTAGACCCCGGGGCCATGGTGGTGCTGCGCAACACCATCATCCAGGGGCATGCCCACACCCGTCGCCCCGTCATCGAGCGGGAGATCGCCCTGACCACCGGGGAGCCCGTCACTCGCTCGGGCCTGCTCTCCACCCGCCTGGGCCTGTACGACCTGAGCCTGTTCCGCCGTGTCGAGACCGTGCTGATCGGCGACGAGGACCGGGTCAAGGATCTGCTCGTCGTCGTCGAGGAGCACCCGCGCATCAGCTTCGACGTCGGCGGCGGCGCCTCCACGGACCAGGGAGTGCGGGCCTTCGCCCGCGCCACCCACCGCAACCTCTGGGGCAGCGCTCACCGCTTGAGCGCCGTGGCGCAGGCGGGCTTGAGCTATCGGGGTGACGAGTGGGCCCTGGACACCACCGCGCCCGAGTGGCGTGCAGGCCTGCGCTACGAGGCGCCGAACATCCCTGGTGACGGCCAGCGCTCCTTCCTCGACCTGCTGCTCAACGAGGAGCAGCAGCACGCCAGCTACCGCATGGCTCGCACCGGCGGGGGCCTGGGCGTCCAGACCGACGTGGGCAAGCACGGTGAGCTGATCATGGACTACCGCCTGGAGTGGCGGCGCATCGAGGACGTGGATCCCGGCCTGCTGCTCGAGAACGACCCCTGGCTGCCCTTGCTGGGTCTGCCCGACTCTCCTGGCGGGGCCGGCGGCGCCTTCGATCCCACCGCATGGGGCGAGCCTTCGCTGCCCTCGGCTGCGCGCCTGAGCTCCGGGCCTGGCTTCCTGCTGGTGGCCGACGCGCGGGACGACCCTCAGAACCCGCGCCGGGGCGTGCGGTGGATGCTCGAGGCACGGCTCGAGGACGGCGTGTTGTCCACCGTGCCCCTCGTCACCTCCCGCACGCAGCTTCAGACCCTGTTCCCGGTGGGTCCCGTCGGCTTGTTGCTGGGCTTGCAGGCAGGCATCGGCCAGGTGCTCGAGGTGGGCAGCACCCTGCCCCTCGAGGAGCGCTTTCAGCTGGGCGGCGCCGGCTCCATGCGCGGCTTCGAGCGCGAGTCCGTGGGCCCCCGCAACCGCCTCGAGGCCTACGACCCCGGCTTCCCCCCAGAGATCGCCCCGCTCCTCGAGTATCTGCGCCGCGGCGATCCATACCGCTGGGTGGCCACGGGGGGCGACGCCATGCTGCTGGCCACGGTGGAGCTCAAGGTGCCCTTCCCCTTGCTGGGCCTGCGCAGCTGGGACGACGCCGCACTGGTGGGCTTCGCCGATGTGGGCAACGCCTTCCTGCTCGAGGATCTGGTCGAAACCACCTCCATGCAAGAGGGGGGCGAGCCCTTCCTGCGAACCGGCGTGGGCGTGGGCTTCCGCTACTTCACCGTCCTGGGGCCCCTGCAGCTGGATCTGGGTCTGAACCCCTGGATGATCGAGGAGCGCGACGAGGTCCCCTTCCGCCTGCACCTCAGCCTGGGGACCTTGTGATGGCCGAGCCCAGCGTCGCGCCACGCTTCCCCTGGTGGCTGGTGTTGCCGGTGGCCGCCCTGCTGCTGGCGGCCAGCTGGCAGGATCCGGTGGGCTCGCTGCCCGGGCGGGCCTGGATCGACGGCTATGGCACCCAGTGGCACTTCTGGGTCTTCGGCGAGTGGCTCGCCCAGCGCACCCAGCTCGAGCCTTGCACCTTGTTGTTCCACCCCTGGGGCAAGCCCATGCTCACCCAGACCGGGCTCAACCTGGTGGACGCCGCCTTGGCCTGGCCGGTGCGCTGGGCGGCGGGGCCAGCCCTGGGAAGCACGCTGTGGGTGGGCTTGGTGCTGGTGGGCAACGCCCTGGGTGGGTGGAGCCTGGCCAGGGCACTCGGGGCCGAGCGCGGGGCCTGGCTCGGCGCGCTGGTGGTGATGCTCTGTCCCTTCTGCCTCGAGGAGCTGCAGCTGGGCAGGCCCACCCAGGCCATGCTGCTCTTTCCAGCTTTGTTCTTGGCCGACCTCTGGCGCCTCGAGAGCCGCGGGCGGGCCCTCCGGGCAGGGCTGTGGCTGGCGCTGACCGCTCTGAGCTACTGGTACTATGGGCTGCTCTGCGGGGCGCTGCTGGGTGTGCACGGGGTGGTCACCCTCGCCCTGGGGCCCGATCGGCGCAGCCCCTTGGTGCGCTACGCCCACCTGGTGGGGATGGCGGTGCTGCTGGTGGCGCCGGTGGCCGTGCCCCTGGCCCTGGCCCTGTGGCGCGGCGAGGTCCCGGGCTTGCTGGCCCTGAGCGAGGGGGCGGCTCAGGGGCTGCAGCTGCGCACCGTGGAGGGCGAGGCCGAGGGGCTGTATGTGCTGGCTCCCCTCGCCGGGCGGGCGGGCTCCCTGGTCGAGGTCGACGGGCTGCGCTTCGTGCCCGGGGCCTTGGTGGCGGGGCCCCTGCTGTGGGGCCTGCTGGTGGCGGGATTGGTCGCGGCCCGAGGCGCAGGCCGGGCCGTGCTGCTGGGGTGGCTGGTGCTGTGCCTGGTGGTGGCGGTGGGTCCGTTCCTGGTGCTGGGTGACGGCTTCGTGAGCAACCCCATCTATGGTGGGGTCGCTGGTGCCAGCGAGGTGCTGCGGCGCTGGTGGTGGCCCGGTCGGGCCGTGGCCCTGCTGTGGGTGCTGGCCGCCGGCATGGGAGGGCAGGCCCTGTCCCGGCTGCCGTGGCGGCGGCTGCCCGTGGTCCTGGGCAGCGCCTTCGTGCTGGCGCTGGCGCTGCAGTCCTTGGCGGAAGGCCTGGCCCCCATCGGTGCGTGGAAGGCCGAGCAGAGCCCGGGCCTGGCCTGCCTGGCCGCTGCCCAGCCTGGAGCCGTCATCGATCTGCCGGACAACACCGGGCAGCGCAACCTGTACCTGCAGACCCTGCACGGCAAGCCCATCCTGGGGGGTATGCCCAGCACCAAGTCGGCCTTCGTGCCCGTGGCGACCCAGGTGCTGCGGGAGTCCAACACCTTCCTCGAGATCCTGTTGGCGGTGGGCAGCCGCCGCTTCCCGCGCTTGGCCAGCTGGGAACCCCAGGACCGGGTGGCCCTCGAGCTGCTGGGGTATCGATATGTGTTGGTCCAGGTCGATGCGTATCAGCGTGACAGCGCCGTGGCCGGCGAGGGCGCGAGTGACTGGCCCCGGGTGAAGCGCCACCTGCAGCTGCTGCTTGGCGAGCCGGCGTACGAGGATGAGGCGGTGGCGGTGTTCGTCTTGGAGGAGGGGGGGGGGCTGAGCTGCGAGTAGGGTCGCGGCAGAGGGTGGGCCTTCGTTAGGCGGAGCTTCGGTTCAGGGCGTGCAGGGCATGCATCGCCGAGGGCTCGGTCTGGACCGTGAGCAGGTCGCCCCCGCGGAGCACCGTGCTGCCTTCCGGGGAGGTGTGTACAGGCCCATCGCCCTGTCGCCACTCGACCACGAGCACAGGCTTGCCGAGCTCGATCTGGTCCAGCCGGGAGCCCTCGAGGGCCGAGCCCGCCACCACCAGGATCCGCGCCACCACCAAGAGCCGGTCGCCCAATTCGAAGGCGTGGATGATGGAGGGGTCCGCCGAGGAGGTGGCGAAGAGCGGCGCGGCCAGGGCCGTGGAGGACAGGGCCACGGGGATGTCGAAGCTCTCGCGGATGCCGGCGGCCAGCTCCTGATCCCAGACCCTCAGCACCACGTGGATGTCGGGCCGGGCTCGGCGGGCGTCCAGGGCCATCTCGATGTTGGCCAGATCGTCGTCGGTGGCCAGGATGATGGACTTGGCGTTCCTGACGTTCAGCTCGTCGAACACGCCCTCGTGCCGGCCGGTGGCGATGACGCAGGGCACGCCCCGCTGCCGGGCCCAGGCCAGGTGGGGGCTGCTCGCGTCCTTCTCGAGCACGCAGACCTGCTCGCCCAGCTCGAGCAGGACCTGCAGGGTGCGGAAGCCGGCCTTGCCCAGGCCGCAGAGGATGACGTGTTGGTCCAGGGAGGTGGCCATGGCGCGGTTCCAGGCGGGGCTCAGGGCGTCCCGCCGCAGCAGGTGCAGGCTGTACTGCACGATGCCGTCCAGCACGACCGCGAGCCCCAGGGGGGGGAGCAGGAAGTAGAAGACCCGCAGCAGCCAGTGCTCCGGGAAGGGCAGCAGGTGCTCCATGAAGACCAGCGCGTAGGCGATGTACAGCCCCCGCGCCAGGGAGAGCGGCTCCTGCCTGTAGAGCAGGTGGAAGCACACCCCGCAGGCCACCACCAGCAGCGCGAAGACCACGGCCAGGGGCAGGAAGGCCCGGGTGGGCCGAGCCAGGTAGCGCAGGTGGGCTCGGGTTCGTTGCCAGCGGGTGAGCATGGGAGCGGTGCCTCACGCAGTGGGTAACGCGGGGGCCCCCGGCATCGCATGGATGCCAGGGCCACGATCGGGAGAGCTCTGCCCCCAGCACCGCACCACCTGGGGAACCATGTGCCCCACAACGCAACAGTCCAGCCCCATCCACCAGCTTCGGGAAGGGGCGTCGCTTGGCGAGCGACGTGTGCGAGGGGGCATGGCCCCTCTCTGCGTGGTCGTGGAGCTCAGCGGGGCGGGATGTCCAGATGGATCATCAGAGGACTGTAGTCCGCCTCTTGGCCTGGGTAGTACACCTGGTCACCCACGGTCATGAATGTGCCGGGTTTCCAGGGCCACAGCAGCTTCATCGCCGTCGCCCAGCCAGCGTGGCAGGTGGTGGGCTCCATGGTCCAGGTGCTGTCCTCGGGATCGTGGATCAGCAGCATGTCCCGCTGCTCGGCGTCTTCTTCGCCTGGCAGCTCGGCCTCGAGGCTCAGCACCCAGCGGCCGTCCCCCAGCACCGCGAGGTTCGTGATCACGGTGACGGTCTCCTCGCTCACTCTCGTGCGATCGACGGCCTGGGTGTCGGGGTGGTAGCGAATGATGCGCGCACCTTCGTTCTCGGAGTTTCGGGCGATGAGCAGATCCTGGCCCAGCACGACCATGGGCCCGACCTCCTCGTCCTTCCATCGCAGCGGCTCGTGGAGCAGGTCGATCTCGTGCCACGCGCCCGTCTGCAGATCCACCTCGATGAGGGTCTTGGTGCCGAGCTCCACCGGCCGGGCCATGAGCCAGGCGCGGTCCCCGCTCACCACGCCAGCCAGGGGGGACTTCTTCAGGTGAGGGAAGGGCAGCTCGGTCAGCGTGCCCAGGCGCGTGTCTACGCGCCACGCCCGGGTATCTTCGGCGAACACGGCCACCAGCAGCGGCCCGCCAGGGCCGGCGAACAGGCGAGGGTAGCCTTCGGCTTCCTTGGTGATCTCGGTGATGCTCACAGAGGAGATCGCTGCACCCGTGTCGGGGTCGAGCTCGATGACACGGATCACCGAGTCGGTCGGGCTGAAGATGGTGGCGATGTCGCGGGCCATTCGAGGAGGGCCGTCGAGGCCGTTGTGCAGGGCGTAGCCCCAGTAGCCGAGGCGGTCGTAGAAGATGCCGACCACGGAGTCGTCGCTGGCCCCGAAGTCCCACGCCGAGGAAAACGGAAACGCGATGTCGACCTTGTCCAGCCCCACCGCGGTGGCGCCCCTGTAGCGCCACTCTGGCTGGTAGTTGACGTAGACATTGTCCATGACCCAGCGGGCCTTGTCGTCGAGCAGGTCGAAGCCGCAGGCCTGCTCGAGGCCGGCTTCGAGGCCGATTGGGGATGGGGTCTCGCAGGCGAGGGCGAACGACTCGGCGGATCTCCTCTCATCGTTCGGGTACAGATCGCTGCGCTCGACGTCGCTGGGGGGGAAGAGGTCAGGCAGCTGCTGGCTGATCCGTCCCATGGCGTTGTCCCAGGCATGGCAGAGCTCGTGATGCGTGGTCTCCGTGATGCCGCCTAGGTTGACCGGATCGATGATGACCCAGTCGGTGTCGGGTTTGAAGAGCCCTCCCGCGTCCGCGTAGGGAATCCACCGCACCTTCACCCCGTGTATGCACAGGTCCGACACCCCTGTCCACGCGGCGAAGTCCTCCATGGCCTGCCGGATCTCCTCTTCTTCGTCCGCGGTGGCCAGATCGAAGGGGTCCTCGACCGTGGCGTCGTCGAGGCTGGGGCAGGGGCAGCCCAGCACTCCTGTGAGAGCCAAGGTGAGTAGGTTCGGCGTCCGCGGTCGTCCCATGTGCGCAGCATAGCAGACAGGGCCACGATCGGGAGAGCTCTGCCCCCAGCACCGCACCACCTGGGGAACCATGTGCCCCACAACGCAACAGTCCAGCCCCATCCACCAGCTTCGGGAAGGGGCGTCGCTTGGCGAGCGACGTGTGCGAGGGGGCATGGCCCCGTGGATCACCCCTTCACCACCCCAAGCGGCCGTAGCCTGGCAACCCGATGGGCCAGCCGTGCGCCAACCACGGTCTCCACCACGCTCTCGACGTCCTTGTAGGACTCGGGGGCCTCTTCGCACAGGCCGCGCTTGCTGCCGGCCTGGACCCGGATGCCCTGCGCGGTCAGGCAGGCCATCACGGCGTCGGCGTTGGTCTGCTTGCGGGCTGCGGTGCGGCTCATGGCGCGACCGGCGCCGTGGCAGACGGAGCCCCAGCTCTCGGCCATGGCCTGCGGCGTGCCCACCAGCACCCAGGAAGCGGTGCCCATGGAGCCGGGGATGAACACAGGCTGGCCCACGTCGCGGTAGCGGGCGGGCAGCTCGGGGTGGCCGGCGGCGAAGGCCCGGGTGGCGCCCTTGCGGTGGACGCAGAGCAGGTGCTCCTGCCCCAGGACCTGGTGGCGCTCCAGCTTGGCGATGTTGTGGGCCAGGTCGTAGACCAGGCGGGTGTGGGTGGCGGCGCCGAAGTGCTCGGCCACGGCCTGCCGCACCTGGTGGGTGATGATCTGGCGGTTGGCCCAGGCGTAGTTGGCGGCGGCGGCCATGGCGGCCAGGTAGTGGCGCCCCTCGCTCGAGCCGATGGGGGCGCAGGCCAGCTGCCGGTCGGGGACCTGCAGGCCGTGGCGCTTCATGGCCTGCTGCATCAGCCCGACCTGGTCGGTGCAGACCTGGTGGCCCAGGCCGCGGCTGCCGGTGTGCACCAGGACCACCAGCTGCCCCACGAAGAGCCCCATGGCCTCGGCCGCGGGGCCGTGCTCGACGCGCTCCACCCGCTGCAGCTCGATGAAGTGGTTGCCCGCGCCCAGGCTGCCCAGCTGGCCCCGGCCCCGCGCCTTGGCGCGCTCGCTCACGGCGGCGGGGTCCGCCTGGGGCATGGCGCCGCTGGACTCGCAGTGGTCGGCATCCTCGGGCAGCCCATGACCCTGCTGCACCGCCCAGCCGGCGCCGCCTGCCAGGGCTCCGTCCAGCTGGCGCTTGGAGAGATCGTCGCCACCACGGCCTACGCCCACCGGCACCCGGCGGAAGATGGCCTCGAGCAGGGATCGCAGCCGCGGCCCAGCCTCGTCCGCCGCCAGGTCCGTGGCCAGCAGGCGCACACCGCAGTTGATGTCGAAGCCCACCCCACCCGGGGAGATGACGCCTTCGCCCTCGGCGTCGGTGGCAGCCACGCCTCCGATGGGGAAGCCGTAGCCCTGGTGGGCGTCGGGCATGGCCATGGACGCGCCCACCAGGCCGGGTAGGGTGGCGACGCCCGCGACCTGGCCCAGGGTGCCGTCGCGCTCGAGGGCCGGCAGCAGGCGGTCGCTGGCGAACACGAGGCCCGGCCCGCGCATGTCGGGTCGGAAGGGCTCGATGCGCACACGCCAGGGATCCAGGCGCACCACAGCCGAAGAGGGAACGGTGACGGGCTTCATGGCTCAGCAGTCCACATAGGTGGTGATGGTGACGCCGCCGGGCTGGACGACGACGGAGAGCTGGTGCCAGGTGATGGCCTTGACGGCGACGCCTTCCCCGTGGCGGGTGGAGTGGAAGGGCTCGCCCAGCAGGTTGCCCTGGATGCGGCCCTGCCCATCGACACTCAGCTGCGCCCCGCAGGCCAGCCAGCCTTCGACCTCGAGCAGGTACAGGCACTCGCTGAGCAACGCCACCACGCTGGCATCGACATCGGGTTCGTCGACAGCGATGGCGCGGCGCTCGAGGCCCTGCGCGGCGCCCTCGCCGGCCAGGATGGCGGCCAGGGCCGCGACGGCCTGGTCCAGGGCGGCGCTCAGGTCGCTCCCCCACGCCTCGAGGCCCAGGTCGGCGGTGTGCTCCAGGATGCGGAAGCTCATCTCAAAGGGCGGACCAGCCCACCCCTGGGATGCCGCTGCCGGAGGGGGGTGGGTTGGAGGAGACCAGGTAGAGCACCCGGCGGTTGCGGCTCTCGTCGACCCCGTCGCCGGTCTCGACCGCCAGCAGGCGCTCGCCAAAGCCGTGGTAGTAGGTGGGGTAGGTGAAGCCATGCTGCCGCAGCCAGCGCCCGATGGCCCGGGCCCTGCGGCGGGACAGGTCGTCGTTGTGGCCTTGGTCGCCCACGGTGTCGGTGCAGCCGGCGATGTAGAGCTTGACCGGCACCAGGTCTCCGTACTTCTCGACCACCTCCTGCAGCTCCCGCAGGGTGCGCTCGAGCTTGTACTCCTGATCGGCGTCGACCACGTCGGAGTTGGTCTCGAAGATCACGTCCTCGTGAGGGACGTCCAGGAACCAGGGCGAGTAGGTGAAGCCGGCCCAGGAGGTGTCGGTCCACAGCTTGACCTCGAGGATGACGACCTCGGCCGGATCGCCCACCCAGGGGATCTCCACCATGCCCGGCCCGCCAGAGACGCTGACCTCGCGCTGGTCCAGGATAGCCTTGCCCGCGCCATAGGCCACGATCTCGGCCTTCTGCACCGGCGCGGTGGTCTCGATGCTCAGGGTGTGGGCCTCGAGGTCCACGGAGGCCCGCGAGAGATCCACGCTCAGGCTGGCGCCGTAGGTGAAGTCCAGGTTCAACACGATGCCTTCGGCGGTGTCGTCGGCGAAGCGCGCCTGGATGACGCACTCGGCCCCCGGGTTGTTCGGGTCGCGATCCCAGAAGAACTTCTTGGTGCCACCCCCGGGCAGGCCGGTCTCGTTCCAGTGGAAGACCTGATCGCCCTGGGTGCACTCCACGTCGAGCTCACCCACCGCGCGGGGAGGGGTGATGAACAGCCCGGGCTTGTCGCCGGCCTCGAGGTGGTTGGGGTAGCCGAACTGAAGGTCGGCGGCGCTGGCGATGCTGGCGATGAGGAGCAGGGGGAGCATGGCAGGCCCTCCGTGTACGAAGTCCGAATGTAGGGGAGGGGTTTATCCCCTCCCGAAAGCACTCGAGCGGGCGGGCATGAAACCCGCCCCTGCTCGAGCGGGCGGGTGTGAGACTCGAGCGGGCGGGTATGAAACCCGCCCCTACATTCGCTCTGGCGCTGCCTTACAGCGCGTCCTCCAGCCAACCCAACACCTCTTGGCCCTGGGTGACCCAGGCCTTGGTCAGCGCCCAGTCCGGGAAGTCTCCCAGCAGCTCGCCGTTCCAGATGTAGGTGACGCGGGTGGTCTCGGCGCTGAGGGGCTCGATGCGCCACTGACCTTCGGCGCGGGGCAGCCGAACCGAGCCCTCGATGTCCGTGGCCTTGGGGTGGTCCACGGCCACGAAGTCGAACACCACGGTGTCGCCCTGCTGGCTGCGGGTGTACTGGACCACGTAGTCGCGGCTGGCCAGGGGGAAGGGCATGTCCAGGATGAGGTGGACGATGTCTTCTTCGTAGATGCGCGTCTCGCTGATGCGCTCCATGAAGTCCGGGTAGCCGCGGAAGTTCTTCAGCAGGTCGACCAGCTGCACCATGGTGCCAGGCAGATCGGCCTGCGCACGGGCCCAGGGCAGCCCCCGCCCGGTGGTGTGGGCCACCTTGACGGAGCCATCGGACAGCTCCTGCCAGTCGCCGAGGTCGGGTGGGATGGCGACCGCGGTGGCGGCGAAGAGCAGAGCGTGGATCAAGGGACCTCCGCGGGTGGGCGACGCGAGAGCGCTCGCCCGCTGAGCTAACAACCCCCGGGGGCGGCCGCTGGCTTCCGGGGAGCCCTACAAGGCCTCGGGGGGCAGCTCGGCGGGGGTGATGCCGAAGGTCTCGTAGAAGAAGGCGTAGTCCTCCACGATGCGCTCACGGGTGAGACCGTACTGGCTCAGGCTGTACTTGTGCTTGCTCGAGAAGGCCCGCTGCTTCTCGGCGGTGGCCTTGATGGTGGCCATCAGCTCCGGGCTGGCCTCGTGGCCCACAAAGGGCAGCAGCTCGTCCATCAAACCGTCGAAGTCGGACATCATGCGGTCGAAGTGCACCAGCATGATGTTCTCCTTGGGCAGCTTGCCGGAGACCCAGTCGTCGTGGAACAGCCGAGCGATCTGCAGAAAGCCCTGGTACAGGCGCTCGATGCAGCGCTGCTGCTGCTCCTTGGGGAGCTTGGAGAAGCCGAAGGCTTGCTCTTGCACGCCCGTGACCAGCGACATGCCCGAGGGCACCATGCTCAGGGGATCGCGCAGCATGTAGAGCAGCCGCGCGTCAGGGAACTCGGCCACGAAGGGGTTGATCCGCGGGCCCAGGGAGAAGAGCTTGGAGACCACCCGGTCGCGGTTCCAGGACACCAGGTTGCGGCGCCAGACCTGCCGGATGTAGGCGAAGTCGCGGGCAGAGAAGTCCCGCTTGTTGGGATCGAAGTAGTCCATCATGTCTTCCTCGGCGTGGCTCGCGATGAAGCCGAAGAGGAAGAAGCCATCGAAGAAGCGGAAGAACAGGGCCGGGTCGTCGGTCTCGACGCTGACCAGGCTGGTCTTGTGCACCGAGGCGCTGTGGTGGCGCGCCGGGCTGACCTTCTCGAGGATGGGGATGAAGGGGTTGAGCAGCTTCTGCAGGCTGAGGGAGGGGACCAGCTCGTGCCACAGGCGGGTGCCGGCGCCGAAGCCGTTGTCCACCAGGAAGCGCTGCAGGAAGGTGGTGCCCGAGCGGGGGTTGCCCACGATGACGATGGGGCGTTTGACGTCCGTAGTGCGCAGCTTCGGGAAGAAGAGCGGATCGAGCGCCATGCCGATGGCGACGTTGATGCGCAGGTTCAGGAACATCCAGCCGGTGAACAGGGGCTGGACCCACATGCCAAAGGTCTTGCCGAGGGTTCGATAGGCCAGCAACAGGCGGTAGATCATGGTGCCTCCGAGGCTGCTGCGGACCTATGGCTGAGGTGCGGAGGCGGCAAGCGCCAAGGGGAGGACTTTACGTCCTGCCTCCACGAGATCAGCGAATCGAGTGCGGGAGCACATGGTGCGCTCCCCCGCGTCGCCCGGGCGGATCAGTAGGTGAGGTAGACCGAGCCCCAGGTGAAGCCCGAGCCGAAGGCGACGAGCATGACCTTCATGCCCCGCTGCAGGCGTCCGTCCGCTGCCGCCTGGCACATGGCCATGGGGATGGAGGCGGCCGTGGTGTTGCCGTAGCGGTGGATGGTGTGGACGATCTTCTCGGCGGGCAGCTTCAGGCCGCGGGCCACCAGCTCGTTGATGCGCATGTTGGCCTGGTGGGGCACCAGCAGATCGATGTCCTCGATGCCTAGCTCGTTGGCCTGGCAGGCTTCCTGTACGGCCTGCTGCATGCCCACCACGGCGTGACGGAAGACCTCGCGGCCGTTCATGCGGGGCCAGCGGGCCTGGGGGGGCACGACCCCGTGCTGGCCTTCGTGCTGGATGTAGGGCTTGGCGGCGATGTCCCAGACCTCGAGGCACAGGCTGCTGGCGTAACGGCCGTCGGAGTGCAGGTGGAAGCTGTGCAGCTCGGAGGGATCTTCGGCGTGGGACACGGAGATCACCGCCGCGCCTGCGCCGTCGCCGAACAGCACCGTCACGTCACGGCCGGCGTCGGAGAAGTCCAGCGCGTGGCTGTGGACCTCGGCTCCGACCAGCAGCACGTTCTTGTACAGCCCGGTGCGCACGAAGGAAGCCGCCACGGTGAGCCCGTAGAGGAAGCCGGTGCATTGGGTGCGCAGGTCCATGGCCGGCACGCCCGCCATGTCCATCTTGGCCTGGAAGTAGCTGGAAGAACCGGGGAAGTGGTGATCCGGGCTGAGGGTGGCAAAGATGATGAAGTCGATGTCACCCTTGGTGAGCCCGGCATCGGCGATGGCCGCCTCGGCCGCGGGGATCGCCAGGGTGGAGGTGGACACACCTTCGTCGGCGTAGCGTCGCTCGCCGATGCCCGTGCGCTTGCGGATCCAGTCGTCGCTGGTGTCCAGCAGGGCCGAGAGCTCGTCGTTGGTGACGACCCGCTCGGGCACGTGCATTCCGATACCCGAGATCCTTGCTCGAACCATGGCTTCGCTCGCTGCGAGAGTCTAGTGGAGCGGGGGCTGCTGGGTGGAGACCCCACGTGGGCGCTTCGAGCCGATGTTAGCCTCCCGGCGTCCCGTCGTCGATCTGCCCGTCGCAATCGTTGTCGATTCCGTCGCGCTCCTCACCGGCCCCAGGGTGAACGCCGGGATTCGCGTCGTCGCAGTCCCCGCGGAGGGAGACGTGGCCCGTGGGTTGGTAGCAGGCGTCCACGGGCTGGGAGCCGTCGCCGTAGCCATCGTGATCGTCGTCGGGGTACCAGGTGAAGGCGTCGTCGGCGTCGGGCTCGTCGGTGGCTCCATCGCAGTCGTCGTCCAGGCCGTTGCAGACCTCGACGGCCTCGGGGTGGACCGAGCGGCGGCTGTCGTCGCAGTCTCCCGCCGTGGCGCTGTGGCCCCGGGGCAGCTTGCAGGCTCTCCTGGGCTTTGCAGGGTCGCCGAAGTGGTCGCCGTCGTGGTCCACGAACCAGCTGCCCGCGTCCTCGGCCTGATCTTCGTCCACCACACCGTCGCAGTTGTCGTCCACCCCGTTGCACAGCTCCGGGGCGCCCAGGTGGGCGCTGGCCCGCAGGTCGTCGCAGTCGCCGGGGGAGCTGACGTAGCCCTGGGGTGGGCGGCATGACAGCACCGAGATGCGCGCGTCTCCGAAGCGGTCGCCGTCGGTGTCGGCGTACCAGGGCACGGAGTCGAAGGCGGAGTCCTCGTCGATCATGCCGTTGCAGTCGTCGTCGTAGCCGTTGCACAGCTCCCGAGCTCCGGGGTGGATCGAGGCCTGGCTGTCGTCGCAGTCGGCGTCGGGGCCGGGCTCCACCCAGCCGCTGGGGGCGTGGCAGGCGATCTGGTTGAGCTGGGGGTCGCCGTAGCCATCGCCGTCGGCATCCCTGTACCAGGTGACCAGATCCACGGCGTCTTCCTCGTCCACCTGCCCGTCACAGTCGTCGTCGATGCCGTTGCAGCGCTCTGTGGCGCCGACGTGGATCGAGCCGTCGCCGTCGTCACAGTCCACCTGCGCGCCAGCAGGCAGCCAGCCCGCGGAGGCTTGGCAGGCCAGGCGCTGGACGTCGGGGTCGACCTGGCCGTCGGCGTCGGCGTCGGCGAACCAGGGAACCGCGTCGATGGCGTCGGGCTCGTCGGTGACGCCGTCGCAGTCGTCGTCCAGTCCGTTGCAGCGCTCGGTGGCTTCGGGATGCACCGCGGCCAGGCTGTCGTCGCAGTCGCCGGCCTGCTGGCTGGCGCCGGCAGGTTGGGAGCAGGCCGTGAAGGGGGCCCCGGGATCACCGTAGCCGTCGCCGTCGCCGTCGCGCCAGAAGGCCACGGCGGTCTCGGGCGCGGCCTGCCCGTCGCAGCCGTGATCCTGGAGCCCCGGGGCCAAGGACTGGATCGGCGCGGGAGAGGGCGAGGACGGCGGCGCTGGCTGGGAGCCCGGCCCGCTGCAGGCCGCCGCGAGCGTGAGGAGGGGCAGCGCGTGCGTGGGGATCATGGCTGGCTGAGGCGTTCCCGGAGGAGCCGGCGGATGCGGACCACGGCGCGCATCACCGAGGCGTCGCTGCGGATGGTCTCGAAGCGGTCCAGCGGCACCCAGCGCGCGTCACGCACCTCGTCACAGTCGACGAGCGCGGTGGTGGCGCTGATGAACAGGAAGCGCAGATCGAAGTGCTCGTGGGCTGGCTCGTTCCGTCGCCCGGGGATGGGGTGGATGTCCAGGTCCAAGAAGCCCACCTCACCGGCCGGCGGCCAGGGCGTGAGCTCGTGCAGGCCGGTCTCTTCGCCGACCTCGCGCCGGGCGGCGGTGAGCACGCAGGGGTCGTCCGGATCGATGTGCCCGCCAGGCTGCATCCAGAAGCCGAGCTTGGCATGGAGGATGAGCAGCACGGAGCCGAGCTCGGGATCGAGCACGAAGCTCGAGGCGGTGAAGTGGCCCGGGGCGAAGCTGGAGCGGGCGAGGGGATCCTCCCCGCCCGCGATGCCGGCGTCGGTGAGGCACAGCATGCGCTGCCGATGCGCCGCCTCGGTGGCGTCAAGGGGCGTGTGGGAGGCGATCTGGGTGCGGAGGGGCTGCAGGCGGGAGGTCATGGGCGGCTCGCTAGAGGATGGCGAAGCGCATGCCCCGGTTGCTCACCAGCAGGTTGGTGCGCTGGGTGAGCACCAGCACCTGCTCGAGGATCAAGACGCCCCCCAGCATGGTCTCGGCGCGCTCGGGAGAGGCAGGGAGCAGGGCTCGGCGCTGGGCAGGCTCGGTGTGCAGCAGGCGGTCGATCCAGCGGCGGAGGGTGAACAGCTCCAGGACGTGACCGTGGACGGCGTTGGCGTCCATGCGCACCTGGCCCTGGTCCGCCGCGGCCAGGCTGACCGGAGTACCCGCGGCCGCCACGACGCTGCGGGGCTGGTGCTCTGGCCAGTGCGCGATCAGCTCGTCGGCGATGAAGGTCCGAGCCCGGGCGACATCCTGTGGGCGGGGAGGCCCCGCGGCGAAGAAGCGCTCCCAGATGCGCACGTGGCCCAGCTCGAAGGAGTGCCGGTACAGGAAGGCGAGGCGGCCGGCCAGCTGGCTGTCGGGCTTGGCGAGGATCAGCTCGGTGCTGCCGCCACCGGCGTCCACCACCAGGCAGGGCCCGGGGGGGAGGCGCAGGCCGCTGAGGGCGCCATGGGCGGTGAGCTCGGCCTCGCGATCGCCGGAGATGATCTCGACGGTGACCCCGTGGAGCTCGCGGACCCGGGCCAGGAAGGTCTCGCTGTTCAAGGCCCGCCGCAGGGCCGAGGTGGCCACGGCGTGGATGGAAGCGGGCTGAACGCCCAGACCCTGCGCGATCCCGACGTAGCCGCCGAGGACCTCGAGGGCGTACTCGAGCCGGTCGGCCCGCAGCAGCCCACGATCTCCCAGGCCGCGGCCCAGGCCCACCACGGTGGCGGTGTCGTGCAGGACCCTGCCCTGGTCGTCGACCACCAGCAGGAGGATGGAGTTGCTGCCGATGTCCAGGGAGGCGTGGGGCATGGGCGCTCCGGAGGTCCGGGCCCCGGCTACCAGTTGAGGTAGGGCGACCAGGAGGGGTTGCTCCAGCCACCCTTGTCCTGGGTGATCTGAACGTGGTGATAGCCGTCGGCGGTGGAGATCCAGATCTGCCCCGTGCCCGTACGGGTGGAGGCGAAGCTGACGTACTGGCCGTTGGGGGACCAGGTGGGATCTTCGTTGTCGCCCTGGCCCTGGGTGATGCGCACGACCCCGCGGCCGTCGATGCCGCAGGTGAACACATCGAAGCGACCGTCGCGGGAGACATAGGCCAGCCGCTGGCCGTCGGGGGACCAGGCGGGGTCGGTGTTGTGGCTGCCGTGGAAGGTGACCCGGCGCGCGTCGCCGCCGCCTGCGGGCATGACGTACACCTGGGCGCCACCGCTGCGCTCGGACACGAAGGCCAGCTGGGAGCCGTCGGGGGAGAAGGCCGGGGAGGTGTCGATGCCGGGGCTGGTGGTGAGCCGTGCGACCTGCTTGCCGCTGGTGGGGACCAGGGTGTAGACGTCGGAGTTGCCCTCGAGCGACAAGGTGGCGGCGATCAGATCGCCCAGGGGGCTGAAGGAGCCGCCGGTGTTCAGACCCTTGCGGGCGGAGATCCGCCGGGTGGTCGCGTTGGTGAGGTCGGTGACGTAGAGGTCGGGGTTGCCCGCGCGGTAGCTGGTGTAGACCAGCGAGGTGCCGGTGGGGGACCAGGAGGGCTGCAGGTTGATGGATCCGTTGCGGGTGATGGGGATGGCGCCGTGGCCATCGATGTCCACCAGGTAGATCTCCTTGTTGCCCGAGCGCGCGTTGACCGCTGCGAAGCGGGTGGCGAAGATGCCGGGCTTGCCCGTGACGGCCTCGACGATGGCATTGGACACCCGGTGGGCCACGGACCGCACGCGCTGGGACTGGCCGGAGAACGCCCGCCCGTCGAGCTTCTTGGCGCCGGCTACGTCGTAGATCCAGACCTCGGCCCGGGCGTTGGCCCCCGTGGTGGTGAGCACGGTCTTGGCCAGCACCGCGGCGCCTGGGACCTTCCAGTCGTCGAACTCGAACTCGCCGATGCGCACGCCGGCGTGGGCCGGCTCGACGAAGCCATCGGGGTCCAACACCTTGAACCACCCGGAGATCTCGAGGTCGCGACGGACCACGGACCAGAACTCGTCCACGGCGGTGCCGTCGCCCTTGGGCTTGGGCACAGCGATGGGCAGGGTCTTCTTGCCAGGGGAGGTGATGGTCCAGTTGGCCAGGATCGGAGCCTCGGCCAGCAGCGGGGACGCGCTGAGGAGCGTGGCCACCGCCAGCACGAGGCCGAGCATGAGGAGCAGGGGATGGCGGCTACTTCTTTGCATCGCTGGCCCGGAAGGTAACGCGAATCTGGATGCCCTTGTGCGTCTCGACGCGGAACTTGTCGGGGGGCAGGGGCAGGGTGCCGGCCTTGGCCACAGCGGTCAGGCAGGAGCGGTCGAAGGAGTCGTTGCCAGAGCCGATCTTCACGTCGGCGCTCTTGTAGCGCCCGTTGTCTGCGATCCAGACATCCAGCACCGTGAAGATCTCGGGGTTCTGCTCGATCACGAGGGGCATGGGGTTCCAGTGGGGGAGCAGAGCCGCCCGCAGCTCCAGCAGGTAGCGGGCGGCCGCGGGATCCACTGGACCGCCGAAGCCACCCCCCAGGCCGAAGGCTTCCTCCACCGTCAGCGTGCTGTCCGGATCGGTGGCCATGCGGTCGGCGTCGCCGATGGGGGCATCCCGCAGCGCATCCAGCGCCTGCTGGCGCTTCATGTCGCGCAGCAGATCCTGCCGAGCGTCGCTGTGGTCTTCGGGCTTGGGAGCTCCCTGCGCCTTTTCCTTGGTGGGATCTTCCAGGCGCATCTGGTTGGGGTCGTTCTGCTTGGGGGGCGTCGGCGTGTTGGCACCATCGGCGGGTCGAGGCGCCCTCGATGCGCGGTCGGGCAGCCGCCCTGCGGCCTTGGGCAGCGGCACCATCATGACGTCCATGTCGGGCATCAGCAGGGAGCTGTCGTCGGGCTTGCAGGCCTTGCTGATGGCCAGCATCCCCGCCAGGCCGCCGTGCAGCACCACGGAGATCAGCACCGCCCACGAAGGCATCTGGGTCCCGACGCTGCCCATGCTGGACATGTGGCTAGTCCTCCTCGGGCCCGCCGGGCTGAGTGATCATGCCCATGCGCGCGATGCCGGCTCGGGTGCACAGGGCCATGAGCTGGGCCACCCTGGCGTAGGGGATGGCACCATCCGCCCGCAGGAAGAGGTCCTGGTCGGGGTTGTTGCTGGCGATCGCGGGGATCTTGGTCTCGAGCTCCGCCCAGGTGAACTCGTGATCATTGATGAAGTAGCGCCCCTCGGCGTCGATGGTGAGGATCAACTGCTCCTCGGGCATGTCCATGCTGGGCGCGTCGGCCTTGGGCAGCTCGACGTCGAGCCCGGTGGTCATCAGGGGCGCTGTGACCATGAAGATGATGAGCAGCACCAGCATCACGTCCACGAAGGGCGTGACGTTGATGTCGGCCATCATGCCGCCGGAGTCACCGCTGGAGAAGGCCACGGTTCAAAGCCCCCGGAAGTGTCGCTTCACGATGTTCATGAAGTCGCTGGAGAAGTTCTCCATGTCGCCCGCCACCACCCGGATGCGGGAGTTGAAGTAGTTGAAGGCCATGACCGCGGGGATGGCGGCCACCAGGCCCACGGCGGTGGCGACCAGGGCGTTGGCGATGTCGGGGCCGACCACCTGGATGCTGGCCTGACCGGACTCGCCGATGCGCTGGAAGGCGCGCAGGATGCCCCACACCGTGCCGAACAGGCCGATGAAAGGGGCGGTGGCGCCGGTGGTGGCCAGGAAGGGCACCATGCGCTCCAGGGCGGAGATCTGGGTGCTGCGGGCGCGGCGCATGGAGCGCTCGAGGTTCTCGGAGCCGCCCATGGAGATGCCCGCGCCGTCCGCGGCCTGCTGGGCGTTGTTCGTGAGCTTGGAGAGCTCGACGTAGCCGGCCTTGAAGACCTGCGCGACGGGTGCGTGGGGGAACTCGCCCAGCTGCTCGTAGACGTGGTCCAGGCGCCGGGACTTCCAGAACAGCTCGAGGAAGTCTTCGGTCTGTTGGGCCGCCCGTCGCACCACCCGCGCCTTGGAGACGATGATGGCCCAGCAGGTGATCGACATGCCGACCAGCATCAACAGCACGAGCTGGATGATGGGCTCGGCGGTGAGGATCATCTCGAACAGACCGGGGGGCTCCTCGCCGGCCTGGGCCACCACGGCCAAGTAGACCTGCATCACGTCGTTCATCGGGACTCCGCTTGCATGAGCTGGGGATTCTGGGCAGGGGATGGGGGACTGGAGCGGGGCGGGACGTGACGCTCGGGCAACACCCGAGCGGCAGGAGGGGATTCCCTAGGGAGCGGGAGCCCCAGGCCAGGAGGCCATACCATCGGACACCGTGTAGACGTTGCTCATGCCCACGCTGGTGAGAAACTCTGCCGCCGTGGTGGACTGGCCGCCGGTCTGGCTGATGCAGATGATGTCGGTGTTCTGGTGGAGGTCCTGGTAGCGGTGGGGGAGCTCGTCCAGGGGGATGTTGAGGGCGCCCGCGGGGTGGAAGGCGAGGTGCTCGGCCGCGCTGCGGACGTCCAGCAGCACGAAGACGGAGTCGGCCTCGTCGAGCAGGGACCGGGCTCCGTCGGCGGAGATCTCCCGGACCTCATCGGCGGGGGTTCCGGGATCGCGCACTCCGGTGAAGGAGCGCTCCTGGTGCTGCTCGGGGATGTCGCGCCCCTCGATCCCGGCGATGGCGCCCAGCAGCTGGTCGGCCGCGGGCCATCCGTCGTGGGAGAGGGCCACGCTGCCCTGCTTGTCGACCACCACGAGAGCCGGACGGACGTAGGGCCGCGCGCGGCCAGAGCAGCCGAACTTGCGCGCGGTCAGAGCCATGGGGTCGTAGACTAGGTGGTAGTTCAGGCCCAGGCGAGCGCGGAAGTCCCGCAGGTCGTCTGTGCGGTGGTGGGTGACGCCGAAGACGATGGTGTCCAGCTGCTCGAGGGGGCCGGTGATGGCGTCGAGCTGCCTGAGGGCGTCTTCGGTGGCGTCATCCCGCAGGGAGCGGAAGAACACCAGCACCACGTTGAGGTGGCCCTGGAAGTCCCGGATCTTGATCCAGGTGCCCTCTTCGGCGGTGAGGGAGAGGGCTGGCGCTGCCTGCCCCGCGGCGAGCGGGGAGAGGCGCCATAGCTTGGAGATCCTGTTCAGCGCGGGCATCTTGCCTCCTGACGCGCTGTTCTAATCCACGCGACGGTAGAGCGCCCCCGCGCTGTCCTCGGCCAGCGGCTCCCAGCGGGGCGAGTGGCCCACCGCGGGCAGCAGGCCGGCGCCGTGGAAGCTGTGAGAGAGCAGCAGGTAGCGAACCTCCCAGGCATCGAGGCGCTCCTGCCAGCCGGGCTCGGCGGCCGAGATGGCCAAGAACTCTTCCCAGATCGGGTCGGGCCAGATCCACACGCGCATGTCCAGGAAGGTTGGGTGCTCCATGACCCCCAGCGGCAGCGAGGGGTCGGCGCTGGGGCTGTGGAAGCGCCAGGCCAGGTAGCCGCCGGCCTCCATGGGGGCGAAGACGCGGCCCCCGGTTGGCTCTTCTGCGAGGCGCTCGGCCAGGGCGACAGGGGTGTCAGCAGCCAGCTCCACCTGCCGGGGGACGCCCTGAGCCAGCAGCGCCACCCAGGCCAGCCCCAGGACCGCCAGGACGGCGCGCTGGGGGCGGGGCAGGGCAGGGGCCGGCTGGTGGCGTCGCCCGGGCGCGGTGACCATGACGGCCAGGGGCAGCGCGGTGGCCAAGCCGAACCAAGCGATGATGCGCGTGGCGCTCAGGGCCATGCAGCCGAAGCCCAGCAGCAGCAGCCAGTTGTCGAACCCCATCCGGCCCCGACGCCAGGTCAACACTCCGGCCCAGGCCAGCAGGGCCACGCTCAGCCGAGCGCCCTCGAAGGAGATCAGCGCAGGGGGGTACCACTCGAGGATGCCGCGCTCGCGGGGGATGGCGCCGTTGCTGTGGATGTAGGACCAGATCCAGGGCCCGTAGGGTCCCAGCAGGGTGCCGGCGAGCAGGCCCACACCCAGGGCGGCGCCCGGCACGGCCGCGCGCAGGGAGCGAGTGTTGACCGCGGCGCCGACGGTGACGGCGCCACAATAGAGCAACGCCACGGGAAAGGAACCGTGCAGCTGGGTCCAGATCCAGCCCAGCAGGAGCCCGACGACGGCCCCGAGCCATGGTCGCAGTGGCCGCTGGGTCAGCGCCACAAGCGCCAGGAAGAGAGGGTAGACCAGGGTCTGCCCGCGCACCCCGAGGTTCTGCAGCAGCAGCACCCAGGCGTACAGCACCGCCAAGACCGCGGCCCTGGGGCCCGCCCCCGCTCGCCGCGCCAGCACCCAGACGCCGGCCAGGGTCACCAGCGCGGCGCCGGCGACCAGCACGCGGATGCCCTGGTAGCCGAAGGCTTCGTGGCTACAGGCGCACAGCAGGGCGTAGGCCCAGGATGCGTGCTGAAACTCGACCCCGGGCTGGGTGAAGCTGAAGGGGTCTCGCTCGAGCAGCGTGCCCGTCGCCAGCATCTGGCGCCCCATGGCCACGTAGATGGAGTAGTCGTTGGTGGGCAGGGGACGGCTGAGGATCAGCAGCAGCGCCAGGCCCAGCAGGCCACCCAGCAGCAGCCAGTGCAGCGAAGGGCCGATGGCGGAGCGGCGCGACACAGTGCCCGCTTCAGAAGCGGAAGAGCACGTCCAGCGCGGGCTGGAACCGGAAGACCGTGCGCAGGGAGTCGCTGTTGGAGACCTCGTCGTGGTCGATCCCGAACATGGTCACGCTCTGAAAGGAGGGGCTGACGCTGACGAGCTTGGGCAGGTTGATGGTGACCCCGAGCCCGGGGCAGAGCAGGGCATGGGGGCGGCGGGTGCGGGTGGGCTCGCGGCCCCCCGAGGTGGCTACGTGCAGCAGGGTGTCGCTGAGGCTCGCTCCCACCGCCAGCCGGAACCAGGGTGCGGCGGTGACCTTGCGGGGCTTGTAGCGGGTGGGGTCGGACATGCTCAGGTCGAAGCGCAGGCCGATGTCGGCCTGGTAGTGGTGCTGGTTGCCAGTGATGTTGTGGGCGTCCAGGGGCAGGACCAGGTCGTCGGGGTCGAACAGGGCGTTGGCGTCGACCACCGGGTGGGTGGAGTAGCCCAGCCCGATGGAGAAGCCGGCGTACTCGCTGAAGGGGATGTCCATCAGCAGGCCGGCGGCGGGCCCCGGGCCGTAGGCGGCGCCTTGGCCACCCACCAGGAACGAGGCGCCCCCCCGCAGGCCCAGGGAGACGCGGTGCTCGCCTACGCCGATGGGACCACCCTGGATGGTGCCCAGGGGTTCGTCGGCCCAACTTGGGGTCGTACACAGCAGCAGCAGGACGAGGAGGGAGCCCATGGGCGGCATCATACCAGGAGTGGCCGGGAGGGCCGGGGTTCAGATCTCCACACCGCGCACGGATCCCTTGTTGTTGGCAGAGCCGAAGCGGCCCTGCGCATCGCGGGTGATGTGGGAGAGGGCGGTGGAGGGGTCGTGGGTGTAGAACAGGCGACCGTGGCGCTTGGCGAGGCTGGCAAGCAGCGTGCGCTTCTCGTCCAGCAGCAGCTCGGGGAAGCGGTCGTAGCCCATGCTGATGGAGGTGTGGACCCAGGCTCGGCCCGGCACCAGGTCGGCTCCGAAGACCACAGGCCCGTGATCTCCGTCCAGCTCCGTGAGCATCATGCCCGGGGTGTGGCCGTCGGAGAAGTGGAAGCGGTAGCCGGGCCCGAGCAGGGGGTGGCTGGCGTCGTCCACCAGAGCCAGCCTGCCGCTCTCGGCCAGCTGCTGGTTGAGCTCGGGGATGAAGGACGCCTGATCCCGGACGTGGGGCGACAGGGCGCGCTCCCAGTGGCGGCGGGAGACCAGGAAGGTGGCGTTGGGGAAGCCCAGGCGCGGTGGGGCGTCCTCGGACCAGTCCGAGAGCAGGCCCCCGGCGTGATCGAAGTGTAGGTGGGACAGCACCACCACGTGGATGTCCGAGGGCGTGAGGCCGTGCAGATCCAGGCTGTGGATCAGGCGGTTGGTGGAGTCCTGGACTCCATAGCGCTCGCGCATGCGAGGGGACTGCCAGGCGCCGATGCCGGCCTCGAAGAGGATGAAGCGTCCCTCCTCGTGTACCAGCATGGCGCGGGTGGCGAGGTCGATACGGTTGTCTGAGTCGGCGGGGGCCCAGCGCTCCCACAGGGACTTGGGGGCGTTGCCGAACATGGCCCCGCCATCGAGCCTCTGGTCATTGCCGCGGATGGAGTAGAGTCGCCTCGACATGGGCTCGGCCTAGCGTGGACTGCAGGTGAGAGCAAGGTGCTATCCTGCCGCCGTGCGCACGCCGATCTCCATCGCAGCGGCAGTGATCCTCGCGGCCCTGGTGCTGCTGGTCGGGGTGTCGGTGGCGCGGGAGTCCCTCGGCTCACCCAGCGACGAGGCCGCTGACGCTCTGCCTGTCTACCTCGCGGCGGTCACCTTGGCGGATGGAGGCGATCCGAGCTCTCGAGAGGACCTGCAGGCCAGCTACGAGGCCAGGGCCCTGAGGGCTCGCGCCGCGACCTTCAGCACCCTCTACCCCGCCACGCTGCCCGCGCTGTTGAGGCCCGCCACCGCCCTCGAGTGGGCCCCCTTTGTGAGGCTGTGGAGGGGAGCGCTGCTGCTGGCGCTGCTGGGCTGCGGCGCGCTCGGGATGCTGGTCCACCCCTTGGCGACCTGGGCGCGCCCGGTGGCGGTCCCCCTGGGGCTCCTGCTGGTGCTGCTCATCCCCGCCAGCGGGGAGTGTGTTCGGCTGGGTCAGGCCAACATGGCGCTGGCGCTGCTGATGGCCCTGGCCATGGCCTGCGCTGCGCGACGCTGGGACGTGGTGGCCGGTGGGGCGCTGGCGCTGGGGGTCGCGGTGAAGCTGGTGCCTGGGCTGCTGCTGCTGCCGCTGCTGGTGGCGCGGCGTTGGCGGGCGGCGGCGGCGGCGGTGCTGGTGGGGCTGCTGTGTCTGGCCTTGGCCGCGGCCTCGCTGCCCCTGGAGAAGATCGTGCTGGGCGTGGTGCAGACCGCACGCTTTCAGGCGGCCATCCACCCGGACTGGGCGGCGCGCCACGCGCACCCGGCCGACTGGCTGGCGTTCCTGTCCTCCTTGCGTCATGGGCCGTTGCTGCTGATGTCCGTCGCGGTCGGCCTACCGGCGGTCGCCTTGCGGCCCGAGCGCCGGGTGGTCGTGGCGGTGATGGCCCTGTTCAGCGCCTGGCTGGGGTGCAGCGCCGCCGCCTTCCACATGCTCTACCTGCCCTTGCTCTACCCGGCACTGCTTCACCTGCTCGCCTGGCCCTTCGAGCGCGATTCCGAGCCTGCCTGGGCCGTCCCGGTCCTGGGGCTGGCCTTGATGATGACCGCGGCGGCCTTCGGCATCGAGCCCCCGGGCGTCGTCCTCGAGGCGCGCATGAGCCTGCTGGGGCTGGGGCTGTGGCTCCTGTGCGGGCTCCGCCTGTTCCGGGCCGTGGCGGGGCCCAGAGCGCAGGCGCACCCCTGGGTCGAGGGAGCGGTCGGCTGGTACCCGGCCGCCATGGCCTTGCTGGTGGGCGTGCTCCTGGCCGGCGCCCTGCCGCAGCACCACGCTCTGGCTCCAGCGACGCCGCCTGCGCTCCAGGAAGAGATCCAGGTGGGCTTCATCCGGCCCGGCGATCCCGCGCCAGGACCCAGCCAGCCCACCTCCGCCGAGGGGCCTCTCTCTGTGGACCATCGCCGCACAGGGAGGTGGCCGGCGGTGGCGGTGGGCTCAACCCTGTTGCCCGGGAGCCACGGTGCGGTGGCCCGTCACCTCGCGCTCAGCCGGGCCACCTGGAGCTCTCTCGAGGACGACCCCACGCTGGGTGCCTGGGCTCGCTGGGTGCTGGAGGCCTCGTCCAGTGAGGTCTTGCACGAGCAGCTGGCAGCCGATGCCCTGCGCGCGCTGGTGCGGGAGGGGGCGGCCCTGGAGGCCTGCGGCGCCGACCCCCGCCTGGAGGCCCTGAGCGCCTCCCACGCCGCCGTGCTTCGGGGCGAGGGTGCGTCGCAGCGCGGCCACAGGAGCCTGGGGCGCTGAAGACGACCGCTAGGGAACGTCGGTCTGGCCGTCGCCGTTGTCACCCCAGCAGGCGATCCCTCCGCCTGTCTTGGGGTCGATGAAGGTGCCGCAGGCGTGGGCGCCGGTGCCCGAGGTGTCCACCCGCGCCCAGTCGATGCCCGTGGGCGGCATGGTCTGTCCGGCAGCGTTGATGCCCCAGCAGTCGAGCCTGCCGTCGCCCACGGCGCCGCAGGTGAACTGCTTGCCTGCGTCCAGGCGGGTGTACAGCGGGCCGGACGGGGTGCCCTGGCCGGCGTCGTTGTTGCCCCAGCAGACTACAGCGCCCTTGCCGTTGAGGCCGCAGGTGTGGTCATCGCCAGCGGTGATGGCGGTGAGCACCTCGCTGGGCACCGCGCTGACGTTGCCGTCGCGGTCCGAGCCCCAGCAGGTGGCCTGACCCTTGATGTCCAGACCGCAGCTGTGGAGGGTGCCCAGGGCCAGCTTGGTGAAGCGGGCGCCCTTGGGAGGGGTGGCCTGGCCGTCGTCGTTGCGGCCCCAGCACTCGAGGCTGTTCGAGCTGAGCATCGCGCAGGCGTGATCACCGCCGACCCAGAGGTTGCTGACGGGGCGAGGGGGCGCCATCAGCTGCCCGAAGCGGTCGTTGCCCCAGCACAGCACCTGGTCGGTGTCGGTGATGCCGCAGGTGTGGCTCTTGCCAGCCGCGAGGACCAGGAAGGTGGTGGCAGCAGGCGGCGTGGCCTGCCCGTCGAGGTCGAGGCCCCAGCAGACCGCCTCGCCGTCGCGGGTGAGGCCGCAGCTGTGCTGGCCGCCCACGGCCACCGACAGGAAGTCGTAGTCGGCGTCGGCGTCGGTGTCGGTGTCGGCGTCGGCG